>Ga0075420_100000188_pt1 | contig 44948 bp, 47 predicted proteins | sample SoiMetdeltSBSDD4_FD_75296 | JGI IMG/M metagenome (GOLD analysis project Ga0075420, IMG submission 75296) | Bulk soil microbial communities from a Populus tree surrounding site in Tennessee, USA - Soil MetaG P. deltoides SBSDD4 | ecosystem: Environmental > Terrestrial > Soil > Tree plantation...
GAGCAGGCGCTCACGCGCGAGGATTCGACCCGGCCCGGAAACTGGTACGCGACCTCGGGCCACATGGTCTGGATCGGCGACCGCACCCGCCAGCTTGATCATGCCCATGTCGAGTACTGCCGCGGTATCAAGAATCCGCTCGGCCTCAAGACCGGTCCGTCGCAGAAGCCGGACGACCTGCTGCGGTTGATCGACGTCCTCAATCCGGAGAACGAGCCGGGCCGCCTCACGCTGATCTGCCGCGTCGGCGCCGACAAGGCCGGCGACCTGCTGCCGCCGCTGATCCGCGCGGTGAAGAAGGAAGGCCGCGTCGTGGTCTGGTCGACCGACCCGATGCACGGCAACACCATCACCTCGACCACCGGCTACAAGACCCGGCCGTTCGACCTGATCCTGAAGGAGACGCGTACCTTCTTCCAGGTCTGCGCGGCCGAAGGCGTCTATGCCGGCGGCGTGCACCTGGAGATGACCGGGCAGAACGTCACCGAATGCACCGGCGGCGTGCGCGAGATCTCCGATCAGGATCTCAACGACCGCTACCACACGGTCTGCGACCCGCGTCTCAATGCCGAGCAGGCGATCGACTTGGCGTTCCTGCTCGCGGACCTGCTCAAGAAGGAGCGTGTCGCCAAGGTGCAGCCGCTGCCGGCGGCCGCGGGACTGTGATTTCTGTTCTGTCATTCCGGGGCGCGCCGTAAGGTGCGCGCCCGGAATCCATAGCCCCGGTTTGTGAATATGGATTCCGGGTTCGCCGGTTCGCGGCGCCCCGGAATGACGAACTGAGAGAGCGACCCATGCCGCTGCCTGCGCTGTACATCTCGCACGGCTCGCCGCGGCTGATCCTCGAGGATTCCGCCGCGCGGGATTTCCTGAAAGGTTTCGCGGGGAGCCTGCCGAAGCCGCGCGCGATCGTCATCGCCACCGCGCATTTCGGCACCAGCCGGCCGGCGGTGGTCGGCGATGCGCAACCCGGCATGATCTACGACTTTGGCGGCATGCCGGAATTGCGCAAGCTGGTTTATCCGGCGCCCGGCGACCCGCAGGTCGCCATCAAGGTTGCCGGCCTCTGGCAGGCGGCGGGCTTCGCGCCCGCGGTCGTCACCGGCTACGGCTACGACCACGGCACCTGGGTGCCCTTGACGCTGCTCTATCCCGACGCCGACGTGCCGGTGGTGCAGATCTCGGTGCAGCCGCATCTCGGTCCGGCGCACCATGTCGCGCTCGGCAAGGCGCTGGCGTCGATGCGCGCGGAGAACTTCCTGGTGATCGGCTCGGGCTCGCTCACCCACAACCTGCATGAATTCTATTCGAGCGACCTGCCGCCGGACGCCCCGGCGGTGCCGTGGGTCGCTGACTTCACCGACTGGATGCACGAGAAGATCGAAGCCGGCGCCAACGACGACCTCGTGAACTACCGCAAGCTCGCGCCGCATGCGGCCGACAATCATCCAACCGACGAGCACCTGATGCCGCTGTTCATCGCGATCGGCGCCGGCGAGACCAAGGGCCGGCGCATCCACGCCTCGACCCGCAGCGGCGTGATCTCGATGAACACCTATGCGTTCGGGTGAGGGCGGTTTGTGTCGCGGCCGCGGCGTGGTCGCGCATCCTGCACAGGCTATTGGCCGGGCGCCGCCAATTCCTGCGCCAGCCGATCCAGTCCTTCGCCAGTTCCGCGAATACGCTCATCCAGGTCCATATGCCCGTCCAGATACGCGAGTTGCTCCGTGAGCTTCAGGCGCGTGCCGGGCCCGTCTGCGTGAAATTCGGCGGTGACCAGCGACGCGGAGAGAGCGCGTCCATCCGCCTCGATGCCGTAGGCAAAGATGATCCGCGCATCGGGAACGATCTCAAGGAAGGTTTTTTCAATAAGCTGCAATTTGCCGTTTGGAAGGGTGGCGCGGTGGACCTCGCGGCCGCCCGGCCTGAAATCCATGCTGTACTCGGTCGTTCCGCCATCGGCGTGGCAATCGGACCAGCGCTGTTTCACGGTGGGGTCGGCCCACGCTTTGAACATACGCGCAGGCGGCGCCGCAAAGCGCCGCTCCAAGACGAAGCTGGTGTGTTGAGCTGAGCGCCGCGTCACGCGTCGTCCTCCTCTAGATATTTGGCCAAGGCATCGAACTGCCTGTTCCACATCGCTTTGCGTTTCGCCACCCAGGCTTCGAGCCCGCTGAACGCGTCGGGTGCGATGTGGTAGGTGCGAATCCGGCCGGCTTTTTTGGACCGCACGATGCCGCCGGATTCCAGGACCGCGAGGTGCTTCAGTGCCGACGGCAACGCGATCTTAAGCGGTCGGGCGAGATCGGATACCGATGCCGGTCCGGCGCTGAGCTGGTTGATCATGGCCCGTCGACTGCCGTCGGCTAAGGCCACGAACAACCGATCCATCCGTTTCGACGGTGTTTCAAGCCGCATCGGCGTTGTCCGAAAGAAAGCGGGCCGGGATGGCGTGATGGAGCGGGAAATATTGGAAGTAGGGCCGTGCCTCACCGATCACGCGGCGCACCGACGGTCGCACCATCAACCGCTCGAAATAGCGGGCGAGATTGGTGTGGCCGGGCGAGAACGGCGAGACGATCGCCGCGTAGAACAGCGCGGGTGCGGCTGCGCAGTCGGCAATACTGAAGTTGTCGCCGGCCGCCCAGACGCGCGCGCCGAATTTTGTCTCGATGAGGTCGTAAGCCGACGCCAGGGCCGCCAACGCTTCTGCAGCCGTGCGAGCGTCACGTCCGGCTGCCGGGCGGAGCTGCTGGCCGATGAAGCGCTGCATCGGCTCCATCACGTAGAGATCAAACAGGCGGTCCCAGAGTCGGGCTTCCAGCGCTTCATCCGGATCACGGGCCAGCAAAGCGACCTTGCCCGGATATCGCTGATCCAAATATTCGATCATGATCGTGGTCTCGGGCACGATCCGGCCGCCGTCGTCCAGAAGCGGAATTTTCGCCGTCGGCCACAGCGCTTCGAATCGCGCCTTCGCATCGGGATCGCCGAGGTCGGCCATCACGGTTTCGAACGGCGTGCCGTTCTCGTAAAGCGCGATCAGTGACTTCCAGCAGAACGACGCCAGCGGATGAGAATGGAGCTTCAGGACCATACGTCGCCTCAATAGTTTCCGTTAAAGCTAAGTATCTGAGCCGCGTGCGGGGAAGCAAGAAAAACTTTCCGTATGAGCTAAGTTTCTGAAGGTGCGCCAAGAGCTCGGCTTGCAGCGCACCACGTCGTGCTGAGCCTGGGCGCGCGTGACGTCTTTCACCGTTCGTGAAGGTAAACGGTTTGCGAGGTCAGCCGTCGTTAACAGTACAAACGCTTCCCTGATGCGATCCCTACAATTGTAAGGATTGCAAAACCGGCCGCGCCAAGAATGCCTCTCGCAACAGGGCGGGGGCCTTATCGTGGAAAAAATAAGAAAAATTACGGTCGCATCGATGCGCGCCGTCGTCGCGTTCGCGCTGAGCCTCGCGACGGCGGCGCCGGTCGCCGCCGACTGGAGCCGCAGCTTTGCCATGCCGGTCGACTATGTCGGCGAGTTGGGAACGCGGTTCTGGTTCGGCCGTGCGCAGACCAAGAAGAATCTGTACGACACGTCTGGTTCGCTCATGGTGTCGCGGCTCGATTACTACGACATGACGATCTTCACCGGCGAAGCGTACTCGCGGCTCGACTTCAACACCGGCTGGTTCATCAAGGGTTACGTCGGCGGCGGGGGCCTGTTCGGCGGCAAGCTGAAGGATGAGGACTTCGCGCCGATCACGACGCCGTATTCCGCGACGCTGAGCGATAACAAGAGCGGCTCGATGTTCTACGGCAGCGTCGATGGCGGCATCAAACTCGTCCGCGGCCCCGACTTCCATGTCGGCGCGTTCGTCGGCTACCACTTCATGCGCGAATACGTCGACGCCGCGGGTTGCACGCAGACCGCGACCAATCCGGACATCTGTGTTCCCAGCATCCCGTCCTCGGTCCGTGCCATCTCTCAGACCAACAACTGGCACTCGCTGCGGCTCGGCCTGGAAGGGGCGGTGGAGTTCGACCAGCGCTGGAAGCTCACGCTCGACGCCGCCTGGATACCCTACGCCGTGCTGTTTGGCGCCGACTCGCACCTGCTGCGGATCGGCAGCGGTTTCGGCGACTTCACCGGGCCGATCCCCGAGGATGGAAAGGGCTGGGGCTACCAGTTCGATGCCACCGTGTCCTACCGCTTCAATGATTGGATCAGCATCGGCGCCGGCGGCCGTTACTGGCACGTCGAGGCCAAAGGCCACACCCATTTCGAAGGCCGCGTGGTCGGGATCAACGCCCAGCCGCAGGTCGTGCAGTGGCGGGCCGACCATTTCGGCGGCTTCATCCAGGCCAATTTCAAGTTCGGTCCTTATCCGCTGTTCTTCAACTAGGGGCTCAGCCACGAAAACTGGGGGCCGGTTTCCGGGCACGGTCATGCGCCCGTGGACTAGCGAGGGTACCCACTTGCCTGCGTCCCACGGGTAGGGGAGAACTCAGCCGTCATGGACCGACTGCTGCGCGCGACCATCAATTCCTGGAACGGCCTCAAGGCCGCGATCCGAACCGAAGCCGCGTTCCGGCAGGAGGTCGCGGTTCTGCTGGTATCGATCCCGCTCGCCTTCGTGATCGGCGAGACCGCATGGACGCGTCTGGCGCTGATCGGCGTCGTCGTCTTGCTCATGATCGTCGAGCTGCTCAACACGGCAATCGAGAAGCTCGCCGACCGGGTATCGCGCGAGTTCGATTTCCAGATCGGAACCGTCAAGGATATCGGCTCGGCCGCAGTCGGGCTGTCGCTGCTGCTGGTCGGCGCGGTGTGGCTGCTGGCGCTCGCACAGCGGCTGGGGTTGATGTAAATCATCAGGGATGAACGCCCGTCCCACTGACACCCTCGCGATCGCGGTCGCACAGCTCAATCCCGCCGTCGGCGACATCGACGGCAATGCCGGCAAGGCGCGCGCCGCGCGCGCCCAGGCCGCCCGCGACGGCGCCGATCTCATCGCCTTCTCCGAACTGTTCATCTGCGGCTATCCGCCGGAAGACCTGGTGCTGAAGCCGGCGCTGCAGGCCGCCTGTCGCGCCAAGATCGAGGAACTCGCCCGCGAGACCGCCGACGGCGGCCCGGCGATGCTGATCGGCACGCCCTGGGTCGAGGATGGTAAGCTCTACAACGCCTATTGCCTGCTCGATGGCGGCGCCATCACCGCCGTGCGGCGCAAGGTCGATCTGCCGAACTACGGCGTGTTCGACGAGAAGCGGGTGTTCGCGCCCGGGCCGATGCCGGGGCCGGTGAGCTTCCGCGGCGTGCGGATCGGCGTGCCGATCTGCGAGGACATCTGGGGCGCCGACGTCGTGGAGACGCTGGCGGAGACTGGCACCGAGTTGATGATCGTGCCGAACGGCTCGCCCTATCATCGCGACAAGGACGACATCCGCCTCAACATCGCGGTGGCGCGTGTGACCGAGAGCGACCTGCCGATGGTCTACGTCAACCAGGTCGGCGCTCAGGACGAGCTGGTGTTCGACGGCGCGTCGTTCGGCCTGCATGCCGATCGCTCGCTCGCGTTCCAGCTGCCGGCCTTCACCGAGCAGGTGACGACGGTGCGCTGGCAGCGCAGCGGCAATACCTGGCGCTGCGCCGGCGGCCCGGTAGCCAAGCTTATCGGCGACGGCGACCGCGAGGACTACATCGCCTGCGTGCTGGGCCTGCGCGATTACGTCGCCAAGAACGGCTTCAAGGGCGTGGTGCTCGGGCTTTCCGGCGGCATCGATTCCGCGCTGGTGGCGGCGATGGCGGTCGACGCGATCGGCGCCGAGCGCGTGCGCTGCGTGATGCTGCCGTATCGCTTCACGTCGCAGGCCTCGCTCGACGACGCGGCGTCGGTCGCCAAGGCGCTGCGCGTCAAATACGACGTGGTGCCGATCGAGGCGGCGGTGCAGGGGCTCGAGCAGACGCTGGCGCCGCTGTTCAAGGATCTGCCGCGCGACGTCACCGAGGAGAATTTGCAGGCGCGCGCCCGCGGCACCATCCTGATGGCGGTGTCTAACAAGTTCGGACTGATGGTGGTAACGACCGGCAACAAGTCGGAGATGTCCGTGGGTTACGCCACGCTCTATGGCGACATGAACGGCGGCTTCAATCCGGTGAAGGACCTCTACAAGACCCAGGTCTACCGGTTGTCGCGCCTGCGCAACCAATGGAAGCCCGACGGCGCGCTCGGCCCGGATGGTCTGGTGATCCCGGAGAACATCATCACCCGACCGCCGACCGCGGAGCTGCGCGAGAACCAGACCGACCAGGATTCACTGCCGCCCTACGACGCGCTCGATGCGATCCTGGAGCGGCTGGTCGAGCGCGAGGAGCCGATTGCGACGATCGTCGCGGCGGGCTTCGACCAGGAGACGGTGGCGCGGGTCGCGCGCATGCTCGACCTCGCAGAGTACAAGCGCCGCCAGTCGGCGCCGGGGGTGAAGGTGACCTTGCGGAATTTCGGCCGCGACCGCCGCTACCCGATCGTGAACCGCTTCCGCGACTCCGGCGCGGCCTTGCCGGAACCGGATCCCGCACTGCTCAAGGACAAGAGCGTGAGCGGGAAGGGCGATGTGTTTGACGGTTGAAGCGTTCGACTATTGAAGCCGCGCGTGACCGTCAGTTCGACGGGATGAAAGGCGGCCCGACAGTGCGGACCTGAGTCTTGCCGTCGGCGCCCTTTTGTTGCTTCGGCTGTGTGGCGGCAGGCGTCGACGCCACCGGCGCTTGTGCCGGCGCGCCTGTTTGCGCCGGTGCGCCTTTGGGCTGCGTGCCTTTCTTGGCCGCGGGCGCGCCCTTGCCGCGCTGGTCGGCAGGCTGCGAGAGCAACTTGGCCTGCTCCTCGGACACGACGATGTCGCCTTGCTCGATCGTGTTGTCTTCGAGGTGCTTAAGCGCCTGGGACCAGGTCTGTCCTGGTCCGCGGCAGCTGCACGTCGAATTGAACGCCTTGCGGAACGCAAATGCGTTCGGCAGTTCCGAATAGCTTCGCCCGCCGGTCGAGAGCGCTTGTGTAATGTCCTCACCGGGATTGCGGTGGCTGTAGAGCGCCACCTCCGCCGCCGGACACATGCGCTGGCAGGTCTGTTCGTCCTGCGGGAAGCTCGCCGGCGTGGTCGAGTAGGAGATCGGGAAATAGTAGCCGTCGCAGGTCCGCACGCACACGGTGCGATAGGTGTCGCCATTGCCGGCCGGCACGCCGCCGGGCGTCGTGATGGTGCCGCCGCCGAACAGGTTCTCGAGGAAGTTTCCGCCGCCGCCGCCGCGATTCGCGTATTGACGGTATTGCGGACCGCAGTCGTTCTGCGCGAGCGAGGCGAGGATGGTGCGCCGTTCGCCCTCGCGGTCGGCGGTATTGCCTTGCAGGCGCTGGAGATCGGCCAGAATGCGATCGAGGTTCGCGCGCATCTGCTGAACCTGGTTGTTGAGCGGGCCGCATTGCTGCGGCTGGCCGCCGAACAGCGAGAAGAAGCCGCGGCCTTCGCAGCCCATCTTGCGGCCTTGCGCCGTGAGGCGGTCGAGCTCAGCCTGCTGGCGCTGCGCGTTGTCCTCGTAGCGCTTGATCTGCTCGGCGCGCTGCGGATCGACCTGATTGCCGCGGTCGACCATCGAGAGCTGGCTCTCCAGCCGCACGCAAACAGGATTGCGCTGCTGCGAAGCAGGCGGTGGCAGCGGCGCCTGGGCGTCCGCAACGGTCGCGCAAGCTGCAACGGCCAGCGCGGCCGGGATCACCCGGCGCAATAGTGTCCGCATCACTGTCTCATTCATGGAGCAGAGCCGCACCCGACGCATCGACTAATGGAAAGCATGATGAAGCGCCGGAATGGTGTCCAAAGTGTGAATTCATACTAAGGGTTAGCTGCTCTGGGAACCAGCGTTGCCGGGCGCCGGCGCGAGGTTACCAACAGCCACCGGACGGCGGGTTTCGCTGCGCAAGTTCCACAAAATGCCGGTGATGATCAATCCGGCGCCGGCAAACACGAAGATGTCCACCGGTTCGGAATAGAGCCACCAGCCGACCACCGCGATCAGCGGAATCCGCATAAAGTCGAGCGGCACGACGACGCTCGCGTCTCCCGCGCGGAACGCGTTGGTCATGCAGTAATGCGCGAACAAGCCGGCGGTGCCGATCGCCGCGATTGCGGGCGCCAGTTCCCACGAGAACTTGCCGACGAACGTCACCCCAGCGAAAGCCACGCCCAGGGGGATCTGGATCGCGTTCATCCAGAACACGATCGCAAAGGTGCTGTCGGTCGCCGTGAGCTTCTTGGTCGTGATGATGTTGATGGCGTAGCCGAACGCCGCAGCCAGCACCATCAGCGACGCGGGCTGGAACGTGGCCATGCCCGGCCGCACGATCACCAGCACGCCCGCAATCCCGAGGACGACCGCGCCGATGCGGCTCGCCGTCATCCGTTCGCCGAGGAAGAACGGCGCCAGCAGGATCGTCCAGGCCGGCATCGTGAATTCGAGCGCGAACACCGTGGCCAGCGGCAGCAGCAAAAGGCTGCACGCCCATAGATATTGCGAGCAGAAGTGGACGCCGTTGCGCAACAGGTGCAGGCCGAAGCGGTGGGTTTTGACGCTGTGCCGCAGCTCCGGCCGCACCGCCATGATCGCAAGGATGATCAGCATGCCGAGCACGGCCCGGATCGTGAGGATCTCAAGGATGCTCAACGCCCCCGACAGGCTCCGGATCGCGATCGCCATGACCGAGAACGACAGGAGCGTGCCTGTCATCCACATCACGACGACCAGGAGCTGGCGGGGCGATGTCACGGATGTCTCGATTCAGGGGAGGGGATTTCACTCCGCATCGGGTTGGTTTTCGGGCCGCGCCTTTTCGAATGCCGGCAGCTTGGCGCAGGCGGCGTCGACGGCGACGATCTTGGGATATTTGTCGAGCGGCACCTTCAGCCGCCGTGCGTTGAAGACCTGCGGCACCAGGCAGATGTCGGCGAGCGTCACGTCCGGCCCATAAGCGTAAGGCCCGGGACCAAGCATCGCCTCCAGCGCGTCGAAGCCTTGAATCACCCAGTGGTGGTACCAGGCGTCGATCTTCTCCTGATCCTGACCCATGTCGCTCTTGAGGTAGCGCAGCGGCGCCAAATTGTTGAGCGGGTGGATCTCGCAGGCGACGAGTAGCGCGAGCGCGCGGACCTTGGCGCGTGCAATGGGATCCGTCGGCAGCAACGGCGGTTGCGGATGAGTCTCGTCGAGATATTCGATAATCGCCAGCGACTGCGTGAGCAGTTCGCCCGAGCTGAGCCTGAGCGCGGGGACCCGCATCTGCGGATTGATCGCGCGGTAGTCCGGCTTGAGATTTTGTCCGCCTTCCTTTTGCAAATGAATCGAAGCGGTCTCGAACGCGAGATCCTTGAGGTTCAACGCAATGCGCACGCGGTAGGCCGCAGACGAGCGAAAATAGGAATAAAGCTTCACCGTAACCCCCATCCTGGCGAGGCGCAGTTCGTGACAGGCCAACGGCTGATGTTCAAGTGCGGCGCAGCGGATTCGATGTTCCTATTTCGCAGCACCGGTGTGCAGGAACGTCCAAGCAATGTCGGATGGCGGACGCTAGCGCTCGCTCTTGGCGACCAGCTCGGCGGAACGCTTTGTCAGCTGCGCTACCGCGCGATCGAAAGCCATGCGGTCCGCGACGCTCACCACCTCCGACAGCTTTTCGGTGAACTCGCGCGCGCGCGGCGCCAGCTCCTCGTAGACCGCGCGGCCGGCCGGCGTCAGCGACAAGAAGGCTTCCCGCAGGTCGGCGCGGTTGGCCTTGCGGGCGACGAATTTGCGCGTCTCGAGCTGGGCGACGGCGCGCGAAACCTTGGTCTTGTGCATGTGGGTGCGGGCGCCGATGGCCTTGCCGGTCATTTGGCCGAACTGGCCCAGGCTGACCAGGACCCGCCACTCAGGTATCCCGATACCGTACTGGGCGTAGACCTGGGTCAGGGCCTGGGAGACCAGGCTGGACAGCACATTGAGTCGGTGGGGGAGGAAGCCCTCGAGCTGGATCAGCGGCTTTTCGGCCGGCTCGCTACCGTCCAGGACGGCTACGGCTTCAGACTTAGCGCCTTCGACCGGACTGGAATTGGTCATCTTCTGCCGCCCCGGGGCGCAGTGCCACCCAAGGTGCGTTGGCGGCCGCTACGCGCGGTTGGGAGGATGGCGGAAGACCGGACGATGCGCAACGCCCCGGCGAGCCGAGGCTCCGAGGCGGTTCAGGCCGAGGGGGCTAGCGCGAGCACTCGATCGCGACGAATTCGTCGCAATTGGCGCCTTTGCAGGTGCTGGTGCTGGCCGGGACCGCGCCGGTGATTTCCTCGCGGTCGAGCCGCCGGTACGAGGCGGCCTGGCTGAAGTCGCGCGAGCGGCAATAGGCGGTGGCGGCGGCTGCCCCGCAGGCGGCGCCGGTGGCCAGGCAGCGGTCGACGCCGTACGCATCGGCATCGTTGGCGACGATGAAGGTGCGCTTTTCGGCGTGCGCCGAGACACTGAAATGGAGCGCGGCGACAAAAGTGAGTGCGGCAAGCAGGTGGCGCATCGGTTTAAACTCGCGGTGGCGGACCGTCGGTCGATAGAGAATGCTAAGAATGCGCGTAAGGCGTTAACGTTTCGTCAACCTGACGCGCGGCTGGAGGGCTGCTGAATACCGTTACCGGCGGACGGCCGCTATTGCGCGGCGGCAACACCCGGGCAAAAACCTCACGCCGGCCCCAGCCTTCGACGCGCCATCGCCGGCTCAAATTTTTGCGGGCGGTTTGGCTGGCGAATCAAGTTGCCGGGCGTACCCAGCCAGGGTCGCGGCACGCACATCCGGGGCTGCCAGTACTCCAGAAGCTGTTCATCGTCCTGCCGAAACGGCCTTGACGTTGAGTGTGGCGTTCCCCATTGTCCCGGCGATGATCGGCCTTAACCAAATCGGCGGCATTTGCCGCAAGATTATTCGCTAGCGCATCTCGCTGGCTGCGGCCGTCTTTTTCTCTTGTCGAGACATAGGGACGCCCGGCCAGCCGGTCGGGACTGTCCTATGGAATTGAAGCTCTACGATACGCTCACCCGCGAGAAGCGCGCATTCCAGCCGCTCGATCCCGCGCGCGTGCGCATGTATGTGTGCGGGCCGACGGTCTACGACTTCGCGCATATCGGCAACGCGCGGCCGGTGATCGTGTTCGACGTGCTGTTCCGGCTGCTGCGGCATCTCTACGGCGCCGAGCGCGTCGCCTATGTGCGCAACATCACCGACGTCGACGACAAGATCAACGCACGCGCGGCGCAGGAGCATCCGAACCTCCCGCTGAACGAAGCGATCCGCATCGTCACCGAGAAGACCGAACAGCAGTTCCACGAGGACGTCGACGCGCTCGGCTGCCTGCGGCCGACGGTCGAGCCGCGCGCGACTGAGCACATCGACGAGATGCGGGCGCTTATTGAGCGACTTGTCGCGGGTGGTCACGCCTACGTCGCGGAAGATCACGTGCTGTTTTCCGTGCCGTCGATGCCGGACTACGGCAGGCTTTCGAAGCGCTCGCTCGATGAGATGGAAGCGGGCGCGCGCGTCGAGGTCGCGCCCTACAAGAAGGACTCCAAGGATTTCGTATTGTGGAAGCCGTCGAAACCCGGCGAGCCGGCATGGCCGTCGCCGTCCGGCATCGCGGCGCCGGGACGGCCTGGCTGGCACATCGAATGCTCGGCGATGTCGTGGAAGCATCTCGGCGAGACCTTCGACATCCACGGCGGCGGCATCGATCTGGTGTTTCCGCATCACGAGAACGAGATCGCGCAGTCGCGTTGCAGCTTCCACACGCCGGTCATGGCGAATTTCTGGATGCACAACGGGTTCCTGCAGGTCGAAGGCGAGAAGATGTCGAAGAGCCTCGGCAACTTCTTCACCATCCGCGAATTGCTGGCGGACTGGCCGGGGGAGGTACTGCGGTTCAACATGCTGAAGACGCACTATCGGCAGCCGATCGATTGGACGCTGAAGGGCATCGCCGAAAGCTTCAACACGCTGGAATCCCTCACCAGCGACCCAGCGTTCGAAACCGGCCACGACGCGGCAATGGCGCAGCCGGTGCTCGAGGCGCTGTCGGATGATTTGAATACGCCGAAGGCCATCGCCGAGCTGCACGTACTCCATGGCAAAGGCGATGCGTTGGCTGTCGGATCGACGCTGCGCGCGCTGGGCTTCTCCAAGCGGCCGCAGAGTCAGCGCAAGGTCGACGAGCAGAAGGTCGTGGCGCTGATCGACGCGCGTAACGCCGCCCGCAAGGCTAAGGAGTTCAAGGAATCCGACCGCATCCGCGACGAACTCACGGCCATGGGTATCGAGCTCTTGGATACGAAAGACGGTACGACCTGGAAGGTAAAGGGATGAGCGCCACCGCCCATCCCACCGTCGCGATGCGGCCGATGCTGCCGGCCGACGTGCCGCTGCTCGCGGAGATCTTCCGTGACAGCATCGAGGAACTGGCCGCTGACGACTACTCGGAATCGCAGCGCGAGGCGTGGGCCGCGACCGCGGATGACGAAGCAGCGTTCGGCAAGCGGCTGGCGGCGCAGTTGACGCTGGTCGGAACGCTGGAAGGCTCGCCGGTCGGCTTCGCATCGCTCAAGGCGCCGGACATCCTCGATATGCTTTACGTGCATCCGGCCGCAGGAAGAAACGGCGTCGCGACCATGCTGGTCAATGCCCTCGAAAAGCTCGCCGCTGCGCGCGGCGCGGCGAAGCTGACGGCGGATGTCAGCGACGCGGCGGTCGATTTCTTCGCCAAGCGCGGGTTCGAGGCGCAGACGCGCAACACGCGAAAGCTCGGCGAGGAGTGGCTCGCCAATACGACGATGGAAAAGAAACTGGCCGCGAAGGAGAAGGCGCCATGAGCAAGCCCGACACGCCGTTCCCGAAGCATTGGCTCTATTACATCGTTCTCAAATACGGCGTGATCATCGCGGCGGCGCTTATCACCCTCTACACGATCTTCCGTCTGATCTAACGGCACGAGCGCACCATGCGAAACTTTCCGACCCGGACTCACAAGATCGCGATCTCGGTGATTGCGCTGGTGACGGCTTTTGCGCTGCTGTCGAATTATTATCTCTGGTGACACGGATGGCCCGCGAACGCCTGTATCTCTTCGACACCACGCTGCGCGACGGCGCGCAGACGAACGGCGTCGACTTCACGCTGCACGACAAGCTGGCGTTGGCGGGCATGCTCGACGATCTCGGCATCGACTATGTCGAAGGCGGATACCCGGGCGCCAACCCGCTCGATACAGAGCTGTTCTCCACCGACCGCAAGCTCGGCACGACCTTCACTGCGTTCGGCATGACGCGCCGGCCCGGCCGGTCGACCTCGAACGATCCGGGCCTCGCGTTGCTGCTCGACGCCAAGGCTGACGCCATCTGCTTCGTCGCCAAGTCGTCGGACTATCACGTGCGCGTGGCGCTGGAGACGACGGACGAGGAGAACCTCGCGTCGATCCGCGACAGCGTCGCGGCCGCCAAGGCGAAGGGCAGGGAGGTGCTGCTCGATTGCGAGCACTTCTTCGATGGCTACAAGGCAAACCCGAAATACGCACTGGCCTGCGCCAAGGCCGCTTACGAGGCGGGGGCGCGCTGGGTGGTGTTGTGCGACACCAACGGCGGGACGCTGCCGAACGAGGTAGAAGCCATCGTCGGCGAGGTGGTCAAGCACATCCCCGGCGACCATGTCGGCATCCACGCCCACAACGACACCGAGCAGGCGGTGGCGAATTCGTTCGCCGCGGTGCGCGCCGGTGCGCGGCAAATTCAGGGCACGCTCAACGGACTGGGCGAGCGCTGCGGCAACGCCAACCTGGTGTCGATCATCCCGACCCTGAAGCTCAAGCCGGAGTTCGCGGACAAGTTCGAGATCGGCGTGTCGGACGACAAGCTCAAGGGTCTCGTCCATATCTCGCACGCGCTCGATGAAATCCTTAACCGCGCGCCCGATCGCTACGCGCCTTACGTCGGCGAGAATGCGTTCGCGACCAAGGCCGGCATCCATGCCTCCGCGATCGTGAAGGATCCCGCGACCTACGAGCACGTCGCGCCCGGCGTGGTCGGCAACAAACGCAAGGTGACGGTGTCGGACCAGGCCGGCCGCGCCAACGTGCTGGCCGAGCTCGATCGCATCGGCCTCAAGGTCGACAAGGACGATGCGCGCATCATGACCTTGCTCGACGAAGTGAAGCGGCGCGAGTCCGCGGGCTACGCCTACGAGGCGGCGGATGCGTCGTTCGACCTGTTGGCCCGGCGTACGCTCGGCAAGGTGCCGGACTTTTTCGACGTGCTGCAGTTCGACGTCAATATCGAGCAGCGCAACAACGCGCTCGGCCAGCGCGTCACGGTCTCGATGGCGGTGGTCAAGGTCAAGGTCGACGATCAGACCATGATCTCGGCCGCCGAAGGCAACGGCCCGGTCAACGCGCTCGACGTCGCGCTGCGCAAGGACCTCGGTAAGTATCAGAAATATATCGAAGGCTTGAAGCTCACCGACTATCGGGTGCGTATCCTCAACGCCGGCACCGAGGCGGTGACGCGCGTGCTGATCGAGAGCGAGGATGAGACCGGCGAGCGCTGGTCGACCATCGGGGTGTCGCCGAACATCATCGACGCCTCGTTCCAGGCGCTGATGGATTCGATCATTTACAAACTGGTGAAGAGCGGCGCGCCGGCGTAGCGGGCGGTGTCGGGATTTTCTCTCGGCCTCATGGTGAGGAGCGCCGTAGGCGCGTCTCGAACCATGGGGCCGCCCCATCCTTCGAGACGGCGCTTCGCGCCTCCTCAGGATGAGGGCGGAGGGAGTGCGTCAGGTTTCGATGCGCGCGCCTATAGCCGCTCCGGCTCGACGGTCTTCATTTCCTTCTCGCCTTCGGAGACGTGACGCGTCGCGCTGTGCAGCGCCGGCAGGATCTCCTCCACGGTTGTCACGACCAGCGGCGCGACACTCAGCCCTTCGCGGATGAATTGCATCGCGCGCATGTGGTCGAACAGCGCGCACAGCGGATCCCAGAAGCGGTCGATGTTCGCCATCAGGATCGGCTTCTTGTGACGGCCGAGCTGCGCCCAGGTGAGCTGCTCGACCAGCTCCTCCAGCGTGCCGACGCCGCCGGGGAGCGCAACGAACGCGTCGGCGCGCTCGAACATGAGGCGCTTGCGCTCGTGCATGTCGCGCGTGACGATGATTTCCTGGGCGCGCCGGAACATCATCTCGCGCGCCTTGAGGAAGTCGGGAATGATGCCGGTCACCTGGCCGCCATGATCGATGACTGAATCGGCGATCGCGCCCATCAGGCCGATCGAGCCGCCGCCGTAGACCAGGCGGATGCCGTTCTCGGCCAATATCCGGCCAAAGGCGCGGGCGGATTCGACGAATTTGGGATTACTACCAGGGCCGGAGCCGCAATAAACGCAAACAGCTTTGAGTGTGCTCATTTGACTTCATGTGGCGCGGGTGAGGGGGAGCGTCAAGCGGCTGGCCTCCGGCGGCGTGGTAAATGCGGCTGCAAATACCGGGATAATCGGCAACGTTTTGCCCCCAAGGGGTGGTCGCAACCTGGAAAAATTCTATATGAATAGGGCATGACGGCGCTCCTTCTGCGCCCGTCCCTGCCGGGCCCCCATGAGTGATGGTACCTTCCGATCCGTCCGCGCCTTGAAGCGCGAGATTTCCGCCGACCAGGGTGGCTCGCTGCTGAAAACAGTCGCCGGGCTGTGGCCCTATATCTGGCCGTCCGATCGCCGCGACCTGAAGCAGCGCGTGCTGATCGCGATGGGCCTCCTGTTGCTGGCGAAGCTCGCCACCATCGCGGTCCCCTTTACGTTCAAGTGGGCGGTCGATGCGCTGACCGGGCAGGACACCGCGCCGGTCGCATCGTCGTCATGGCTGGTCTGGACGCTGGCGGCGCCGGTCCTGATGACCGTCGCCTATGGCGGTTCGCGCATCCTGATGGCGGTGCTCACGCAGATGCGCGACGGCATCTTCGCCAAGGTGTCGATGCACGCGGTGCGCAAGCTCGCCTACCTCGTGTTCGAGCACATGCACCAGCTTTCCTTGCGCTTCCATCTGGAGCGCAAGACCGGCGGCCTTACGCGCGTGCTCGAGCGCGGCCGCACCGCGATCGAGACGATCGTGCGCATGGTGATCATGCAGGCGGTGCCGACCGTCATCGAGCTCGCGCTGATCATCGGCGTGCTGCTCTACCAGTTCGACTGGCGCTACGTCGCGGTGATCGTCCTCACCGTGATCGCCTATACCGTGTTCACCTATGTCGCGACCGAGTGGCGGATTGGCATCCGCCGGCGCATGAACGACAGCGACACCGACGCCAACGTGAAGGCGATCGACTCGCTGCTCAACTACGAGACGGTCAAGTACTTCAGCGCCGAGGAACGCGAGGCGCGGCGCTATGACGTTTCGATGGCGCGCTACGAGGAGGCGAGCGTCCAGGCCTATGTCTCGCTCGCGGTGCTCAACGCCGGGCAAGCGACGATCTTCACCATCGGGCTCGCTATCTGCATGGTGATGTGTGCCTACGGAATCCAGCAGGGCCACAACACCGTCGGCGATTTTGTGATGATCAACGCGATGATGATCCAGCTCTACCAGCCGCTGAATTTCATGGGCATGGTCTACCGCGAGATCAAGCAGGCGGTGATCGACATCGAAACCATGTTCGGGATCCTGTCGCGCAAGCCCGAGATCGAGGACCGGCCGAATGCGCAGCCGCTCAAGGTTTCGAACGGCGCCGTTCGCTTCGAGGACGTCCACTTCGCCTACGAGCCCGACCGCCCGATCCTCAAGGGTCTGAGTTTCGCGGTGCCGGCCGGACACACGGTCGCCATCGTCGGCCCGTCCGGCGCCGGCAAATCGACGGTGTCGCGGCTGCTCTACCGTTTCTATGAGCTCAGCAGCGGCCGTATCGAGATCGACGGGCAGGACATCCGCGAGGTCACGCAGAAGTCGCTGCGCGCATCCATCGGCATGGTCCCGCAGGACACCGTGCTGTTCAACGACACCATCCGCTACAACATCCGCTACGGCCGCTGGGACGCGACCAACGAGGAGGTCGAGGAGGCGGCGCGGCTGGCGCAGATCGACGGCCTCATCAGGATGTCGCCGAAGGGCTATGAGACCGAGGTCGGCGAGCGCGGCCTGAAACTGTCCGGCGGCGAGAAACAGCGCGTGGCGATCGCGCGGACCATCCTCAAAGCTCCGCCGATCCTGCTGCTGGACGAGGCGACGTCCGCGCTCGACAGCCACACCGAGAAAGAAATCCAGGACGCGCTGGAGCGGGTGTCGAAGAACCGCACCACGCTGGTGATCGCGCACCGGCTCTCCACCATCGTCGGCGCCGACCAGATCATCGTGCTGAACGAGGGCGCCATCGCCGAGCGCGGCACCCACTACGAGCTGCTCGCCAAGGGCGGGCTCTACGCCAGCATGTGGAACCGGCAGCGCGAGGCGGAAGAGGCACGCGAGAAGCTCGCGATGGTCGAGGACGAGCCGGCGGCGCCGAACCGCAATCCGCCGACGGTCGACGAACCGGTGGTCGAACCGCCCGCCGAGCCCCCGCCAGAGTCTCCGGTGGTGCGGGCGGACGCCGCAGAATAAGCTAGTGTCCTCGCAGATGCTCGCGCGTTGCGGCGGACTCGGTGCGCTCCCTCTCCCCGGAGGGGAGAGGGTTGGGGTGAGGGGGTTCGAACTTATCGAGAGAACGTACCCCCTCACCCCACCCCTCTCCCCATGGGAGAGGGAGCCGACCGAGTTCGTCGCCAAATAAAATTCACGTTTCGACGATCGTGTGATCAAGGAAACTCAATGTCAGTCGTCGCTTCGATTCGCTCCCAACTCGCGCCGATCAATCGCGAGGGCTATCCCTTCGTGGGCGCGTTTGCGCTGGTGAGCCTGATCCTGTTCTGGATCTGGACGCCGCTCGGCTGGATCGGGACGGTGCTGACGCTCTGGTGCGTGTATTTCTTCCGCGATCCGGTGCGGGTCACGCCGGTGCGTGAGGGGCTCGTGGTCTCGCCGGCGGACGGCCGCGTCAGCAAGATCATCAATGCGGTCCCGCCGGTGGAACTCGGGCTCGGCGATCGCCCGCTGCCGCGGGTCTCGATCTTCATGAGCGTGTTCAACTGTCACGTGAACCGCAGCCCGGTCAGCGGCCGCGTCGAAAAGATCGTCTACAAGAAGGGCGCCTTCCTCAGCGCCGACCTGGACAAGGCGAGCGAGGACAACGAGCGCAATTCCTTCGTCATTTCCTCTGGGAATGTCCGCATCGGCGTGATCCAGATCGCCGGCCTGGTGGCGCGCCGCATCGTCTGCTGGACGCGCCCGGGCGCAAGCGTGGCGGCGGGCGAGCGCATCGGCATGATTCGGTTCGGATCGCGGCTCGACGTCTATCTGCCCGAGGGGACGCGGCCGCTGGTGGCGGAAGGGCAGGTCGCGATCGCCGGCGAGACGGTGGTCGCCGAACTCAAGGGCACACCACGGGAACTGACGTTCCGCTCTGAGTGACGTTCCGCTCTGGCTGACGTTCCAAGTTGAGCGATTTCCAAAGATTAACGACGGCCGCACGGCGCCATGGCGGCGTCGCGCAAAAATCGCTATATTGTGCGGATGGTGTCATCGCCCTTCGAACCGCTTCGTCCAGGCGAGCGGCGGCGCCGCTTCCGGGCCATCCCGGTGCGCACGCTGCTGCCGAACCTGATTACGCTGCTCGCGCTCTGCGCGGGCCTGACCGGCGTTCGCCTTGCCATTGAGGGTAAGCTCGAATGGGCGGTGGCCGCGATCGTGTTCGCCGCCATGCTCGACGGCATCGACGGTCGCGTGGCGCGCATGCTCAAGGGCACCTCGCGCTTCGGCGCCGAGCTCGACAGCCTCGCGGACTTCTTCAATTTCGGCGTGGCGCCGGCGCTGATCCTCTACTTCTGGAGCGGCGGCCTGAACCAGCTCGGCAATGCCGGCTGGATCGTCGCAATGGTGTTCGCGATCTGCGCGGGCCTGCGGCTCGCCCGTTTCAACGTGATGATCGACGACCCGAACCGGCCAGCCTGGGCCGGGAACTTCTTTGTCGGGATGCCGGCGCCCGGTGGCGCCATCGCCGTCCTGTTGCCGATCTATCTCACCTTCCTCGGAATGCCGGCGTTCAGCCTGTTGGCGCCGCTCGTATTCCTCTACACGCTGGCGATCGCGATCCTGATGGTGTCGCGGCTGCCGGTGTTCTCCGGCAAGCGGGTCGGCAAGCGGGTGGCGCCGGAAATGGTGCTGCCGCTGTTCGTGCTGGTGGTCGCATTCTTTGGGCTGCTGATCGCCTATCCGTGGCCCGTGCTGGCCACCGGTACGGTGCTCTATCTGGGAAGCCTGCCGTTCGGCGTGCTGGCCTACCGGAAGCACCAGCTGGCGGACGCCGCTGCGGCGCAGCCGGGTGCGGTCGCGCTGACGGCGACGACTGAAGCCGGCGCGGCGCCTCATGCCCCGCCGCCGGAGGAAGCCGAGCGCCCGGCGCGGCTCAACTAGTCGACGCTGAACCAGTCGGCCAAGTCGCACGCAAAACCCTTGAGTTCCTGCGCGCGCGCAAGCGGGTGCCGCACTTCCGTCATACTGTCCGACGCCTATTACCGCTTGGCGGGGGCCAAATATGCGGGGAGGTCGTCATGGTTCGATCAGCCATTGGCGGTCGGCACTGGAAGCCGGTCGCATTGCTTGCCTTTGCGGCACTGATGTTCTGGTCGGCGCTGCCGGTCACGGCGCAGACCCAGACGCAACCGCCCTCACAGTCTCAAACGCTCGACGCGATCACGCCGGTCGAGGAATTCTCCCGGCAGCTCGAGCAGTTCAAGAACAGCATCCCACAACTCAATAAGCGGATTGAGGATTCAACGGCCGCGGTCGACCGCTGGACCAATGTCGAACGCGCCCGCAAGGAGATCGAGGAACTGCGCGCGCTGGTCGGTACGGCGCTCGGCGCGGTGTCGGACAACGGCTCAGTCTCGCAGCTCGGTGCGAAGGCTCTCGCCCATGCCCGCGAGAAGCTGCGGATGCTGGAGCAGGACACGCGCTTCCGTCCGGAAGAGCGCAAGTTCCTGACCGAGCAGTGGCAACGGCTGCGTGCCGACACCGAGCGGGCGAATGACGAGCTGTCGGCGGCCCGCAAGGAGTTTGCCGACCTGCTGCGCACGCTGCAGGCCAACGAGGACTTCGTCGAGGAACTGGTACAGATCCGCCAGGCGCAGAAGGCGCTCGAAGTGATCCAGCGCCTGACGCAGGACATCCGCGAAGCCAACGACCAGCTCAAGCGTCTGATCGGCGGGATCAAGCCGCCGGGCGCATGAGCATGCGCGCTCTGCCAATCGGTGTCGTCGCGATAGGACTCGCGCTCGCCGCCTGCAACCCAACTGGCGACACCGGCTATGTTGAGATTCGCACCGTTCCGGTCGCGTCACAGCGTTCGTCGTCGCTCTATCTCGACTCGACGAAGCTCGAACCAGTGCAGAAAGGCGTCGCCGTGCTCAAGCAGCGCGCCGGCACCACCAAGCTCTCCGCCGAAAGCATCGGCGGGCAGGTCCCGCTCTGCGACATCGTCGTGCGTAAGAACCGCATCACGACGGTGACGGTGTCATTGCTCGATCGGCCGCCGCGCTGCCAGTGCCGCAACAGCGCGCCTAAGGGCGGCGCTTGCGTGAGCTGAGCGGCAAGAGCGCATTCTATCGGTGGAATCGTGGCCTCTCGATAGTCATGGCCGGGCGCGTTGTTTAGCCCGGGGACAAGGCCGGGCATGACGAAGGAGAGATGGTGCAAGCCAATCGGTAAATGTACTACCGGCCGGGCAGGGGATGCCCGGGCATCAATTGATAGGGATGCTGCCAGCCCGGCAGTGCCTTGATGCGCTCGAGCCAGCCCGCGATGTTCGGGTAGTCGGCCGCGATGTCGAAGCCGAACTCATCGGCTGGATAGTAGAGGTAGCCCACCAGCGAAAGGTCGGCGATGGTCGGGCGCTCACCCAGAATGTAAGGATGCGACGCTAGGCGCTTGTTGATAATGCCGAGCGCGTTGTCGATCCGGGCCTTGAGGAAGCCGAGCACGATCGGATCGCCCGGCGGCCGCGCCAGTGTGCGCAGGAACCGATAGGGTCCGAGATAGCCGTTGAGCTTTTGGTTGTCGAAGATGATCCAGCGCAGCGCCTCGAGCCGCTCGTCCTCGCTTTCCGGGCGGAATTTCCCGGAACGCTCGGCCAGGTAGGTGAGGCAGACACCCGATTGGCTGAGCTTCCTGCCGTTGTGGGCGAGCACCGGCACCTCGCCCATCTCGTTGACGTTCTCCCGGTACTCCGGCGTGCGCGGCACGCCTTTGCCGAAGAAGTCGACGAACACCGGCTCCCAGTCGGCACCGATGAGATTGAGCATCAAGGCGACGCGGTAGGCGTTGCCGGACTGGGCAAAGCAGTAGAGCTGGTATTCGGCCATGGAAGATTGCCCCAGGGATCGTCGAGATCACCGGGTCTCGCTGCTTTCGCAGCGGCCCGGTGATGACCGCTGCGCGGTCACTTCATCGTCGGGATGACGAACTCGGTGCCGCCCTTGGTGCCGGACGGCCAGCGTGCGGTCACGGTCTTGGTCCGCGTGTAGAAGCGGATCGAATCCGGGCCGTGCTGATTGAGGTCGCCGAAGCCGGAGCGCTTCCAGCCGCCGAAGGTGTAGTAGGCAAGCGGCACCGGGATCGCGAAGTTTACGCCCACCATGCCGACATTCACGCGGCTGGTGAAATCGCGCGCAGCGTCGCCGTCGCGGGTGAAGATCGCGACGCCATTGCCGTATTCGTGCTCGGAGGGAAGCCGCACCGCCTCCTCGTAGTCGTTGGCGCGTACCACCGAGAGGACCGGACCGAAAATCTCCTCCTTGTAGATGCGCATATCGGGCGTGACCTCGTCGAACAAGCAGCCGCCCATGAAGAAGCCGTTTTCGTAGCCCTGGAGCTTGAAATCGCGCCCATCGACGCGAAGCTTCGCGCCTTCCTTGATGCCGAGCTCGACATAGCTGCGCACCTTGTCGAGGTGAGCGCGCGTGACCATCGGGCCGTAGTCGGCAGCGGTATCGGTCGACGGCCCGATCTTGAGGCCCTCGACGCGCGGGATGAGCTTGGCCATGAGCGCGTCGGCGGCCTTCTTGCCGACGGGCACCGCGACCGAGATCGCCATGCAACGCTCGCCGGCGGAGCCGTAGCCGGCGCCGATCAGCGCATCGACCGCCTGATCCATGTCGGCGTCCGGCATCACGATCATGTGGTTCTTGGCGCCACCGAAGCACTGCACGCGCTTGCCGTGCGCGGAGCCGGTCGCGAAGATGTATTCGGCGATGGCGGACGAGCCGACGAAGCCGATCGCCGCCACGCGCGGATCGGTGAGCAGCGTATCGACCGCTTCCTTGTCGCCGTTGACGACGTTGAGGACGCCGGCCGGCAGTCCAGCCTCGAACAGCAACTCGGCGAGCCGCATCGGCACCGACGGATCGCGCTCCGACGGCTTGAGGATGAAGGCGTTGCCGCAGGCCAGGGCGGGCGCGAATTTCCACATCGGGATCATGGCCGGAAAATTGAACGGCGTGATGCCGGCGACCACGCCGAGCGGCTGGCGCATTGAATAGAGGTCGATGTTGGGCCCGGCGCCCTCGGTGTACTCGCCCTTCAGCAAATGCGGGATGCCGCAGGCGAACTCGACCACCTCGACGCCGCGCTGGATATCGCCCTTGGCGTCGGCAAGCGTCTTGCCGTGTTCGGAGGAGAGGAGCTTCGCGAGGTTCTCGCCGTCCTTCTGGATCAGCTCCAGGAATTTGAACATCACCCGGGCGCGCCGCTGCGGGTTGGTCGTCGCCCATGCGGGCTGAGCGGCGGCCGCGTTGGATATGATCTGCTCGACCTCGGACCGGGACGCGAAGGCCACCCTGGCCTGAACGTCGCCGGTATTGGGGTTGAACACGTCGCCGGATCGCCCGGACGTGCCCTTGATCTCCTTGCCCCCGACGAAATGGCCGATCTCGCGCATCGCATTCTCCCCACGTCACTTTGCAGCATTTTTGTTACAGCATTTTGGAGCATGGCCGGGGCGCAATGGCAAATGCGCAAAAACCCGCCTAAACGGGCCCGCCGGCGGGGGCGGGCAGGGTCGCCGGGCGGCCGTTTCCACAGAGTTAGTATTTAGTAACCGTCCCTTAAAGCGTGCACGTTAGCTTCGTTCCTGGCGCCTCCGGGGTCGGCGGCGGCGTGCGTTGCGTACGGGTGGGTTGAGTTCATGGATATTGCTACGACTCTCGGCCTGTTGGCCGGTGCCGGCGTGATGGTCTCCCTGATTTTGATGGGCGGCGATCTGCGGATGTTCGTGGACTATCACGCCGCCATCGTGATCTTCGGCGGCTCGTTCGCGGCGACGCTTATCCGCTTTCCCCTGTCATCGATCTTTCACGGTCTCCCGCTCGGGGCGAGGTTCGCGTTCACGATGCGGCGCATGACCCAGCGCGAGCTCGTCGACGAGATCGCCGGCCTCGCCGAAATCGCGCGCAAGCAAGGGCCGGTCGGGCTCGAGAAGGTCGAAATCGAGGATCCGTTCCTCGCCAAGGGCATCCGGTACATCGCGGACGGCTATGACAACAGCTTCATTCGCGACAACCTCGAGCGCGATCGCGACAACTTCCTGACGCATCTCGACGAGGGACAGAAGATCTACCGCGCGATCGGTGACTGCGCGCCGGCGTTCGGCATGATCGGAACGCTCATCGGCATGGTGCAGATGTTCGCCAACATGACCGACCCGTCGAAGCTCGGGCCGCTCATGGCGGTAGCGCTGCTCGCGACCTTTTACGGTGCGGCGGTCGCGAACCTGATTTGTCTGCCGCTCGCCGACAAGCTGCACCTCAAGCTCGTCGACGAAGAGATCAACCGCACGCTCATTATCGACGGGATCATGATGATCCGTGAGGCCAAGAGCCCGACGCTGGTGCGCGAAATGCTGCTGGCCTACCTGCCCGAGAAGCATCGGCATCTCGACGAGGAAGTGGAGGCCGTACCGGCCTGACGCCGTTCTGGCGGCTGGCAACGGAACATCGCAATGGCACGGCGCAAGGAAGCTCACGGCGGGGGACACGGCTGGTTCGTCACCTTTGCCGACCTGATGGCGTTGCTGGTCAGCTTCTTCGTCATGCTGGTGGCGTTTTCGACCCAGGATTCCGTGAAGCTGCAGGTCGTCGCCGGCTCGATGCGCGAAGCGTTCGGCGTGCAGGACAAGGTGCGCTTTTCCGGCATCATCGAGACGCCCGGACTTCCCACGCGGCCCAAGCTCAAAAGCGCGGCGCGGATCTCGCCGGAAGAAGCGTCGGCCAATCCGACCGAAGACGAGCGCGGCAGCCAGCAATCTCAAGGCGGTCGGTTCGCCGAGGACCGGAATTTCGCGCTGGCGGCGGCGTCGTTGCGGCAGGCGCTGCAGGACATGCCGGAGATCAGCGAGGTCTCCAAGAATATCATCATCGAAGAGACCAAGCAGGGCCTCAATATCGAGATCGTGGACCAGAACGGGCGCTCGATGTTCCCGGAAGGCTCACGGGAGCCCTATGAGCGTACCCGTCTGCTCATCCGCCGTCTGGCGGCCCCGCTGCGGGCGATGCCGTTCCGCCTCTCGATCGCCGGCCACACCTCGGCATCCAAGCTGCCGGCGCAGCCGAACTACGGTCCCTGGGAATTGTCCGCGGATCGCGCCAACGCGGTCCGCAAGCAGCTCGAGGCCGAAGGCATCCCGGGGGCGAATTTCTACATGGTGGCCGGGCGGGCCGACACCCAGCCGCTGTTTCCGGACGACCCCTATATCGCTGCCAATCGCCGGGTGACCATCACGCTGATGCGTGAAGAGCCGCCGATTCCGCAGAATATGCAGCCATAGTTCGCTAAATCAGCTGCACCGGCGGCCTGCCGCCCGTCAACCGCGGCGGAACCGAGCGTCTTCGATCGTATTGCTTCTGCTGAAGCCGTGATGTAATGCGCCGTCTCTGCGTTTGGCGGAACAGCCCCAAGCCCCATGGACAAGACAGCCAACGGTACGGCCACCTCGTCGGGTGCCCACGCGCCTGCCGAACCGGCAACGCGCGATAGTTCTAGTTTTTGGGCGCTGACGCTGGGCAGCGTCGGCGTCGTCTATGGCGATATCGGCACCAGCCCGCTTTATGCGTTTCGTGAAGCGCTGGTTGCTGCGCAGGGGAGCGGGCCTGTTACGCGCGAGATCGTGCTCGGCGTGCTCTCGCTGATCGTCTGGTCGCTGATTGTCGTTGTCACCCTGAAATACATCGTAGGGTTGTTGCGGATGGACAACAACGGCGAGGGCGGGACGCTCTCGCTCACGGCCTTGGCGTTCCGCGCGGTCGGGCGACGGTCCATGATGGTCCTGACGCTGGGGGTGATCGGCGCCGCGATGTTCTACGGGTCGTCGCTGATCACGCCGGCGCTGTCGGTGTTGTCCGCGGTCGAGGGTTTGAAGGTCGTGACACCCGCGTTCGAGCCGTTCGTGCTGCCGATCACGATCATATTGCTGGTGGCCGTGTTCGCGGTGCAGTCGCGCGGCACCGGCAAAGTCGCGGTCCTGTTCGGTCCGATCACGATCCTCTGGTTCCTGGCGATGGCGGCGACCGGCGCTCTGCACATCGCCGACGATCCGGGCGTGCTGGCGGCCATCAACCCGTACTATGCCGTCACGTTCGTTGTCAGCCACGGCGCGGTCGGCCTGGTCACGCTCGGGGCGGTGTTCCTGGTCGTCACCGGCAGCGAGGCGCTCTACGCCGACCTCGGGCATTTCGGCAGGAAGCCGATCCAGACGGCTTGGTTCTATCTGGTTCTGCCGGCGTTGCTGATCAACTACTTCGGACAAGGGGCGCTCGTCCTCGCCCATCCGGAGGCGGTCGCGAATCCGTTCTACCGGCTCGTGCCCGACATGCTGCTGCTGCCGATGGTGATACTCGCGACCATGGCCACGGTCATCGCAAGTCAGGCGGTGATCACCGGCGCCTATTCCATCACGCATCAGGCGATCCAGCTTGGGCTGTTGCCGCGCTTCGAGATCCGCCACACCTCGGCGGCGCTCTATGGCCAGATCTACATGCCGCGCGTGAATATCCTGCTGCTGGTCGGTGTCTTGCTGCTGGTTGGCCTGTTCCGGACGTCAAGCGATCTGGCCGGCGCCTACGTTCTGGCGGTGGCCGCGACCAGCCTGATGGCAACGCTCCTGGCTTTCGTGGTGGTCTGGAAGATGTGGCGATGGCAGCTCTGGTCGGCGTTGCTGCTGGTCAGCCCGTTCGTCATCACCGACGGCACGTTCCTGATCGCGTCGTTGATGAAGCTGCACGAAGGCGCTTGGCTGCCGGTGACGTTCGGCGCCTCCATCGTGCTGATCATGATGACCTGGCGTCGCGGCACCGGCATCTTGATGCACAAGACGCGGCGCACGGAAGTGCCTCTTGAGTCGCTGGTGCACAGTCTGGAAAAGAAGCCGCCGCATGTCGTGCCCGGCACCGCGGTGTTCCTGACCAGCGATCCCGATTTCGCGCCGACCGCGTTGCTGCACAACCTCAAGCACAACAAGGTGCTGCACGAGCACAATGTCATTCTCACCATTATCTTTGCCGATACGCCGCGCGTGCCGCAGAGCGAACGGGTGACGATCACGCCGGTGTCGGATCTCTTCAGCCGTGTCGCACTCAAATACGGCTTCATGGACGAGCCGAACGTGCCGAAGGCGCTTGCGATCGCGCGCAAGCACGGCTGGACCTTCGACATCATGTCGACGTCGTTCTTCCTGTCGCGGCGGGCGATCAAGGCCGCCGCCCATTCCGGCATGCCGAAATGGCAGGACCAGCTGTTTATCGGTCTCGCCAAGTCGGCGACCGACGCCACCGACTTCTTCCAGATTCCGACCGGCCGGGTGATGGAAGTCGGGACGCAGGTGACGGTGTAGCGGGCCGGAACCGGGCCTTGCCAGATAAGCCATTGTTCTAACAATAAAAATATTGGCTGCGCAGCCGTCCATTGGTGCAGTGCAGCATGGCTGGCCGGGCGTTCCCGCATAGCGTTTTCAGAGCAATTCCCGCCAGATCGGATTATATCGCCAATCGAATATTGCGGTGCAGCATAGGAGCGGGCATAGCCCCGACCTGAAACCGATGACGATTGCGACGGCTCCCCTGGGGAGCGCAGTGCCGCTTGCCGGCAATGGCGAAGCGCGGACAAAAACCAGCTTTTGGGCGCTCGTGCTCGGCAGCATCGGTGTCGTCTACGGTGATATCGGCACCAGCCCGCTCTACGCCATGCGCGAAGCCGTGCATGCGGCCATCGGCGCCGGCAATGCTGTGACGGAGCCGGCAGTGCTCGGAATCCTGTCGCTGATCATTTGGGCGCTGATCGTGATCGTCACGATCAAATACGTCGTCATTCTCCTGCGCGCCGACAACAACGGCGAGGGCGGCACCTTGGCGTTGATGGCGCTCGCGCATCGCGCGCTGTCCCGTGGCGGCGGTGCCATCGTTCTGCTCGGCATCGTCAGTGGCGCGCTGTTCTATGGCGACGCGATCTTAACGCCGGCCTTGTCGGTCCTGTCGGCGGTGGAAGGCTTGAAGATCGTGACGCCGGCCTTTGAGCCCTATGTGGTTCCACTGACTGTTGCGATCCTCGTTGCGCTGTTCGCGGTGCAGTCGCGTGGCACCGCCAGCGTGGCCGCGTTTTTCGGTCCGCTTTGTCTCGTGTGGTTCATGACGCTGGCGGCAGCCGGCCTGTGGCACATCGGCCAGAACCCGAACGTGATGTGGGCCTTCAATCCCGCCTACGGCGTGAGCTTCCTGCTGAGCCACGGCCTGGTCGGGCTGGTCACGCTGGGCGCGGTCTTTCTCGTGGTGACGGGCGCGGAAGCGCTCTACGCCGATCTCGGACATTTCGGCCGCGTTCCGATCCGTTTTGCATGGCTGACGGTCGTGCTGCCTGCTTTGACGATCAACTATCTCGGCCAGGGCGCGCTTGTGCTCGCTGATCCGAAGGCGATCGAGAATCCGTTCTTCCTGCTCTATCCAGAGTGGGCCTTGCTGCCGATGGTCCTTCTGGCCACCGCAGCGACGGTGATCGCCAGCCAGGCGGTGATCACTGGCGCGTATTCATTGACGCAGCAGGCGATCCAGCTCGGGCTCCTGCCGCGGTTCGAGATCCGGCACACCTCGGAGTCGCTGGTCGGCCAAATCTACATGCCGCGTGTGAATACCCTGCTGTTGATGGGCGTCGTGCTGCTGGTCGTGCTGTTCCGCTCGTCGAGCGCGCTGGCCTCCGCCTACGGCATCGCCGTCACCGGTACGATGGTGGTCACTGCCATGTTGGCCTTCATCGTGATGTGGAAGGTGTGGCGATGGCCGCTCTTCCTGGCCGCCGCCGTCATGGCGCCGCTGATCCTGATCGACCTGACGTTCCTGGGCGCGAACCTGCTCAAAGTGGTCGAAGGCGGCTGGGTGCCGCTGGTGCTCGGCGGGCTCATCATGACCGCGATGTACACCTGGCGGCATGGCAGCCACTTGCTGTTCGCGAAGACCAGGCGGCACGAGACGCCGCTCGATACGCTGGTCGCCATGCTGGAAAAAAAGCCGCCGCAGCGCGTGCCCGGCACGGCCGTCTTCCTGACCAGCGATCCCTCCAGCGCGCCGACAGCGCTGCTGCACAGTCTCAAGCACTACAAGGTCATGCACGAGAAGAACGTGATCCTGACCGTGGAGACGGCGCCAACGCCGCGGGTCGACGCGTCCGAACGGGTGCGCATCGAGCCGATCGGCGAGACGTTCTCCCGTGTCGTGCTGCGGTTTGGGTTCATGGAAACACCGAACGTGCCGAAGGCATTGGCCATTGCGCGAAAGCTTGGATGGAATTTCGATATCATGTCGACGTCGTTCTTCCTGTCACGCCGCTCGCTGCGGCCGGCCGCGGACTCAGGAATGCCGCGCTGGCAGGATCGGCTGTTCATCTCGCTGTCGCGCACCGCCAACGATGCCACCGACTATTTTCAGATCCCGACCGGGCGGGTCGTCGAGGTGGGCACGCAGGTGACCATCTAGAGTCAGGATTTTCCTCCCTCGACGCCGGTTTGGCGTAAGATGCCGCCGCAAGGGGATAGCGGTGGTATCGGGGGATGTCTGAGCGAGCCTATCGTGAGCGGCTGGAGGCCGATCTGGCGCGGTGGCAGGCCGAGGGCTTGCTGCCGCCGAAGTCGGCGGATGCCATTCGCGCGACACTGCGCCCGGTGCCGGAAGGCCTCACCATCGCGACCGTGGTCGGCATCGTCGGCGGGTTGTTGATCGCCGCCGCCTTCCTCGCCTTCATCGCCGCCAACTGGACCGTCATTGCACGGCCGCTGCGGTTCGCGATCCTGCTCGCCGGTATTGTCGGCGCCTATGGCGCAGCGGCGCTGTTCGACCGCGCCGAGCGCAACCACCTTGCGGATCTCTCCGCCGGCGTCGGCTCGATCATCTTCGGCGCGGCCATCGCGCTGGTCGGGCAAATGTACCACCTCGGCGACGATTTCGCGGGAGGTCTGCTGCTGTGGGCTTCCGGCGCGCTGGCCGCGGCCGCGCTGACCGGGTCTCACAGCGCGCTCGCGGTAGCGCTCGCCGCCGGATGCGTCTGGAGCGGCATGCGCGTCGACGAGATGTCCGACGTGCATCCGCAATTCGCGATCTTCTGGTCGATCGCGGCCGTGCTGGCGCTGACCTGGCAGACGACCGCGGCGCGTCATCTGGTGGCGGTGGCGGCGCTCGTCGGGGCGTTTCTCGCGGCCGTCGGCGTGACGCAGGCCCGGATCGCCAGCCCCAACTTCACGCTCGTCGCGCTGGTGTCGTTCATGATCGGCGGTGGATTGCTGCTGACGACGCGCGCCAGCGCCGGCGTGCGTGCCTTCGGGCTCACGCTCTCGACCTATGGATGCTTCGGCCTTGCGGCCGGGCTCGCGGGCACCGTGGTCGAGTTCTCCCGGCCCGTGAGCGACAGCCTGCCATACCCGATCCTGGGCGTTGCCGCTGCGGCACCGTTCCTGGCCTTTGCCGCGACCTTGGCGGCGGGGAGGGCCGGGTCGGCGCTCGCCGGCATCTCGATTGTGCTCGCGCTCATCATGACATCGGGGTTGGTGCCGACCGCCGCTGCCGAGGAGCCGTGGCTGGCCTATGCGCTGGCGCTGACCGCGATGCTCTGCCTGGTGGTGTCGGGCATGCTTGACGATGTGCGTCCGCGGATTGTTGCGGGCTGGCTCGGGCTCGCCGCCACGATCGCTGCCGTCACCTGGGCGGTGAAGGGTTCACTGTTACGTCGGGCGGTCTTCCTCGCGGTATCCGGCTTGGTGGCGGTGGCGTTGGCGAGCCTGCTTGGCCGCCTGATCGGCAGGGGGCACCGCCGATGACCGTCCTCAAGACCCTGATCGCAGCGATCCCCCGGCCGTTGCTGTTCGCGCTCGCGGCGGCAATCCAGGTCGGCTTGATCTCGGTGATGGTCTACGACCGGGTCCGGATCCTGCGTGAAGGAGTCGAGGTGACGCTGCAGACGCGACCGGTCGATCCGCGCGATTTCCTGCGCGGCGACTATGTCGTCCTCACCTACGAGATCACCAACTTGCCGGCCGGGGCGCTCAAGGACACGGCGAGCAAGGGCCGGGGCACGCCGGTCTTCGTCAAACTCGTGCGTAAGCCTGACGGCGTCTACGCCGCCGACTCGGTGCACGCCGCGCCGGTGCCGGTCGCGGACGGGGAGGCCTTGATCCGCGGCCGCGTGGTCAGCGGCGCGATTTGCGGGGCGGACCGACGGCGCTTCTGCGAGACGCTGCACATCAACTACGGCATCGAGCGTTATTTCGTTCCTCAGGATGAGGGTAAGGAATTGGAACGCGCCCGCAACCAGGGCCAGGTGTCGGTGGTTGCGGCGGTGACGCCGGCAGGACGCGCCGCCATCAAACGGCTGTTGCTCGGCGGCAAGCCGGTCTACGATGAGCCCATGTTTTGATGAGGCGTCTTTCGCCTCGCTGTGATGCAGGAGTTCAAGATGTCCGACGGCGATCCTCGAGTCACCAATCTGACAGTCGAAGAGGTGGCGCGCGGCCTGACCGAAGGGAGCATGCTGCTCGTTGACGTCCGCGAGCCGAACGAGGTTGCAATGGAGCGCTACCCTGACGCGGTGGTGGTGCCGCTGTCGGCTTTCGACCCCGCCGCTATACCCGATCCGCAGGGCAAGCAGGTCGTGTTCGCCTGCCGGTCGGGCCGCCGCTCGGTGACGGCATCATTGGCCGCGCAAGACAAGGGCTATCCCTACACGGCGCATCTGGCGGGTGGCATCCTCGCCTGGAAGGCCGCCGGCCTGCCGACCGAGAGCTAGGCTGCCATCACCGTCCCCGCGCAGCGAACGTGGTTCGCTCTTCTTCGGATACTGGCTGACCACGAACACCCGTTTGCGCCGCGGGTTTGTTGCCCGTTCCCCCAGTGGATCACAAGCCGCCGGATGTTGAGTCGCCGTTCGATTGGCGCTAGCTTTTCGCGCGACCGGGATCGTGCTGAATACTTGCGAGGGATTTCCATGCGCCGAGCGTTTTCCGCTCTTGCCTTGGCTGTGATTGCATCGCTGCTCGCTGCCGCTCCGTCTGCGGCCGAGCCGCGCCAGCGGGTGCTCAACGTCTACAACTGGTCCGACTACGTCGATCCGGCGGTGCTGGAGGAGTTCACCAAGCGCAGCGGCATCAAGCTCCGTTACGACACGTTCGACACCAACGATGTGCTCGAGGCGAAGCTCCTGGCCGGGCGTTCCGGCTACGACGTGGTGGCGCCGACCGGCTACTTCCTCGAGCGCCAGATCAAGGCAAAGATTTTTCAACCACTTGATAAGTCGAAGCTGCCGAATTTGGTGAACCTCTGGCCGGAAGTGTCGCAGCGGCTCGCCAAGTACGATCCGGACAATCGCCATGCCGTGAACTATATGTGGGGCACGACCGGCATCGGCTACAACGTCGCCAAGGCGCGTGAAGTGCTCGGCGCCAACGCCAAGATCGACAGCTGGGACATCGTCTTCAAGCCGGAAAATCTCGGGCGCTTCAAGGATTGCGGCATCCACATGCTGGACTCCGCCGACGACATTGTGCCGGCGGCGTTGCGCTATCTCGGCCTCGACCCGAATTCGACCCGCGAGGCCGACCTCAAGAAGGCCAGCGATCTGTTGATGACGATCCGTCCGCTGGTGCGGAAATTTCACTCGTCCGAATACCTGAATGGCCTCGCGACCGGCGAAATCTGCTTGGCCGTCGGCTTCTCGGGTGACGTGAAGCAGGCGCAGAAGCGCGCGGCCGAGGCCAAGAACGGGATCGAGATCGCCTATTCGATACCGAATGAGGGCGCGCAGCTCTGGTTCGACAATCTCGCCATCCCGCGCGACGCAAGGAACGTGGCGGAAGCGCACGAGTTCATCAATTTCCTGCAGACGCCCGAGATCGCCGCCCGCAATTCGAATTTCATCTCCTACGCCAACGGCAATCTCGCGAGCCAGAAATTCATCGACAAGGACATCCTGGAGGATCGCACGATCTATCCGGATGCCGAACTGACGAAGAAGCTCTACACCGTCAACGCCCACGATGCGCAGGCCGTGCGGCTGATCAACCGCATGTGGACCCGGATCAAGACGGGACAGTAGGGGACGTGAGCCGGCGGCGGGACTGGATCACCGCCAGCGGCGGTGCTGCCACAGCCACTGATCGGGATGCTCGCGGACCCAGGCCTCGATCACATTGGCAATGGCCTGGGTGGTGCCGGCGATGTCGATCTTGCCCTCGGCGTCGCGCACCGGCTCGATCGGATCAGTGATCTCGACCCAGAACTTGTTCCGGTCGGCCAGACGCACCATGCGCGCGCCGTGGATTGGGCAGTCGAGATGGCGTGCGAGCTGCGCCAGCAGCGGCGACGCCTTGCAGACGCGGCCGAAGAACGTGATGTCGATGCCGCGAGAATCGTATTGATCGACCAGCATCGCGGCCTTGCCACCGCGTTCGAGCGCGCGCGCCAGACGGATCGGCGCGTCGAAACCCGACGGCACCAGCGTGCCCATGCAGCCCGCCCGCAATTCGACGATGGCGTCGGCAATCGGGCGGATGTTGGGGGCACGAAACAGCGATGTGCAGTCGACGTCGTATTTGCGGGCGAACCGCGCGGGCAGTTCCCAGTTGCCGAGATGCGTGCCGAAGAAAATCCGCGCGTCGGGCGCCTGGAACGCGCGGATCTTATCGACTGCGCCGTCGCCGTAGGTGACATCGGCATCGCCGACCGGCTTGTCCGGATCGCGGATCGTGATCCGGTCGAGGTGCAGGAACTCGGCCGCGACGCGGCCGAGATTGTCCCAGGTGCCCGACAGGATGGCATCGATCTCCTGAGGCGACTTTTCCGGAAAGGCGGCGGTGAGATTGTCACGGGCGATACGGTGCTCACGCAGCCAGGGGCCAACCGTGCGCATGGACGCAGCGAGGAAATTGGCGGTGCGTTTGCGGTTGCCGCGGCGCATGACGTGCATCAGCAAGACGACGAGATACCCGACGGCGATATGGGATTTCGCCCGCAGGTGCCATCTGAGCTGCCACCAGCGCTGCTTGAGCGTCGGCTTCCGCGGGAGGTCGGGACTGCTCAAAGCGTGACCACGATTTTTCCGAACACCTGCCGGCTCTCCAGGCGGGCGAGGCCGCGCTCGAAATTTTCGATCGGAACCTCGGTATCGATGACCGGAAGCATGCCGCCAGCCATCTTGTCGAGGCTCTCGCGGATATTGCGCATGGACGCGCCGAACGAGCCGATGATGCGGTACTGCTGCTGGAACAGCTGCATCAGGTTGAACGTCGTCGACGCGCCCGACGTCGCACCGCAGGTCACAAGCCTGCCGCCGCGCTTGAGGCAGAGCAGCGAGCCGTTGAACGTGTCCGCGCCGACATGCTCGAACACGACGTCGACGCCCTTTTTCGCGGTGAGCTTGCGAACGACGCCTTCGAAGCGGTCGGTGCGATAATTGATGATGTGATCGGCGCCCAGTGCGCGCGCCTTTTCCGCCTTGGCGTCATCGCCGATGGTGGTGATCACCGTGCAGCCGATGGCCTTGGCCATCTTGATCGCGACGGTACCGATGCCGGATCCGCCGGCGTGCACGAGCACCGTTTCGCCGGGCTCCAGCTTGGCGTTGTCGAACAGCATGTGCTGCACGGTCGAGAACGCGATCGGCGCGCAGGCGGCATCGCGGAAGGCGACCCCGGCAGGCACCGGAATGACCAGGCGCTCGGGCATGTTCACCAATTCGCGGGTGAAGCCGTCGACGTGGAAGCCCATGATGCCGCTGACATTCTCGCAAAGATTGTCGCGGCCCTCGCGGCACGCCTTGCAGTGTCCGCAGGTGAGGGCGCCGTACATGACCACCGGATCGCCGGCTTTGAAGGAGCTGATGTCGGGGCCAACCGCCGCGATTTCGCCGGCTGCCTCAGCGGCGACGACCAGCGGCATCTGCCGCTTGGCGAACGCCATGCCCCGCCAGCCCCAGACGTCGATATGGTTGAGGGCGACCGCCTTGACCCGAATCTGCACCTCGCCCGCCCCGGGCGGCGGCGGCGGCGGGACGTCTCGGAGTTCGAGCTTGCGGTCGGCGACGAGGGTGAGGGCGCGCATTGGATGACTTGTGTGGCCGTGCAGCCCGCCGGTCAAGCGGGCTCGCGAGCCATGACCAGCGAGACGTTCTGGCCGCCGAATCCGAACGAGTTCGAGATCGCGTGGGTCACCTTGGCGTCCCGCGCGGTGTTCGGGACCACGTCGAGCGAGATGGTGGGGTCCGGCACCTCATAGTTGATGGTCGGCGGGATGCGCTGATGTTCCAGGGCCATCAGCGTGAACACCGCCTCGACCGCGCCCGCGGCCGACAGCGTATGCCCGATCATCGATTTGTTGGACGAGATCGGGATGCTGCTCGCACGCTCGCCGAATACCGCCGACACCGCCAGCGATTCCATCTTGTCGTTTTCCGGCGTGCCGGTGCCGTGCGGGTTGATGTAGTCGATGTCGTCGGGCGTGAGCCCGGCGTCCGCGATCCCGTTGCGGATACAGCCGATGATCGGTTTGCCGTCTGGGCTCGAGCGGGTGCGGTGAAACGAATCCGCCAGCTCGCCGCAACCCTCGATCACGCCCAGGATCTTGGCGCCGCGGGCCTTGGCGTGCTGCAGGTCTTCGAGGACCAGGGCGCCGGCGCCTTCCGCCATCACGAAGCCGTCGCGGTTCTTGGAGAACGGCTTGGCCGCGCGTTCAGGCACATCGTTGGACGTGGACAGTGCCGAGAGCAACGAGAACCGGATCAGCGCCTCGGGATTGATCGAGCCGTCGGTTGCGACGCAGAGCGCGGCCGCGGCTTCACCCCGCCTGATCGCTTCGACACCCAGCTGGATGGAGCTTGCGCCCGATGCGCAGGCGGTCGACAGCGAGATCGGCGAACCCTTGGTGCCGAAGCGCTCCGCCAGATGATCGCTGACCGAGAGCAGCATGCAGCGCTGGTGGATGCTGTGAAAACGGCCACCGGCCGCCGCGCGCAACAGATCATCATAAGTCACAGTGTCGTTGGCGCCCGACGCCGCGGCAACCATTTCGCGATGTGGCCATTCGATCTCGACCGGCGCAACCGCGAGAAACAGCGGTCCCGGAAAATCTCCCTTGGAGCCGATCCCGGATTCGGAAATCGCCTCCTCGACGACGACGTCGGCCATGCGCTCGGCAAGGTCGGTCGAGCAAAACGGATCGACCGGGATGAAATCCACCGTCCCGGCGATCGTGGTCTTGAGCCCGTCGGTCGGAAAGCGGCGGATGGCGCGGATGCCGGATTGCCCGGCTGTCAGCTTGCTCCAATTGTCGGCCTTGCCGATCCCGAGCGAGGTCAGGACGCCCATACCGGTGACGGCAACAGGAGCGCGCGATGCAGATGCCATGTGCCTTCTCCTTCGCCGATCTCAGCCAGCCGCTTCGACCAGCGCCATGCCTTCCCCGCGCCAATGTCCGACCCCGGTCACAACCACCTGGGATAGCGGCTTGTCCATCGCCGCCTCGAAAGGCGAGGCGGGGGCGGGCAGCTTTTGATGTCCCAGCGCAATGGCTGCAAGCGCGATATTCATGACGAACTGCGGCTCGACCCCATGCCCAACATAGGTTCCGGTGGCGCGTACCGGTAGGGCGGGGACCGACGAAAGCCATGAGCGCTCTTCAGCCGTGGCCGGCTCCGCCCCGGACGCACCGGACAGGATGGCTGCTCGTCCGGACGTGACCTTGGGCGCGATCGCCGACCACATGCGTGTCAGCGAGGCGGCGACGGCGCCCGGCTGACGCCGGACGCGGTCGGATTGCACGCTGCTGAGCCGCGCGAGCGGCTTGGCGTTGCGCGCTGTCGCGCTTTCGCGCGACTCGAGCACCAGGAACGCACCGAGCGTTCCGAGCGCCAGGCCACCGCCGCGGGCCTCACGCTCCCAGACCGGCGCATACGGTTCCTTCATCGCGTAGCCGCCGGTCTCGAACAGCAGCAGCATGTCCTTACGCTCGGCATTGAAGGATCCGCCGACCAGGGCGATGTCGCTTTGACCGGCCTGGATGCGGGACGATGCGATCCGTACCGCGTCGACCCCGGCCGATTCTTCACCCATGAAGGTGCGCGACATGCCGGTGACGCCGTGCACGATCGAAATGTTGCCGGCCATGAGATTCGACAATTGCGCCAGGAACAATGTCGGGCGCAGGTCGCTCATCAGCCGTTCATTGAGGAAGGTGCCCTTGTTCGCCGCGCTGCGCAGGCCGCTCAGCACCGCCGCATCGACGGCCTCGTCGCGTTCGCCGCCACCGGCCGCGACGATCATGTCCATGCGGCCGAGGAGCTCGGCATTGCCTTTGGCGCCGGCGCTGTCGAGCGCAAGGCCGGCCGCATAGGTGCCGATCCGCTGCCACGCCTCCATCTGGCGCTGGTCGCCCTTTTTCGGGATCTGCTTGTCCAGCTCGAGCGGCGTGATCTTGTGGACGACGTAGGGCGCGAAGGTCGTGCTGTCGGGCGGCGGCGGCGGCGCATTGAGGCGCTGCCAATGTGCCTCCGGTCCCTCACCGAGGCAGGAGACGATGCCGACGCCTGTGATCCAGGTTTCGCGCGAAGCCTCAGCCATCGACGGGCGTCTCCATCGGCAGGGCGATGCTGACCGCGACCTCTTTCAGCTTGGTGAGGAACTCGTCATTGGGGAACGGAATCACGCGGAAGGTGATCTCCGCATTGCAGACGACGCGCTCACCCCGCTTGATCTCCGCCTGCGTGACGGCGAAGCCGGAACCCTCGTGCTTGAGCGTCGCTTCGACGATCAACGCCGTTCCCGGCGTGATGAACGAGCGCAGTTTTGCCTCTTTGAAAGTGGCGAGCAGCGGCATTCCGGCAAACTTGGTTAGGCCGAGGATTAGCCAGCCGGAGGCCTGCGCCATCGTTTCCATCAGCAGCACGCCGGGCATCAGCGGCATCCCGGGGAAGTGCCCTTCGAAAATCGTGGAGTGCGTCGGGACATTCGCCTCGGCCTTGATCGTGCGGGCCGCCGCGTCGATGGCGACGATGCGATCAATGAGCCTGAAATACTCGAGCTGCATGCGGCACTAGTGTCCCGATTCCGACGTACGTACCATTTCGCGATAGCCTCCTATATCGGGACTCGCTGCGAGAATGGTGCGGCCTTTCGAACCGCCACACTGAGCTCATGCCTTCTTGGCGGCGACGAGCTCGTCGATGCGGGCGCTCAAATTCTCGAGCACGAAATACTGCTCCGTGGTCGCGCGGCCTTCGTTGACCTCCTGCGTCCATTGCTCGAGCGGCATTTTGATGCCGAACGTCTTGTCGATCGCGAAGGCGATGTCCAGGAAGTCGAGGCTGTCGATTCCGAGGTCGTTGATCGCGTGACTCTCGGGCTTGATCTTGTCCCGCGGAATGTCGCACGTCTCGGAAATGATATTGGCGACCGTTTCAAACGTTGCTGACATCTATAAGCCCATGATTCTCAAGGCGTTTTTCGCGTCGCCAGAAGGGGTGCGTCTGCGGGACGGACCGGCCGGCGCCCGTTTTCGCCAGCGGCCGCTCCGTATACCGAACAGGGGCTGTCAGTTCAATGCCGCCGCCGGAAACATTGCGGCGGCCGGTGCCGGCCTTGGATCAGTCCGCCGGGCGGTCTTGCCCCCCGCGCGTGGCCAATGGCGGCCGTTCCGGCGACGCGGTTGCCGGCACCGTCACGATCACCCGTTTCGCGAGGCCGAGCGCCGCGAGCAACCGGATCGTGAGGTAGGTGATGTCCAGTTCCCACGGGCGATGCCCGTGGCGTGCCGATCGCGGCGCGGCGTGATGATTGTTGTGCCAGCCTTCGCCATTGCTGATCAGGCCGACCAGGATGTTGTTGCGACTGCTCTCGTCGGTCTCGTAGTTGCGGTAGCCGAAGCGGTGCGTGACCGAATTCACCGACCAGGTGATGTGCCAGACGGCCACCGTTCGAACGAAGACACCCCAGATCAACAGGCTCAGGCCGAACTGTGCCGCGCTCGCGACGGTTTCTCCGAGCGCGAGCGAGACGCCGAAGCCGGCAGCAAAGAACAATATCCAGGACGCGAAAACGACCAGCAGCCAATTGTTGCGCTCCAGTCGTTTATAGAAGCGGTCTTGCAGGACATCGCGTGCATAGCGGTCGAATATCTTGAGCCGCGTCAGGTCGCGATTTTCAACCAGCAGCCATCCCATGTGGCCCCAGAAAAAGCTGACCAGCGGACTATGCGGATCCTCTTGATCGTCCGCGTGCTGATGATGGCGGCGGTGCACCGCTACCCAGCGGGCCGGCGTATCCTGGAAGCTGCAGACCGCCAGGATTGCGAATGCATGCTCGAGCCAGGTTGGAACAATCAGCCCCCGGTGCGCGAGCAGACGATGGTAGCAAAGGTTGATGCCGAGCGTTCCGAAAACGTAGAGCCCGGCAACCGCGAGGAACACGCCAGTCCAGCTGAAGAACCATGGCAGCAAGGCAAGCAGCGCGACCAGATGATAGATGATCACCGGTATCGCATAGGTCCATTCGATCTGGAGAGGGAGCACGCCGCCGGGGTAGGGCAGCGTCTCGGTTGGCCGAGTTACGCCGGCGACTGCATTTTGAATTGTCATTCTGTCCTGACCGGCGAGGTTCCTGCCGTATAGGTAATATTTTCCGAGAGGTCTATCATGTCAACGCGAAACATCACGCGACCGGCAAGTGTCGCAATTTGGGGAGGATTTACTCATGCGGATTCGGCCAGGTTTTTGCGCTGTGCTCGTCGCGGCGTGCACGTTGTCGAACGCTTCCACCGCGCAGGTGTTGATGCAGCGCGACGTGTCGCTCGCGATGGCGCTGACGATCGCGACGACGGCATCGGCTGAGTGCGGCGCGATTACCTCGATCGCCGTCATCGACCGCGCCGGCAAGGTCAAAATCCTGTTTCAGGGCGACGGCGGCTCGCCGCACAACCTGGAACTCGCGCGTCGCAAGGCCTACACCGCACGCACGTTCCGGATGCCGTCCGCGGCGTGGGCGAAGCGAACCGAGACGACCAATCAGGGCCAGCGGATGCTGAGCGACGTGATCCCGCTCGGCGGCGGCATGCCGATCATGGTCGGTGATGAGACTATCGGCGCCATCGGGTTGAGTGGCGCGGTTGGCGGGCAGCCCAAGGAGGAAGCCTGCGCCAATGCCGGCATCGAGAAGGTCAAGGATCAGCTGAAGTAGGCGCGTGGCGGGGAGCCGCGTCTTCCCACTAGATGATGCGGCTCCTGATCCAGGCGGTCGCGATCTCGGCGACGATCACGACCGCAAAGATCACGACCAGCACCAGGCCGACCTGGTCCCAGTAGAGGTTGTTGAGCGCGCTATCGAGCGCCATGCCGAGGCCGCCGCCACCGACTAAGCCGAGCACGGCGGACTCGCGCACATTGATGTCCCAGCGGAACGCCGCGATGGCGAGGAAGGCGGGCTTCACCTGCGGCCAGTAGCCCTTGACCAGGATCGCCATCGGCGATGCGCCGGCGGCGGCCAGCGCCTCGATCGGGCCGGGCTTTGCTTCTTCGATCGCCTCGGCCAGGAACTTGCCGGTGAACCCGATCGAGTGCACGGCGATCGCGAGCATGCCGGCCAGCGCGCCGGGTCCGAACAGCGCCACGAAGAACAGCGCCCACACCATGGCATGGACCGAGCGGGTGGCGACAAGAATGAACCGGCCGATGGTGTTGAGGACAATCGAGCGCGTGATGTTGCGGGCCACCATCAGCGACACGAGGCTCGCAATGATGACTGCGAGGATGGTGCCCAAGGTCGCTGTGTGCAGGGTTTCCATCAGCGCCGGGTGCACGACCTTCGGGTACCAGCTCCAGTCGATCGGCCACATCCGTACGAACAGATCGACGGTCTGCTGCGGCGCGTCGTACAAGAACTCCGGGATGATCTCGATGGTGCGCAGCGACCACAGCACCGCCATGACGACCAGGAGGTAGAACGCGGAGCGCATGATGCGCTGCGGCAGCGAGAACCGCTGCCATTGCCGCGGCCTTCCGGCGCTGACGTCGGCGATGGTCATTGGAACATCCTGCGCATCCAGCCCGAGATGACTTCGCCGACCATGACGATGGCGATGATCGCGAGCACGATGCTGAGCACGAAGTCGTAGTCGAAGCGCTGGAACGCGGTCAGCAGCGTGGCGCCGATGCCGCCGCCGCCGACGATGCCGACCAGCGCCGAGTTGCGCAGGTTGGAATCGAGCTGGTAGGCGGAAAATCCGATGAAGCGTGCGAACACCTGCGGCAGCACGCCCATGATGACGACCGAGAGGAACGGGGAGCCGGTGGCGCGCACGGCCTCCACCGGCTTCATCGACATTTCCTCGACCGACTCCGCGACCAGCTTGGAGAGAAAGCCGAGCGACGCGACGATCAGCGCCAGAATTCCCGCGAGCGCGCCGAAACCGACCGATTTGACGAACAGGATCGCCACGATGACCGGATGCAAACTGCGGAACAGCGCGATCAGTGCCCGCGCCGACCACGCGACCGGGCGCGGTGCGAGATTGCGCGCGGCCGCGAGCCCGAGCGGCAGCGACAGCAGGACGCCGACCACGGTGGCGATGATCGCGATCTGCAGGCTCTCGGTCATGCCGACATAGAGCAGCGACAGCTTGTCGGCGCTGAAATCGGGCGGAAACATCCGTCCGATGAACTTCGCGCCGTGGTCGAGGCCGGAGCGGAAGCGGTCCCAGGTGATGTCGAGGATCGTGCTGGCATAGAAGACGTAGGCGATCAGCACGACCCAGCCGATGCGCGCCGGCCAGTTCGGGGGAAAAGCGACGCGCCGTGTAGCGGGCAGGGCGGCGTCGCTCATTCGAGCCACCCTTCGCCGCCGTAGATTTCGAGCAGGTGGGAATCTTTCAAGGCTTGCGGAGGTCCGTCGAACACGATCGCGCCCTTCGACATGCCGACGATGCGGTCGGCGAAGCGGCGTGCGAGGTCGACATTGTGCATATTGACGATCGCCGGAATGTTGCGCTCGGCGGCCCGGCTCGCGATCAGCTCCATGATCTCGACGGAGGTCTTGGGGTCGAGCGAGGAGGTCGGCTCGTCGGCGAGCACGAGATCGGGCTCCTGCATCAGCGCGCGCGCGATGCCGACGCGCTGGCGCTGGCCGCCCGAGAGCTGATCGGCGCGCTGATTGGCGAAATCGGCGAGGCCGACGGCGTCGAGGAGGGTAAACGCGCGCTCGATATCGGCGGCAGGAAACTTGCGCAGCCAGGCGCGCCACACCGGCACATAGCCCAGCCGGCCGCACAGCACATTCTCGATCACCGACAGGCGTTCGACCAGATTGTACTCCTGGAAGATCATGCCGATGTGGCGGCGCATGGTGCGCAGCTCGGGGCTGGTGAGCTGGACGATGTCCCGGCCGCGGAACAGGATCTCGCCCGAGGTCGGTTCGACCAGGCGGTTGATGCAGCGGATCAGTGTCGACTTGCCGGTGCCGGACGGCCCGATGATGGCGATCAGTCCGCGGCTTTCGATCTCGAGCGAGACGTCGCGCAGCACCGGTTGCCCGGCGCGATACTCCTTGCGGAGCTTGTTGATGATGAGCGACCGTTCCCGCTTGCGGGCGTCGGGCGCCGGCGTGGCCGTTACCATCACACTCATGAGCCGGACGTTGGAGCGATGAGCTGGGCTGGGCGGAACTTTTGCTGAGCTACTGCTTCGGCGTCTGCTTGGCCTTGGCGCGGGCCTCAGCCTCACGCTTGGCTTCGGCATCATAGGCCGTCTTGTTGAACGGCGTCCCGGTTTTTTCCGCGATATCCCGTACGACTTTCCAGTGCTCTAGATAGTTGATCGGGAAGAAGCGATCGTTGCCGTCGAATTCCTTCACCATCTCCGGCGTAAAGCGGAAATTGAAGAAACATTCCCGAATCTTGGCGGCCAGTTCCGGCTTGAGATCGTGCGCGTAGGTGAAGGACGACGTCGGGAACAAAGGACTGCGGTAGATGATGCGCATGTCCGCGCCGCGGATGGTTCCGCGCGTCACCATGCGATTGTAGACGTCGGATGCGACCGGAGCCATGTCGTAATCGCCCGAAGCGACGCCGAGGGCGGACTTGTCGTGTCCGCCCGACATCAGCGGACGGTAATCCGTGTCGGGTGTCAGCCCCTCCGGCGGGAACAGCACGCGCGGCGCGAGGTTGCCGGAGTTCGACGACGGCGATGTGTGCGCGACGCGCTTGCCTTTGAGATCCGGAAGCTTCTGGTACGGGCTCGATGCGCGCACGACCGCGATCAGACTATAGCCCTGCAACTCCTTCTCGTTGCCTTTGATCGCGAACGGGACCGCGCCCGCGAGGTTTACGGCGAAACCGGTCGGACCGGTCGAGAAGCCGGCGATGTGGAGCCGACCGGATCGCATCGCTTCGATCTGCGCCGAGTTCGACTGCACCGGATAATAGACCACGCGCTTAGCGGTGCACTTCGCGAGGTGCTCGGTGAAGGGCCGGAACACATTGAGATAGACGGCGGGATCCTCGACCGGCGTGTAGGCGAACACCAGCGTCGACGGGTCTTTCCATTTGCGCGGATCGGTCGGGACGTCGGCGACAAGATCGTTGTTGTCGTCGCAGTAAAGCGTATCGAGCTGACCGCGGTTCTTACAGTCCTGCGCGCTTGCGGGGGTGGAAGCAGAGTCGGTCAGTCCCACTGCTGCAACGACGCTCGCGCACAGCAGCCAGCGAATTCCCAATATCATCTGTCCCTCCCGGCACGCTCCGCGTCCCCGCGAAACGACAGCAATTAACGATACGCGCTGGTGCGGTAGCGGGCAACCCGCGTGTAATGGGCATTGTTTCGTGTGTCCCGCGCAGTGTCCAATTTTTGGAACTACTTTTCGATTTCAGCATTTGTTCCGCAGAAATCGACCTAATTAATATTCATGGAAGGAGGAGCCCTCACATTAACTCAAAATGACAGCTTTGCTGCCGCATTGAGGTCTCATTGGGCTAGCAATGGCGGCCTCGGCCTAACGGCCTCAACAGTGAAAAACCTGTCATGAAAAACACGGAGACGTACATTGAAGTCCAACTTTATTATTGCTGCCACATTCGCGGCGGCACTTTTCGTGGGGACCACTGCTTACTCTGAAGCACAGACGCAATCGGGGATCGCATCGGTCTACACTACAAAAACTGGGGTCAAGACTGCGAGCGGCAGGCGGCTCAACGATGGTGCGATGACTGCCGCTCATAAGACGCTGCCGTTCGGCACGAAGGTGAAGGTCACCAACAAGCGCAATGGTCGGTCGGTCGTTGTGACGATCACTGATCGCGGACCGTTCATTCGGGGACGCGTCATCGATCTGACGATGGCCGGCGCCAATGCCATTGGCATGGGATACGGGATCGCCCCGGTCACTCTCGAGCGCATGTAACACGTCGAGCTACCGCAGCCGGAGTCAACGCTCCGCCTGCGGTACTGCAATCTGATTGCAGTTGCGTCCGCCTTGCAGATAGCAATCTTGTTTCTTGCGCATGTCTGCGATGCTGACGGCAAGCCAGATGCCCACAACCACGAGCACGCTCGTGGTCACCAGGGCGAGGGCGTTCATCGTCATCCGATGGCGATAGTCGTCCTCGCCCTTGACGTTTTCATACTTGCTGAGATCCTTGACCGGCGTCTCGCCCCGCTGCGAGCGCTGTACCGGCCAGCGCCACCCACTAGGCGACGCCCCACGGGGCCGGAAGCGGATTACCCGTCCGGTGTCGTTGGATGGCGGCGAGGGGTCTGGCATCGGTCGGTCCGATAGAATCAGTTCAAGCCCAACTAGGTGCAGTTGCAGGCACTTTAGCACGATTGAGTGCTTGCATGGTTGGCGGCCTGTGATTAATTTCCTGTTGCTGTGCGATTTTTTGGATCGGCATGGCTCAACCGGAACTAACCAAGACCGTTCAGATTTACGTACAACATTCTTGTCGGGGCCCCTGGAATAGGTCACAATCTGTTATGAGCTATTTGTCTGGGAACTGATTAGCCGTTCGAGTTCCCTAGATATATCTCGTTGAGCGGCCCATCCGCCTTCGGGCGGAACAAGTCAGCCGATAAAGGCTGCAAACAAGTGCCGGTGCGTAAAGTCGCCGGCGGGGAAACGTTGAACCGAGGTCGGCGCGTGAGCCACCGTCTCATCGAGTTATTTTACGTCGCCGACATCGATTACTCGTGGTTGGCGAAGTTCCTGTCGTTGCTCGTGCTGCCGGCGGC
>Ga0075420_100000189_pt1 | contig 44621 bp, 50 predicted proteins | sample SoiMetdeltSBSDD4_FD_75296 | JGI IMG/M metagenome (GOLD analysis project Ga0075420, IMG submission 75296) | Bulk soil microbial communities from a Populus tree surrounding site in Tennessee, USA - Soil MetaG P. deltoides SBSDD4 | ecosystem: Environmental > Terrestrial > Soil > Tree plantation...
CACTATCTTGATTCTGTCAAGAACCTTCCAATACTCTACATCTCTTCCCTGTACTTCGCCTTGAGCTATCCGGTCCTTTATCTCCTCTTCCACTGCAGTCGTTTCATTTTTCACAATCCCTAATTTATTGGAGGAAACATGTGGCTGCATATATGGTTATATAACCCAAAACATAAATCATTGTAAGTTTATAACCATTGAAAACACCGATCTGCTCATTTGATGCTAAATCTGGGGTGCTTTGCAGAACATGCGAAGCAAAACTCAAGTCGGGAAACATTACAGAAGATGATATTTATGCTGCAAAAAAGCTGATTAGTTTAGCAGATGGCAGCCAAGAAATTAACAAGTTCACCCTTATTCGTGGTACAAGGGTCAATGGCGACTTTGTGCTCGTTCTCCGGGGACATGATGTAAGTGTACTTCGGGGTAATCAGGAGCTCGCTAACAGGATCGAAAAGGAAATGGGACAGAAGGTTTGGTTTGTTGAAACCGAGGCATCTGACAGGCGTTTCATCGAAAGTCTTTTCCATCCCGTTAAAGTATTATCAGTTAACTTCTTCTGGCTTCCTGAGGCGAACAAGCTTACAAAAGTAATTGTCGCAGACGATGCCAAAAATGTGCAATTCAATTTGGAGAAGGTTCAAAAAATCGCAAAAGCTGTAAGGGGTATTGAACTCCTAGTAGAGTCCAATAACAATCAAAAGAGGAAGTAGGAGGAAATGTCGCGCTGAACAATATCAATAGAACCCATTATGCGCGTCAGATCGACTCTACACTGGTTGGACAACAGGTACGAATAGGAGGATGGATAGAGGACATACGCGATATTGGTAAACTTGCTTTCGCAACGATAAGGGACGTCACGGGCATATGTCAAGTCGTTGTAACAGGTAACAATCTCCAATCTGCCCTGCAGGCCCCAAGGCAGAGTGCGGTTGCTGTTGGAGGTCTTATACAAGAAAGTAAAGCTCGAGACTTTGCAGTCGAATTAAAGGCAAGCGAATTTATCGTTCTTACTGAAGCAGTTCATCCTCTACCGATAGACCCTACTGGTAGGATTGAATCTGCAATAGATAAACGCCTCGATGCGCGTGCACTCGATTTAAGGAACCCCAGAGTATCAGCTATTTTCCGCCTGCGCTCGACAGGACTTAAGATCATAAGAGATGCACTTCATTCACAGGGCTTTATTGAGGTGAATACTCCTAAAATAATCGGCAGCGCAAGTGAGGGAGGAGCAAACCTTTTTGGGTTTGAATACTTCGCTAACAGAAAGGCGTACCTTGCACAAAGTCCACAATTGTACAAGGAACAACTAACACTTGGGCTCGACAGGGTTTTTGAAATTGGACCGTACTTCCGTGCAGAAAACTCTCACACGGTGCGGCACCTATCGGAATTTACGAGTGTCGACATTGAAGCTGGGTTCCTTGACTACGACGAGGTTATGGACATCCTGGAGCAGCTAGTAAGAAAAGTCGCGGCGGAGTTCAATGAAAAGCACAAGGTAGACCTCAAGGAAGCAGGCGCAAAGGAAATTTCCATTACTAAGATAGACAGATTGACTTATGAGCAATGTATAGACGAACTTGCTAAAGAGGGTGAACAGCTCGACTTTGGAGACGATCTGTCAGATTCTGCTTTGAGAAAACTAGGGGTCTTGCATCCTGGTTTTTACTTTATTATAGACTGGCCACTTAAGTTAAAACCATTTTACATACATGAAAATGAGGAAAATACTAAAGTTTCAAAGTCGTTTGACTTACAGTACAACTATTTAGAACTCGCCTCTGGGGGTAGGCGTTTGCATAGCCCTGCAAAGCTGCGTAAACGACTCGCAGAACAAGGCTTGAATCCTGACTCTTTTCAGGAGCACCTCAGAGCTTTCAACTGGGGCATGCCTCCACATTCTGGGTGGGGGCTTGGCTATGATCGCTTGATGATGGTTCTTACTGATCATCAGAACGTGAGGGAGGTTGTTCTGTACCCGAGGGACACTGAAAGGCTTACACCTTAGCGTCAGCAATTCTTATGTCAATTTCTTTGACGATATCATCATTATAGACGAAAGCCTTAAGCTGGCTCTCAGTGGTTGAATAAATAAGCCATATGACAGGGTTTATCTCCATAAATTTCATATCGGTACTGGATGGCCATGGCCTTGTGGGATGCGAATGGAATATTCCAATCACCTCCATCCCTTTATTTTCAGCAAGGGTGTAGGCGTGTAGAAGTTCTTCAGGCTCAATGCTAAATGTGACAGGCGATTCGTCAATATTTCGCATTGGCAGTATCTTGACCACCTTGTCATTAGCACCCAGAAGAAATGCACAAGACTCATTTGGAAGTGCGTCTTTGGCGATTCTTGCGAGCTGTCTAATCTGTGCTGAAGCAAGAGAGAGAAACGCTTTCATTCAGTCTGAGGTGACCTTGCCGGTCATCCATGGGTGAATAGAGCAATAATAGGGGTATTCTCCAGGGCTATCAAAGACAAATGGAAAGCTGTCTCCAGGATTCATGATCCCAGAATCAAACCTTCCATCTGGTGTAGGAGCGTTCCTTTCTACCGTCCCTGACGTTACTGTATGGGGTGCAGTATCGTCATTAACCCACGTTACCATACTGCCAACGCTAGTTCTAGCAGGGTTAGGTTCGTAAAATTGGCCGTTGCTTGGAACGGATGATCCAACTACAATTGACACCGTCGTTATCGAACCGGTTACTGCAGCACTGTTTGAGGTTGTTACATTAGCAGTTTCTCCAGCTGCTGTATTGTTGGCTGATGATGATAATGCCGTGTCGTTGGCAGATGTACTTGACTGATTATTCATAGTTGCTCCTTGGCTTGCAGTGGCATTTGACGAGCTCTGGTTTTGCGCGGGTGTGCCACTCGAAATTACTAGCGTCGCGGTCATGAATGGATGAAGTGTGCAGTAGTATTCATATTCTGCAGGCGCAATTTCAGCTGAGTTTAGCACCCATGAAGCTGCTGGGTTGATTAAACTAGAATCAAATATGCCTTCCTGTCTGCTGGTGACAGTATGGGGTGCGTTGTCCTCATTCACCCACTCAACTCCCTCCCCCTGTTGTATTGTTACAGGATCTGGCTCATAGTCTGGATTGCCCTCAGCAGAAGCTCCAGGCAATATTCTAGCAGCGATGATATTGGCAGGCGGCGCTGCTGAGGGTTCCTCAGCGGGGGGTGTTCCTGCGCCCCCCTGCTGTTCTTCTTCAGGTTCCGGTGGCTTTGGGGTTACCAGCCCAAATGCATAAAAAGTTGATCCACCTACAACTGCAGCGCCGACAAATATAACAGCCATGGCCTTAAGGTATTGTGTGCCACGATATGATGCAACCGCAAGAACCGTCGCGGGAATTGAGATTATTAGCATAAGACCGATATATGCAAATATGCTGGGAACCTGAGTGCTTACTGTCACAGCCGCTGCAAAACCAAAGGTAACCAAAAAGCCAAGTGTGATAAATGTCGCAGATTTCGCTCTACCCGAAGTGGGAAAGCCATCCTTGAAGAGACCTGCAGCCAGAAAGATCATGCCAATGAACATAGTCAAAAGGGTAACTGCATGCATTCCATCGATGAATGTCTTGGCAATGCCCGAGAGAGAAATTCCGACACCGACGATCCCTATCGAAGTAAGACCAATACCGGGTGTCATAAGGTCCCAGTCAGTCATATTATTGTACATTTAATGGCACCTTTTTGGCATACTTAATCGTTTCCTCGACTGCTGTGAATGCAATCAAAATTTTTGTTAGAATGTATTAATTTCTCATTTTATGCAACATCATTTCAAGTGCCTTTCGAATGATACTTCAGATAATGAGACTTTTAGTTAGGAAAGAAATTATTAAATCAAAGAACTATCTTAGTTACTGTGCAGCAAAAGAAGTGAATTAGTCAATCGAATTCAATAATATAAAAAGACAAAGAGCCGAACACTATTTCACGCTCCCCACCTTTCAACAAGTGTATTAAAACTAGCTCCAGATCTATAGATATTGATATCTATTCTTAAGAATACATGGAGTACAAATGGCCGTGCCCGTGGCAGATCTTTTCGATATAAATGAGAGCGACACAGTCTGGGATGCTTGGCTTAACACCGTGACCTTAGTCGATATATTGGAGAACTCTGAGCATATCAGCTATTATTACGACTTTCATCAGGCACGTGATAAAATAGCAAAGATCTACGTGCTTGCAGAATCTCATGCCATAGACAAAAAGGATAAGAAATGCGCGTGTGGTTTGTCAGATAGTGAGCATGCCTTATTAAAGCGAAAGATGTTGAGATTCTTTAAATTACAGGTGGCCAACTTGAAACATTTCATATATTGACAACGTGTGAACGAATAAATTAAATGCAAGCAAGGTGAGAACTCCGATCGAGTCAAACCTGTGGCGTTACATGATTACATAGAGGTTTCAAAGCCTAGAATCGTGGTGGTGCTTGTAATTACAGCTGTTGCTTCACTTTTGGCAGGAAGCAGGTTTGATGCCACTCCAAATTCTGCATGGGATGTAAATGCTTGGCAGATCGGCTTCCTGATTATCTCAGGGGCTCTAGCATCCATGGGATCAAGTGCTCTTAATCATTATTACGATAGAGATATAGACAAAATAATGGAGCGAACTGCGAACCGTCCTATACCTGGCGGAAGGCTGTCGGCAAAAAAGGTCTTTGCATACGGATTTGCGCTATGCATCCTTTCAGTTGCTATTGCGTTCTATACTCTTAATCCTGTAGCCACAGCTATGATTGCTATTGGCATCTTTTTCTACGTGATAGTATACACAGTATGGCTCAAGCGGAGTAACCCCTCAAATATCGTAATTGGAGGTTTTGCAGGAAGTGCCGCTTCTATGGCAGGCTGGGCTACCGCGACAGGATCAATTGATCTCTTAGGCTTTCTCGTAGGATGGCTGGTTTTCATGTGGACACCTCCTCACTTCTGGTGCCTCGCAATAAAGGCAAGGGAAGAATACGCAAGCGTGCATGTTCCTATGCTACCTGTTCTAATTGGAAACCAGAAAACAGCAAGCTATATCATGATTAATACCGCAATCCTGCTGCCGTATTCAATTGCCCTCTCATTCTTTGGACTTGGATTGGTATATACTACAGTTGCAGCAATCTCTGGCTCTTTAATGCTACTTTACCACTACAAGCTAACAAAGAATCCCACAGCCGAATTCGCATGGAAAGCATACAAGGTCACTGCGCCTTATCTTGTTGTGATATTTATCGCATTGGCACTCGACGCATTATTTTACTATCCGATAACGCAGCCATTTTCTATTCCTCTTCTTATTCATCCGGTTACAAATTAAGGGGGGTTATTATTGTGATCGGCAACGAGTTCAATTCTTCGCTTATCCTTAGTTAGCCACGAGACCCTTACAAGACCGTATATCTCGAGATCCATCAGGGTCTTATTGAAGTCAGAATCTGCAATCGTGAGACCTTCTTTTTGCAACGCATTCATGAGGTCAGTATCGGTCATTGTGCCAGCTTGACTAATCTTCTCATATACAAGGTTTCGAATTGGATATTTCATCGTTATTCATCCTCATGATTTTCGAACAAGACGAGAGAGGAAGATAGAGGCATTACGCTAGATAAGTATTTCGGCGCATAAATCATGTTTTCAGAAAATGCAAAATCTCAAGTGATAGAAAAAGTCTTGCTGGCATTGATATAGTGGCATAGTAATAAGTTTATGCCTTCAAATGACGTGTCTAGATAGGCTTGAGCCCAAGAGGAGCAAATAGCTAACGAATTGGGTTCTTAACCTTTATGTTGTCATTTTTTCATCCCATCTAAGCATATATTGGTAATCTTTTATCTAGAACAAGAGCTGATCCTGTATAGTATGTTCATAAACGGATATCTTGTTGTCATACTCGATTGGGCTTGATCCGAAATATCAAAGCCAGTATAATTAGTTGCCACTGAGTGAATAATTAACATATCCCTCTCAGTTAGACTGCAGAGTAGAGGTAGACGCTTTTAACTACATACAAAATGACTCCGGGGAGTATACAAAACTTTAGTTAATGATTACCCGTAAAAGATCTTGTCTATTGGCTTAGGCATGGCATACGTAATATTCTTCTTCATCGATTCGTACCAATCCTCAACATCCTTTGTTATTGATGGACGTACCAGCCTCGCCGCACCGGCAAAGTCCACATTCGATATGACATCTGATCCGCTTCGAAGAGCATGTACACCAGCTTCTCTGCAAAGAGCAACCAGATCTGCTCCACTAAAGTTCTTTGTAGACCGAGAAATCACTTCCAAGTCTATGTCAGATGCGAGAGGCATAGGCTTTGAATTTATCCTCAGTATTTCGAGTCTTGCTCCCTCATCAGGGGGTCCCACGTATAATAGGAGGTCAAGCCTGCCTGGGCGCAACAAAGAAGTGTCAATTAGATCTGGCCTGTTTGTTATGCCGACTACTATTACTCCAGCGCTCCCCGCATCATCCATTTCAGTTAGTATCTGACTGAGAACCCTCTCATTACCCAAAAGTTCATCTTCATGAGCCCTTGGTCTAGCTAGAGAATCAAGCTCATCAAACACGACTATACAGGGAGAAGAAGCTTTGGCCTTTCTAAAGATTTCCCGTATTGCCTTTTCAGACTCGCCTACCCATTTGCTGAGCACTTCAGGTCCTCGTACAACGATAATGTTAGCATTGCTCTCAGTGGCTAGGGCTTTAGCAAGTAAACTCTTACCTGTCCCTGGAGGACCATAGAGCAAGGCACCTCTTGAGGGTCTGATACCCATCTTAGCAAACTTCTCTGGCTCTTTTATTCCTGTAATGAGGTTATCATGCAAAGTCCGCTTCGCTTCATACAATCCGCCCACATCATCCCATTTGACGCCTGCTACCTCTACGTAAAATTCTCTCATCGCTGTCGGGATGATTTCTTTCATGCCTTCCTCGAAGTCACGATCACTAATCATCATGCTCTCAAGGATCTCTGGTGAAATGCTTTCACCCTCAAGTTCTATCTCGGGAAGGCAACGTCTCAGTGCTTTCATGGCGGCTTCTCTGCAAAGTGCCTTGATGTCTGCACCAGTATATCCATGAAGGCGGGCTGCAAGTTCCTGCAAATTAATGTCTTCAGATAACGGCATGCCTCTAGTGTGAATTTGCAATATCTCAAGCCTGCCTTCTACATTTGGTACACCGATTTCTATCTCTCTATCAAACCTGCCTGGCCTTCTCAAAGCTGGGTCAAGGCTCTCTGACCTATTCGTGGCCCCTAGAACAATAACCTTACCCCGATCAGACATGCCGTCCATCAACGCTAGCAATTGTGCCACTACGCGCTTCTCAACATCACCAAATGCTTCTTCTCTTTTTGGGGCGATAGCATCAATCTCGTCAATGAATATTATGCTGGGTGCAGACTCACGCGCCTCTTTGAAAATGTCACGTAACCTTGCCTCAGTTTCGCCGTAATATTTGTTCATGATTTCAGGTCCATTGATAATGAAGAAGTTTGCCTCAGACTCAGAGGCCAATGCCTTCGCTATAAGGGTCTTACCACATCCCGGTGATCCATACATCAAAATTCCATTATGAGGCTCTATCCCGAGCCTTGCAAAAACCTCTGGATGGCGCATAGGAAGCTCAACTATTTCTCGCAATCTTTTTATCTGTTCTTTCATTCCGCCTATCTCTTCGTATGTAACCCGTGGCTTTCTGTCACTTGTAACGTCTGCCATAATAGTCAATTTTGTTGACTGCTCGATTGTCGAAATGATCTTCGGTAACAACCTCTGAACACTAAAGTCCATTTGGTTTCCCAATATGACTACTGAAATTTCATCTCCTTCGTTCAGTGGATAACCTTTGAGTCTATGCTTTACAAAATCACAAAACTCTTTATCGACTGTAATATTGTTATTGCCTAGTGGCATCAATGTGACGTTTTTTGCCTGCTTGCAATCAATCTTTTTTACACTTAGCAGGTCATTTAATCCTGCACCTGCGTTCTTTCTTGTTTGTCCATCTATCCTAATAATGTCTGTTTCTTTTTCTTCCTCGTCCGCGGGCCAAGCTGTCGCTGCAGTGCTTCGCTTGCAGGTGATCTCAATGACTTCGCCTGCCTGAATTCCCAGATGCTCCATATGTCGTAAATCCATTCGAGCTCGCCTTTTACCTACGTCCCGATGTTTTGCTTCAGCGATTCTTAGCTGTACGGGCGATGATTCATCGCTTCCAGCGCGCATCTTTTTCAATCCTCAGGAGCCTCCGCTATTATAATTAGCAATAGTATTTTACTTCATTCTTACTGACTGCCTACTGATATTCATTACCTCGATCTCACCTACTCCCTGGACCTGCTTTATAGATTCTTCAAGTCTGTCCATCTGCCCCTCAGCATCGTCTAACAAAAAGTCGCCTATTATTGCTTTTAATCCAAACGCAATCGGCTCCATGGAGCTGCTTTTCAGCTCCATCCCCTCTGGTACTGATTTCTTTATCAATTTAACTACCTCTTCAAGATCGGATTCAGCCTCAGCTGGAAGTATTCTTATCCTAACTACCAGTCGTGCCATGCCTATGGACCCTCAAAACCGCAACCTATGCATTTATACGGTCTTGCGAACTCGCGACAGCTTTCGCATCGCCACATCAGAACATAGCCACAATTTGCACAGTAATACTTAACACATTCGTCGTTAGGCATGATTGGTCTGCCGCACGAACTACACACGGGCAACTGCAATGGCTTGGACATCAGTGTTGCTTCTTAAGAATAAGGGAATTTATATCTTCCTTAGCTCTCTGGCAACAAACGCCTTATCTCGTTGCCAAACAATGCCTTGGCCATTCTAGCTGCCCCTTTAGCTCCAAGTATCTTAGCAACAGCACTGGAATGAAAGTCAAAGTCACCATCGGTAGACGCTTCTTGGATAACCTCAGGAGGAATAGCATTGATCAGATCATCAATAGCTCTGTTGTCCATCCGCTCAAAGAGTCGTCGAGCAAGCAACATCTTGTCGAATTCTGCTTTGAACATAGATAGCCAATTGCTTTCATAATACTTTTGCAACAACAACTGCTTCTCTTTTTGATCACTATTGCTGGGAGCTTCTGAATTAACCAGAGCTCGCCCTGCTAGCACACCTGCCATACCGCAGCTGTAAATGCCTCCTGCAGTTGTAGGCTTGCTCTGGCCTGCAGCATCTCCGACTATTATGGTCCTGTCAGTGACAAAACTTTTTAGTGGGCCGTCAATCCATATTGGAGCGTAAACTTTTCGCACAACCGAGTGCTTTCCCTTGCTATCGAGATAATATTGTAGCGCACCTGCAGCATTGATCCTCCTACCAGCAACGCCTACTTTTCCCCTTGCCCGACCTGTAGGAATTATCCATGCGAAGAAACCTGGATACAATTGACTATCAAACGCTACTTCAATGGTATCAGGTTCTATCCATGAAGCGTAAATTTCATACTGTGCTGATTGAAGAACTCCATCCCTGTTTTTACTAATTAGTGGTCCTACACCTCTTGCGTCCACAAAATATTCGCATGAAAGATCTCCTTCAGATGTCTTCACCAGATATTCATCTCCTTGTTTTCCAATCGAACGCATTGAGCATTTTACTCTGATTTCTGCTCCTTTGTTCTGTGCCTGATATGCGATCTGCTTATCAAACGCACGCCTATCTAACACGATGACTTTTTGTTTTGCTGAACAAATTTCAAAACAACTTGAATGGGAAAAAATCTTGGCTTGTGTTATACCCGAGTTCTCTATTGTCTTATTATCAGGTACTATGCCCAGATCATGTATGCCAGACATACTTACAAGGCCGCCACAGTGCTCAGGCGTGCCAATTTCAGAGTCTTCCTCAAGTACAGCAACGGAAAGATCCCCAGCAGCGATTTCACGAGCAGCAAGCAGTCCGGAGATGCTTCCTCCTGCCACTATCACATCATAATCTGGCATCTGACAAAATACTAGTAATGTATTTTTCTGCCTCTTAATTAAACTATAAGCAATCTAGTATGGGATATGGACTTTAAGCAAGTAATTATTGTCAGGCGGGATATAAACATGGGAACTGGCAAAATAGCGGCGCAGGTGGCACACGCTGCAGTTATGGGGGCAGAGAAGGTAAAAACATCTAGAAGAGAATGGTTCAGGGCATGGTTTGCTGCTGGTCAGGCTAAAGTCGTGGTGAAAGTAAAGAACTTTGAAGAATTGATGGCGGTAAAAAAGCGGGCCGAGGAGTTTTGCCTACCGGTGGTGCAAGTGCAAGATAGTGGTTTGACACAAATTCCGTCAGGCACAATTACTTGTATTGGAATAGGACCAGCTCCTTCTAATCTTATTGACAAAGTGACATTTGAGCTAAAGCTTCTCTAATGTCGACCGATCAGAATTATACCAAAAATAATGAGACCTGTAGCAATACCTTGAAATACAGTAATAGATTCGCCTAGGGCCAAAGCTGCGATCACTATCCCAAAAATAGGTGTCATTGAAAACATAGACATGGTCTTTACAGTTCCAATTCTCTTCATACCTTCAAGAAATAATAGAAGCGCCCCGCCGAAGCCTGAGATTGACATTACAATTATTAGCATCCACATGTCGAAATTTATTCCTGCGATGATCTCTCCTTTGCCCATTGCCAAAGCTATGACTAACAGGACAAGACCACCAGTAAGTGACTTTACCATCGCTATCTTGGCTGGGCTGACTTTTAATGTGAGACGTCTGCTGACATTATTGTCTATGGCCCACATTAACATTGATGCTAGTATCAATATATTACCAGGGTTTAATTCAAGGATGCTTTCTAAGGCTGTCAAGTCTTCCGTGGTCGCGATCGCTAGACCTATAACAACTAGAAAAACTGCAAACAATCCGACCCGTCCATGGGGCTTTTCGCCAAAAAATACGGATGAGAGCGCTATTGTAAATACGATTTCTCCGTTTGTCAATATGGCTGCGGTGGAGGCTGCTGTCTGCTGAAGCCCATACATCAAAAGCACTGGAGCTAATATGCCTCCAAAGATTGTTACGATTACAACGTAGAGGTAATCGTGCTTTGCCTCAAATGTGAATGAGGCCCTTGCAACTGGGATGAGCGCCAATCCCGAGATAGTATAAACAATTGCTGTTAAAACAAGAGGATCTACAGTAGTAAGAGGAACCTTGGCTAGGCTGAATACAGAGCCAAACAGAACAGCGGCAAACAATACCGATAGGTATCCTTTGAAATGTTGGTGCCCGTGGCTCTCTTCTTCTCCTTTTTCTGCAACCAAGCAAATCTCCTAGTAATCCTCATCGCTATTTTTGCCTATATCTCCGACAAGAGATATAAGATGGAAAAGATCTTTCTGTTTCTTGCCATTGCCAGATTCACCTCGGAAAACAAAAACGAGCCAATCGTCAAAAAAGATTATCATTTATGCTATAGTTGGCATTGTGGCTATCGCCGCAGTCTATATTTCGATGTCCTGGCGCAGCGCGCCAGAAATAAATAACCCTGCAACAACTGCACTAGATGATGAAACTAGAGCGCAGCTATTTGAGCAACAATTTTGCGGTCCGAACACATCGCCAAATTTGAATGCATATATAAACGAAGTTGCTCTTCCTTCAGAATGTCAAATGCCAGTCGGCATTGCTGTCGATGGCTCAAAGATTTGGTATGTATCGACAAAACGTGGCATTCTCGGCAGCTATGATAGTACTACCGGTACATTCATGCAATACGAAATCCCCTCATGGCCTACGCGTTCGCTACCCTTCACGGCGGTACCTTCATGGTTGATGTCATGGACAGTAAAACTGGATAGCAGTGGCGGTAATGTTTGGTTTACAGATCAAAACAATACGATCTGGCGATTTAGCCAGTCAACGGGAGATTTTGAGATGTTTAAAGTGCCAGCCAAATATCCTTCAATGATGGATTTTGATTCAAATGGTAACTTGTATATCATAGGAATAAACTCTCAGTCTCTTTTCTTTGGGAATGTATCCAGTTTCCAAAACGGGACCTCAGAAGGATTTAGAGAAATTGCTCTACCACTTGAGGGATTCTCGGGTATTAATCCCAATCTAATCACTTCAGGCGGACTGGTCGTAGATAACGAAAGAAATGACGTTTGGGTTTCGCTCCTTGCTTTCCAACAGAAGAGGGGACAGCTCTTTCAGTATGATATTGAAACCGACAGAGTAGTACGAATAGTTGATCTGCCACAGGATCTTGGAGCACCTGTGGGGATGGAACTAGACAATTATGGAAAAGTATGGGTAGCAGACCATGGCACGAGCACATTCTTCAACTATGATCCTGCTTCAGACAATATAACCAGATTCGTTACATCAACAGCTTCTCCGAAGATTTATGGTGGTAACACACCCCCTAATGCTTATACGCTTCCATATTGGATAGACAGAGGAGCTAACGGCTCCTTATGGTTCAACGAGCATACAGGCAACAAGATGGCTCGCTTTGATCCTGATGAACTGGCATTGGTAGAATACTGGGTTCCTTCTCAAAATAGAGCTTGGACTCTTTGCGCCCCCGAAGCAACAACATGTGGCATAGCGAATGTTATGCAATTTGGAGTCGACCAGAACAACCAGACTTGGTTCAGTGAATGGACAGAGAACAAGATCGCAAAACTAGATGCATCTAAGCCAGTGCCCATTGCAGTAACGGGGCCGACTGAAGTCACATTCGCAAAAGGGGAAAGCGCGGAAATAAGATTGACATTGGTTGCATCAAGCGATTTCAACGGCGAAATGATGGCTGCAGGGACGTTCACGCCTACCGGAGCGCTGGGTAACTCGACTGGTATTTTCAGTGAACAGTCGGTCTCAGTCCGGTCTGGAAGCGCAAAGGAGATTTCCTTCACTTTTACACCAGCAGACGATTTGGAGCAGGGACAATATATAATGATGCTTGGGGCGGGTAACGACGAGGTTTCGTATATGAAGGCAGTAAGAGTCAATATACTACCATAGGAATTTCCTTATTCGAGATTAAGTCAGGGAGATCATGCGTTTGCCAAGCCCAAGCCGCCGAGTCGTTGATTTCAATGGTTGAATGATGAAATTATGGTAGTTAGTCCTTCAATCAAACCTAGTGCTCATTTAGAATAAGTAGGCCAGGCATATTGTCCCCAGCTAGATAACGCAATGTTGCACCGCCACCAGTTGAAACGTGGCTTACTTCATTCTCGGCGACTCCCGCCCTCTTCATTGCTTCAAGTGTGTCGCCACCCCCTATCAGGGTCTTACTCCCGCGCCAATATGCTAGAGCCATGCTCTTTGCGATGTGTACTGTACCATTTGAAAAAGCTTTTATCTCAAACATACCCATAGGGCCATTCCAAAACAGAGCACCGCCTCCGTTTGAGCCCACTTCTGCAGAATAACGCTCAACTGTTTCGTTGCCTATGTCAAACCCAGACATCCCAGTAGGTATTTCTCCGGAAACCATAGTAACGGAGGTATCGTTAGGTGAGGTTGCGCAAACGTGATCGCTAGGAAGCAATATCTTGTTCCCGTAGGCCGAAAGTGCTTTTTCCACCCATCTTATATGCTCCTCATCAATAATCGATTTTCCGGTTTTGAGACCTTTTGCCTTTAAGAAAGTGTACGCGGCCGCACCGCCTACTATCACTTTATCCGCCTTTGGCAACAGGTGCTCAAGAGCTCCTATCTTGTCCTTTATTTTTACTCCACCTATCACAACTGTGAATGGCCTAATCGTGTTTTCCCTTATCATAGAAAGGTACTTGACTTCCTTCATAAGATTGAAGCCAGCCAGTCGGATATCAAACAACCACGCAGCGCCATAAGTTGAGGAATGCTTTCGATGAGATGTACTAAACGCATCATTGACGTAAATATCTGCAAGAGAAGCAAGCTTTTTGCTGAATTCAGGGTCATTTGACTCCTCTTCCTTGTGGAAACGCAGATTTTCAAGCAACAAAATATCGCCTTTATTCATTTTACTTATTTGTTCCCCAATTTCATAACCCACACAGTCATTCGCAAAGCGTATTGGAGGTCTTGATCTTCCGATGATCTCTGTGAGGCGTTTGGCAACTGGTGCCACAGAGAATTTCTTCTCATATTCTACAGGCCTCCCAAGGTGCGATCCCAATATGACCTTGGCTCCTCGTTTTGTCAAATATTCAATTGTCGGAAGAGACATTCGTATTCTATAATCCTCACCAATAGTACCATTACTGATGCTCACGTTAAAATCAACTCGAACAAACACCCTCTTGCCGTCAAATTGCGAGTCATCCAAGTCTGAAAGGGTTCTTAGGTGCAACTGAACAGTTGGTAAATTGGTCAAGGTTTATTTATCTTTATAACGATAGCCAGCACCTCATGAGATTATTCTGCTAACGGTAATTTCCTCGTCCATCATTGCTTTTGGCTATTTGAAACGTTAAATACGATAGGCTGTAATTATAACTAGTATTATCGTGAGTAGCAGCAAGTCCTCAGCCGGTACGCCGGCCGATCTTGTAAACGAGGGTCTTATTGCAGGGCAGAAGATTGCCAAGATTTCTGTTATAACTTTGTTAAGCATAGGGGTTGTAGAAATCCTCATGGGTCAAGTAAGCGGAAGTGTAGTTGCCACAGCAGATGGTATAGACTCGCTTTCTGATGCAATGATATCTATGATAGTGCTTATCGGGTTACGCATAGCACACAGACCAGCTGATAGGAAATTTCCTTTCGGTTACCACAAGGTGGAAAGTTTTGCTGCGCTCATTGCTGCAATAGGAATGATTGGAATAGGAATATTCATCTTTTATCATTCATTTGAAGCCTTACTAGACCCAAGTGAGATTAAGCAACCAATTTTGACTATGATCGTGCTTGCAGCTGCAGGCGGTATTTCGCTACATAGAGCATTTCAGATGAATTCAATTGCGAATAAGTATAACCTCTTGTCGCTAAAAACAGATGCCAAAAATTCCATAAAAGATGGATCAGCATCTGTTATTGGCTTTTTCAGCGTCTTCATTGCATCGCAGTTTGGTATTCTCCAGATGGACGCAATAGGCGGCATGATCATAGCGGGGTACATATTTTCAGTATCATATATTTCCCTCAAGCAATCATCACTGATTCTGGTAGACTCGTGGCAGAACCCCAAATTGACTGAGATGGTCAAGCGGATAGTAGAAGAAAAGTTTAAGGAAGAAAACATTAAGGTCAAATCAGTATTACTCCGTCCAGCAGGGGCATTGGCGCAAGCTGAGGTGCATCTTGAGATTGATGGCAACAAGAAGCTTGCAGATGTAGAACTATTGCTTGTCATGATAGAAATGTCCATTCGCTCACAGATTCCTGCAATTGCTAGGATATCCTCGATACCTCATTCATACTCGCAGCAGAAACAAGAAGCTATGACAAGAAAATTCGGCGGAATTTTTGGGGAAAGAAAAAATCAAACTGGGTCCATTGGACACAAGTGAATTTGTTAGAACTGATAATATCGCCACATTCAATTCTTTATAGCGAGATATTGTATTTCTCTCATTATTTGTCTTTGCATCTTCTTCGGAGATCCTTAACCATACCACACCTTACCATTCCGACTTTCGACTCTGTGAAGAGGCATATAGTAGTTATGGACGTTTACAAGCCCTTTTTTACCACTATAAAATTTCGGCTCGCTGCTTCGATATCCCATATATTTTGGTCATCGTTTGCACGTACCGACTCGCCTAAAAGGTAGGTTAAACTTGAAGGATCATTGGTCACATCAATGGCATACTCAAAAGCTATTTAGCACTTCCAATGATCACCGCGGAGGGAACTGAGAAAATTTTCAATTCAGCTACCCAGTTAATCTTAATGTCTCTATGCTGTAAAATACCAAAAGACATCACATATTCATTTCAAGTTCTATCAAAGTCATTCCTAACATTAATAAGTAAACATCAAAAGTTCTTGTACTATTTATGGGCATTGATAACGTTAGCGGTACCACATTCATTCCAAAGAAGACTCTTGGAAAATTCATGCACATATCTGATCGACCACTTAAACGGTCAAGCGGCAAACCGTTGATATTCTTTATGAGTGCAGGGTTCTGTCCTTACTGCGCAAGTGAGCGATGGGCTATTGTAAGAGCACTTAACAATTTTGGCAGTTGGCAGGGGCTTCTAGAGACCACAAGTGCTGAGCGCGACGAAAAATATCTTAGCATCGCGACTCTTGATTTTTCCAGGGCAAAATATACAAGTGACTATGTGGATTTCATTGGACGGGAAACTGCCGATAGAAATTTTGAGCCGCTGCAGGACCTTACTGAAGAAGATTATGAAATCATAGATACGTTCAACCCCGACCAGATAATTCCGTTTCTTCTGATCGACGGCCAGTTCATGCAAGTTGGTTCTGGCTATAGTCCTCAGTTGCTTCAAGGTATGGATCACTCAAAGGTAATGGCAGAGGTCGAAAACTCTGCTTCTCCGCTAGGTAACGCAATAAAAACTGAAACAGACAATATTACTGCGTTCATCTGTAAGAGCATAGCAGGAAGAGCCAATATCTGTAATTCGCAAGATAATAAGAGGTTGACTGAGCAGATTTGATCTAATCTTCCGCTGTTATCATTACTTGCTCTTTTAATGGCGTTATTCGAGTGGTTGTTGGGCGGCCTATCTTACTTGCTGCCATCTTGAATCCGTCCTGGGCTAGTTCGAGATTAGGGGCAGCGACGTATGCTTCAAAGATCACTTGCCCAGGCCTGATCCTTGCGGCAAGGCCTGTTGACTTACCAAAAGCCCTCCTCATTCCCTCCTGGAGTCGGTCTGCGCCAGCAGTTGCAATCATTTTGTTTTCTCGGAGCAATACATGCGGGTACACACGTAACATAGAAAAGAAGCTTGTCTCGCCAGCTTGTGCCATCCTTTTATTAGCTGCAAGCCTGGCAGATTCTAGTGCGTTGTGGCGTATCTGGAGTTTTTCAGATGCTATAAGTTCAATCTTATAATCATAATTGCTCCCAGCAAGCCCGGATGAAAACCTAGCGATTTTTAGCTGGGGCTTGCCTGCAATGTATTCTCGCCTTACATACGGCATACCACGAGTTTCCCGATAATTAACACCTTTCATATCTTATGGCACCAAATATTGTTAATAATAGACTCGGGGATTAGCTCTGATTTAATCGTTGTGTCATAGGGCTAAAACTTCATCCAACCAATAGCTTAGTTAATTAATCTCCGTTACAACATAGCTTTGATGTCATCCTCTCATGCTGCAACTAGCTCAGAACTGCCGCAGGAGAACGTAAATGTAGCACTAAGCTCTGCAGCACAAGTGCAAGCACCAATAATAGAGGGTCGCTTAGCAGGAAGTGGCAAGATATTCATCGACCAGCCCCATTTTCAAGATGAATTGCGAACCAAAGGTTTTGGGGAGAAAGAAGATGCAGATTTCGTCCTGAAGTCATATGAGGCACTATATCTATTTTACACAAAACGCTTTAGGTTTAGCAACAAACCTGATATTGGCTTCAACTCATTGTTTGAATTATTGTTAAAGCATAATAGGAATATCATGAGTGTGTTTTTGGTTTACCGCGACTTGCGAAGCAGAGGCTATGTGGCAAAGGAAGGTTTTGGTTTTGGCAATGACTTTAGGGTGTATGAGCGCGGGGAGTATGAGAAAAAACCGGCCAAGTACGTTGTCTTTGGCATAAATGAGGGCACTAACGTTACGGCCAAAGATTTTGCTCTGGCAGTCAGCCAAATACAAAAGATGGGTAAGGAAGCAGTTGTAGCAGTGATAGAGAGGAGGGGCGAAGTGATATACTATAAAGCATCAACGATAAACTTTGCAAATAACGGTGGAGCTAATAATACTGTCGCCAATAATAAGAGCAAGAATAATGCAACTAAAACAATCGATATCAAACTCGATTGACCATATATATATGGAATCTATCCCGATGAAAAATACCTGCTTGATGTTAAAAGAAATCTACTGCTCTGACTGCAAAATGGTCCTTGCTAGATACTCAACAAAATACTTTACGGATCTTAACATAAACATGCTTGTACACTCACATTTTTCTTACCATATTAAAAACGGTCATTCTATGGAAACACGCCTTGTAGAGTCATCAGAGTCATAACATACAGGAAAGGTCCTACGAATAACGTGTAAACGATTTATATTCCGAAGAGCAATAACCACGCATGCGAGTGGAGCCCAATCTCTGCGACAAAGTCATCAAGCTTGATCGCAATATACGTTTCGCAGGCATCGTCAATCTCAGAGGTGAAGTAATCGAAGGGGGATTCAAGCATGGGGTGGAGCCACTACTCAATGAAAAGGATGAACAGCAAATGTACATCCACTCTTTATCCAACCTTACGACGCTGCAGTCATACAGTGACAGGCTCGGAATTGTTAGGTACAGCCTAACAGAGCATGAAAAGGTTACACTCTTGACTTTCCCGCTTGACAATGGGATACTCTGTCTTTCCACGACACCCAAAGCAAATACGACTAGAATCCGGGACAAGGTGATGAAAGCGCTCAAGAGCAAATATAAAGGCAGAGCGTCCGATAGCATCAGGAGTGGCACGACTATCAAAAAGCCTGCAACAAAAAGAGTAAAAGACAGCAGATAATAATAACCGGCAAATTGACTTCATCCAACATTGATCAACAATGAATGAGCCACAGAGGCAAGAATTGGTCAGGTTGTTTTTCCATAATAGTTTACTCGATCAGCAATCCTAGTTTTGATAATTATGCTTTGCGTCGTACAAGAGTTATTGGCATTACAGCTAATTTGAAAAGATGGACTTATTTTTCAACTCATGAATTATCGGTAGGGTTTTTTATCTGTTTGTTGTTTCATATAGCAGGTTGCAGGATGATAATGACGACGTAACAGTCCCCCTATTATCTGCCGCGGTTGGCAGACAAAATGAAGAGAAACAACCGGACTGCCGAATCCCTGCTGCCTAGGCATAGGAGGATTTTGCTCTTCCTATGCTTATTAGCTTTGACACTTTTAGATGTTTGATGCTCTTGCATAAATGGATAGAGCCAGTTAGAGCGAGTTATTTCTTGTGATCCTGTAATAAGTATTCAATTCGCGAGTATCAATATACATGCACATCTTCTCTGCTCCCTAAAAAGTAGTTTTCAACCAAAACATTATAGACACTATATCATCATAGATCGATAATTGAAATGAGTAAATCATTATTCTGTTCATGAGAAACTCGTATTCATCACCACCACGAACAAGACATCCATTCAGGTCCCTGAAACCTCTTTCCATTCCATTATTTAAAATGAATAAGTTGACTTATTGGTTATCGTTGCTTTCATATACAATTGCGACATTCTAACGGATAGAGTTATGCAAAGAGAAACATATTGCACTTGCTGCAAAGTAAATGTTCGTATTGCAGACGCATACTATGCTAGACTCGCTAACGGAAGGGCCATTATTAAAGGAAAATGTTCAAGCTGTGGTTTGGAGTTGATCAAGGCAAGTTTAGCTCCGAAATCGTCTGCCTTGACAACAATTAAAAAAAGGAGGATTAAAAGGGTCAAGAGAATGCCCATTCCTTGATATAGGCACTAAGTAACAGTATGTTTCTGTGAATATTCTTTTTTATGTGCCTACTAGCTCTTTAAGATCCCTTCTTTAGAGCCTTGCCAAAATGTCCTCGATTGTTTGCTCATCTTTTAGCTCATCTTTTAATGAATTCAGTGCAAGCAGGTAGGATCAATGATCTTTGTCTTTTGATGCATTTGCAAGATCATTATATAGCCCGATCGCAAACCTTTCTAACTCCAAAGACCTCTCCAGCGCGATCCTAAGTGATAGATATTTCTTTGTTTCTGTCTTGCTTATTCTACTTTCTGCAGCCCACACTGCTGGATCGTCGGTTGGATTCGTTCCAAATTCCATCAGCCGGTCATTAAGCTCAACTGTATGTGCTTGCTCCTCTCTTGCATCCTCTCCAAAAAAGTAATCAAACAGAACTCCTAGACCCTCTATATTATTGGCTATATACTGAAAGTAATGAGACGTCTGCATCTCAAATGCGTAGGCTCTTTGCAACATTCCAATATTTTTGTCAACGTTAGGCCCTGCTATTTCAAAGGATTTCTTTCTCATTCTGACATATCTCGGATTTAAAACTATTCTTATGTTGGTATATCAAGCAGCCCTTTTCACAAATCTACTAAACCTTCTGACTCGGTGGGTCTACAAAAAAGTGCTCCGGACGGGATGTGTCCCCACTGGAAGCTATGACCTCTCAGTTGTTTGAACCCGTGATCTTCGCCTTGAGAGGGCGAGATGCTTAACCGGACTACACCACCGGAGCCCTGACAGACTCAACAAGCTATAGAATATAAATTAAGCTTTGAAATTTCTGCAGCATTCAATGCCAAAAGAGATTTCAGCGTCAATTGTTCGATGACATTTCATTATGAACCAGTTTCCATTATCGCGTGAGGCGGGCTAGGTTATTTTGGCAATATGTATGGAAGATCAGAGCTACTTGGAAACTAAGACCATAACAAAGACCGATAATTTGTACCGTACTGCCACCAGCAAAGAAGAAAGGCGGATATCTGTGTGCAGGTATATTACTTAACCAAAGCCAATCGTGGATTGAAATTAATGCTTCAGCTGACAAAATTTTTATCGCCATGCAGACAATGAAATGCCGTCTAACAATGGGTATCCCAGAGAAGATCAAAGAGATACAAGATCAGATCCATAGAACTCAGATTAATAAGGCCACAGAGTTTCACATAGGTCTTCTCAAGGCCAAGATAGCGCGTCTTAAGCGGGAGATGCAGGATAATGTTCACGGCAAGACAATGCACAGTGGAGGCGAGAACATTGGCTTTGATGTCAGAAAAGCAGGGGATGCGACCCTGGTACTTATAGGCCTACCAAGCGTAGGGAAATCCACGCTTCTCAATATTCTTACAAACGCAAAATCCCGTGTTGCTTCCTATCAATTTACAACCCTCACGGCCGTCCCCGGTATGTTACATTACAGAGGAGCCAAGATTCAGGTGCTTGACATGCCCGGAATTATTGAGGGAGCCTCCAGCGGCAAGGGTTTCGGGAAGCGGGTGTTGTCTGTCGCACGAGGTGCAGATCTTGTGTTGATCGTACTCGACGTATTTCAACCCCACCATTTAGGCGTCCTAAAAAAAGAGCTAGCTGAGGCAGGAATCAGATTGGATGAGCAGCCGCCAAATATTGTGGTAGAGAAGACATCAATAGGAGGATTATCAGTAAATGCTCAAGTGCCTATCAAAACTTCTGAAAGATTGATAAAGGAAATAATGAAAGTTTACGGTTTGCACAATGGCAGGCTAATAATAAGAGAGCCCAACCTCACGGATGATCAACTAATTGATGTGCTCAATGGCAACCGCATTTATGTCCCTTCACTTATTGTGTTGAACAAGGTAGACCTCGTAAACCCAAGCTTTGTGCAAGATATCAAGTCAAAGGTAGGAGGCAACGATACGAATTTTATTGCGGTCTCTGCGGATGCCGGTATTAATATCGATTTCCTAAAAGAGGCGATATACCAAAGACTTGGATTCATCAGAATCTACATGCGGCCGAAGGGAGGCGAGACTGATTACAAAGAACCGTTGATAATAAAGAATGGTGCAACCGTACAGGATGTTTGCAATAAGATTCACAGAAACATGGCTAAGAACTTCCGTTATGGACTTGTATGGGGCAAGAGCGCAAAATTTGCTGGACAAAAGGTAGGTCTTGACCATAAACTAGCCGATGAAGATGTAATCACAATAGTAAAGCTTTCGGGAACATCTACTTAAGGATACAAAAATTTTTGAATTGTGTATTTTAGCCAACTTAGTTAGAATTAATTGTTGACACAAGAAAATAATGAATTAACAATAGTACTAATGGTCCTCATACAGTAGTTCCGATACCTCTTGATAGTATCATTTACTGAAAATGTATCCTTGCATTTGTGGATGGTATGAGCAGTAATATTTGTACGTTCCGGGTTTTGATGACACGATAGCAGTGACAAAGTCCTGCCCTCCGCGAAGTGGAGCAGTATTTATGGGTGTTACTCCGTTATTTGTAGCAGCATCAACTCGCAGGTCATGTGTTACTGCGTCATTGTTGCGTACAACCAGCTTCGTTGGAACATTTACTCCCACGTGCACGTCAGGATTTGTACCGTTAAAGGTACTTCTCTCGGCTATCAGGACAATATCCTCCACAGGGAGGTCAACCTCTGGCACGGGATTCATAAGATTTCCAATACCCCACAATGCACCCACGATTACAAAGGAGATTGCTACAATGGCGATTATATTGTTGCGCATATGGGAAGGTACTTAACCTTTGAACAAAAGACCCTAAATTTCTTTGGGGACTGGTCAACCCTTATATCACTCAAGTAGACAAAATGATATGCATGACTAACTACTCTCAGCTAGCTGCCAAGAGATATCGTCTATATATGAAGCAAAAACGAAAGCAATCCCTAATTCATGAACTGGTTGCTTTCGCACTCCTGATTCTAAATGCCTTCGCAAGAGCATTACAATATATGGGAATAGAAAAGGGTCGAAAAGTTGAAAAGGTAAATGTTGAACTGGAATAGTAACTATATAATAAATAAAAAAATTGTCACTGCGTACGTTTGTCAGAGCGCAGTAACTTAACTTGTTGGTTCGTTTGTTGTTGAAGCAGTCGAGCCGTCAATAATTTCTGCAGTTGCAAACCTTGGTCCGATCTGGCTTATACGAATCTTCGCGTTCTGACCTACCTTTCCTCCCTTTACAAAGATAACGAATCCTTGTATCCTTGCTATCCCGTCGCCCTTGCGGCTTATTTCAGTTATCTGTACGTCGTATTCTTTGCCGGTTTCGACCGGCTTCGGGCCGAAGCTGTCGTTTCTTCCTCCGTAACTCATATTTGCAATTGCTCAACTGTAAACCCAATATAAACTGAGAAGGGTGTGATTCTTATGAGCCTATCCTAATCCCGTCCTCACATATTGAACGAAGACATTCGATAGCTGAAAGCACAGCAAGGAAACTCGTCTTAGGGTTTCCAGGGGCAGTTACATTGTTGACACTTATTTTTATTTCCCCAAAGCTACCAGTTGCCACAATTTCGTGCTGGTTAGTGGTTGCCTCGGGATCTGCAAGTATTCGTACCATAGTTTTTTCTACACCGATTCCGGCAAGACTCAGGACAGCAGCGACATTTACATTTGCGGGGAACAATTTGACTGCCTCTACAGCAGGTCCTTCATAGATCTCTGTTACCTTTGTTATATTGTCAAGGCTCACATTTCTTGTTGTAAAGAATGGCGCGCCAGCAAGCGCCTTTGGACTTTTCTTCGTAGTGAGGCTAATAGAATTTGCGATGTGTCTGACACTACGAATTGCATCTATGCCAGCTATCGCTCCACTTGGCACATAGATTTTACTGTGGCCGTTCCTTATGGGAGTTAGCTGAAGCAATTCTGCTAAAAATAGAGTATCTGCTAGGGCACCTACGCTCATCACCATCACATCCTTGCCAGACTCAATTATCCTCTTGGCAAAATTTTTAACGGCTTGCTGGGAGGCAGCCTCTATTATGATGTCGGCAGTGGAATCAGCGAACTGATCAAAATTATGATATACTTGGGGAGTACTCTTTAACTTTGTTTTTAAATCCCTCGCGTTCTCATCGACGATGTCAAACAGTCCACTGAGTGAGGCATTAGCTACTCTACCAGAGTCTATGGCCATTGCCAAAGGGGTTCCAATTGTACCGCACCCCATCAGGCCGATAGTTTTCTTAGGCATCTAACATAACTAAATAAATATGAAATGGAAGAGGGAATTTTTACCTTCTGCCGCCGCGCCGCTCTGGCTTCTTTTGCCCAGGTAACCTCTTCTTTTCAAACCGTTTGACAAAATTGTTCTTGTTGCGGAGTTTCGCAATAGGCCTTAACCGAGATCTCCCTTGAATCTTTGGGGTCTGACCTCTTACCTTCCCAGCTTTCGTAAGTGATCCGTGTGTTGGCATTTAATCTATGGTTGATTGCGAAGTTAATCTTTATATTTGTATGCGCTTTGTTTCCACTTAACAGCTCTTATCATCAATTGAACAAAGGCGGCAGCAGAGATGGTGGCAAGTATTGCCCTTAAATTGCGTTTTGGAGGCAGTGTTGTCCTGCATTATACTACTTTAAATGTAGACACTCTCTAATGTCTCATGTTTATCTGCCACTATGACAATGTTAGACTTAGACTACAAGCAATCCGTCCTAGAATTGAAAAAACAAAAGAATGCAGTAGTTCTGGCGCACAATTATCAGCTTCCAGAAGTGCAAGACATAGCTGACTTTATAGGTGATTCACTCGCTTTATCCAAGCAGGCAGCCTCAGCGCAGTCTGACATAATATTGTTTTGCGGCGTCCACTTCATGGCAGAAACAGCTTCAATTCTCTGCCCAGATAAGAAAGTTCTCATACCGGACCTTGAAGCAGGATGCTCGCTTGCTTCTACTATTAACGCGCACGAATTACAGGGTTGGAAGGCGGATCACCCTGATGCTTTAGTGGTAAGCTATGTTAATACGACTGCAGAGGTAAAGGCATTATCTGACTATTGCTGTACATCCTCAAATGCAGTAAATGTTGTGAATAGCATCCCAAAAGACAGAGAAATATTGTTTCTTCCTGATCTCTTTCTGGGCTCATACGTCGCAGAAACAACGAAGCGAAAGAATATGTACATTTGGCCAGGTGAATGCCACGTACATGCGGGTATTAGGGCAGAGGACATTAACAAGATGCTCACGAGCTTCAGGAATGCGGATTTTTTGGTTCACCCTGAATGTAGTTGTACTTCTTCGGTGATATACCACATATCAAAAGGGGACTTGGCAAAGAATGGTCACATACTTTCAACTGAGGGTATGATGAAGCATGCAAGAGCCTCTAATGCAAGGCAATTTCTTGTTGCTACTGAAACAGGGATTCTATATCGCATGCAGAAAGAGAATCCCGATAAGCAGTTCATACCTGTCAAGCCCGATGCATCGTGCAGATATATGAAAAAGATCACCTTGGATAAGGTTTATCATTCGCTTACGAAAGGGGTCTATGAGGTAAAAGTGCCAAAGCATACAGCGGATAAGGCACGACTTGCAATCGACCGAATGCTGGCTATTTCATGATTTCAAGACTGAAATCAGCTGCCTTTGATGAGTGTGTAATATATCCAGCGGAAATAAAATCAGGTTTAGCCCTCCGATAACGCCCGATATTTCTGTAATTGATGCCACCTGAGAGCTCTATCTTTACTCTTTTTTGTAATCCCATTCTTCTAATCTGCCTTATTGTTTGCTCGGCCTGTTTTGGGGTGAAATTGTCTAGCATAACAATGTCTGCTTCGGCTGCTACGAGTGCCAACGCTTCTTCCTTGGTTCGAGCTTCGCACTCAACCTTTATGGATGAGCCGACATTTTCTCGAATCAATCTAATCGTTTTTTTTACATCAGATGATAAAGCGAGGTGATTGTCCTTTATTAACACCATATCATCAAGCCGCATTCTATGAGCGGCTCCTCCTCCTAAAACGACTGCTTTTTTATCAAAATAGCGCAGACCTGGTGCTGTCTTACGCGTCGCCAAGACTGTAATACCTTTTGCTAGGTCTACGAGGCGACTAGTCTCGGTTGCGATGCCACTCATCCGCATTATGATATTTAGTACCGTCCTTTCAGCTTTAAGAATGGCTCTTGCGGGGCCAGACACGTTCATAACGGCAGTACCTCTCATGACTTTTGACCCATCCCTAGCTAGGATCTCGCTATCGCACCCACAGATGTCAAAAAGTATTGACGCCTCTTCTAGGCCACACACAACTGTGATGCGAGACTTGCTTACAATTTCTGCCCTTGCCTTAAGGTCTGCAGGAATTATACTATTACTCGTGACATCTCCGCTCCCAATATCTTCCTGCAAAAAATCACTAAGAATCTCCCTGACACCGAGAAATATCTTCAGATCGTCCATTTAGGTAACCTTAAGCGCATATTTATTGGGAGTGACTATATCAAGGGTCTTAGCAACTTGCGAATTTGCGGCGTCAAAAACAAGTATAATCCCTGACCAGTCTGCGCTTAGATCTGTAGACTTGCAATTTGGACAAACCTTTCCAGTAGTTATCACCTTGCACTTCCTGCATGCTTTCTCCTTTGCCATTATTTCCTATCCCCTCCCTTTTTCTCCTTTGCACTAGCTGATTGAGATTGTTGCTGTTCTCCGCCAGCCTTTGCCTTTTTTATTTCGTCAGTGACCCACTCTACTGCACCAAGAAAAGGCTGCCTGCAAGTTATACCTATCTTTCCCATCCCTGCTCCTTTCCCAAGGCTTACTGCAGTTATTCTTGCCCTAATCTTGGACCCAATCTTCAACGAACGTGCGGTTTGGTTTGCTACAATGACTCCTTGCTTGACATCGCTTTTAAGGTAATCATCAGTAATCTGCGAGAGGTGAAGGAGAGCGTCAGTAGGCCCTATCCTCACAAATGCTCCGAAATCCGTGATCTCAACCACTTCCCCTTCGATTATTTCTTGGAGCTTGGGGTAGAAAGTAAGGGCCTTAAAGGTTACCTTATGGTAGGTGGCGCCGTCACCCGCTACAAGTTTGCCAACTGAACTTGGATTGGCATCGGTTATCATAATTACATATCCAACATCGGGGCTAATCATACTTTCATACTTCTCTTTGAGAATCTGAACAGCAGCATCGTTGAGAGAATGAGTCAGTCTGTTTGGTGGAATTCTAACGACGTCGCTCATGTGCACTATGGCAAACATTATCCAGGCATTCTAGATGGGGGGCTCATTATGAACTTTTTGTCTTCGTCAAGCCGTACTATCTCTTGTCCGGAATTTGGCATTTGACTGATGAATCAGTGATTTCAAAGATAGCGTCAATGTCTAATGTTTGTTTTAGTCCTCCCTGAAAATAACCCGCTAGAAATCTCGAGCCATTCTTGCCCAGTCTGTGACGTACTACTATCGCCAGTTCACCGTTCGGCATTCTCCTCTCGTCATAAGTCCCCAGGTGGCCGTATCGGCAGACCATTTTCTCAATGTACTCCAGGACCGTCCTGTCGGTGGTTTCTTTTTTCCAGAACATTACTGTGTCATCAAGTACGGTCTGTCCTAGCTTGACTCCAAGCTCGTAAACAGCTTTTTCATCTAGTAGGTCAATAAGTGAAGTAAGCATTTCACGATTTATTACAACCATATCAATTTTTGATAAATAGCGAGTAAACTCTACATATCGGCGTAGTGTAATGCCAACTAGCGCATTTACGGATATTCCCATTCTCTTTGCCTCTTCATCCAGTACGTCAAGTACGTCGGACTCAAATCGAAAAGACCTGGTAATGGAGGATGACCTGCCATCCGTTGAAAGGACCGTCATATACGCCATTAAAGAGGGGATTCTGCAATTAAACGGAGCGCTTCCGTGTTATAGTAATATTTTTAGTAACCAACTGTAGTACAGTGTACTACAAACGATCACTTTGTATACATGCGATTTAAATTAATTACAAACTTATCGTTTGCAATATGAGTTACAAACTTGCATCGGAACCGGCAGAGGCTTGCTCTCTTTGCAATAGCACTTCGATTGTTTTTGACACGGAAACAAGCGAAGCCATCTGTTCTTCGTGTGGGATGGTAGTGAAGGACAATATTGAATCGATGGGACCTGAGTGGAGATCTTACTCTGGTGAGGATATGGAAAGCAAGAGTAGGACAGGGATGCCGTCTTCGCTCGCTTTTCATGACATGGGATTATCTACTTTCATTTCGTATTCGAACGTTGACGCAAACGGAGTCGCCATTAGTGCCGAGCAAAGGAGCAAAGTACAGCGGATGCGGAGATGGAACAAGATCTCAAGCAATAATCGCAGTTATCATCGCAATTTAAAAAATGCATTTGCCATATTGAGTACCATAAAAGATAAACTTTCACTTAGTGATACTTTGATCGAGAAAGCCGCCTATAATTACAGGAAGGCTCTTGACAAGAGAATAATCAAGGGACGATCGATTAGGGCATTGATAGTCGCAGCGGTTTATGCTGCGTGCAGAGACCTTTCCGTACCTAGGACACTTGAAGAAATCTCGTCCGCAGCCAATACTGATCCGATTTTTGCAGGTAAATGCTATAGACTCCTTGTTCAGAACCTCGAGCTGCAGCTGCCCGTTATTAATTCAAATAAATATCTGGCAAAGATTGCAAACAAAGCAAAGGTAAATGAAAAGACCTATAGGAGTGCACTTGACATGCTATCAACGATCAAGAACGATCCCATTTCACATGGAAAGGACCCTAATGCACTTGCAGTAGCAGTACTCTATGCAGCATGTCTGAAAGAAGGAGAGAATGTAAGTCAAGCTCAGATAGCAGTCTCAGGGGATATTAGCATCGTGACACTAAGAAAGAGATTCCAAGACGTGAGAAAGATATTGTCATCTTAATTTAGTATGATGATGATTCATACTTTTCTTTCTCAGCCTTGTCAGAACACGTACTGATAAATTTGTACGAGGCATTCGGAAATAGAAGAATATGACGTTGTCTGGATTAGACTTTTCAAATTCTTAATTACAGTTCTAGCGCCTCGTATTAGTAATGACTATTTCTTCGAATTTAAGTCACAAGATCTGACGCTACATTGAGATTCGACATAAATTTAAAGATATTGATTTAAGTGATGGTTCTAAAAATTTACTGCTTTTACATGAAATACGATGATTTAAATACTGTAAAGCCAAAATTTTTACAATGGTAACAGTTGATCAGGTTCTTAGCTCTCTTAAGAAGGTTGTAGATCCTGAGCTTCATAAAGATATCGTGTCCATGGGTATGATTAAGGATCTATCCATAAATGACGGAAACGTTGCGTTTACTCTCGAACTAACAACTCCTGCTTGCCCATTTAATAGCGAAATTGAAGGTGATGTACGAGCTGCGATGGCATCCCTTGGTGTGAAGGACCTAAACATGAGGGTCACTGCTCGAGTTATGGAGGGCAGGTCGCTTTCGATGGATGAGCTCTTACCGGGTGTCAAAAACATTATCGCGGTGGCAAGTGGCAAGGGTGGTGTCGGCAAGACAACTGTTTCAGTAAACCTTGCGCTCGCACTAGCCAGTACTGGTGCTAAGGTTGGACTGCTTGACGCCGATATTTATGGTCCGAGTGTTCCTTTAATGCTTGGGCTCAGGGCATCGCCAGAAGTAGTAAATAACAAAATCCAGCCTCCGGAGGTCGAAGGGGTAAAAGTCATTTCAATGGGTTTCTTTTATGAGCAGTCACAGCAGGCCGGTATTTACAGGGGCCCAATTGTTTCAGGGATCGTCAAGCAATTCCTTACTGATGTCAGCTGGGCAGAGCTAGACTATTTGATAATCGACCTACCTCCAGGCACAGGTGATGCTCCTCTTACGATAGCTCAAACAATACCTATAACGGGTATCCTCATCGTCACGACCCCACAAGAGGTTGCTATGAATGTTGCAGTTAAGGCTATCGGAATGTTCAACAAGCTAAACGTACCAATTGTTGGTGTCATTGAAAACATGAGCTATCTTCAATGTCCGCATTGCAATGAACAAATCTATCTCTTTGGCAGCGGAGGTGGCAAGAAGATAAGCGAAGAATTCGGAATACCATTCATAGGTGAAATCCCACTCCATCCAGCTATAAGAGAAGGAAGCGACATAGGCAAGCCTACAGTTCTGTCTCAGCCTGAGTCGGTCCAAGCACATGCCTTTACTAAAGCAGCAAAATTGATTGCAGGAAGGATTAGCATCATAGCAGCAGAAATTAAAGCACAAGAACAATCTGAAACTCAAACGACTCAGCAGACAAAAGAAGAGTGATTCGGACGGGGGCCTCTAACACTGATCTTTTAAAAAGACCTTTTGGAACTCTTGTAGTTGAAAAAGAGATAACCAAGCAAAAAATCGTATCGATGTTAGAGGGCGTAGGAAAGATAATCACAGTCGGCGATGCAACCACTGATCGCCTCCTTTCTTTCGGGATAACACCCGACATTGCAGTCACTGATGGGGTCGAACGGAGGGCGCTGCTGGATCATTCTACAGATTACCAAGCCACAGAAATGTTTTGCACGAATCCTGCCGGGATAATATCCGATAAGGCCATAGAGGTGTTGCAAAAAGCCTTGGAAGCAACCTCCCCGATTAGAGTAAAAGTGCAAGGTGAGGAAGATCTACTTGCTCTACCCCTCTTTGCGATGGCACCGAAAGGCTCGGTCGTTCTCTATGGGCAACCATTGGAAGGGATTGTTTTAGTTAATATAACTGAAGAAAAACAAAATCAAGCGAAGGAGCTAATGATTAAAATTTTTGGCAATCTCATATGAATACCTGCCTAAATTAACCCCTTGTAATTACTGCAATTGAATCGTCTAATATAACTCTGAGAACTGACTAAATGGCATGAAACGGGCAATTTGTCGTAATTTGTTGAAAATCTTATCTATCAAAATGCCTAACTATAATGGCCAATTCTAAAATTATCAATAGCGTACTCACGATAATATATAGTGCTAATTCTTCCCATTTGTTGTATTGAAGGTTAACCTAGTATGCGATCAATAGCAACTTATTGTCACTACATATAAACACCAAACACAGTTAGAGAAATGCTCAGGGAGTAAGAGATTGACGTGAAAAAGTACGAATGTGATGATTCACTTATAATAATAGATTCTTTCCTAGCCTATCAGACGATCACTTTTTATGGTGTTTTAAGGTTTATACAGTTATTAGCTAACAGAACTCAAAAAGGATGCTAAAAGTGGCATAATATACGCTCTTGTATTAATGGACTCAGCGTTGTCAAATTTCATTTCCAAAAGACTGGTCGGAACAGTTGCTGCTGCTTTATTTGTATCACTATCGATAACATTGACGGGGAGACCCATGTGTTGGGTACAAAATTAATGTCAGCATACACAGGCTCTTCAAAAGTTAGTAAATGATAATCCAGAAGCGCCTCATTTGCTCTAATGCTGTGCTGTTTAGAACGAAATTTAATGCAGGCTCATCGGACAAGTTTGGATACCATTGGACATAAAGTGTCTGGTTTGATTCATCGCGCCTGTGTCGTCATCAATATCTACGAACGCATATTATTCGGGACAGAACTCATCTATTAGCGTTAAGTCTTGCATTATCTCGTCCAGCACCGTATCTCTATATCAATACAGCGTACTTCTTCAATTGCCCAACCATTCGGCCCTATTACAGTAAACCATTACCACTAATACTCAGAAATATTGTGTCTGCATAGTGCGTAGTTAGTTACTCATTGTATTGAGTCTGTGAAATGCCTATAGACTTATTTCCGAGAAGAAAGACAGGAATTATTAAAGCAAAGGACACCTCCAAGAGGAGTATATAATAGTGGTCAGAGACGTCCCTATGACCGTCAAATACCTTGAAAACTAGAAAAACGATGTGGATCTATATTGGTTGATTATTCTACAAATCCACGTTGCACTAAAAGAAAAATACGACATCTCCTTTTGCATTACAAGGTCGCATCAGATAGCAACCGTACCTGTCAGCGTAATTGTTGCTAAGAATATTGTTTCATTTTGTGGATGGGATAGGAGAACGATTTTTGGAGTTATCTTTTCTATGCTATCATGAATAAACTACAACAACCATAGAGACGTTGGAGAAAAGATTGTTAGTATTCTTGTGAGTGCTACATTCTAGCAGTGTATTGCACCACAAGGAAGAAAAAATAGGCTACATATGATAATCGTAAGATATAATGGTTGGAATCAGCAGGGATAATACAGGGGATGAAGATGTGGTGGCTGTATGATATAGATGATTATGAATACCAAATTTCTGACCCCTTCACTTCTCTCACCTATCACAACCACAACCGTCGCTACCAACATCGTAAGCCTTGATATTGTATTTTTTCATACAGCTCGGACATACGCTCTCTCCAAATGGAATTGTTGTCTCACAGAAAGTACATGCAGCTATTACGGTATCAGCCTCAGCACCAGTGGCAGTTACCAACAATACAGCTCAGGCAAATAGGATCTATTAAATCTTGTTAGTTGTTGCCGTTACGAAGCTCTTGCAGGCGGAGCGATCTCATCATCTGTTGACAGGTGTTTCAGTTTACAAAGTTGGCATTTTCTGTTATATTCGCCCCCTTATAGGTATGAACGGGATCATAGTTGAAAATATCAGGATAATATCAAATCCCATTATGTTACCAGCCCAACACAATGCCAAGGAAAGTCTGTTATATTTGTATACATAACTTCTTTCATGAATATAGCCGGTGATCTGCTTAGCATTGCTAAGGGTGAGGTTCTTGAAGATAGTTGGAGCAGGCAGATTTACTCTATGGACGCAAGTCATTACGAAATAGAGCCTGCGGCAATATTGTGCCCTATAGATGAGCACGACGTTCAAACGATATGCCAATACAGCTTCTCGAAGAAAGTGCCAATAACTGCAAGAGGGGCAGGGACGGGACTTCTTGGTCAATCCTTGTCATCAGGCATAATTCTCGATTTTACAAAGCATATGAATAAGATAATAGAGATTGAAGATGATCACGTAACAGTCGAACCAGGAATTGTAAAGGGCCAACTCGACAAGGAGCTGAAGAAGCGAAACAAATTTCTGCCTCCTGACCCTGCCAGCAGCAATTACTGCACAATTGGCGGTATGATAGCAGACAATTCTAGCGGTATTCACTCTCTGGGCTATGGCAGTACTATTTCATTTCTCCAAGAGATTAATGTGGTATACTCAGATGGTAAGTTAGGTTTTGCTAGCCCAACCAAATCGGATGACAAAATGAAAAAACTTGGAGAATTACTTTCTTTACACATTGAGGAGATCAAACATCGCTATCCTAAGGTGAATAAGAATTCCTGCGGCTATAGGCTTGACGCTGTCACTGCAGATAACTTTAACCCTCAGAAGGTTTTTGCGGCTTCAGAAGGGACACTCGGTTTAATGACGTCTGCAAAGCTTCGCATCCTCGACATACCTGCATACAGGTCAGTGACGGTAATGGGGTTCGAAGATTTGCTAAGCGCCATTTCAGTTGTGCCTACAATTTTGGAGCTCTCTCCCATCGCTCTAGAAATGATAGATAATAGCATTCTATCATCTATTGAATACGGCAATCGGACTCAGTCCGGCTGCCTGTTATTTGTAGAATTTGCAGGGAGCCGAAGCAGTCATGAGGTGGAAGAACCCATGAGAGTGTGCAAGCAGAAGGTTAGCAGCACATGCTCTGTAGTCGAATCTGCCTGTGATGAGGGAAGTATAACGAAGATATGGATGGCAAGAAAAAATGCATTGAATAGCGTCATGAAGCTTACTATTGGTAATCGAAAACCTATGGGCCTAATAGAGGATACCGTTGTCCGCCCAGAATTTCTTGTTGAACACACTACTAACCTTTTGAAGATATACCAGGAGAACAAACTCGATTATGTAATTTACGGCCATGTTGGTGACGGCAACATGCATACGAGGCCACTCATAAATACTACATCTGTAAAAGAAGTGGAACTTATGCGTAACATTGCCAAAAGAGTTTTTTCTCATGTTATAAAAAGAGGGGGCACCATTACAGGGGAACACGGTGACGGACTTGCTCGAACAGATTATATTCAAATGATGTATGGCAAAGACGTCACTTCTCTCTTCTTAGAAGTCAAGAAGTTATTCGATCCTTCATTCACTTTGAATCCGTATAAGAAAACACCTGCGCAATGATTTATGAATGGCACATACTGATCTGTCGTACTTGAACCACCAGTCATCTAAATTTACAAGACTGTGGCATTACTCTGTCGGCTTTTATGGAGTGTGGATAGCGCACATAGGAAGGCAAATGAAACTATTTCATCAGCTTGCAGAAGGACCAATGACCATGGAAGAACTTATAATTACGACAAAGTTGTATCCCGCCGCAGTTAGAGATTGGTGTTCTGCTGCCGAGGCATATCAGTTTATCGTAGCAAAAGATGGCAAATTTCAACTCAAAGAGCACATGAAGCGCATACTTATTGAAAAAGATAGCCCCGACTACCTAGGTGGCCAGTTCTCGTACCTAGCATTAAGGAGTCTCGGGTATGGAGGGTTTGAGGAGCTCTTCAAATCGGGGAAGACAAGAAATACTTTGTTGAGTCTTGATGCAATAAAACAGGCAACTGACTGGGATCACTACGCACTGCTTACGATTGCCAGACATCAGAAGAAATTACATAGCGTTCTGTCCAATGGATGTAGACTGCTTGACGTCGGGTGCGGGACAGGCGGCCTCCTCAGCAAGATTTACAAAGAATATCCAAAGTCACAGCTAGTTGGAATAGATCCCTCAAATAAAGCTCTCTCGTTAGCTCGCCAAATAGCGGGCGGTAAGCCAATTACTTTAGCAAACATGTCAGCTGAATCCATGAAATTTGCAGATGAATTTGAGATAGTATTTCTCTGTGAATCACTTTATCGGATCAAGGATAAGGAAAGAGTTGTCTCAAATTGTTGGCGCGCTTTGAAAGATCACGGTACAATAGTCATCGTCGAGGGATTTTTGCCAGAGTCAAAGCACGACTATACAACTAGTCAGCTGATAATGGGAATGCAGCTTGACTTTTCCCTGCAAGGGCATAGGTTCATGAATAAAACAGAGATTAGGTCATTGCTGAAAGGGCGGTTCTTGAGAATCCACTTTCAAGGTCTTGGAGGTAATGTATATCTTGTTACAGCAACCAAGAAGTGATTGTCAAAAAAAATTCCCAACTTATTCTGCGCCTATGAGTCCTAATAGGTTAAAGCCTTCCTCGGAAGATTTTTCCTTGATTTCAGCTATTGATATAAGATGCCCGTCTGGGTCCTGGACTATTGCATGTTTGCCAAAAGGTTCCTCTTTTGGTTTTTTGAAAAACTTTACCCTCATATCTTTGAGTCGTTTTACAGTCGAGTCAAGGTCTGTCACTTCAAAGCCTACAAGTGTGCCTGAACCTGTCTTCAATGCACTTCCTTTCTTCGGAGCTGGGTGTAGAGCTAAGACAGTATCGTTATTAAAGAACTCCGTCCAATCCTTGGATCTGGTCTTTATGGGTAGTCCTAAAGTCTCACTATAAAACTTGATTGATTTTTCCATATTTGAAACTAGTAGTATAACTGCTCCAACTTTTCTAAATTTCAAGCACGCACACACCTATGATCCAGTGCTGCATGGTAAATTATGAACCTATCGCCACGATGCACTACCATTGTTAGCTCGATGGAATACATGGCATAGATGAAATTTCCTAGACAGGATTCAAAATAACAACAATATGACTTTGAGCAGGCTTGTGATTTGGTGGCTGCCAAACCTGTATAGTGAATGTGTATTTTCTATAGTATTTCTTTTAAGGGAGGTAGATGATTAGTCTATATGGTTACCGATACTATCCCTTCGGACGAGAGTAACACTGCGAATGCTAGCAGGGTTACAGGGAACACAACAAAAGCTAGTGCCGAAATTACACCTTCTGTTGATGCGCAACAGACAGCAGAAACAATTAAAAATATTGCACGCAGAATACGAGAAGAATCAATAAAGATGAGAGAGATGGTAATTGCTATACGCCAGAGCGGCGCAGTCGAGGAACTTGTAGATTCCTTTAGAGAGGCTTCGCTTGCAACACGTGATACTGCAAAAGAAATCAATGATGCTGCTCGTGCTCTAAGGGATCGCGGAGCAATCAGAGAGACTGCTGTTGCAATAGATGAAACTACCAAGGCAGCACAGCAGACTGCTGAAACTGTTAGAGTCACTGCAAGAGAAGTTGAAGAAGCGGCACCTCTTACTACAGAGACAGTAAGAAAGACTGGAAGGAAGCTGCGGAAATCGCCAAAGCCAGGATCTACTTCCACTGCCACTGCTGATACAACGACTTCACTCGAAGAAGGAACTCCAGCGACCTAACAGGATAAGTGACCATTGGATGTTGCAGATATCACGAAGTTCCTAAGGTTGTACTGGAAATGCAAATAGATATGGTAAAGACAAGATTGTCAACCTCTTGGATAGTCCGGCTCGCTTTTCTCCTACCCTCTATTCTTCTTACTCTGTCGCTGTGGAGGAAGATAAGCAGATACCGGCGGTACAAGACACCCCAGTATTACGATGACGAGACTATACGAGGGATGGTGTGACAGCCCGAACAGTGAGAAAAAATCACATATCTATTACCTAATTTTTTTGACTATTTTTTCTCTCTCAATCAGTGATTATGTTTTTAAACCATAACTCATAACCTTAATAGGAAATATTAATTGGTATTGCTGATAATAATTGCCAGACGCAAATAAGCTTAAGGTTTGCTATTGTTCGGCCATCAAAAGCATGGTTTGTTTTTGTTAATGCATATGTATTCAACTCTAGTATATATATTGAATCAAATGAGAAGCAGAAGTAAGCGATTATTTAGGAAACAAGACCATCTTTAGCTCTTGATACACTTTGATAGTTCTTGATGCCCACCCATCCTTCTGTTCACTTCTCGATCACATGAAATATTTAATTAATTCCAATTGCTACGCATTCGCATAATTGCATAATAGAGCTCAGAAATAAAGATGAAGATGAAGATAATGTAATTTGTTAATCACTATTCCCTCTATTTGAAAAACAATCCTTCGACCCTAAAAGTGACAGGAGCATTTCTTCAATGATGAAGCGATTGCGGATTTCACTGGTTTATCTTCCCTAAGCACTACTGCTGTAGTCTATCAAATAAGACACAGCGGCAAGTGGGAAATTGATGCTAGATGAAGAGAAGCAACAACGTGCTCCAAGACCTTAGGAGAGGAAGTAAGCAGAGTGTCCTCGCTTGACCTGTCCGATGGTGTCGCATTATCAATACAACAACATGTAGATTAAAACTAGGGATATTATGCCCACTAGAACAAATCCCATTCCTGCAAACAAAAACAGTTTCATCTTATGTTTGGGAGAGTTACCCACATAATTTGTTGGATAGAGGACTAAATCAGTGTTACGCATGGGTTTTTGATTTGATATGAACATTTGGCAGATACTGAAAGTTTCTGTTACATAATAGAACTGACACCTGGGCTGGGATTCAATGGACAACGAAAAGCAATTAGGTCGTAAAGAGTATTATTATTGAAAGAGAGTAAAATATATGCCACCCTTACAAAATTGGCTGATGAGTGATCATTGAAAGCAGACAAGCTATTCTTCATCTACACAGCAAAAGAAAAAGAATGGCAGAAACTGGAAAGAGAGGACTGGACGTATGTCTCGTCAATGACCCGTTTTTTTAAATGGTGGATCCAACGTTATTTTGATATTTCATTACAGGTACAGTCAGACATTTTGCCAATTATCCCAGGTAAGCTTTTTGACAGAGTTTCTGTTGCATATCTAATAAGAGACCACACAGATAGACCGCAGGATACCTATCATTTTTATCTTTCATATTTTAAACCTTTATTCACCGACTGCAATACCGAAGGTTACACTGCTCCGAGCATCGGTATCGCATGGTGGCAGAGACCCACAGAAAGCATGTCAGAACTCTACCGCTATCACTTCTATGCAGACAACAACTGCCCAAGAGTTTCCCATGTATTAGCACACGAACTCTTACGGATAAAAGGCAAGACCAAAAAGGACTTTTTTGGCAAAGTGCATGAGCTATGGGATAAACATATCTACAAGGTCGAGCCCTTCTTATATTTTGACAACCACTTTAAGCGCGTGGGCAGCCAGGAGTCTTATAGGTTCGTGACAATTAATCCTGACCTACTATAGACAAAGTAACCAGCGGGCACACAAAAGAATATCAGATTGTCTTGAGCAGTCTACGTGGTGGTAAGGCAACGTCGAATATTATTCTGGCAAAGTCAGGAGCCATAGTATCTTCAATTGGTGTAGTACTCATGATCATATTTGTAGTAATATTATTGTCCTTCCCTGTCATGAAAAATTGTGGTGGAGATCAAAAATGCTCTTATCGCTCAACTGCTCCGGGACAGCTTCAATCGATAGTGCAACCAAGCTTCCTCGCGGTCTCACTTATTACAATTTCAGCAGGAGTGTTGATTTTGAGATTTGGCAGATGGTTAGAGAGTAAAAACCCAGAAAGAAGTGATACCAATCACTAACTACAGCCATATTCACTCCTAGCATAAGTTCAAACCATCTATACGAGATTACTGAATTGCGAAAGTTAGTTTCAAGAATTCAGCCTTATTTGTGAGGACATATTACCTATCTTTATTCATCCTCAATTGTTATCTTGACAAGGCCTTATCCACGTCTGCGAGCAGAGATGCATGCTGGTGCATAAATAGTAGATGTTCTCATTTGAGCCGTTGAGGAAAGTATCGTTTAGTGAGCCTGAAACAGATTTCTTGATTAAAAACGAAGCTTGTCGATTAGCAACTTGCCACAATGGAATCCCACACGTCGTTCCTGTGTCATATATATTTGAGAATGCATCTTTCTTTATCGCAACAGACTATGAAACGAGGAAATATGAAAATATCAAACGTAACAAAAAAGCTGCTCTAGTGGTGGACTTGTACAGCTCTGTGGGAAACAGTTCAGTATGCGTCCAAGGAACGGCAGAAACCATTGAAAGTGGTGATGAGTTCTCAAGACTCTACAAAAAATTTCAAGATCGCTTTGAATGGGTAAGGCTGGATCCGTGGAAGGAAGGAGAAGCACCCTTCGTTAAGGTCACTCCAACAAATAAAGTAAGTTGGGGCCTAAAATGAGGATCACAATAAGAAAATTAGAAGACGGCGCTGGAAAGTTATGCAAAGTATTGCTGCCGATTAAACAGGAATACTACCTTGGATCAGGAAAATTAACGGCAATATGCACATTGTCAAGTTTCGACCTATTAGGCATGATTTCTAAATCGTCTCTTATGGATAAGGTACTAATAGTTGGCAGACTTCTTTCTGAAAATAAAGGTATAGATGCAATAATTGGCTTCACTGTCAATCATCCAGAACTTAATCGGATCATCCTATGCGGTAAGGAGGTTAAAGGGCACAGAGCAGGGCAGGCGCTGTTGGCACTTGCGCGCAATGGTGTAGACACATCCGGTAGGATTATCGGTGCAACTGGACCTAATCCAATAATTACTCGGTCCGCTACAGATGTCGAGATCTTCAGGCGTCAAGTACAAATCATAGACTTGATCTGGACAGTCGAGATTGATAGGATTGCCCAGCTGTTAGTACCCTGAGGTCTGCCTCTCCCGGTTAATACTATTTTTCTTTTTGTACACGTTTACCACATCAGTAGGAGTCATCCCTAGCTCTATCGATGCTTGGACAATGAAATGCCAAATGTCAATAAGTTCTTCTTTTGCTGCCTCGGTGTCAAGAGGCTTTGGTTTTTTCCACCATTTCCAACTCGTCAATCTTTGAAGTTCTATAGCCTCATGAACTATTGCCGTAGAAAGGGCAGACACTCGTCCATCAATAGAATCTGGATATCGAGAAAGATCCATCATCGATGCAAGTTCTTTTTGAATTGAGAAAATAGTTTCAAGTGAGTCCATTAACTCTTTACTTGTACTGGTTCTGTAAAAATGCTTGTTTGTTATCTGGTTAATTGTTATAACTCTGTGCATCGATGTAGGCTAAACATCTAAAGGGTAATTGGATTATGAATCTGCAACAAAGAAAAAAAAGTTTAGGTATTCCTCAATAGGAAAGTGCGAGGTGACAGGAGTATTGGCCAGACCACAGTAGTGTATTTTAGCAAGTTTAAATTTAGTTGTGTACTACTCCGACCTCGCACCAGGCGCGCATGGCTCCAGATTGTGATATGATAGCTCAATATAGTAGAACCGAAATCATCAATTCTTACCTAAGAACATCTGAGGCCCATAATGCCCTTCAATATTGAGATTAGGTATGACCAAAAGGAAGGATCGTATGTAGGCAAGCATGTTTAAAAAATATTCATTTGCTTTGCCGCATTAGTGAAATATTAACTTGCTGATACGAAGGAACTATATCTTGTGAATAAATAAATACTAGCTCCAGATTTTTTCCTTAAACGTCCACTTCTTATTTAGTAAGAAGTTTCCTACAGATGCTACTGCCACTGCCAAGATCAGTGACGCAGGATAGTCCATTTTGTAATTTTCAACCAGAGCATAGACTAAGAGAAGCTGAACGATAGCACCAAGCGAGCTAAAGCTCATAAACATGCCAAGCTGCATTCCAGTCCCTTTCCAGTTAAACTTCCTATCTTCAAAAGTCCATATCTTGTTAAGGAAAAAGTTGGATGTCATCGAAATGAGTATACCAATGATAGTTGAGTAGAGAAACCATAGGTTTGGAGCAAACGTGTTGAAGAGCAAAGAAGCAACATAGTTGATGATTAGTCCAGACGCGCCGACGGTGTAGAACCTTCCTGCTTTCGAGAGGAAGCGTACAGATGTACGCCTTTCCTTTTGCCTTATTGATTTACCGTAGCGATATAGGCGCATAACAGCTCTCAGGTAATTGAACATCACGTTGGCATCAAGCTTGCTGGTTCCTATTCTTCTGTTAGTAAAAGTATATGGTATTTCTTTAACTCGGGCACCTTTCGTCTTGACGAGAATTTCAAGCAGCATTTTATAGCCAATTGCGTCGAATTTAAGGCCGTTTATGATATCTCGTCTAAATGCAAAGAAGCCGGATACAGGATCCTTTACATCTATACCAAGACCATACCGTGCTATCTTGGTTGCCCCCTTACTCATTAGTCTTCGCTTAAACGGCCAGCCGATTATTGATCCTCCCTTTACATATCGTGATGCAATGACAATGTCATAATTTGAGTCCTGTAACGCTTGGATTATAGATGGAATCACCTGAGGAGGATGAGAGAAATCACCGTCCATGATGACTAAAAAATCGCCTGTTGCAGACTGCACTCCTTTAACGATCGCCGAACTTAGACCAAACTTGCCATTTCTACTGATAATCTCAATACGTATTTTCTTTTTTGTGGATATGATCTTTGCATGCGATTTGGCCATCTCTGCGGTCCCATCAGGAGAATTGTCGTCGACCACGATTATTTCTGACCCTTTATATGGAGAAAGAGTTTCGGCTATTGAGTCAAGCATTCTGACTATGTTTTGTGATTCGTTATAGGTTGGAACGATGATTGAGAGTTTCGCCTTGCTAGGCCTGACCATCTCCTCCTGCCTTGGCAGATCCACGGATGTTTCTTCCTGTGGGGGAGTATAAAATATTTGTCTGATATTCTTTCACCGCCAATCGGAAAGGTATTCGAATCAATGCGGAATAGAGAGAAAAAGGCTGAACCTCAAAAATGCCTTTTTGAACCAATATGGTTTAAAGTAAACTAGCTTCTTGCTCGTCGTTTTCTTGCTCACAGACCAATGCTGTTCCTAGCCTTTTAGTCGCTGATGGATCTCAATGTACCTTCAGATTCCGTTATACTTCGATTGCATCCTAATTTTTATCTGAAATCCCCAATGGCGTGATTACAAAAGGGACTGGTTCCTTGCCTGGGGGTTGCATGAGGACGGCCTGGAACGATGACTTGGCATTATCAACTATCTCCAACTTCATCTTGATATGAGAATATATTGATACACTGCTACCCAAAAATTCACGTTGCTGCCAAGGGACAACTGCCTGTGCAACATTCCGGCCTGCCTGGTCAACCAACGTTATCGGGGGAGCGTTTCTGACCATGTTGGTCACCACAATAGCAGAGCGCAAATTTATTGCCAAGGCCGCGATTTCGTGCATATATTTCATAATGGCACGATGTCGCTCTCGGCCCGAGTATTCTGTAGAGAAGAGCGATGAGAGGCTGTCGATAACAACCAATCTCGGCCCTACTGCTATAATTTTCTTCGTCGCATTATTCTGTTCAGTTGTTGTAAACGCCCTTATGTAAGTAATTCTTCCAAGTGTCAATTTAGAGCCTGAGATTTCCATTATTCGCTCAGGCCTGAACGTGCCTGTGGTATCAATAAATAAAATGTTGGCTGAGTCCTTTGCACAGTTTGCACATAGAGTAAAGCATAGCTGAGTCTTGCCAGAACCGCTTTCGCCGTAGATATCAGTAATCATGCCAGTTCGTATTCCTCCTCCAAGTACATCATCTATTGCCTTTGACCCGGTCGAGATAGTTCGTATCACGGTCTTAAACAGCCAGTTATTTTGTTATATTGCCTGCTTATGAATTTGTATGCAAAGGAACCTTTTTATTCGAGCCATGATTTTTTCAACCGTAAAGTGATTAGCTAGATTGTCTTCTTCGCCGTCATCGCAACAACAACCAAAACGTCCTCTTTCTTCGCTGCAGCGAGCAATTAACAGAAAAGTTGCCGTTAGACTCAAAAGCGAAATTGAGTACAAGGGCAGAATGAACAATGTTGATTCTTATATGAACCTAATACTTACGGATGCAGAGGAATTTAGTGGCTCAGTAGTGCTTGCCAATTATGGCAAAGTTGTCATACGGGGCAACAATGTGTTGTTCATCAAACTGGAAAAAGAATTCTAACCATGATGAGCACTATGTTGGTGTCAGATGGTAAATGGTAAAAAGATTGTTATTCTCTTCTGAGAGTGTTACCGAAGGCCATCCCGACAAGGTATGTGACCAGATATCAGACGCAGTTCTTGATGACTTTCTGCGTCAGGACCCCGAGTCACGGGTTGCCGTAGAATCAATGATAACTTCTGGAATTGTGTTTGTTGCAGGCGAAGTGACATCAAAAGGTAAAGCGGACGTACGCAAGATCGTCCGCAACACTATCAGAGAAATTGGTTATGACAAACCAGATTATGGTTTTGATTATGACTCATGTTCGATCCTTGCATCGCTTCATGAACAGAGCCCCGACATTTCTTTGGGGGTCGATGCAAGCACAGACAAGGAGCAAGGCGCAGGCGACCAAGGGCTCATGTTTGGGTTTGCAACTAACGAAACTCCAGAGCTAATGCCTCTTCCGATTACAATTGCACATCAGCTCTCAATGACTCTTGCTCGAGTAAGAAAGAAAAAAGAGCTTAGTTGGGTTCGCCCGGACGGAAAGTCTCAGGTCTCCGTTGTGTATGAAGACGGAGCGCCAAAACGCATTGATTCTGTAGTCATTTCTACACAGCATTCACCAGACATCAGTATGAGCCAGCTGCGTGAAGAAGTGATTAACAAGGTCATAAAGCCCGTCTGCGATATGTGGGTCGACAGTGAGACAAAGTTCCTAGTCAATCCTACAGGCAGGTTCGTAATAGGTGGACCGCCAGGTGACACAGGTCTTACAGGAAGAAAAATAATCGCAGACACATATGGCGGCATGGGCAGGCATGGAGGAGGAGCATTCTCTGGCAAGGATCCTTCTAAGGTAGACAGGTCGGCCTGCTACATGGCAAGATATGTGGCTAAAAACATAGTAGCTGCTGGACTGGCAGAAAAGTGTGAGGTGCAAGTTGCGTACGCGATAGGAGTCGCCGAACCTATCTCTATCATGGTAGACACTTTTGGGACTAGCAAATTGCCAGAGGATGAAATAGAAGGGTTGGTCAGAAAAAATTTTGACATGAGGCCTGCAGGAATAATAAAGATGTTAGATCTAAAGCGTCCCATATACCAACAAACTGCGGCCTATGGTCACTTTGGAAGGAACAATCCCACCTTCACGTGGGAAAGGACAGACAGCCGTTTACTCTGATGTTAGGACAAAGTCAAAGAGGTTACAATTCCGGAGTTAGCAGCTGAAAATTATATGGTTTTTCAGCTCATTGTGAACAAAAATCCAAATAGCTGTGAGAACTTTCTTTTTCGTTTTGCATTGGATAATATAGAGCAAGCATCACCTATTGCTTAAAAGGATGGTGAACTCTTGCAGAGACAGAGATATTGGACAGTATTCCAGTAGATATCTGAGAATTTGTTTGCAGGTACTTCAGACTTGTATTTCGCCTTAACCAAGGTAGAGATTGAAAAGACTAATTAGGAGTTGCGTCCCAGTACAGAATAGGCAGGCAAGAAGATTTTGAGCCAGAATAATAACATTGTATCATTAAAGGTGCTTGAAGCTTATACCCGAGATGTAGGCAGAGGCACAGCAAGAATTGACTATGACACCATGGGTTCTTTGGGAGTAAGCACGGGTGATATCGTCGAAATAAAGGGCAAAAGGAGGACAGTTGTCAAATGCTTACCGCTTTACCCTTCCGACGAGGGAAAGGGAATCGTCAGGCTAGACGGACTGGTCAGAAATAATGCAGGAATAGGCATAGGAGATGCAATAAATGCGAGAAAAGTCAAGGCGATTCCTGCAGAGAAAGTGGTAATATCTCCCCTTGAGGCGATACCGCCAATAGATGAGCGCTATCTGGCAGATGCTCTTGAAAGTGTGCCGCTAATCAAAGGAGATAA
>Ga0075420_100000195_pt1 | contig 43792 bp, 36 predicted proteins | sample SoiMetdeltSBSDD4_FD_75296 | JGI IMG/M metagenome (GOLD analysis project Ga0075420, IMG submission 75296) | Bulk soil microbial communities from a Populus tree surrounding site in Tennessee, USA - Soil MetaG P. deltoides SBSDD4 | ecosystem: Environmental > Terrestrial > Soil > Tree plantation...
GGAGTCACCTCGATCAGCTCATCGTCCTCGATATACTCCAACGCGCCTTCGAGCGTCAACTCCCGCGGCGGCTCGAGCTGCACGTTCTCGTCGCTCGCCTTGGTGCGCATGTTCGTCAATTTCTTTTCCTTCGTTGGGTTCACATCCATGTCACCCGGACGGGCATTCTCCCCAACGATCATCCCTTCGTACACGGCGTCTCCCGGCGACACGAATAGCGTCGACCGTTCCTGCAAGTTCGCGAGAGCGAACGCGACAATCGTGCCTGCTTCCATCGACACCAGTGTGCCTCGGGTCCGGCCCGCAAGCGGTCCCGCCCACGGCCCATAGTCGAGGAACCGATGATGGATCACGCCGGTCCCGCGCGTGTCCGTGAGAAACTCGCTGCGATAACCGAACAGCCCGCGCGCCGGAATGCGATACCGCAACCGGACCATCCCCTGCCCCGGGTTCTTCATCTCGAGCATTTCCGCGCGACGCGGTCCGAGCTTCTCGATGACGTTGCCGAGAAACTGTTCCGGCACATCGATCATCAATTCCTCGTACGGCTCGAGGCGCTCTCCCGCTGCCCCTTCTCGCGTGATCACACGTGGACGGGACACCTGAAACTCGAAACCCTCGCGCCGCATCGTTTCCATCAGGATCGAGAGATGCAGCTCACCACGTCCCGACACCGTCCATGCATCCGTCGAATCCGTGTCCTCGACGCGAAGTGCGACGTTGCGTTCGAGCTCGCGGTAGAGTCGCTCACGCACCTGGCGCGAGGTGACGAACTTCCCGTCGCGACCCGCGAACGGCGAGTTGTTCACGAGGAAGTCGACTGAGATCGTCGGCTCCTCGACGGCGATGCCCTCGAGCCGATCGGGGTGGTCGACATCGGTGACGGTCAACCCGATCTCCACGCCCTCGAGCCCGGCCAGCGCCACAATCTCACCAGCGCGCGCCTGCTCGACTTCGATGCGATCGAGTCCCTCGAAGACATACAGGCGCGTGACACGCGAACGCTCGAGCGGGCCGGCACCGGCAGCGTCACCATCACCGATGCTCGAGACGATAGGCAGCAGTGCAACCGTGTCACCGACCCGCACCGTCCCGCGCTCGATGCGTCCGATGCCGAGCCGACCGAGATATGGCGAGTGGTCGATCGTCGAGATGAGCATCTGAAACGGCCCGTCGCTGACGCTCGGAGGCGGTGGCACATGACGGACGATCGCCTCGAACAGCGGCGTTAGGTCCGCGGGCGGCACATCCATGTCGAGCGTCGCGACGCCCTCGCGCGCCGAGGCGTAGACCACGGGCGCGTCGAGCTGCGCCGAGTCCGCCTCGAGCTCCAGCAGGAGCTCGAGAACTTCATCGTGGACGCGCATCGGATCGGCGCCGGGACGGTCGATCTTGTTGATGACGACAATCGGCGTGCGGCCGAGCGCGAGCGCCTTGCTCAACACGAATCGTGTCTGCGGCATGGGACCGTCGAACGCATCGACGACGAGCAACACACCATCGACCATGCGAAGAATGCGTTCGACCTCGCCACCAAAATCGGCGTGACCCGGCGTATCGACGATATTGATCTTTGTCCCGCGCCAGCGTATTGCGGTATTCTTGGCGAGGATCGTAATTCCCCGCTCGCGCTCGAGCGGGTTCGAATCCATCACGCGCTCCTGAACGACCTGGTTCTCTCGGAACGCACCGGCCTGGCGGAGCATCTTGTCCACCAGCGTCGTCTTGCCATGGTCGACGTGCGCGATGATGGCGATGTTGCGAATCTGCATAGCCTGTAAGTATAGCAATTTCAGGCGAGTACATTCAAGCGCTTGCATGCTTTTGGTGTTTTGGGCACCGTACCGCTGTCACGCTATCCGGAGGTGTCACATGCAGCAGTCGCAGGAGCCCACGGAGCCGGGCTATCCCCACGGGCGCGGATACGGCCACGATTACATGCGTGGTGGAGAGGTCCTCGGAGGATACGGCTACAGCGCCCGGGCCGAGTACGAAACACCTCGCGGGGAACTCCTGACTACAGGGGAGCACGAGAACGTGAGTCCACCGGACGAGCTCACCTCGAACGACGCTGGTCCATAACCCACCCTCCGCAACGAAACGGCGCCCGCAGACACACCTCTGCGGGCGCCGTTTTCTTTGGTCTCGGGCGAAGTTGGTTACCGCTTCGTGCCGTAGCCTGGCCTGGGTGACGGGGTCTTCGTGTTGACCCCGTTGTCGGATTTCGCAGCCGCTTGGGCGGCACCCGCTTCACCGTCGATGAACGTCGTGTCGTGGCCTCGCGAGCGCAGAGCCTGCGTGAACCCGGCTTTGTCGGTGGCCTTCATGTACGCTTCCTTCGGCTCCACCAGCCCACCATCGACAAGCTCGATCAGCGAATCATTGAGCGTGATCATTCCCGCGCGACGCGACGTCTGCATGACCGACGTGATCTGAAACGTCTTCGCTTCGCGGATGAGGTTCGAGATCGCGAGCGTGGAAAGCAGGATCTCACGAGCCGCGACGCGCCCACCCCCGATTTTCTTGCAGAGCACCTGCGAGATGACTCCCTTGAGCGATTCGGACAGCATCACACGGATCTGTTCCTGGCGATCGGCCGGGAACTGATCGACGAGCCGATCGATCGTGCTCGGCGCCGTCGTCGTGTGCAGCGTTCCGAAGACGAGGTGCCCGGTCTCCGCCGTCTCGATCGCGATCGAGGCGGTCTCGAGGTCGCGCAACTCACCGACGAGCACGATGTCCGGGTCCTCGCGGAGCGCCGCGCGCAGCGCTTGCTTGAACGACGATGTGTGCACGCCCACCTGACGTTGCGTGATGACGCACTTCTTGTTCTGGTGAACGAACTCGATCGGGTCCTCGATCGTGATCACGTGATCGGTGCGAGTCCGATTGATGAGGTCGATCAGGGCGCAGAGCGTGGTCGACTTGCCGGACCCGGTCGGGCCGGTGACCAACACGAGTCCCTTCGTCAGCTGACAGAGTGCCTGAACTTCGCTTGTGACCCCAAGCTCTTCGGCCGTGACGACCTTTGCCGGGATGACGCGGAGCACGGCGCCGGCGCCCTTGCGCTCACGGAATGCATTCGCGCGGAACCGCGCGAGTCCGTCGATCTCGTAGGCGAAATCGGTGTCGTTCGTCTCCGAGTACTCGGTGCGATTCCGGTCCGGCATGAGGACCGTCAGCATGCGCACCAGCGTGCTGTCGTCAATGGGCGGCTCGTCGAGCCGCACCATCTCGCCGTGCCTTCGCAGGATCGGCGGCTCGCCGCATCGGAGATGCAGATCCGATCCGCCTTGCTCGACCAGCTGGCGCAGCAGGTTGTCCATCGCGGCGCGCGCAGTCGGATCGTCGGCGCGCGCGGCTGTAGCATTCGGTGGCCGCGTCGCTACCGACCCGTTCTCCTCCGTGACCGCTGGCTGAGGAACACGCGCCGCGGCGAGCGTGGGTGTCGGCCGACCGACACCCGACACGATGTCGGCGCCGGCGGTGATCGCGGCGAGCCATTTCCCGCCTTCGTTCGTGGCGCGGGCATTGAACACCGCGTCGCCTGATCGATACTGAAACTCGGTCGCGGCACCCGCATCGAGGCGACGCACCGCATCGGGCGGCGCGATCTCGCGCAGGAGGCCGAGAAGCTGTGCGGCGCCGAGCGCCTGCTTCGTCACCGGCACGGACGCGCCATCCTTCACGAGCGACGCCAACTCGTTTTCGGCGAGGCGGAGGGATTCAGCGCGGTTGCTCACCATCGCGGACAGCAGGCGGTCGAGCTGGGGCATGTGGCTCCGTCAGTCGAGCGGCTTGACGCGCTCGATGAAGCTGCGATTCAACAGCACCGTCCCGTGCGACGTGTAGAGCAGGACGAAGCGTTCACCAACGCGGTTGAGATAGTCGAGCACCCGCGTGCGACCGCTGAGCGACTCGAGGTACACGTTGCCGGTGTGCATCGCGCCACCGGTGAGCCACACGTTGATGGTTGCCGGTGCCCCGATCTGCCATTGATCCGCGGGGAGAGGCTCACGACTCTCGACTTCGCGCACACGGTCCTTGGCGATCAGGAACAACTCGCCGTCGTTCGTCAGCATGGGGAAGAAGGGCTCGGCAGAATTCAGAACGTCGGCCGCTTCCTCCCGGCCATATCGGTTCCGAGGGCTTGCCTGAACGAACAACTCACCCGCCAGCCGCTCGCCGCCAACGGTCACGACGATGGCAGCGAGCCGGTCCTTCTGAATGCGATAGTCGTTGTTGTCCATCGTGCCCACCGGTGCCTCCACGCGCCGCTCGGATGAGGACGCGCCAAAGACAAGTCTGGTCACCGGTAGCATTTAGAGCCATCACATGACGGGCTCGAAGCATCACGCGGATCGCCGGGCGTCAGTCGCGTCGTCGTTAGTCGGTAGCGGCCGATCGCGGATGACTCACGGGCCGCCGACCTACTCGTGGAGATGTCGCTCGCGCTCGTACATCTCGCTCCGCTCCAGCTGCACCGTGACGTGATCGATCCCGAACAGCCGCATCGCGTCGTGCACGTGCTCGAGCACGTGCTGATGGCGCTCGGGTTCGCGCACGATGGCGTGCGCACTCATCGCCACGAGTCCGGACGTGACGGTCCATACATGCAAGTCGTGCACGGATTCGACACCGGGGATCGCCTCGAGCTGCGCGCGCACAGATCCGAGCGAGATGTGCGACGGTGTGGATTCGAGCAGCACGTCGACCGATTCGCGTACCAGCCGCCACGCGCCTCGCAGGATCAGCGCCGCCATGATGATCGACGCGACCGGATCGGCGGCGAGCCATCCAGTGGCCCGTACGACGAGCGCCGCAGCCACGGTTCCCACCGATCCGAGCAGGTCGCCGAGTACGTGGAGGTACGCCGCGCGAACGTTCAGACTCGACTCACCGTGCGCGTGCAGCATCCGCGCGGCGATCAGGTTCACGATCAGACCTGCAATCGCCACGACGAGCATCAATCCGCTGCCGACTTCCTCGGGCGCGCGCAGTCGGAGGATCGCTTCCCACACGATCCACACGGAGATGAGCAGAAGCGTCGCACCGTTGAGGAACGCGGCCAACACCTCCCAGCGGAGATAGCCGTACGTTCGCTGCGGCGACGCAGGCTGTCGGCTGAACCACGCGACAAAGAGCGATAGCGCGAGCGCGGCGACGTCGGTGAGCATGTGCCCGGCATCCGCGAGCAGCGCGAGCGAGTTCGCGAGGAAACCGCCGACGACCTCCACGACGAGAAAGACCGCGGTGACGGCCAATGCCCCGCGAAGTCGCCGCACAGGTGTCGCGTGATCGATCTCGCGAGCGGCCTCACCGACCCGTCCATGGACGTGTGGGTAGCTCGCGTGGTGATGATGCCCACCGGGTCCGTGCGCGTGGTGGTGCGTCATGAGTGCTGGTGCAATGCCACGCGCGAGGCGATCGCCGCGCACACCCGCACCGCCTCCTTCATGCTGGACGCGTCGGCGATGCCACGCCCCGCGATGTCCAACGCTGTTCCGTGGTCCGGGGAGGTCCGTGGAAACGGAAGACCAAGGGTGATGTTCACCGCGTGGCCGAACGCTGCGACTTTGATCGCGGTCATGCCGACGTCGTGATAGGGTGCGATCACGGCGTCGAACTCGCCGCGAAGCGCGCGCACGAAGACGGTGTCGGCCGGGAACGGTCCGGCGACACCGAGACGGCGAGCGGTTGGCGCGAGCAGGTCATCGTCCTCTGACCCGAATCGCCCACCGTCGCCAGCGTGCGGATTGAGCGCACACAGCGCAATGCGCGGTTCAGGGAGCGCAAACCAATCCACGAGCCCGCGACGCGTCACCTCCACCGCTGTTTCGATTGCTTCGGCGGTAACAGCGTTCGGCACGTCGCGTAACGGGATGTGCGTCGTCGCGAGGACGACCCGGAGCGGATGCGGGTCCGACGAGGCGAGCATCATCGCGACCGGATGGCCGGTGAGCGCAGCGAGCATCTCGGTGTGACCCGGAAAGTCGTACCCGCCGGCGAGCAGTGCTGCTTTATCGATCGGGGCGGTAACGATGCCCGCGACGTTGCCCGTCGCGGCGAGCGCGACCGCCTGCTCGATGGCGTGCCCGGCCAGCCTCCCCGCCAGCGCGGCGGCTTCGGCTGAATTTGCCGGGGGCACCCACTCGCCTGTCACCACATCGACATCGACGCCCGACGACGCCGGACCAACGACGACGAGCTCGGCGAGCCGCGTCAGGCTCGCATCGGCGCGCGCGGCGGCGACGATCTCGGGTCCGATGCCGCGGACGTCGCCTAACGTGACCGCAAGTCGGACCCGGGGCGCCACGGTCGTTCGCGTCTCGACGCCGCGCTAGATGCGCACCGAGATGTAGACCTCCCTCCGCATCTGCTCGATGACCCGGCGCATCCCGCGCTCCTGCGTGAGCTGGTCGCGGATCTGGTTCCGGAAGTCGGACACGGTGTACTCGCCACCATCATCGGCCTTGATGATCTGCGCCACGACGTGCTTCTTCGCGGCGCGCGCGGGGTCATCGATCGGAAACGGGTCGATGAACGCGCCGGTGCCTTTGCCCTCGAACGCATTGCGGTACGAGTCGGGAAGCTGCGCCCGATCGAACGGTTGCAGGCTTCCCTTCTCCTCTTCGCTGTCGTGGTACCGCGCGGCGAGGGTATCGAAGTTCGCGCCGCCCTTCCACAACGCGAGCACCGAGTCGGCACGCAGCTTCGCCGCGGCAACGTCGGCCGAGTCGATCTGCGGCCGAATGAGGATGTGGCGCGCTTTCACTTCTCCGGGCTGCACGCGGTCGACGCGAATGATGTGGTAGCCGAAAGTGGTCTCGACGACCGGGCTCGTCTGCCCCGGGGCGAGCGCGAACATCCAGCGCTCGAACTCGGCCACCATCTGTCCGCGACGGTTCCAGCCCAGGTCTCCGCCGAGCTCCTTCGACGACGGGTCCATCGATTCACGCTTCGCGATCTGCTCGAAGTCACCGCCACGACGGATCTCGACCGCGAGCGATTCCGCCTTCGCTTTCGCGGCGGTCTTTGCCTTCTCGGAGGCGCGGGCGGGGACCACGATCTGCCGGAAGGTGACGGTTGCCGGGCGACGGGGGAGATTCCCTTTCGATTTCTCGAACGCCTCGCTCACGTCCTGCTCGCTCACCGGGACCGGAACGATCTTCCCGTCCTGACGCAGCTTCGCGAACAGCTTTTCCTGCAGCGCGTTTCGGCGCGCGCGCTCGTTCATCCAGCGCTTGTACTCCTCGGGCGTCCCGAAGCCGCCGCTCTTGAGGGCAGTCGCGAACTCCGCGTCGCTCTTGAACTGACCTCGCACGCGCTTGAGCTGCGTCTCCGCGGCGGTCGTGACATCGAGGTCGGTCACGTGCACCGACGTGTCACGCAATGCGCGCTGGACGATGACCTCCTCGTCGATCATCTCCTGAATCACCGTACGCGCGAGCGCCATCTGCGCCGAGTCGCCGGTCGGAATCTGCAGACCACGCGAGCGCCGTTCGTTGATCTCCTCCTGGACTTCGGTCCAGAGGATAGGCCGGTCGCCGACAACGGCGGCGATGCGATCGACCCGATCGACGACGGTATCCCCCGGCGTCGTCCGCGCGGGCGCCGGTGGAGTGGGCGGGGTGTTCTGCGCCGCGCCGAGCGACGCGACTGCTGCCATGAGAACGGCAGCGGCGGAGAGAGATCTGAGCTTCGTCATGAGTCGTTTCTACCCTGCCGCGACGGGGCTGGTCCACGTCGAGAACGAAAGAGCGGGCGGGTCTCCCCGCCCGCTCTTCACTGAACAGGCTACGGCTGCTTCCGCTGTGAATCCGGGGCCGCGGGCGGAGTCGCACCAGGCTGTCCGCCTGGCACCGGGACCGCGGACGGCGGCTGCTGCGCAGCCTTCGTCGAGTCGGCGACCGCTCTCAGCCGCTGCGCCCGCTCGAACGCGCGATCGATGCCGGCGGCGTTCACCTTGTAGTCGTACTTGCGGTGCAGCGCCGCTTCGAGCGGCGGTTGAATCGGCACAAACTGCTCGTCCTTCGTCAGCAGCCGCTCGACGTAATCGTCGACACGTGCGGCAGCCAGACGCTCACGCTCGCCGGTCGTCTTCGCGCTATCGGCGAGACGGTTCGGCGAAATGTTCAGGCCGGACCACGTGTTCGCGACCATACCGACGAACGCACGGCTGATCTCGTTCGTCTCGGCCGTGTCGAGGGCGATCTTCGCGCTGTCAGCCTGACGGAGCAGCATCTCGCGATTCACGACCGCCTTCACGAATTCGGGGATCACCGAGTCGGGCGCCTGCTGAATCTGCTGACGGAGCTGCTGGGGGTTCGGGCCGAAGGCCGGGATCCATTTCGCGACGCGGGCGGCGGTGAAATCACCGACCGCGGTGGTGGCGATCACGGTCTTGTCGTCGCGATGGGCATCGGGCGACGCGGCCACGGCCTTCACGACCGTCGCCGCGTTAGGCCGGACCTGCACCTTCGCGGCCTCGTTGACGCGCGCGATGTACGTGCTCTCACCGGCGCGGACGCTCGCCGTACTGTTCATCTGTGCGAACTGGTCCTTCACCTCGTCGTACGTCGACCGACGAATGATGTGGTAACCGAACTGCGAGCGTACTGGCTGCGAGATCTCACCCGGCTTGAGTGCTTCGACGGCATTGCCGAACTCGGGAACCATCTGCTGCTTCTGGAACACGCCGAGGTCGCCCCCGGGGCCCGCCGCGCCCTGCTGGTTATGGCGGTTGGCCATCTCGGCAAAGTTCGTGGGGGTCAGCTGCGCACGAATCTGCTGCGCCTTGCGCAGGGCGGAATCGGCAGCGGGGCTTTCACCAGGCGCCGCGTTCACGAGGATGTGCCGTGCCGCGAGCAGCTTGCCGGCCGCGTAATCGGCGGCATTACGGGTCGTATCGGCGCTGACCCAGTCCTTGGAAATGACGTCGTACCACTTCTTGATGCGGGAGTTGACCGACGCCGACCACATCACCTCGTCGAGGAGCTCGGGCTGGTTGAGCGAGTCGTCGTGCGCCGCGGCGCGCGCCAGGAGCTGATAGTTCACCCACATGTCCGCGACGGTCTGCACGACGTCACGGCGAAGCGGGATCTTCGACGCGCCGAGCAGTTCGGCGAGACGGGTTACTGACAGCTCCTGGGAGCCGGCACGGGCGGCGACGTCGACATGGGCGGTCATCGCCTCCTTGAAGCCGTCGCATGCGGCGATCGGAACGCAAACGGCCAGAGCGAGGACGAGGGGACGTTTCATCGGCGAGGAGGTTGAAGTTTGTCCGCGGTCGCGGAATGAGCAGTTCGAATCAGCGGGCCCGACTGCACCGACGCAGCGAGCGGAGCTTAGGTACACGGCTGCTGCCGTAAACGTTCAGGCGGCCGCCAGTCCCCGAAGCGCTCGCACGAGCCCCTCGAGAATGGGCGAACCGCCGACACGGGTCAGCTTTAGAGACAGCGGGTGCGTCCGACGCACCTCGGCCTGGAACTGGACTTCATGAAACGCGGCAGAGAGCCCCTTCATGCGCGGCACCGCTGTGTCGCGAAAGGTAACACGCGCCTCGTCACCGCGCACCAAGATGCCGTCGATCCCGAGGGCGCCGCCCACGAGCCGAAGTGTGGCAGTCGAGAAGAAGGCCTCGGCAGGGGGCGGGAGCGGCCCGAACCGATCCCTGACCTCGTCGCGGAGGACCGCGATTGCTTCAGCGGCCGAGACGGCGCTGAGCCGCCGGTAGACGTCCAGCTTCGCGTCCTGGGACGGAATGAACTCGTCCGGAAGAAACGCCGGCACGTCGAGCGAGACGTCGCACGGCGTCACTTTCGGCGCGCCACCGCTCTGCATGACCCGGGTGACGGTTTCCTCCAGCATGCGCAGGTACATGTCGAAGCCAACCGCCTGTACGAAGCCCGACTGCTCAGGACCGAGCAGGTTGCCGGCGCCGCGCAGCTCGAGGTCCTTGAGGGCAACTCGATAGCCCGAGCCGAGCTCAGTGTGATGCTCGAGCACCTGCAGGCGGCGCTCGGCGTCCTCGTCGACGGCGTCGGGCACGAGCAGGTAGCAGTACGCGCGCCGGTGCGATCGGCCCACGCGACCGCGCAGCTGATACAGCTGCGCCAGCCCGAAGTAGTCGGCGCGGTTCACGAACATCGTGTTCGCGTTCGGCACGTCGAGCCCTGATTCGACGATCATCGTCGATACGAGCACGTCGACCTCGCCGCTCACGAACCGGTGCATGACGTCTTCGAGGTCGCGGTCGCGCATCTGACCGTGCCCCACCGCGACCCGCGCGCGTGGCACGATCCGCCGAACGCGGTCGGCGATCGAATCGATCGTCTCGATGCGGTTGTGGACGAAGAAGACCTGCCCGCCGCGATCCAGCTCGCGGGCTATTCCCTCCTCGATCAAGCCTTCGTCCCACGGCTCGACGAACGTGAGCACGGGTGATCGGTCGCGCGGCGGCGTCTGCATCAGCGTCATATCGCGAAGGCCGGCGAGCGACAGATGCAGCGTGCGTGGAATTGGGGTCGCGGTGAGCGTCAACACGTCTGTCTCGAGGCGGAGCTGTTTCAGGCGTTCCTTGTGCTTCACGCCGAAGCGGTGCTCCTCGTCTACCACGATGAGACCGAGATTCGCGAACCTGACGTCGTGGCTGAGTAGTCGGTGCGTACCGATGATGATGTCGACCTTCTTCGTCGCCAGCTCCGCGAGGATGTCCGTTTGCTCCTTCGGCGACTGGAAGCGACTGAGCGCGGCAACGCGGATCGGAAAGTCGGCGAAGCGCTCCGTGAATGTGCGCTCGTGCTGGTCCGCGAGAATGGTGGTGGGCACCAGCACCGCGACCTGACGGTCCGATTGGACCGCCTTGAAGGCTGCACGCACGGCGATCTCCGTCTTTCCGTAACCGACGTCGCCGACGAGGAGGCGGTCCATCGGGCGCGCCTTCTCCATGTCCTGTTTCACGTCGGTCGTCGCCTTACGCTGGTCCGGCGTATCCTCGAACAGGAACGACGACTCGAGCTGCCGCTGCCACGCCGTGTCGGGGAAATGCGCGGGCCGCGATGCGACCTGTCTGCGCGCGTACAGGTCCAGGAGCTCGACGGTCATCTCCTGGATCGCCACCCGCGTGCGATCGCGCTGCTGCGCCCACCGTTTGCCGCCGAGCTTGTGTAGACGTGGCGGCGCCGAATCGCCGTTTGCATCTCCCGCGGCGCGGTAGCGCTCGATCTGATCGATGCGATAGAGCGGCACGTTGAGCCGGTCGCCGCCCTCGTACTCGATGACCGCCACCTCGACGGTGCTCTCACCGACGAAGATCGTCTGCAGTCCGCGGTAGATCCCGACGCCGTGCTCGAGGTGGACGACGAAGTCCCCCGTCTTGAGCGCCGTAATCGCTTCGAGCGTCGTGCCGGCTGCGTAGCGACGCGCCCGGCGCAGCCGGCGCTCCCGGCGGAAGATCTCGTGGTCGGTAAGAACCCTGAAGGCGTCCGGAATTACGAAGCCGCCGTCCAACACGCCGATCACCAGGCCCGCGGGCGACGGCGTGAACGTGTCCTCGTTCAGCAGCTCATCGAGTCGCTCCGCCTGCCCCTCATTGTCGCAGAGGATGATCGTCGGCATACCGTCGCGAACGATCCGCCGCAGGCGCTTGATGTCCCGATCGATCGGGTCGGGATGGCGAATCGGAAATACGACGTCTGCGCCAGTCCCCGCGCCGAGCAGGATCGAGATCGTGCCGAACTCCTTGAGGGATGCGAATGCTTCGAGCGGCGGCTGGAAGAGGTCCTCCCGGGTCGGCACATCCTCCCCGCGACGCCGCGCCAGATCGAGGTGGTGCTGCGCCTCGTCCCAGGTGCGCTGAATCTCCGGCTCGACGTGCGAATCACCCGGGACGACAATGACCGTGTCGGGCGGCCAGAGTGACGCAACCGAAACGCGCTCGAACTCATCCTCACTCTCCTCGGGCACGTGTCCATCGACGGGGAGAATGATGGCGACGTCAGCCGCGCGCGTGGACCGTTGGGTCACCAGGTCGAAGTGCCGGAGCTCCACGATCTCGTCGCCCCAGAATTCCATGCGCACCGGGTCGGCCATCCCGAACCCGTAGATGTCGAAGATCCCGCCGCGCACGCTGAACTGGGCGACGTCGTCCACCATCGGTACGCGCTCGAACCCGACGCGTTCGAGATGCGCGGCAATCTCCTCGGGACGCCTAACGTCACCCTGGCGCAGCTCCAGGCGCGCCCCGCGCAGGGTCGTCGGAAGGCGTGTGCGCTCCAGCACGGCGCGCGCGGTCGTGAGCAGCACCCGCACGTCACCGCGCGAGACGCGCTCGAGCGTCTCGACGCGCTCACCGGCGATCTCGGCGTGCGGCTCTGCTTCGCCGAACCCCTCGCGCGGCGGGTACAGCGCGACCGGCGTCTCGTCGAGAATTGCGTGCAGGTCCGCAAGCCATCGTTCAGCCTGCGGCACGCCTTCGGTCAGGACGACGAAGAATCGTGTCGGAAGCCGGCGCACGAGCGCGGCCAAGGCGACGGCGTCGCTCGAGCCGGCGAGACCACCGATCGACAGGCGCGCGCCGGGCGCGGGAATCGTGTTCAGGACGCGAGCGAAGGCGGGCAGCGCCTCCACCGCGTCGATCAGCGTCGGGAGCGCCACTTACGCGGCCGCCTTCACCGACCCGCGATTGGCGCCATCCCCCGTCCCGCGCGACATGAGTGCCTCGGCCAGGAGCACGAGCGCCGCAAGGATGAGCAATGGCGCGACCAGCGGACGGCGCGCCGACCCGGTGTACGCGTCGCGCGCCCACTGTTCGCCGTTGGACGTCACGGACACCTGTCGCCCGGTGATGCGCGATTGCAGGACGGCGGGAGCGATGCGGCCGAGCGCGGACTCGTCAGGCTCGGCGTTCACCACGAGAGCGCCGGCACGCTGTCCGCCACGGCGCAGGAAGTAGACGCCAGCGCGCTCGGGGGCGATGATCTCGCCGTCACCGACCGGAACCGGTTGGCCGGAGGCATCGTCGACCGCCTGAATGCCGGCCGGCGCGCGCAAGCGAGCACCGGGGGTCGCGCTGAGTACTACGCCCGCATCGCCAGCGAGCCGCTGCGAAACCGCCTCCGCAACCCACGGCAGGAAGCCGGCACGAATCGGCAGATCGGTTGCCGTCGGATCGAGCGGAGACGCGACGATGACGTACCGATCGCCGGCGACGACCCACGGCTCCGCGCCGACACGTGCGAGGGTGTCGGCAGCGACGTCGCCAACTGCGGTCAGCGGATAGCGCAGCGAGACAGTCGCGCCATCCAGCAACTTCGTCGGCACGCTCGCCGGCTCGCGCGCGGTGCCACTCTCGCGGCGCGCCGGCCCAAACCGCCACGGCACGCCGGCTCGCTCGAGGGCGCGGTTCGCCGCGCCGACGCGCACGGGATCGAGCGGCGCGACGATCAACGCCGGAAGCCGTGCGAACGCATCCGCGCTCACAACCGCCGCCTCGGCCCCGAGCCGCAGGCGATCGCTCTGAACGAGCGCGTCGACGGCGGTTCTGACGAAGGGACCGAGCGACGGATCGACAGAGACCGCCGGCGCCTGGCCGATCCATGCCGCAAAGTGACGGACGTCGTCCCCGCGCAACTCGTCGGGCTCGAGCTCGACTGATCCACTCACCCAGCCGCGCTCGGCTGGCGCCGCTCGCACGACGACCTCGGCATCGGCGACCGCAGTCCCACGAGCGAGCGTTCGCGCGTCGTTCCCCGAACCGCCGATCGCAATGCGGTATGTCGAGGAGTCCGCGCCGAGCGTTCGTGCTACGACGCTGCCGCGCGGCGTCCAGCGCGTCGGGCGAGCTTCCGCTACGATGACCGCGTGGTTCACTGGCGGTGTCCCGGGCGGGATGAATGCGCTGACGTCGACGTCGCCGGCTTCCGTGGTGCGACGCCATGACGTCGCCTGTCCGTCGGTAGCGATCGCGACGTGGCGTGCCGGGAGCCCCGCGCCGCGTACGAGCCCAATCGCGCGGCCGAGTGCCTCGTTGAGATCTCCGCTGCCCCCGATCGGCTCGAGGCGCTGGATCGCGTCAGCGACCGTGGAGCTCGACCCGCCGACGACACGCCCATCTGCCGTGACGAGCCAGATGCGGTCCGAAGGCGTCGCCGCCTGCGCGGCCGCGAGCGCCGCGGCCCGAAGGCGGCGAAACAGCGGCGCTCCCTCGACAATCGTCGACGTGCTCAACGAGTTATCGAGCACGATGGCGATCGCGGTCGGCGCGTGCCCGGCTCCGATCAGTCGCCCCACAGGTCGAGCGGCGGCCAGTGCGAGGAACAGGATCGCGAGGATGCGGAGCAGCATCAGCAGCAGATTCCGCAACTTCATCTTGCGACTGTTCTCTCGCTCCGCGCGCAGGATGTAGCGAACTGCCGGGAACTCGACGCGCACGTTGATGCGGCGCCGGAGGAGATGCAGCAGCAATGGAACGGCGGCCGCTCCCGCGAGCAGCAGATACAGTGGCTCGAGGAAGCTCACGGGAGCCGCTGGCGAGCAGCGAACGCCTTTCGAAGCGGCACGCCGAAAGGCACGTCGGTGGTGAACACCTCGTAACCCGCGCCGGTCGAGCTGAATGCCTGCTTCCATTCGGCGATCGCTTCGTCGACCGTGTGACGATATGCGGAGCGCACGTCGGCGACGGTGGCGGGAACTTCCACGCCCGATTCGGGATCCGCGAACACCGCCTCGCCGGCGAGCGACAGGTCTCGCTCCGCCGGGTCCATGATATGGAGCACCGTCACGTCGTGGCCGACGGCGCGCAGCATGCGCACGGCCTCGGTCACCTCGTTCGTTTCGACCAGCAGATCCGAGATCAGCACGACCATTCCCGGACGACGCACGAGGCGCGCGGCGTGCATCAGCGCTGTCTGCGCGTCGGACTTGAGCCCCGCCCCCTCCTCCTCGAGCGCGTGAAGGATTCGGCGCCACTGTGCGGTCCGCGCTTTCGGCGGAATGACCGTGCGCAACCGATCGTCGTAGCGAATGAACCCGACCGCGTCACGCTGGCGGATGAGCAGCAGCGACAGCGCCGCGACGAGCTGCTCGGCGTACGCGAGCTTCGTGATTCGAGTGTCCGCGCCGGTCCAGGCCATGGAGCGGCTCACGTCGAGGATCAGCGTCGCGCGGAGGTTGGTCTCTTCCTCGAACTGCTTGACGACCCACTTGTTCGCGCGCGCCGCGATCTTCCAATCGATGAACCGGAGGTCGTCGCCCGGTTGATAGCCGCGATACTCCGCGAACTCGACGGAGAAGCCTTTCTTGGGTGATCGGTGGAGCCCCGTCAGGAAACCATCGACGACCCAGCGCGCGATGATCTCGACGTGGCCGAGCGAGGCGAGGCTGGAAGGGTCGAACAGGTCGGCGCGAACGGGGACGCGAGTGGTTTCCATGGGGGTCGGAAGATAATCGTGACGCGGTGCTGATCGGGAGAAAGCCCGCGTCCCGGAATGGACCGGTCACGGGGGCACGTGCAGGCCAGTTCCGCGGTTTGGTCGGCCGCAGGCCGCTGGCTATCTTTCGAGGCTTCGCCGCACCTCCTCGCCGGGACCTCCGTGAATCTCGATCACATCCGCAATTTCTGCATCGTCGCCCACATCGATCATGGGAAGTCGACGCTCGCCGACCGGCTGATCGAAGCGACGGGGACGCTGCAGAAGCGGGAGATGAAGGCGCAGGTCCTCGACACCCTGGACCTGGAGCGCGAGCGCGGAATCACGATCAAGCTCAACGCGGTGCGGATGAACTACACCGCGAAGAACGGCGGCCTCTACGAGCTGAATCTGATCGACACGCCAGGCCACGTGGACTTTACGTACGAGGTGTCGCGATCGCTCGCCGCGTGCGAGGGGGCCATCCTCGTCGTCGACGCCTCCCAGGGGATCCAGGCGCAGACGCTGTCGAATCTGTTTCTCGCCCTCGACGCCGGCCTCGAGGTCATCCCGGTCCTGAACAAGATCGATCTCCCGGGCGCCGAGCCGGAACGTCGCAAGCAGGAGGTCCACGATCTCATCGGAACCGACCCCGACCGGATCCTGCTGGTGAGCGCGAAGGAGGGGCTCGGAATTCCGGAGCTGCTGGAGGAGATCGTTGCTCGCGTCCCGCCGCCGACGGGCGATCCGGCGGGGCCGCTTCGGGCGCTGATCTTCGACTCGTACTACGATCGATACCGCGGCGCCGTGCCGACCGTGCGCGTGGTCGACGGGGCGATCAAGCGCGGGATGGAGATCACGTTCGGCGCGAACGAGGCGAAGTACGAGGTCAGCGACATCGGCTACATGCAGCTGCGCCCGGTGCCAACCGGGGAACTGGGTCCTGGCGAGGTCGGCTACGTCGTGGCGAACGTGCGCAGCGTGCAGGAGACGCGCGCGGGCGACACGATCTTCGACGCCGCGAACCGGGCGAGCACTGCCCTGCCGGGCTATCAGGACGTGCACTCGATGGTGTTCGCGGGAATGTATCCGTCGGACACGTCGGCGTACGAGCAGCTCCGTGACGCGCTGGCGAAGCTCAAGCTGAACGACGCCTCGCTCCAGTACGAGCCGGAGACGTCGACGGCGCTCGGCTTCGGGTTTCGCTGTGGCTTCCTCGGGCTCCTGCACATGGAGATCGTCCAGGAGCGGCTCGAGCGCGAGTTCGACCTCGATCTCGTGACGACGGTGCCTAACGTGGAGTACCACGTGTACGAGGAGGATGGCACCATGACGCTGATCGAGAATCCGTCGAAGATGCCGGCGCCCGGCACCTACGACCGCGTCGAGGAGCCGTACGTGAAGGCCCGCATCATGGCGCCGGCTGACTACATCGGGCCGATCATGACGCTCGGCAACGAACGCCGCGGCATCTACAAGAACATGACGTACCTCGACCAGGCGCGCGTCGAGTTCGACTGGGAGTTTCCGCTCGCCGAGGTGATTCTCGACTTCTTCGACCGCCTGAAGACGATCAGTCGCGGCTACGCCTCGCTCGACTACGAGATGCTCGGCTATCGCGCGAGCGACCTCGTGAAGCTCGACATGCTCATCAACGGCGATCCGGTCGACGCGTTCAGCGTCATCATCCACCGGGAAAAGGCGTACGAGTACGGCCGTAAGATCGCTGACAAGCTGCGTGAGCTCATCCCGCGGCAGCTGTTCGAGGTGGCGATCCAGGCCGCGATCGGGAACAAGGTGATCGCGCGGTCGTCGGTGAAGGCGCTTCGGAAGGACGTCCTCGCGAAGTGCTACGGCGGCGACATCACGCGAAAGCGCAAGCTGCTCGAGAAGCAGAAAGAGGGAAAGAAGCGCATGAAGCAGGTCGGCGCGGTCGAAATTCCTCAGGAAGCGTTTCTGGCGGTCCTGCAAGTCGACGACTGACGCCCTCGCGGGCGCGCCGCGGCCTCGCCACACTCCAACGCCGTGCAATTCTCGCTCGTCGTCCAGACCTCATTTCTCGGCGACGTCGTGCTCACGACGCCGCTCATCGCCGAGCTCGCGACGCGTGGTCCGGTGCAGGTCGTGGCCACTCCGGGCGGGGCGCCGCTGCTCGCGCGTAATCCTGACGTCGCCGGCATCACGGTCTACGACAAGCGCGGCGCCGCGCGCGGCGTCGGCGGTCTCGCGAACGTCGCGGCCGCTCTGAATGCGGCACGCGTGCGCGCCGCGTCCGAAGGCGCCGCGGATTCGGTGGCGTACATGGCGCAGGGGTCAGTGCGAAGTGCTGCCCTCGCGCGAATGGCCGGCTTCCGAGCACGCATCGGGTTCAACACCTCCGCTGGACGATGGTTGTATACGCGGCGCGTTCCGTACCGCGACGATCGTCACCACGCGGAACGGTTGTGGAGTCTCGCGGCGACCGACCCGACAGCGGTGCCAACACCGGAGCAGTTGCGGCCGAGGCTCTTTCCCGGCGGCGCGGAACGGGAAGCGGTCGACCGACTGCTGGCGGGTCGCGACGAACGCGTCCCGTTCGTCGCGCTCGCCCCGGGCAGCGTATGGGCCACGAAGCGCTGGCCGTTCTACCCGGAGCTCGCGTGCCTGCTCGCGACCGAGGCGCAGGTCGTCGTCGTTGGCGCGAAGGATGACGCGCCGCTCGCGCGCGAGATCGCTCGTGCGGCGGGCGATCGCGTCCTCGACGCAACAGGCCAGCTGTCCTTGTTAGGCTCCGCCGAGCTGCTCCGCCGATGCGCGGCTCTCGTCACGAACGACTCGGCGCCGCAGCATCTCGCGTCAGCGGTTGGCACGCCGACGGTGACGGTCTTCGGCCCCACGGTTGCCGAGTTTGGGTTCGGTCCGCTCGCTCCTCACTCGACGACGGTCGGCATGACGGGCCTCGACTGTCGGCCGTGCGACCGTCACGGACCGACGCGATGCCCGCTCGGCCACTGGCGCTGCATGCGCGAGCTCACGGCGAGCGCGGTCGCGGAGGCTGTCGCCAAAGTGCGGGCGGAAGGCGCGTGAGCACACTCGGAGCGGCGCTCGCTCTCGCGGTCGGGCTCGTACTTGGCCTCCTCGGTGGCGGGGGGTCGATTCTCGCGGTCCCCATTTTTCTCTACGTGTTCCACGTGCCCCCGAAGCCGGCGATCGCGATGAGCCTCGTCGTCGTCGGGATGAGCGCGCTGATCGGGTTCCTGACACACTGGCGACAGGGGACCGTGAATCTCCGAGTCGCGCTGGTGTTCGGAGGTCTCGCGATGATCGGCGCGTTCGCCGGTGCGCGTGCAGCCCGGTTCGTTCCGGCCGAGGCGCAACTCGCATTGTTCCTGGCGTTCGCGCTCGCCGCCGCGGTGCTCATGCTCCGCGACTCGGTGCGATCGTCGGGCGATGCGTCGGACGAGACACGAGGGCAGCGCGCTCACTTCTCGCCCATGCTCGGCGCGCAGGCAGTCGGCGTCGGGGCGCTGACGTCGCTCATCGGCGCGGGTGGGGGATTTCTGATCGTTCCCGCACTCGTGCTGATGGCGAAGCTCCCGGTGAAGGTGGCCGTTGGGAGCTCGCTGCTCATCATTGCACTGAACGCCAGCAGCGGCGTCGCCGGATACGCGGGACAGGTGGCGTTCGATTGGCGCCTCGTCGGATGGTTCAGCGCGGTCGCGGCCGTCGGTGCCATCCTCGGGACGCGGCTCGTCCGCTATGTACCCGCAACGCGCGTGAAACAAGCCTTCGCTATTTTGATTCTCGTGCTCGGCGCCTCCGTGGTGATCCGGCGCCTGACGCAGTAAATCGCAGCACTCTGTCGTGGCGTGGGCCGCGACTCACTCGCTTCCCTCCCGTCATGTCCGCTCGGAAACGACAGCGCTACATCATCGGCGTGGACCTTGGTGGCACGAACATCGTCGCGGGCGCGATGCCCGAGGACGGCAGTCGCGAGATCGCCGTGCGATCCGAGCCGACGCGCGCCGACCAGGGTGCCGATGCGGTGGTCGATCGCATCGCGCGCATCATCGACACGGTGATCGCGGAGACGATTGCAGAGACGGGCGCGAAGCGCACGGACATCGCAGGGGTCGGCATCGGATCGCCGGGACCGCTCGATCGCGAACGCGGCATCGTGATCGTGACGCCGAACCTCGGGTGGCGGAACTTCCCGCTTCGCGACGAAGTGTCGAATCGTGTCGGGCTGCCCGCGACGCTCGACAACGACGCGAACTGCGCGACGCTCGGCGAGTGGTGGTGCGGCGCGGCGCGGGGCGCGCGTCACGTCATCGGCATGACGATCGGGACCGGCATCGGTGGGGGGTTGATTCTCGACGGCCGGCTCTTCCACGGCGCGTCCGACGTTGCCGGCGAGATCGGCCACACGACCATCGACTCGACGGGACGTCGCTGCAAGTGCGGCAACTACGGCTGCCTCGAGGCGTATGCGTCGGGTCCGGCGATCGCCGAGCGCGCACGCGAGGCGCTCGCGGGCGGCGAATCGTCGATCCTGCCGGGCCTCGTGAACAACGATCTCGCGCTGATCACCGCTCAGCTCGTGTACGAGGCGGCAAAGAAGGACGATGATGTCGCGCGTCAGGTCGTGCGGGAGACCGCGGCCTTTCTCGGCGCCGGCGTTGCCAATCTGCTGAACATCTTCAACCCGGACGTCGTCGTCATCGCGGGTGGCGTCACGCAGGCCGGCGAGCCGCTGTTCGAGCCCCTGCGCGCGGAGGTTCGGCGTCGGGCGTTCCGGCCTGCCGTGGAGGCGTGCAAGATCCTCCCCGGAACGCTGAAGGGATCAGCCGGCGTGGTTGGGGCCGTGGCGACGTTCAAGCAGCAAGTCCTCGATGGCGTCTGATTCGGGAGTCGGGAATCGGGAATCGGGAATCGAGAGGGGCCGCGATAGTTCCGATTCCCGACTCCCGATTCCCGAATCCCGACGAAAGCGTCGCCTCGGCGTGATCGGCACGTTCGTCTGGGACGTCATCTACGGACGCGATCCGCGCGAGGTGCCCGTCGAAGAATGGGGCGGCATCACGTACGCGCTCAGTGCGCTCGATGCCGCCCTGCCCGAGGATTGGGAGTTCGTGCCGCTCGTGAAGGTCGGCGACGATCTCGCGGGAGAAGCGCGTCGGTTTCTTCGCACGCTTCGTCGCGCTGCGCCTGACGCGGCGCCGATTGCGGTGCCTTACGCGAACAACCGCGTCGAGCTTCGTTACTTCAGCGATGAGCGACGCAGCGAGCGACTCACCGGCGGCGTCCCCGGCTGGAGCTGGCTCGGGCTCAAGCCGCTGCTCGCCGACATCGACGCGTTGTACGTGAACCTCATCAGCGGTTTCGAGCTCGATCTCGAGACGGCACAGCTCATCCGTCAGCATTTTCGCGGGCCGATCTATTGCGACCTTCACTCGCTCATGCTGAGCGTGCAGCCGAGTGGATATCGCGCGCCGCGCCCGCTCGAGAACGTCGCCGCGTGGTGCGCGTGTTTCGACCTTCTGCAAGTGAACGAAGATGAGGTTGCGCTCATGGCGCCTGATCCGATGGCGCTCGCGGCGACGGCCTTCGCCAATGGGATTCGGTCGCTTGCCGTGACGCTCGGCAGTCGCGGCGTCGTGTACTTTGCCGCGCCGGGCTTCGATGCACTGAGCGATTTGTCAAGAGCGAATCTCGCGACGACGCCGTCGATCGGCCCGGTCCGAACGGCACTCGTGCCTGCCGAACCGGCGCGAACGGGATCGGGAGTTGGAGATCCGACCGGATGTGGCGACGTTTGGGGGGCGACCTATTTCTCACGGCTGGTTGCCGGTGATAAGTTGTCCGACGCGATGCACGCGGCGATGCGCGCCGCCGCACGCAACGTGGAGCACCGGGGCGCAACCGGACTCGCGCACTACCTTCGCGGAGAGCTCAGCCCGACGTGACCACCGTCATCAACGTTCCACCCTCGCTCGACGACGCGACGATCGAGCAGGTCCTGGATCAGGTGGCCCCGCTTCCGCGCGATCAGAAGATCCTCATCGATGCTCGCCACACGCGTTGGGCATCGCCGTACGCGCTCACGACGCTGCTGACCGTCGCGCAGACACGCGCCGAGCGCGCGGCGTTTGCCGGCCCCGAGAACGACGACACGGCGTCGTACTGGGCGCGTACCGGATTCTACAAGCACGCAGAACAGCTTTTCGATCTGCACGGGCACGTTCCTCGCGCACGAAATGGCGGCGAATCCAGCGTGTTGCTGGAGATCACGCCGGTGGCGAAGAGCGAGGACGTGCATGACGTCGTCGAGCGCATCCAGCAGAAAGCCCAGGCGATTCTCGTGAACGAGCTGCATCTCGACCCTCAGGCGACGATGCGGTTCGCGATGACGCTTTCTGAAGCGTGCCAGAACATCGTCGAGCACGCGCAGCGCGGTGGCTGGGTCGCGGTGCAAACGTACACCTGGACGAAGCGGCTCGGCCGTCGTGTCGTGCAGATCGCCGTGTGCGACGCCGGCATTGGATTCCGCGCGTCGCTCGAGAGCGCGCACGGGCGTCGCATGAGCGAGCGCTGGGACGACGGCATGGCGCTCGAGGACGCGGTGATTCGCGGCGTGAGTCGTTTCCGCGATCCCGGACGTGGCCAGGGTCTTGCCGGCGTCAGGCGATTCGTGGGCAAATGGGACGGGAAGTTGTCGGTCCGCAGTGGTACCGCGCGGATCGCGATCGTTCCGAGCTGGGATGACGACATCCCCTTGGATGAAGGTCTCGCGCCGTTTCCCGGCGCGCAGATCCAGATCACGATTCCAGAACGGATACCTCCGCGGTGATCAATCACATCGATGTGAGCTCGGTGCTGCGGCGCACCGTGTGTGACCTGTACTCGAACCTCGTGACGCGACCCACGGGCGCCGCGGTGCGCACCGAGATCGAGAACCTGCTGTCGGCGTGGCGCGGCCCCTCGCTCACGGTGATCGACTTTTCGCACGTCAACCTGCTGGACTTCTCGTGCGCCGATGAGGTGGTCGCGAAGCTGTTGCTGCGGTTCGAGGGCCATTCGCCGCCGCAGGACGCGTATTTTCTCCTGCGTGGCGTGCGCGAGGACCACCTCGACGCGATCGAGGCGGCGCTCGAGCGCTACGATCTTGCACTCGTTATGCAGGACGATGACGGTGTGTGCCTGCTCGTCGGCACCGTAAACGATGCGCAACGGCGCGCGTGGCTTGCTCTGCGCGAGATCGGGCGCGGCGCGGCGTCGGAACTGGCGCTCGCCCTCGGCGAAGCGCCATCGTACGCCGAGTCGCTCCTGTCGACGCTGCACGAGCGCCGGCTCGTCATGCGCCTCGACGACACCTACGTCCCGCTGGGCGCAACGCCCTGAGGTTACGATGAGCCCGACCGTCGGAAAGGGTCAGGTCTACAACCCTCCGCTGCAAGTGGTAGGGTTCATTGCGACGAAGTCGGGCGACGCCGACCGGGGACCACTCGTGCGGCTGCGGTCGGACGAGGCACGCTTGCGCCTGATTCTCGACGGAGAGCTCGTCTGGATCTACGGCCCCCGGCGCCATGAGCTCGCGCCCGTCGCCATCGATGACACCGTGCCGCGTGGCGGGGTCGTCGTGCGCGACATCGCCGGGCTGACGGTGACGGAGATCGTGCGTCTCGTGAAGCCCAACCTCGACGCGCGCCCGGAGCGAGGCGCGTACGCCTAACGCCCCATCGCCATGCCCCGCCCGCCCCGTCGTCTGGGCCTCTCCACGCTCGCCGTGACCGGCGGGGCTGCCCGCGGGGAGGCCGACACCCCCGTCGTACAGCCGCTCGTGCAGTCGGTCAACTACGTGCAGGAGTTCGGCACGGCGGACGGCCTCAAGTACCCGCGGTACGGCAACACACCTAACGCCGAATCGGTGCAACGCCGGCTGGCGATGCTCGACGGCGCCGAGGCGGGGATCGTCCTGTCGAGCGGAATGGGAGCGACGGCGTGTGCGCTGCTCGCCCTGCTCCGCCCCGGCGACCATCTCCTCGCGAGCAGCTGGGTCTATGGCGGCACGCGCCTCCTGTTCACGCAGGAGTTCGCGACGGTGGGCATCGACGTGACGCTCGTGGACCCCATGGAGACGCGCGCGTGGCGGAAGCGCATCCGCAAGGAAACGCGCGCGATCTTCGTCGAGTCGCCGGTGAATCCGACGTGCCGGGTCATCGACCTCCGGCCGATCAGCTACCTGACCAAGGAAGTCGGTCTCGCGCTCGTGGTCGATTCCACGTTCGCGAGCCCCATCAACTTTCGGCCGCTCGAACACGGCGCGGACGTCGTCATTCACTCGGCGACGAAGTTCCTGAACGGCCACCACGATATGATCGGCGGCGCCGTCCTCGGCACGGCCCCGTACATCGAGGAAGTGCGTCAGAAGATGGTCGTGTGGGGGCAGGCCCCCGACCCGTTCGCGTGCTGGCTCCTCGAACGAGGATTGAAGACGCTCGACGTGCGCGTGCGGCGGCAGAACGAGAACGCGGCCAGAATTGCCGAATGGTGTGCGCGCCGGAAAGAGGTACGGCGTGTGCATTACCCTGGCCTCCAGGATCACGTCGACCACGAAATCGCACGCACTTTCATGGACGGTTTTGGCGGCATGCTCGCGTTCGAACTGGTCGGCGGCGGGCGCGCCGCCGATCGGTTCCTCCGGAGACTCCGGCTCATCGCCCACGCCCCGAGCCTCGGCGGCGTGGACTCGATCATCAGCGAGCCGCGGTACACATCGCACGCCCATCTCGCGACCGAGGAACGGACTGCCCTCGGCATTCCCGACGGGTTCCTCCGCCTGAGCGTCGGGATCGAGGATGCCAACGACCTGATCGCCGACATCGAGCAGGCGTTGAAATGATGCAGCCCGATCCCGGCGTCGCACCCGGGTACGGCGATCGACGGGGCGAAGAGCGCCGGGTGAACTCGCGGGTCGCGGACCTGTCCATCCCCGAGTTCCGCCGCATAGCGCTGACGGTGCTGCTCAGCGTCATCGTCGTGGTGCTCTTTCTCTGGATGGTCGGGGAAGTGATCATCGCCGCCATCCTCGGCGTGATCATCGCCGCGTATCTGCGGCCGCTCTACAACTGGATCTACCGGCGGGTGAGAAAGGCGATACCGAGCGCGGTCCTCGCGCTGCTGGTCGTCATCGTCCCGGTGCTCGGCGCCCTGGTCTACAGCTACATCGAGCTGATCGACGTGATCGGCTACATCGCGTCCCATCAGTCAGAGGTGGCGTCTCGGATCGATACCGCGATCAGGCGCCTCCCCTTTCTGGGCAACTTCGACGCGACCGAGACCGTCCGGCGGTATGTCCTCCTGGTCTCGGATTACGGGTCCCGGATCCCGGCGGCCGTTCAGGAAACGCTCGTGGAGCTTTCCGTCGCCATTACGATCTTCTTATTCACGGCGGCGTATGTGTTTACGGACGCCGACTCGATCGTCAGTTATGTGTCGAGCAAGGTGCCGCGTCGGTACGACCGGCTCCGGGAAGCGCTCGTGACGAACGTCCGGGGCGTTCTGTACGGGGCGATTTACTCGACCCTGCTGACACAGAGCTTGAAGACGCTCGTCATATTCGTGATGAACCTCGCGTTCGGCGTGCCGCTGGCGGCGGTACTGGCGATCCTGTCGTTCATCATCGGGTTCTTCCCGATCGTCGGCTCGTGGAGCGTGTACGTACCGGTAGCAGCCTGGCTCCTCGTGTTTCGGGACAGTCCGGTGAAGGCCGGTTTGATGATTCTGGTCGGGTTTGTCCTGAACACGGTGTTCATTTCGACGTACCTGCGCCCCAAAATCGCTGCGGAGCGATCCGGGGTATTGAACTTTTACTGGATGTTCGTCGCGCTCGTGACCGGGGTGTACACCTTCGGGCTGGCCGGCATCCTCCTCGGTCCGATCCTGATCGGATTGCTGAAAGCGGTGGTGGACACGTTGACGGCCCACACCAGCTGGCGGCTTCTCGAGGCGGACGACGACGGCAGCGGGTAGCGAAACCAGGAAGGGGGATCGGTGATTCGGTTTCAACACGTCTACAAGGAATATCCCCGCACGGGCTTGGCCCTCCAGGACGTGTCGCTGTTCGTGGGCAAGGGCGAGTTCGTGTTCCTGATCGGCCCGAGCGGCGCCGGCAAGTCGAGCCTGCTCAAGCTCACGTATATGGAAGAGCTCCCCACGAAGGGTGACGTGTGGGTGAGCGGCGTGAAGGCGAAAGGAGTCAAGCGGCGCGACGTAGCCAAGCTTCGCCGGAAGCTCGGCGTCGTTTTCCAGGATTTTCGCCTGCTCGAAGATCGCACGGCCGAAGCGAACATCGCGTTCGCCCTCGAGGTCATCGACACGCCGCGATCGTCCATCCCGAACAAGGTCGCCCGTGCGCTCGCGCAGGTCGGGCTCGCGTCAAAGGCGACGGCCTACCCCAGGGAAATGAGCGGCGGCGAGCAGCAGCGCGTCGCGATAGCGCGCGCGCTCGTGAACGATCCGTTCGTCCTCATTGCGGACGAGCCCACGGGGAACCTCGACGAGCGCGCAACGCGTGGTGTATTCCAGCTGCTCCGCGACATCAACTCGTCGGGCACCGCGGTCATGATGGCGACTCACAACCTCGACCTCGTCCGCCGGGCGGAATTCCGCACGATCGAGGTGAACCGCGGGCAGATCGTGTTCGACTCCGCGGACGCCGATACGTCCCGTCGCAAGGTGGAGGGACTCGCGTGAGACTCGCGCTTCGCGAGACGATGATCGGCTTTCGGCGCGCGCCGGTTCTGAGCGTGCTGAGCATAACGACGATCGCGTTCTCCCTGTTCGCCTTCGGGCTCTTCTCGCTCGTCGCCGTGAACATTCGCAAGACGCTCCGCGACGTCGAGTCGCGCGTCGAGATTCGCGCGTTCCTCGCCGAGGGGACGCCGGTCGAAGTCGTGTCGGCGGCAATGGGGGATGTCGGCGCCTTTCCGGAAGTGATTCGCGTCGAGTATGTCTCGCCCGATTCCGCGCTGGCGCGCGCGCGCGCGGAGCTCGGCGAGTTCAAGGACGTGTTCGAGAGCGCGTTTCTGCCGGCGTCGATAGACGTTCGCCTGCGCGACGGCTTCCGCGATCCGAACACCGTGCGTACGGTGGCCGAGCGCATCAAGGCGTTCCAGTTCGTCGATGACGTGCGGTACGGCGAGGACTGGGTCGACAAGCTGCACCGCATCCGCAACGTCGCGACGGCCGCCGGACTCATTCTCGGCCTCGCGTTCGCGGCGGTCGCGGTGATCATCATCGGCGCGACCATCCGCATGGCGGTGATGGCGCGCTCGCGTGAGATCTCGATCATGCGATTGGTCGGCGCGACCGATGCGTTCATCCGCCGGCCCTTCCTCATCGAAGGGTTCCTCAAGGGCCTTCTGGGCGGGGCCCTCGCGCTGACGCTCACATGGTTCGCGAGCCAGGTCATCAGCCGCAACTTCATCCAGACCGAGTTCTTTTCCGGACCCCTCGCCGCCCTGGGCATTGCGGGCGGCGCGCTGATCGGCCTGCTCGGCAGCTCGCTCTCGGTGGGGCGGCACCTGCGGAAGATCTGATGCGGTCTGCGCGCATCCTGTCTGTGCTGGCGTTGGCGTTATTACCGTCGTTCGCACTCGCCCAGCAGCCGGCGCAAAGCGGCGAAGCCAAGATCCGCCAGCAGCGCGAGGAGCTCGAGCGCATTCGTCGCGAGCGTGAGGAGCTGCAGCGCAGCATGACCGACCTGCAGAGCAAGGCCCACGACCTGAACGAGGAAGTGACGAACCTCCATCAGCAGGCCGACGCTACCGCGCGCGTCGTTCGCTCGCTCGACGTGCAACTCGAGACGATCACGACCGAGGTCGACGGAACGACGTCAAGCCTGCTTCGGGCCGAAGATGAGCTGGCCGTCAAGAAGGCGGTGTTGCAGCAGCGGCTCGTCGACATCTACAAGCGGGGGCCGATGTATTCGACGGAGGCCCTGCTCTCGGCGCGCACGTTCGGCCATCTGCTCGGCCGCTACAAGTACCTGCACGAGCTCGCGCGTCGCGACCGCTCCCTCGTCGCGCGGGTCGAGGCGCTGTACGCGCAGGTGTCGAGTCAGCGGCAACAACTCGTGCGCCTTCGCGAGGAGTTCGAGCGGAGCCGTCAGGAGAAGCGAGAGGAGGAAGAGCGGCTCCGCGCACTCGAAGCATCGCGGTCCCGGAACCTCAATGTCGTACGCCGCTCGGCAAAGCAGACGGAAGCTCGTCTCGACGCGATCCGTCGCGACGAGATCCGCCTAACGAACGTGATCGCGATGTTCGAGTCGGAGCGGCGCAAGGCGGCCGAGCGCGGCACGTCGTCGGCAGGCCTCAACAGCAGCACGCTCAAGACGGGTGACTTCGGGAAGCTCGACTGGCCGGTCGACGGCTCGATCATCTACCAGTACGGCCGAGCGGTGAACCCGAACAACACGACGATCCGCTGGAACGGCGTGGGCATTGCGGCGCCGAGCGGGACGTCGGTGAAGGCCGTTGCCGCCGGAGAAGTGATGGTCGCCGAGCCGATCGGTACGTACGGCCTGACGGTGATCATCCAGCACGGGGGCGGCGACTATTCCGTGTACGGTTCGCTGTCACGCACCGACGTCCAGAAGGGCCAGCAGGTGATCAAGAATCAGGTGATCGGGGCCGTCGGCGTGTCCGATCCCGAGCTCGCGGCGCACCTGCACTTCGAGATTCGTCCGAAGGGGCGCGCGATGGACCCGCTCAGCTGGCTGCGAAGGGAGCAGCGTTGACGGTTCACCGGTGCACCACGTGCGGCCGCTTCCGCGATTACCGCGATGGCGACCGGTACTGCCTCGTGTGCGGCAACGAATCGATCGAGGCGTGCTGCGCCTGTGGACGGGAGTACGAGTACGCGCTCGATGAAGAAGGCGATCTCCACTGCCCGCGGTGTGGACGCCCCCTTCGCGGACGGTCGTCCGAGTTCGAAGCCTGATTCGCTAGGGGGTCATCGTTGGGGTCAGAGTCCAAGGGCATCAATCCAACGCGGGCGCGTTGGATTGATGCCCTTGGACTCTGACCCCAACGATGACATCCGACTCTCACCCCATTTAGCTTTGCGCCCATGCTACTGGGTGCCCACACCTCGATCGCCGGCGGCACGCATGAAGCGCCTCCCCGCGCCAAGGCCATCGGCGCGACCGCCATGCAGATCTTCACGAAACAGGCGAGCCGATGGGCCGAGCGGGAGTGCGACGCCGCCGAGCGCTCGACCTTCCGTGACGCGGTCGCTGACACCGCGCTCACGGCGCTCAACGCCCACGACAGCTACCTCATCAATCTCGCCTCGCCCGACCAGACGCTCCGCGCGCGATCCATCGAGTCGTTCATCTGCGAGCTGCGACGCTGCAAGTCGCTCGGGCTTGGCGCGCTCGTGTCGCATCCGGGCAACTTCATGGACGACCGCGCGAGCGGCATCGCGCGAAACGCCGACGCGATCACGCAGGCGCTCACCGAAGTTCCGGGCAAGGTCCGCGTCCTCCTCGAGACCACGGCTGGCAGCGGCACGGCGCTTGGCGCCACGTTCGAAGAGCTCGCCGAGATCATCGCACGAGTCCCTGCCCGACTGCGCCGTCGTGTCGGAGTCTGTGTCGACACCGCCCACATCTTCGCGGCGGGGTACGACATCGCCGCGCAGTACGACGATGTGATGACCCGCTTTGGCGACACGATCGGATTCGAGCGCCTCGGCGCAATGCACCTCAACGACTCGAAGGCGCCGCTCGGGTCGCGGCGCGATCGTCACGAGCTCATTGGCGAAGGGGCAATCGGCGAAGGGGCGTTTCGACGGATCATGACCGACGACCGACTCATGGCAGTGCCGAAGCTCATCGAGACGCCGAAGCTCGACGACCCGGCGACCACGGACCGTCGCATGCTGGAACGTCTCCGAGGCTACGCAGCTGGATGAACACCGGCAGCTTGAGACGCGACTGTTCGACTGGCGGTGGCGAAGCGCCGAATGGCGCGATAACGTTCTCGACGATGCGGAGATCGACAGGGCTGACGCGCTTCCTGTGGCGAATCACGGCGCTCCTTCAGATCGTCCTGCCGCCGTTGCTGATGGTGGCGGACGCGCAGCTGGAGCGCGAGGCGATGAGCGCACGTGCCTACGCGCACGTCGAGTCGAACACGAGCACCGACTGTGTTCCCGTCCACGCGCTCGACTGCGCCCTGTGCCAGCACCTCGCGTCGTCCGCGAAGCCGTCCAAGGCGCAACCGCCGATTTCATCAGCGCGCCCCGACGCCTCGCATGGGGAGCGATGTGTCGCGCCTGCGACACCGGCAGAGCTCAGTCCAAGCCTCCCGCGGGCACCACCAGTCGCCTGAGCGTCCGCGCCGACGGCGTGGGCAATCGACGGTCCGCTTCATCCTGTCGTCAGCGTCTCACGCCCATTGGGCTTGCTGGCGCTTGGCGGCCCACCGTGCTCAGGAGCTTCCAACGTCATGGTCGCAACATCGGCGCGCATCGCGCCTTCGAACCGCACGCCGCGCGCGTGTTGGTGGTATTTCGCGTTCGCCATCGTGTCGGCGACGTGGTCTTCCGCTGAGGCTCAGCAGCCGGACAGCGTTCGTCGCGATTCGACCGGCCGGCGTACGCCGCGCGATTCCGCGCGCGCCGTGGCGGATTCCATCGCGATCGTGCGCGAGCTCGAGCGAGCACAGAACGAGCGCCCCCGCCAGAGCGCGGGCCAGCAAGGGCAGCCGACGAATCCTCGGCTGCTGCCGGACATCAGCGTCGTCGGTGATCTCATCGGCGACCTCTCGCCCGACGGCAGCACGCAGGAGGGCGGCGAGCGGTTCGCCGTTCGCGAGCTGGAGCTTGCCCTCCAGGCGGCGGTCGACCCGTACTTCCGCGGTGACGTCTTTCTGGGCTTCTCGGACGCAGAGGGGGTCCACATCGAGCAGGCGTACATGACGGCGACGTCGCTACCCTGGGGACTCGAGGTCCGACTGGGACGCTTTCTCATGCCGGTCGGAAAGCAGAGCACCACGCACCGGCACGATCTGCACACGGTCGAGTACCCCCACGTGATCCAGCGGTTCTTCGGACCCGAGGGACTCAAGGGAACCGGCCTCTACGCGTCGCGCGTCTTCGCGCCCTTCGGGTTCTATCAGGAGCTGATCGTCACGGGTGTCGACCGATTCGGCGAAGCACCCGAAGACGGCGGGCCGACGCTCGAACCCATCAACAAGAAGCTCAGCGGGCTCGGATACTCGGCGCGGCTGAGAAACTATTGGGATCTCAACCAGGCGTCGAATCTCGAGCTTTCGTTCTCGGGCATCACCGGAAAACGAGAGCAGCCGGTTGAACGGTTCGAGGACGAGCTGTTCGCGACCCCCGCGCGCCAGAGCGTCATCGGGATCGATCTGACCTACCGGTGGCGCCCCCTCCAACAGGGACTCTATCGCTCGTTGATCCTGCAGGCGGAGCTCATGCGCCAGCTGAACGAGCGCGACCCGCGGCTGCTGCTCCCGGACGGTGTCGATCCCGACGATTTCACGTACGCCGGGCCCGACCGTGACTTCTCCGGGGCATATGTCTTCGCGCGATATCAGCTTACGCGCCGGGGGCACGTCGGTGCGCGCTTCGACACGTTCCAGGATGAGGGAGCCGCCGGGCGAACGTCCACCGCCGTGTCGGGGTATCTACAGTGGTTCCCGAGCGAGTTCTCGAAGCTGACGGCGGCGTACGAGCGGTATTCGCCGGCCGAGACCTCGGCGACGAATCGCATTCTGCTCCAGGCGACGTTCGCCCTCGGGCCCCACAAGCCGCATCCGTTCTGATCTGCGCGGCGCCTCGGCGCCGAGGAGTTTCGTATGCCTGCACGTTTGGTGTTGACGGCAATCTCGATCGCCGGGCTCGCGACCGCCGCGTCGCCGTTGTCGCGCACGGCGGACGCTGCTGCACAGCTTTCGGTTGTCACGAGCACGACCGACCTGTACGACATTGCGAAGGAAGTCGGTGGTAACCGGATCTCGGCGACGCACATCGGTGAGGGATACCAGGATCCGCATTTCATCGAGGCGAAGCCGAGCTTCGTGCTGCAGCTGCGCAAGGCCGATGTCTGGGCTTTTGTCGGGCTGGACCTCGAAGCGGGCTGGATGCCCCTGCTCCTGCAGGGCGCGCGGAATCCGAAGCTTCGTCCCGGCCAGCCCGGCTACGTCGATATCTCGAAGGTCATTCCGGTACTGGACGTCGCGCGCGGGAACGTCGACCGCAGCCAGGGCGACGTTCATCCACTAGGCAACCCGCATTACTGGCTGGATCCGGAGAACGCGCGCCGCATTGCGGCGCAGTTCCGTCAAACATTCGCGCAGCTCGATCCGAAGAACGCGGAGTTCTACGCGGCGAATGAGAAGGCGTTCACGCAACGGCTCGACGCTGCCGAGCGTAGCTGGCAGTCGGCGCTCGCGAGGATCAAGGGCAAGCCCGTCGTCGCGTATCACACGAGCTGGCGCTATTTCGCCGGATACACCGGCATGAACATCGTTGGTTTCATGGAGCCGAAGCCGGGCGTGCCACCCGCTCCGTCGCACATCGCGGGACTCATTCAGACCATGCAGCGCACCGGCGCGAAGGTGATCATCATCGAGCCGTTTTACGACCGCAAGATGGCCGACTTCGTTGCCAGCAAGACCGGCGCGAAAGTGCTCGTGCTGCCGCCGTCCGTGGGCGGCGCGAAGGGCCTGGACGATTACATCAAGCTGATGACGAGCGACATCCAGCAGCTCGCGGCCGCTCTGTAATGACATCCCTCGTGACTTTCGACCACGCGACGCTCGGCTACGGGCGTCGCGTGGTGCTTACGGACATCTCGTTCGACATTCCCGACGGCGACTTTCTCGGCCTCGTCGGGCCTAACGGGGCCGGCAAGACGACGATTCTCCGCGCGCTGCTCGGGACACTTCAGCCGCTCGGCGGCAGCGTCACGCGTTCGCCCACGTTGCGGTTCGGGTACGTCCCGCAACGGGACCAGGTGGACTACAACTTTCCACTGAAAGTCATCGATGTGGTGATGATGGGGCGGTACGACCGCATCGGGCTGGGCCGACGCCCCAACGCCGATGACCGCCGGCTCGCCGAGGAGGCACTCGAGCACGTTGGAATCGCGCAGCTTGCTGACTACCCGCTCGCCGACCTGTCCGGTGGCCAGAAACAACGGACGCTCATCGCACGCGCGCTCGTCGGCGAGCCGAACATTCTCGTGCTCGACGAGCCCACGAACGGAATGGATCTCGTCGCCACGACTCAGATTCTCGGACTCGTTCGCGAGCTCCATGACCGCGACGGCCTGACCGTGCTCATGGTGAGCCATGCGCTGAACGAAGTCGCGAACTATGTCGAACGCATCGCGCTCGTGGTCGAGGGTGGATTCCAAATCGGAACGACCGAAGAGATCATGACCGAGGAAGCGCTCACGCAGATGTACGGCATTCCCGTCGAGGTCGACTCGTTCGACGGGCATCGTATCGTGGTCGCGCGCCGGCGGAGCAAACCGGTACACGATCGTGTTTGATACCGTCATCCTGTTCCGGCAGGCGTTGTACGGTGCCCTCGTCATCGGCGTGGCGTGCTCGGTGCTCGGGGTGTACGTGGTGCTGCGTCGCATCGTCTTCGTGGGCGCGACGCTGGCGCAGATCTCATCGGCAGGCATCGCGCTGGCGCTGTTTCTCGCCGGTGCCGGCGTGGCGCTCGGTCCGTTGCTTCACCCGACGGTGATGTCGCTCGTTCTCACGCTCGTGGCGGTGATGTTTTTCGCGAGCGGCGCACGCGGGCGCATACCCCCTGACGCCACGATCGGGGTGACGTACGCGGTCGCGGCCGCCCTCGGCATTCTGCTCATCGCGAAAGCGTCGTCAGGCGAGGCACACGACATTTTCCTGCAGGGGAACATTCTCGGCATCACGCGCGGCGATACACTCGTTCTGCTCGCCGTGGCTGTCCCCGTGCTCGCGCTCCACGTGCTGTTCTACAAGGAGCTGCTCTTCGTCTCGTTCGACCGCGAGACGGCTCGCACGCTCGGCTACAACGTCAGGCGCTGGGACCTGCTACTCTACCTCACGCTCGGCGTCGTCATCGCGTCGGCCATGCAGTTCGCGGGCGTCATGCTCGTGTTCAACTTTCTCGTCCTGCCAGCGGTGACCGGGCTGTTGCTCTCGCAGAACATGCGCGGCGTCTTTTTCTGGTCCGTGGTGTCGGCGGTCGTCGCTGCGATTCTGGGCTTCTCGCTCTCGGTCCCATTCGATCTTCCGTCGGGACCGGCGATTTCCGCGGCATCGGGCGCGCTCGTGCTCCTGGCGTGGCTCGGCCGGCGCCTCGCTGGTCGCGGCTGACGACCGTGCGCTAGTCCCCGTTGCCGCGGGCGGGTACTTTCCGCCATGCCTCGGGTTCGAGTGATCACGGAGCGCGACGTGCGCCGCGCCGCGAAGGAAGGACGCAAGGAGATCGACACCGCCGGCTCGGTCGTGACGCCGAGTGCGCGCGACGCCGCGGCCCGAGTTGGCGTGAGCTTGAAAACAACGGACAGACAAAAAGCCCAGGGCACCTCGCAATCGGCCAGCGGCCATGACACACCCGCCAATCACGGCGTCCCGACGCCAACGCCGGCTCCCGCCGCGACGCGGCGCGTGGCGCTTGGCGCGGATCACGGTGGCGTCGCATTGAAGGACGCCATCGCTGCCCGGCTCCGTGAGGCCGGGCATTCAGTCACCGACCACGGTACGAGCACCAGCGCTGCGGTCGATTACCCCGACTACGCGATTGCCGTTGCTCGCGCCGTCGCCAGTGGGTCGGCTCAGGTCGGCATCATGGTCGATGGTGCCGGCATCGGCAGCTGCATGGTGGCGAACAAGGTTGCTGGTGTGCGCGCCGCGATGTGCTACGATGTCACCACCGCGCAGAATGCGCGCGAGCACAACAATGCGAATCTCCTCACGCTCGGCGGCGGACTGGTCGGGCAACGACTCGCGCTCGCCATCGTCGACGCGTTCCTCGCCACCGAGTTCGGCGGTGGCCGGCACGCGACGCGTGTCGCCAAGATCGATGCCCTCGATGGCCCGCGTGTCACGCGTTAGGCCGGCGACCCCGATATCATTCACCCGATGAACCGCGAAGACGCCCTCGAGTACCACGCATCCCCACGTCCCGGGAAGATCGCCGTCGTCCCGACGAAGCGGCTCACCAATCAACGCGACCTCTCGCTCGCCTATACCCCCGGCGTGGCGGAGCCGTGTCTCGAGATCAAGAACAATCCCAACGACGCGTATCGCTACACGTCCAAGGGCAACCTGGTGGCGGTCGTGACCAACGGCACTGCCGTGTTGGGGCTCGGGAACATCGGACCGCTCGCCGGAAAGCCCGTGATGGAGGGCAAGGGGAACCTGTTCAAGCAATTCGCGGATCTCGACGTCTTCGACCTCGAGCTTGCGTCCGAGAATCCTGACGAGGTTGTCCGGTTCTGCCAGATGCTCGAACCGACGGTCGGCGGAATCAACCTCGAGGACATCCGCGCGCCGGACTGCTTCTACATCGAAGAGACACTGCGGAAGACGATGAAGATCCCCGTCTTCCACGACGACCAGCACGGCACCGCAATCATCTCCGGCGCGGCGCTGATCAACGCGCTGACGATCGTCGACAAGGCGATCGGCGATGTGCGCGTGGTGTTCTCGGGGGCAGGGGCGGCCGCCATCGCGACCGCGTCGCATTACGAGCGACTCGGCGTGCGTCGGGAGAACATCATCCTGTGCGATCGGGCCGGTGTGATCTTCGCCGGTCGCTCCGACGACATGGATCCGTACAAGGCGCGATTCGCGAGCACCACGAACGCACGCACGGTTGCCGAGGCACTCGAAGGGGCCGACGTGTTCGTCGGGCTCTCGGTTGCTGGCGCGGTTACCGGCGAGATGGTCGCGCGCATGGCGGACCGTCCGATCATCTTCGCGCTCGCGAACCCGGTGCCGGAGATTCTGCCCGACGAGGTCCGACGTTTCCGGTCCGACGCCATCGTCGCGACCGGACGCAGCGACTATCCGAATCAGGTGAACAACGTCCTCGGCTTCCCGTTCATCTTCCGGGGCGCCATGGACGCGCGCGCCACGGAAGTGAACGAGGAGATGAAGATGGCGGCGACGCGGGCGCTTGCGTCGCTCGCTCGCGAAGAAGTGCCGGAGAGTGTCTCCGCGCTCTACGGACTTCGCTCAGTGAAGTTCGGTCCGGACTACCTCATTCCCTTCCCGTTCGATCCGCGCGTGCTGCTGTGGGTTGCGCCGGCCGTGGCGTGGGCGGCCGTGGCCAGCGGCGTCGCGCGCGAGTTCGTCGATATCGAGGAGTACCGTGACCAGCTCGAAGCGCGGCTCGGCCGCGCGCGCGGGCTGATTCGCGGCATCATCAACCGCGCCGTGCGTGACCCGAAGCGCATCGTGTTCCCTGAGGGTGAGGAGCCGAAGATTCTCCGGGCGGCGCGGATCATCGTCGACGACGGCATCGGCTATCCGATTCTCCTCGGCAACCGGCAGGTGATCGAGCATAACGCGGCCGCGGCCGTGATCTCGCTCGAAGACATCGAGATCGAGGACCCTGCCACGTCCACGCGTCGCGAGCGCTACGCCCAGTTTCTCTGGGAGCGCCGACAGCGGAAGGGGATGAGCTTCGGCGAAGCGCTGCGGCGTCTCTATAACGGCAACTACTTCGGCATGGCGATGGTCGCGTGCGGCGACGCCGACGCGGTGTTGTCGGGCATGACGATGCAGTATCCGGAGACAATCCGGCCCGCGCTGGAAGTCGTGGGCGCACACCCGCGGGCTGGACTCGTGAGCGGGATGTACATGCTCGTGTTCGACCGCCACGTCGTGTTCTGCGCCGACACGACGGTCAACATCGACCCGACGGCCGAACAGCTCGCGCAGATCGCGTACGCTGCTGCGCGGATCGTTCGCACCTTCGGCATCGAGCCGCGGGTCGCGATGCTCAGCTTCTCGAACTTCGGGTCGGTGCGGCATCCGAACGCCGAGAAGGTTTCCCGCGCGGTCCAGCTCGTTCGGCAGCGCGACCCGAACCTCGTCGTGGACGGTGAGATGCAGGCGGATAGCGCCCTCGACGAGCGAATTCTGGCCGAGAGCTACCCGTTCAGTGCCTTGAAGGAACCCGCCAACGTGTTGATATTTCCGGACTTGAGCGCTGGCAACATCGCCTACAAGCTCCTGAACCAGCTCGGCGGCGCCACGGCCATCGGCCCGATCCTCATTGGCATGCGGCACGCGGTCCATGTTCTGGAGCTCGGTGCCGACGTTCAGGAGATCGTGAACATGGCGGCGGTCGCGGTCATCGACGCGCAGTCGCGCACCTCGGTGATGGCGGACGCACTCGGGGCTGCAGACGACTGAGGCGCGCCGGCCACGGCGGTCCGACGAACCTTCTCACAGGATACACAACGACATGGCAACGCAGACCAAACCCGCGTCGGGTTCGGCGGACGAGACGCATGGACTCGAACAGCAGGGGCTGCGCCCAAGCGGTAAAGTCCACTGGAACCTCGTGGCCCCGGAGCTCATGCTCGCCGCCGCGCGCCGCGGCGAGGGCGAGTTCGCCGAGATGGGCCCGTTCGTCGCGGTGACGGCACCCCACACGGGGCGCTCGCCGAATGACAAGTACGTCGTGCGCGAGCCGAGTACCGAAGCCGACATCGACTGGGGGAAGGTGAACCAGCCGTACTCGCCAGAGCGCTTCGCAACGCTTCTCGCCGACGTCCGATCGTACCTGGACGGCCAGCCCGAGCTGTTTGTGCAGGACCTGCGATGCGGCGCCGATCCCGGCCATCGTCTCAGCGTCCGCTACGTGCTCCCTAACGCGTGGCACGCCGCATTCGTCCGCAACATGTTCATTCGTCCCGACGCGGCGGAGCTGCCGACCTTCGAGCCGAACTTCACGGTGCTGCACGCGCCCGACTTCCAGGCCGATCCGGCGCGCCACGGCACCCGTACGGGCACGTTCATCATCCTCAACTTCGCCGAGCGGATGATTCTCATCGGCGGCACCCGTTACGCCGGTGAGCTCAAGAAGGCGATGTTCACGGTGATGAACTACTTCATGCCGAAGGACGGTGTGCTGTCGATGCACTGCTCCGCGAACGTCGGAGCGCAGGGCGACACGGCGTTGTTCTTCGGACTCTCGGGCACGGGGAAGACGACGCTGTCCGCAGATCCCGAGCGCTCACTGATCGGCGACGACGAGCACGGCTGGTCGGAGACGGGGATCTTCAACTTCGAGGGCGGGTGCTACGCGAAGGTGATCAACCTGTCCCCCGAGGGAGAGCCCGACATCTACGCCACTACGCAGATGTTCGGTACGATCCTCGAGAATGTGGTGCTGGAGCCGACGTCGCGTCGCGTGAAATTCGAGGATCAGTCGATCACCGAGAACACGCGTGCGTCGTATCCCCTGCCCTACATCCGTAACCATGTACCGAATGGGCGCGGCGGCCATCCGAAGAACGTCGTTTTCCTCACCGCCGACGCGTTCGGCGTGCTGCCGCCGATCGCGCGGCTGACGCGCGAACAGGCCATGTACTACTTCCTCTCGGGATACACGGCGAAGGTCGCGGGCACCGAGCGCGGCGTCACGGAACCGCAGGCCACGTTCAGCGCGTGCTTCGGGGCGGTGTTCCTCGTCTGGCACCCCACGAAGTACGCGGAAATGCTCGGCCGTCTGATCGCCGAGCACGATGCGCACGTGTGGCTGGTGAATACGGGCTGGAGCGGCGGGCCGTACGGCGTCGGCAAGCGCATGAAGCTCAGCTTCACGCGGGCGATGGTGCGCGCCGCGCTCGCCGGCCAGCTCGATCAGGTGCCGACGCAGACCGACGACCGGTTCAGGCTCGCGGTCCCGACGGCGGTGCCGGGAGTGCCGTCCGAGGTGATGCGGCCGCGTGACACGTGGAGCGATGGCGCGGCGTACGACGCGCAGGCCCGGAAGCTCGCCGAGATGTTCCGCAAGAACTTCGAGAAGTTCGGCAGCAACGTTTCGCCGGGCATCGCCGAGGCAGGGCCGAACGCCTAACGCCGGCGTGTGCTGATCATCCGTGATCCGCTCTGGAACAACATTCGTGTCGACGCGCTGAGCCTGCAGCTCGTCGACACGCCCGTCTTTCAGCGCCTGCGATACGTTCGGCAGCTCGGGCTCGCGTATCTCGTCTATCCGGGCGCAACGCATACCCGGTTCGAGCACGCACTGGGGGCGTACCATCTCGCCCGACTGACGATCAACCAGCTCGACGAGCGCGGCGAGCTGTCGGGCGTCTCTCGCGAAGACCGGGCAGTCGCGCAAGCGGCGGCGCTGCTCCACGACGTCGGCCACTATCCGTTCTCGCACGCGCTCGAGGAGATCGGGGCGCTCCACCACGAGCAGGTAGCGACCCAGCTCATCGAGCGTGGCCCCGTCGCCGAGGCGCTCGCCAGGACGCTCGGCGACGGGACCCCGCGCCAGGTCGTCGCGCTCATCCGCGGCGCCAGCGACTCACCGCTCCAGGGGCTCATCTCCGGCTCACTCGACCTCGACAAGATCGAGTACCTCAAGCGCGACGCCTTGATGTGTGGCGTGCCGTATGGCGAGATCGACGTCGACCGACTGCTCAATTCTCTCGTGCTCGTCGACGAGCCGGCGACTGGCCGCCGCGTCGTTGGCGTGCTGGAGAAAGGGCTTTCCGCCCTCGAGTCGCTGCTGTTCGCGAAGTACCAGATGTACCGCAACGTGTACTGGCATCACGCGGTGCGGAGTGCGACGGCGATGTACAAACGGCTGGTCGACGAGGCGCTCGCGCGGGGCGACGTGGACGCGGCGTCGTTGAGCGCGTACGACGACCAGGGACTGTTGCACCGTCTCGCCGAGCGGGAAACGCCGCCGTTGCTCTCGGCGCTGCGGGAGCGTCGACTCTACAAGCGCGTGCTGGAGTGCCCCGCGGCCGAGCTGTCTGGCGAGCGGCTTGAGTGGATTGCCGACGATCGTGCGCTCACGATCGCGAATGAAGACAGGATCGGGGCCGCGCTCGGATTCGCGCCCGGTGAGCTCCTCCTCGATTTTCCGGCGAAGACACAGATGCTCGGCCTCGACCTCCCTGTGGTGCGTCGCTCCGGCGACGTGCGGCGATTGACCGCCGCAGGGCTGGAAGGTGCGATCAACCTGCCGATGTTGTCAGAGCAGCTGTATCAGTCCGCGCGGTGGCTGCGCGTGTTCGCCGTTCGGCGCATCGAGGTGTCGCGTCCCGAGCTCCTGGACGAGCTGCTTCGCGTGAGCGTCGGCGCCTAACGACGCCGGCCGTGCGCGTCGGCGAGCTTGCGCGCGATCGCCCGGTAAAAGGCCGCGTCGTCGGGCTTCTCCTGCGACTCGAGTGACAACGCGGCCAGCTCGAGCGCGTAGAGAATGTTGCCGAGGTAGAGCTCCGCGACGCTACCGACGGTTTCGGTGTCGTCGGCCACGGTATCAGCGAACGGCTGGCGTCTCGGCCGTCGTCCCCTCGCTGCCGTTGCTGTCCGCGGCGGTCACCTGCACGACAATGGCGGTGATGTTGTCCAGACCGCCCCGTCCGTTCGCCTCGGAGATGAGCGCGTCGACGACTCGCCCAGGCGTTGCGCGAGAGAACAGCAGCTGCTGGAGGCGGCGGTCATCGACCATGCCAGTCAGACCGTCGCTGGCCACGAGGTACACGTCCCCCGTGCGGACATCGCCGTGATAGGTGTCCGGCTCCACCGAATCGCTTGCGCCAACGCAGCGCGTGATGACGTTGGAGTACGGATGGTAGCGCGCCTGCTCCGGCGTCAGAAACCCGGCGTCGACCTGCTCCTGCACATAGGAGTGGTCCTTGGTCAGCTGACGGAGCTTTCCGTCGCGCAGCAGGTAGACTCGTGAGTCGCCGACCTGTCCAATGAGGTATTGCGAGCCCGTGAGGATGAGCACCGATGCCGTCGTACCCATTCCCTGCTTGTCCACTTCGGTGATCGTGCGCTCGTAGATCTTCGAGTTCGCCTTCTTCACCGCCTCGGCGACTCGAGTCGCGACAGACTGGCCGCTCACATCGGTGATCCCGGCCAGCTCGCGCGAGATGATCTGCACGGCCATCTCGCTCGCCACTTCGCCCGCCGCGTGACCGCCCATCCCATCGGCCACGATGAACAGCCCCCGCGTTTCGTTCGCTTCAGCGAAGAAGCTGTCTTCGTTCCCAGCGCGGATCATGCCCACATCCGAGCGGGCGGCGACGTATAGGTTCACTAGCGATCCTGTAACACGAAGAGGACGGTCGCGCCGATCAGCACGGCCGCGGCGAGCCACACCGCCGTCGGGACGGCGCGCGACGCGGGTGGTTCAGCCGACTGTGACGCGCGCGGGGCGACGATCGCCCGGGTCGCCGGCGCGCGCTTGGGATGCGGAGGCTTCTGGCCGACGATGACGCGGGGACCGCCACTGGACTCGCCGGTCGACGCCGGTTCCGAACGAAATTCGAGCTTCACTCCACCAAACCGGACGGAAACGCTGTCGCTCAAGCGGTGCTCACCGCTGACTCGATGACCGGCCACGTACGTGCCATTTGTGGAGTCCATGTCGACGACGAACCACCCAGCCGCACGGCGCTGCAGTTTCGCATGCGAGTCGGACACGCTGTCGTCATCTATAACGAAGTCATTGTGTGGTCCACGGCCAACGTGCACGAGCGGCGTGCGTACGGGGAACCGCATCCCTTTGCTCGGGCCTTCGTTCACGACCTCGAACGTGGCCAGCGCAGCGGCGGCCGGCCGTTCTTGCTCGACCGGCGCCTCGTCCGCGTAGAACCTGAATTCCTCGGCGCCAACGCGAATCACATCGCCGCGGCGAAGTGGTTGTGCATCGCCAATGCGCGCGCCGTTCACGAAGACACCGTTCGCGCTGAAATCTCTCAGCACATACCCGGACGGTCCAACCGAAACCCCGGCGTGCTGCCGGGAGACGTCGGTACCCGGTACGACTACGTCGCACCCGGCATCACGACCGATGCGAATCCCGCTCGCAGGCACGCCGTACTCGCGGCCGTCGACGAGAGACACGAGGCGACCACCGGTCGCCGCGCGTGCGCGATCGGGCGCCGCGGCCTTGGCGGCCGATACGCGAAACGCGGGCACGAGTACCGTGCTACCCGCCTTGCGGTCGTCGGAGAAGCGGAGCTGACGCCCGGCCACCTCGATCCTGTCTCCGTGGAGCAGTGGTGCCGGTTCCGCACCGAGCGCCACACTATTCACCAGTACCGTGACCCCCGACGCCGCCCTGCGCACGGTGGCCGAGCCGCGCGAGTCCACGGTGATGATCGCGAGATTCCCCTTCTCCGGAACAGCACCGAACCGAACGCCGGCGTCGTCATCCGCTCCGATGCATAGCTCGCCAACGCTCAGCTCGATCTCCTTGTCGTCAAGCCGAATGTGAGCCATGCCGGTGCAGACGGCGGGTCGATACGCGAGGCCGAAGGGAAAATGGAAAGCCCGTTGAGACGACATCGCCTCCACGGGTTACGCGGCGGAAACTATGGCTGGCTGCCATGACTGGCAAGCAGGAGCCACTGCGCCGCCGCATCAGCCATCGGCTGAACTGGCTGTCAGCCACCGTCGACAATCGACTACCACTCGGCGTCACCCAGCCACCAGCCCGACCATTCAGCTACCAGCTCCAACAATTCCCGATCGCCCCCGCCCGATTGCCGACAGCTCGCCCTGCTGCAACCGGTAGAGCCGTTGGTACAATCCTGCTCCGCCGAGGAGCTCGCGATGCGTCCCGCGCTCTCGTACCTCACCGTGGTGAAGCACGAGAATCTCGGTCGCGTTGACGATCGTGCTGAGTCGATGCGCAATCGCGATGGTCGTCCGCCCGCGCATCAGCTCCGCAAGTGCTTCCTGAATCGCAGCCTCGACCTCGCTATCCACAGCGCTCGTCGCCTCGTCGAGGACGAGCAGCGCCGGATCCGCCGCGATCGCGCGAGCGAACGAAAGCAGCTGGCGCTCCCCGACACTCACGGACGTCCCGCGCTCGCCGAGCTCGTAGGCATAGTCACCCGGCAACCGCCTCACGACTCGATCAGCACCCACTCGCTCCGCCGCCTGCACGACGTCAGCGTCGGTGATCGGGTGCGAGAGGCGGATATTCGAGCGAATGTCTCCGGCGAAGAGAAAGATGTCCTGCTGGACGTAACCGATGAGACGGCGCAATTCGTTGATCGGCATCTCGCGAGCATCGACGCCGTTTATCAGAATGCGGCCGCGCTGCGGGTCGTAGAAGCGAAGCAGCAGGCTGACGATCGTGGTCTTCCCTGCACCCGTGTGTCCAACGAGCGCGATCGTCTCGCCGGGCCGCGCCGTGAAGCTCACACCGCGAAGCACCCACTCGGGCTCCTTCGGCGAGGTGTCTCCCCGGGCGAGATGGGCGAGATCGTAGGCGAACCACACGTCCTGGAATTCGACGGTGGTCGGAACGTGGCCGCGCCTTCTCGCCGGCTCGCGCCAGTCGCGGCCCCCGGCGCGCGAGGCCGTGTTCGCCGTTCCGTGTTCGCGGTCGTCCGTCTCCAGTTCCCGCTTCTCCGTATCCAGCAACTTGAACACACGCTCCGACGCCGCCATCGCCTGCTGCAGCGTGTTGTATTTGTCGGAGAGGTCCTGAAGCGGTTGGTAGAATCGCCGCACGAGCTGGAGAAACGCAGCGACCGTCCCTACCGTGAGCGTCGCGTCGCTCACTCGTGCGGCGCCGGCGACCATGAGACTCGCCATCGCCACCGTCGTGAGCACTTCGATCACCGGGAAGTAGAGCGCGTAGATCCGGACCGAGCGCAGGTGCGCATCGAGGTGCTCGCGGTTGAGGTGATCGAATCGACGTGACTCCGTCGACTCGCGCCCGTAGAGCTGCACCACGCGAACCGCGGAAACGCGCTCCTGCAAGAACGCGTTGATGCGGGCGAGGCGCGTCCTGATTTCGCGGTAGGCCTCACGCACCTTCGTGCGAAATACGTTCGACGCGATGACCACTCCGGGAATCACCGCGAACGCCGCGAGCGCGAGACGCCAATCGACCACGAGCATCGCCACGCTGATCGCGAGCAGCGTGAACAGATCCCCGATGCCGGCAACGACTCCCGCAGTGAACAGCTCGTTGAGCGCTTCGACGTCCGACGTCACCCGCGTCACGAGTCGGCCGACGGGATTCCGGTCGAAAAAGGAGATCGAGAGGTTCTGCAGATGCGTAAAGATCTCCGTGCGCAGATCCCGCATGACGCGCTGGCCGAGGAGACTGGTCAGCATCGTTTCGCCGTACGTGAAGAAGAACTGCAG
>Ga0075420_100000198_pt1 | contig 43499 bp, 54 predicted proteins | sample SoiMetdeltSBSDD4_FD_75296 | JGI IMG/M metagenome (GOLD analysis project Ga0075420, IMG submission 75296) | Bulk soil microbial communities from a Populus tree surrounding site in Tennessee, USA - Soil MetaG P. deltoides SBSDD4 | ecosystem: Environmental > Terrestrial > Soil > Tree plantation...
CAGCGAGTTCCATTTTGATGGTATCACCGCTACCGTTCCGGACAGTTCCTTCCGAGCTTATCGCAACGATCAAGTAATCGTCAAGTTTCGACGCTCCTTGTTCAACTGCGCCAACTACATCCTCTCTAAGATCTCCAGACAGCCATTCGTCAATGGTCGAGACCTTAGGACGGAGTCCCTGAAGCTTTGCAATCGACATCGGTCGTACTTCGAGAAGCGAGCCTGTCAAGAAGTTCTCGATACCTTTCTTTGTTGAGACAAGTTTCTGTCTCAACCATCGAGAACCCGTAGTGTTTTGAAGTGAACCTTCCGTCAAGAACTTGAACAGCGGTCCTCGCGCGCGCGTGATAGCCGTTCTGAAAGGAGACATCACTTCATCAGCTTGCTTCATGGTTGGTGCTGTCGTGATCTGATGTGTAGTCGATGTGTCAACATTCAAAAAGTAACTTTGAATACACACCGCGTACATCGACTTCGCAGCACCTCGAGCCACGATCAAGTATTGCTTCGTCGTCAATCGCTTCTTGATGATCTTATTGACGTACTTACCACCGTGTCCATCTTCCGATGGAACATAGACGCTACGTTCGACGAAGTAATACCAACCAAAGATCTGCTCTGCCCACAACTTGAACGACGGAAGAAGGTGGAGATCACTACCGTCAGTCAATGTCAGTTCGTTCTCGCAGTAGAGGATGAAACCCTCAACCGCCAGATCATCGTAGTAGATGTTCGGGTTGGCGATGAGCGCATCGATGCGATTCATCTCCATCGCGATTTCCCGATTCACTGGGATTTCGCCACGGATTACCGCGTCACGAAACTGACCATAATAGATCGGTGTCGCTTTGTTCGACAACACTATCGTCAACCCTCCTTTCTACTTCTTGCTCAAGCCATTTCGAATTGCTTTGCCCGCCGGAGAGTTGGCGATTGCAACGGCTTGATTGATGGTACCGCCAAGTTGCAGAATGTCGGAGACAACTTTCGCGCCTTTCTGAAACTTGGATGGATTCAATCGACTGTATTGTTGTTCCAGATTTATACGAGTGATCAAATCCTGCAGCTCCCTGTTTGAGAGGGCTTTGGTACCACCGACCTTTACCTTGCTTCGGATTTCAGTTGCTCGTTGCGCATCGTCTGATGTGGAGGTGGAAGTTTTGGTCCGACGTACACCCCACTTCATTCCTTTCACACCGAAATGCGCGAGGAAATCGACTACTGAATCACCCATAGCCAGATCGCTCATTTCATGTTGAGCCGGAAGCTCATACTCCGGACCTTCAAAATCACCAGTCCACAAAGCTATCCGATCAAAGTTCACCCAAAATGTGCCTGGACTATCCCTTTTATCCGGTTTGGCTGGATTATCTGGAAATCCAAGCGTCAGATGAGGAGTGAACATTTCAAACTGCGGAGTGGAGTGATACGCCTTGTAGATCTCTGGATTTGTGAGGAAGTAACCGCGAATGGTTTCCAACATCTTCGAATTGTGTCTTCCGAAGAAGAGAACATCCGCTTCTTTGACGCCAAGCGTGCCTCGACGAAGAACATCCATACCGAAACGCTGCATCGAGGTTCTGACAACGTGATCCAGATACCTCGTTATCTTGATTGCACTCGCATCGCTCACTTGATCGCCGAGATTCATCAACGTCATATGAGGCACTTTGTCACTTGAGATCTGCCAGACGTAATCATCTTTAGCAGGTATTGCGACGATAACAACTTGGCTCATTTCACCTCCTCACTGCCACTTGATACCAACGCGAGCACCAATGTCATCCGTGCTGAATGTAAAGTTGCTTGGTAGTGCCCCACTGACGCCGGTTTGCACGATAGAACCGACGTTTCCTGTACCACTCGGCGCACTGTTCGCGTATGTATAAGGATTCGTTGCACCGATTGAACGCAGGCTACACCCAGCAACTTGACCTGTTACCGTAATCCAAATAACTGTTCCTGCGGTAACACTATACGCCGATGGCAACGTATACGTTTTCACGCCGGTAGTTGTGCTATCGAACACCTGTCCATAATCTTGCGACAGGCTTGAGGCGCCAGGGCGGTTGCTGGAGTTCCCGAGTCGAATACCTAGACGTACTTTTCCGCCAGCACCGGCAGCAGTCGCTACATCTATTGAAATGTCAGTGATTGCCCCGTCAGCTGCGATCGGTAGAGGTACGCAAAATTCTGAATTGGTTCCGAGGGTAAGGGTTGATCCAACTGGACCAAATGGAGTGGTAGACCACTTACCCGAAAGTGGAGTGATACCTCCCGCGGGTCCAGCTGGGCCAGTGGCACCTGTGGCTCCAGTAGAGCCAGTCGCTCCGGTGGCTCCCGTAGCACCGGTATCACCCTGTGGTCCTTCAGGACCAACAAGAGAATCAAGCCATTCGGCTTCAGTTCCGACGAATCCGTTGTCAACAGCAACCTGATAAGCGGAATCCCCATCTGCCCCAGCTGCTCCTGTAGCGCCTGCAGATCCCGTGGCTCCTGTTGATCCTGTTGCTCCTACCAGAGAATCCAACCACTCCGCTTCAGTGCCAACGAAGCCATTGTTTACAGCAACTTCGTAGGCGGAGTCACCGTCTGCACCTGCCGAACCCGTAGCACCTGTGGATCCTGTAGCTCCTGTAGCTCCGGTGGCTCCAACAAGAGAGGCGAGCCAGGCGGTTTCGTTTCCGACAAAACCATTTGCCACAGCGACTTCGTAGGCAGAATCTCCATCCGCTCCTGCGGATCCAGTAGGACCTGGATCACCTTGGGAACCCGTAGCACCAGCAGGACCAGTTGCCCCAGTCGGCCCAGTTGCTCCAGTAGCACCAGTAGCGCCAGCAGGTCCAGTAGCACCAGTTGCTCCAACAAGAGATGCCAACCAAGCAGCTTCGGTACCGACGAAACCATTAGCAACTGCAACTTCGTAAGCTGAGTCACCTTCTGGTCCTGCGGGACCCGGAACACCTTCGAAAGTGGCGTCAGCGATCGCCTCTTCGATCATGATGGCGATCAGAGCATCGTTACTGAAGTATTCAAGGTCAGCCCAAGCTTGAACACCGTCGCCAATCTTGAACTTCCCAGTATCTAGCTCAACGCCAGGTTCACCTGCATGCAAGATGGGATTGTCGGTGGTCCATTCCGCAGCGGGACCCCGGCGGAACTTGAACGTGTACAACAAGATTCCTCCTAAGGGGGTCCACCATCAAGAACACTTTCGAGAACAGAATCTGGGTCGGGATCCGTCCATCCAGTCTCTTCCCTGTACGCGTTCATACGCCATTCAAGCTCTTGAATCTGTTGTCGCATGGCGTCGATCAGATATGACAGGGTAGGCGGGTCAAAAAGCATCCGTACACGAAGATAGATGTACGATTTGACATTGTTCTTTCGAGGATCCGTGCCCAGGAAGGCGTCCCACGTGGCCGTAGAATCCTCGATCGCAAATCCGTTCTCCGGACCGATCCCCAGCTGCTGAAGAGTTGCGAAAACTGAGTTGATGTGCAGCACGATGTCAATATCAAACGCCGTGTAGCTCTCATCAATGCCCAGAATCTTCTTCGTGCTGGTGAGGATACTGTCCACGTGAGACACCTCCCTTGAGGGGGCTAGAAACGATTCTCGTTCAGACGACGCTGCAGGGCCATGACGACCTGAGATTTGGGACTCGACATTCGCATGTCGACAGGGCTCTTCAAGTATCGCTGAAGAGCTCCGACCGTCTTGTACGGCTTCCCATCTTGGACGATGCCCTTACCATCGACAACCAGACTACTGTCAACAGTAGCCTTCAGACGACGCTGAACAGCCTTCACGAGGTCACTGGGGTTGCTGATGACACCATCGACCTTGGTCCCCATCACTTGCTGCCAGCGACGAATCGTTTTCGGACCCAATTCACCGTCAACAACAAGCTGCTGGAATGCAACCGGAACCTGAGGCACTTGGGTTGCACGAATCTTGGCAGCAACTCGAGCCACAGAGACAGCATTCCCACTGATCTCGAAATGCATATCATCTTTGCGCCCGGAGTAGTTTCCACCCCAGCGAACGACACCTTCGCAGTGGTTCAGAATGCGCCGGATTGCCTCACGTTGTGTTGCATTGAACGTGTCCGACTTCCCCATCGGATGATTCGGCGCATTGAGGTCAATCGCGGTACCGGAAGAGTGATTGCTCAACGTGTTGCTGCCTTCGATGGTCTTGTAGGCGTAGCCCCAACACCAACCATCGCGAAGTTGCTCAACCGTTCGGTTGAATTCCGAAGCGACGTACATCAGAACGGTTTCAACATCTCCGCCCTTGACGCCGTTCGGGAAATCCACACCGTTCGACAACTTCGGTGTCACGATCCCGATCGCAGCCCTGTTTGCACTGGCGGGCCAACCGTTCTGAGAAGTCGTCACGACGCGCAACCACCCTCGTATGCCTTCTCAGGGTCAAGCTCTGCAGCGTCGTCCTCTTCATCATCCTGAGATTCGGTAGACTGATCCACATAGGTGCCGGAGACAACTTCCGCGGCAACCTGATCGTGAATCGGAGTCACCTGTTCCGAACCTTCATGGACGTTTTCCTGATCCGTCATTGCTCCTCCTTCATTACCACAATTTCGTGTCGCCAGCACGACGAACGACGAGCGGCCGGGGAAGAAGTCTCTCGTCGCCGTAATGGATGGCGTTGTGGGTTTGGTGTGCGACTGCGATTAAGAACTCTGGATCCAAGATGCTTGAGTCGCCATTGGAAATGTCAGCGACAGTCATCGGATTCATGTGGTGAATGGCGAGTCGTTCATGTATCTCGTAACCTTCAATACCCAGATCGCAGCCACCATCTCTGACTATGATTTGGTTACGAAGTAAACGCCATTCCCTTGATTGATAGAACTTCTGGTTGATGTACCGATCGAAACCAAAAGTTGATCGACCAACTTCACCGTGGAGTCTGAGATACTCGAATCGTTCCCTCAGCGTACTGAGCCGTCTGAGTTCCGAGTAGGTTCTAATCCTCATCTTCAAGCACCAACGGAGCTTGGCCAGAATACGCGCGCATAGCATTGAGTGCTTCGGCGTAAAGAGCCTCGTTCTTCTTGGCGTCACCCATGGCAGCCGCCTTAGCTTTCAGAAGTTCGTTCTCTCCAGCCAAACGCTCTTGCTCGAGCCGTTCCCTTGAGGAACCCAGTCTCAAGAAGTGGACGATCTCCTGTGCTGAGGCCGAGCCTTCTCGGATTCGCCTTTCGGCGAGGTCGACCGCCAAGGATATGAGTTGATTCTCACGTGCCTCAGGCGTAGTCGCCGGCGGACGACCTCTGTTTGATCCAGACTGACGTCTACCGGTTGACATTGTTACTCCTAGGACGTCGCCATGAGGCCGGCGTTCTTCAACTTGAGGAGAAGCGCGTTGAAATCGGCCTTGAGAGCGGTCAGGTCGGCCGCGGTGGTGTCAGCCTGCAGCGGCATCTTCTTCGGAACGACCAAAGCTGTTCCGTCTGAGCCGAACAGTGCAAGCTGCACCAACTCTTGGTTGGGTTTCTTGGTAGTTGCAGTGACAACCGTCGCCTGCATAACACCGTTGGCCATAATTCTCTCCTACTCTGGAAGACTTCCCACCGGGTTTTTCAGCCCAAAAAAGTTGCCAGAAAAGTCCCCCCGGGGCTTTTTCGAGGAGGGCGGCGATGCAGGTGGGGGGTCTATTTTGCGAGGCCCCCTCCCCCTACCTTTGATGTTCCCGAATCAAGTCACAGGAACTGGTTCATTCTCCAATGAAACTTTTCTGTAGATTCCAAGAACATTCTCACGAACGATTTCATCTATTGCTTCTTCGATCGCGAGAGATTGATCAGCTTCACTCAAGTCGTCTGATGTGCGAACGATGCGAGCAAGCAGAGCACTACTGAAGTAACCAGCAGCCATGTCAAATGCATACCACTCATCGAAGTGAGTGAATGGATTGTAAGGGTTGTCGACTGTGGTTAGCATGCTCTCCATGTCTTACACCTCACTCTCCAAACCTATTCTGAGAGTGGACAATGAAACACCAAGAGCGTCCGCTACTTCTGCCTGGGTGTATCCAGAACTCAACATGAGCTGGGCTCTAGCTTTCTTAGTAGCAGTCATAGTTCTTGGTGTGCGTGGTGTTGCAAGTTGTTTCACTTGATCAAGGTCTGCGTTGGCCAAGATCTGATTCAACTTGTTGTTACTAATAGCACCTGCTTGAATGGCGGCCCACTCGGAGTCAGTGAATTGGATACGCTGCTTCTTTGCTCCGGTACGGAGGCGGGCTTCAGCAAGTGCCTGTCCCTTGATCTTCTTTAGATCTGCGGGATCCATGTCGGGGTTTGATGCCCGCTTCTGGGAAACCACGGCGTTTGCTAGGAGCTGGGCCTGTCTCTCAAGGGGTGCATTCCTAAGAGCAAGATTCAACTTGGCGTTGAGTGATGCCACTTCATTTGCATAGGCGGTCTTTGCGGAAGGTGAATAGGGGACACCTCGAGTGCTGGCTGCTTGCTTCCTTGATTGATTGGCCAAGGCCTTCAATCGATTAGCATGATCTGCATACACCTTCTCTATTGGAGTACCAGAAGAAAGGGTGTTTGCGTCTCGTGCTTCTGCCAACTTCGTAGTCTTGGTAGTCTTCTTTATCAACTTCCCTTTATCATTGACAAAGGTAGCACCAGTAGGTGTGAAGATCTTCTCACCAGTACCCTTGTCAACCTTGAATCCCTGCTTCCGTTCAGGAACCCGAAGCTCTGACCCTGCCTTCGAGATGAGGGTAGATGCACCAGCTCTTGCACCACCTTGGTACTTGGCTTTGAGTTGAGCTATCCCATTGTCAACAGCAGAACCCTTGTAGTTCAGGTTGTGCTTCTCAGCATCGATGACTACCATGGAGTGCCGAACTGCTCGAGCAAGCTCGGCATCGTTTGCACCACGGATAGTCATGTCAGTGATGAGGTTAGAGATAACGCCCATCTCAACCTGCTTAGTACGAGGAGTCATGCGAGGCATGCCTTCATAAGCAGGGTAGGCTGCAATAGGATCAAAGCCTTTTAGACCTTCAAGCGGAGGCTTGGTGCGTACCTTCTTTTGATTGTTCGGGATAACCAGAACAGTATCCCCATCGAAGTCAGCACCAGACAACCTTTCTGCTACCTTGTGATGGATACCGACTGCATCCTTCGCCGAACCTAGAGCTCGTCGCGCTTCGGGATTCCTGTTGTTAACGGTTAGTTCTGGAATCTCGAACACACCACCATGTGGGTGCCGAACCAGGACTACACGTTCACCATCTCGGAAGTTCGGAGCATGGATCTCTGTCTCTTTGATGGAGGAGATGGGAAGGATGACATGGTGTCCACCCTGACGAGGCAGAGCTGCTGCTTGGAGATGGACTGCCGATGAGTCGACATCTTCAGCAAAGGTGTCAAGCAGTTTCTTTCTGACCGTTGGGTTGGTCAACGCCATGATCTCATCATGCTCAGACTTACGACGTTCATAGGTCATGTCAAGCTGAGCTTTGGCAAGAGCAGGGCTCTGCTTAGAAAGGAACTGAGATGACAGGTTGTTGGACCAAGTACTCCAGTTTCCTTCTTCGTTGACGATGTTCATTACGCCATGTTGACGACTAATCGAAGCACCGAATGGGTTGTCCTGATCGACATTCCCATCCTTGTCTCGCTTCAATTCCTTCATAGCGTCGAGCTTGTTTCCAGTGTTACGTTTGTTCGTATTGAAAACAAGATCTGCACCTGGCGGCATGTCATCTTTGTACATGGCCATGCCCTTGATGTAGTGCGTGCCGTCAACCGCAATACGAACCTGAGCATAGTTGGATCGTCCAAGAGACAAGTCGTCAACACCACGGCGAACGTGGATCACACCATCAGCTTGACTACCACCTTCGTCGGCGTACCGAACTGCCACACGTTTCGACGAGACAGAAACAGGGGGTTTGATGCCCAGGTAAGTACGACCACCATCTTCAGAGAAGTCTGTCACTTGCTGAATCTGAGAACGATTCTTGAAGACTTCAGAATAGGTAGTACCTGGCTTCGCCAAGACTTTGATCGTTGTGTCTTGACCAGTACCTAGTTGCTGCACTTTGACATAATGAAGGGTGTATCCTTCTTCCTTCAATCGAGCGACAGCAACAGCCAACTTCTCTTTACTGACACCAACGTGATGTTCTACGCCAGCACCGATATCAAGGTATGTCTTCTGTTCTATCTGATCCTTGAGCATGTTCGATGTGGCTTCAAGAATCTTCGCCTTGTCTCTCTGCCCAGGCTCGAGAAGAGAACGAACAGAAGATTCGTTGATTCCCATCCTTTGACCGATGGCAACGTTTGAAAGACCCTTGTTCTTCAAACGTTGAGCCATGTCGATATCGGCTTGCTTGACTGCATTCCTGGCAATGGATTTGGCTACCCTGAAATCAGTGGTGTTCATTCCGAAACCACGCATGATTTCAGAATCACTCATACCTTTTGATTTCAGATCATCAACCATACCAAGAAAGTCGCGGCTTCTGGTCTCAACATCGCCACCTGAACCCCAAGGATAGCGGCCAGACTTCCTGAGAATGCCGTAGTGAGCAAGATAGGTGCTCTCATCTATTATCAAGAAGTCGCCTCCACTCTCAAATAGTTCAGACGCTTGTCGAAAGTGATGATCTTATCCATGATGTGGAAGATGTTATCCGGATCAGGGAGATACACCTGCACCTCATCATGCTGGTAGATACGAAGTTCAGCTTCAAACTCGAGAGGCTTGAACCTGTACTCCAAACAAAACAATGCCATGTACACTTCAAGCTGATGGACAGATCCAGCATTCATACCTGATTTGAAATCGTGGATCCGAAGCTTGTTGTTACGGAAACAGATGGTGTCAGCGGTACCATAACAGTTATCCGAGTAGTACAGTATCTGTTCACTGGACATTCGAAAACCAATGGCGTCATTGACATATTGATTCAACGACATTGGGGTGTCAGGAAGCTTCACACCTAGGCGGATCAAGTTATGAGCCAAGGCATGAAGTTCAGTTCCACGCTGAGCTGCCATAGCCTTGAAGAAGACGCGATCGAGTTTGTCTTCATCATAGTTGATCCAATGGTAGTTACTGGCGGAAAGGAATGCGTGCTTACCGTGGAGTTGAGAATGACTGGTAAAGTTCATGCACAATCTCCACTTCATTCTCTGGGGCAATCACCCGCCCAAACGACATCCCATTCAACAAATCAAGGTAGTACTCTTGATTAGGCTGGAATGGAGCATCAAGGGACGGCTTAGTCTCGAGAACTCCCCAACGATCGAAATGGAGAAGAGTGAGGTCTGGAAACCCTTGAATGTAGTTAGGGTCATTCTTCAAAACAACCAAACCAGGAAACTCACGCTTTAAACGTCGAATGAGCTGCATCTGATATACTCGCTCGAACACGGCTTGATCTCACTCCTTCTATTATATCCCGCGATTTCTACGCTAGTTGGTATCTATTTACACAAACGCTGATACAACTGTTGCGTAGGCCAAACTCGTTGCTGATTCAAGATTGCCAATTTGATATGAACATCTATGAGACCATATCGAATCGCCGCATCCCACGATGTTTCAAACTGTTCGCCAGTCTCAACCTCTTCAATAGGACTTTGAAAACCACGAGCATCATTGAAGAATTGTTTGTAGTACTTGATGGCAAACCACCTAGGACGCCACAACAGATTCTCGCGATGGTTGTCTCCACGATCCCCGTTCAAATTGATGGGGGTATCAAAAGCTTCGTTCGGTGGAGGAGGCAGAAACTCTTGCGCAACCAAAGGTGCTATTGCTCGTTTGAATTGAATTCCACCTTTCATCAATCCAACATGAACAACTCCTCGTTGATTCCTCATCAATACCATAGGTTGACCATGACGATTCACCACTCGACCATGGTCACTGACAGAGTATTCCGGAAATGTCCGAATTGGTTTCCAAAGTTCCATTCATCCTCCTATGTACACATCTTGTCAAATCCAAAAATTTTGAGCGAAAAGTTTTTTAAAATCTTACACTTGGTATCTAATTAGATATCAAGTATGCAATAAAAAAAAAGTTTTAGCTTCAAATTTGGATTTTTGACAAGTCTACCTATGACAAATTAGGACATCCGCGACATGGTCAAATGGGTCACTTTTTTCTAGAGAACAAATCGGACATAATGACACGCTCGTTGAAGCTCTTCTTTTCCTTCAAACTTCGGGACATTGCCAAATCTATGGCAGAATTTGACATGAGAATGTAGTAGTACAGAATCGAAAACGGTGTATTGAGCCTGTCGATCCTCCCAAAAGCTTGATGCCAAAGCTTGTACGAATACGTCAACGAGTAAAATACCATCGTATCAGTGGTCGTACAGTTCCATCCTTCTGCACCCGCTGTATACTGAACAAGATATACCCACGTGTCACTCTGAGGAATATTCTCGTGTTTATGACCGTTCCACTCCGCTACGGTAACGAGATCGGACAAAGATCGTAGGGCCTCCAGTTCGTAGTCGAAGTTGTAGAAGACAACCAACTTCGCATGGCGACCCATCAATGTCTTCAATGCTGCTATCCGTGAAGAATCCAAGTTGACAATCTTCCGTATAGTCGCGAACAACTCCCCCACATCTCGGATAGGCGCGCCCTTGAACGGGTTCCATCGTTTCTTCACCGCCATATCAAATGTGTCACGATCATACTCAACGTCAACTACTCGCACTTGACGAGTCGTCCTTCGCTCGAACGGCATCTCAACGAGCAAGGAGTTTCTCAATCGCACAAGTTTCGCTACTTCCACATACCTGTCCACTTTTGGAAACTTCGTGAATGTATTGTAGATCACATGCTGTCTCTTGAATTGTGTTCGATTGGTATAGAAACCATTCGCGATAAAGACAGGTATGTAGTCCAGCCAAGTATCCCCAGGGGTTGCGCTTAGCAGGATCCATCGATTGGATCGGGCAATGTGGATAAAGGCTTTGGTCCATTGTCCACTACCAACCAATCTCTGTTCGTCAAATATGAAGAACGCTCCGTGAACCTTAGTGTACCGTCCGATGTTGTTCCAGCTATCGACGGTAAGGACGCCCGCTGTTGTAGCATTCGCATACTTCCCAACACCATACTTGACAAACTCTCCATCCCAGTCAAGGGAATCACGTTTCTTGGCAGTGGTGATGACGTAGACATCTTTTGGCGCTTCCGATCTCATATAATATGCTGCAGCAACGAGAGACTTTCCAGTCCCGACGCCTCCCCAAAGTATCTTTCCGTTGCTGAGTTTATTCAGAGCCTCTTCTTGATGCGGATACAATCTAAAAGTCATTATCCCCAGTCCATTCAGTAGACCAACGGGGCGTGCTAAACCCCCTTTCAAGAGCGTGATCACCCTTGTGATTCTTTTTCAATTCACATCTCCCCCAATGACCAGACTTATTGGGTTCTTTTACCGCCTTGCAACGATTGAACAGCGTTGCCCAAGGCAAAGAATCTCTGACGTGCTCGTCTGTTCCTCGTACCATCACTCCTCCTAGGCAAAAACAGAAGACCATGGTTAGGCCTTCTGCTTCCTTTCAGATCTCTGTGAATTGATCACCAATCTCGTCAACGCTCATCTCATACACATCCTCGAAATGCTCCACAGTCAGAATGCGCCACAACTGTTTGAACTCGGTGTCGATGACGAAGTAGTTGTCCTCAGCCAGATACTCGTTGAGAATCTCTTCAGTCCATCGATCCTTGACAAACGGGTAGGCTTTCAGAATCATGGGGAGCGATCGTTCGGTGAATTTGACGGCATACAGAGCCATGTCAATCCTTTCACGTAGGGTCTTCTATTATACCCCACGTTTTCATCGCGACTCAGGTAAAAAATATAAGACAAGCAGGAGGACCCCCATCCCCCTGCTTGCCCTGCTGATGAAGCGTATTCAGTTGTGGGTGTTGCGGCCTTTCGACAGTAATCCCCTCTAAGGTGTATCCTCCACACGAGATGGTTAGACCATAGCGCATCACCCCTAACATCTCCAGGCAAGGGTCAGAGCCGGGGAAGCACTCTGACCTTCACCTGCAAACGTCAGCGGTCGTCGAGGATCTCGCCAACACCGTCCTTGTAGAAGTTCTTCTCGTCCTCCGTCAGCTCTCCCCAGAACTGCCGCATCTCGACAGGGGTCACCTCACGACCAGGACAGCCGAAGTAGGCCTTGATTTCGATGATGGATGCCGGTTTCGCCACGTTGTCTCCTCCACCTGAAAAGAAAAATGAGAAGCCACGCTACTGTGCGTGATGCCAATTCGATCTTGGCTCGACTTCTCTCTCGTTATACGCCTTGTATTTCTTGCGAGGTCAGTTGAACACGATGATGATGACCACGCAAATCACGATGAACGCGAACATTAAGAAGCCCTTCAGTTCCTTACTCAAGAGCCCTCCTCTTCACTCACCGTCCAAGTATTCGGCGAAATCGACGATTTCTTCACGAACCAAGCCTTGTCAACATCCACATTGAACTTCCTCTTGGTTCCGTCGCCATATACTCCGACGAACTCCAAACTTCCTTCATTCACTTTCGGATTGTCAACACGGCACCAACGATTCCATTTGTCCGCCATGGACTGCTCGACAGGTCGCATTGATTCTTTGATCCGTTCAACATCAATACGCTCTCGATCATCCTCGTAAAGAACAATCATGCCAGTCCTGAGATGAGTTCCATCGAACAACAAATCCTCAGTACTCGAATCCATTGTGTAGTACTTGGAAACCCACTCGATGCTCAGTTCATCTTTAGTCGTCACGCGGTTTCTCCCTCAACAATGCGATCCTGATCAAATCCCTCTGGTAGCTCGTGAACCCTGCCTGCCCGGGCCGGGAGCTCGTCGAGATCAGCATACTTGAGGTCCAGCGGGTCTTCGTGAATCGTGACGTACATAGTCTTGAGATACGCCTTGACTCCGGTCTTGCCACCCACGGCCCACTCGTACGGACGGATCGTGAGATCCACCGTCTTGACGTCAACCCAATCGAGAAGTTCAACCATGCTTTCATCAAGGATAGAACGTCCTTTTGAAGTGACAAGCACAAGTCGTGGAGGACGGATCTTGAAACCGATGGAGACCTGCAGATACGGCTGCTCCGGATCCCCCTCTTCCCGGGATCGAAGCGCTTTGATGTTCCAACCATCGCGCTCCATATCTTCTGCAGTCTTCTCATCCAAGAGCACGCAGAAGTTCCGATCTCCCTCTCGATTGTAACGCCCCTCTCTACCCGCGAAGTTCCGGAAGATCAGACGAGCGTCTTCAATAGTGAGCATGCCATCATTTGGGCTCATTCGTTTTCCTTCTCTGTTCATGCCCTCGAATGCACGGATACTTCAAGAGCTCATTATGATGGCAGAAGCACGCCCCACAGGACCAGCATCCGAAAGGGATATCGGAATACTGTCGCATGTCGTGTGAGGGGTGGATTCCGTCAGGAGTCTCCATCGATCCAGACCTCGTCATCCAGCTCAACGTTGTCGATCTTCTCATACACGTCGAGGAACGTCTTCTTCCGGTCCCCGCTGTGTGTCACCTCGAAGTAGTACTTGTCGTCGAGAGTCGTGATCACCATGGCCTTCCAGTTCTGGAGCGTCTTCGAGAACCAGACCAGACGAACTTCTGCGGAAGTGATGGGGTTGTCTTCATCCCGCCACATCTCGTTGTAGTAGGCCAGCACCACACCCAGTGCCTGCGACATCGGTTGAGTGACCTCAGGATCGTCGGTCTTGAATGATCGGGGGCCTTCCCGGTTCACGCTTGCTCCTCCACGAATCGCTTTGGTGAATGGAATGTCGGACAGATCTTCGGTGGGTCCATCGTCCACGTATTTTGGATTGAGCAATGGATTGGACGAGATCAATGCTGCCTCAACCGCCCCCTCAAGATCTGTTCCGATAGAAAGACTGCCAACGCCAACGGCGCTCAGAACATCCATCGGCGTGTCGTCATGGAATGTGGCCTCGATTCGACCATCAGAATAGACTTTGGCTGACCCCACAACATCTCCCAGATACGTCAGCGGAACTGTGTTATGAGTCTTTTCCTCGCTCATCCCCATGTCCAATCGTTCATTGCATATCTCCTACGTTTTCAACGTCAGTGAACAGAGAGCCCGATAACCCTTGGCGATGAATCGAGGACCGTCGTGCTGGTTGCCGGATTCGATCGCACAAAAACCCATCTCAGAACCAGGTCGAGCAGGTTTGACCTCGAATGTTATGTAATTGTGATATCCTTCTGGGACCAACACTCGAGTGTTGTATTCTGGACCTGCCACGATCTCCTCTTTGTGTATCACACCAGGGATCGTGATGATGGCTGTGTATGGACGAAGATCTTTCTCTGGAACACCGGATCGGAAGATTACAATCCGACGAGGGTGAGGTTCGGGATCTCCTTCTCTCGGATCTGGTACCTGAGTTGTCGCCGGAGCACCTTGTGTAATTGGTGGAGGTGCAGGTTGTGGTGCACTTGGATGTGTATCCTTTGGACACTTCTCGGCCGACACAAACACAAACGCCAAAACCAAAAAGAATGACATCCACGATCTACGTTTCACTACTACCTCACAAACTCCGCGAATGGTCCGAAGTAGTCGATGGTCTCTCGAGCCTTCTCAGTCAGTTTCTCGAAGTAGGACTCGTCAATAGCCTCCTGAGGCATGTCCATCGCCATTTCAGCTTCCACCCACAAGAACCCTTTGGTACCAGTTACCGCGTACGTCTTGCCATCCTTCACTCGATACAAGACACCCCCGCCGAAACCTTCTCTAACTGGAACAAATCGCCCAGTTCTTCCGACGAAGTGCATAGACTTGTCAGAGGTACCGAAGTCGAGGTACATCGTCCCCTGGGCCACATGCTTGGTCTCGCAGTAGTCGTAGAACATCAAATCTTCGCCAGTGAACAGCTTCTTGTAGACGTACGGATGCTGGAATTGAGCACCAACCGCAATCCACTTCTCACCCTTACGAGCGATGTAGACTGCGTCATTCACAAGACAGAACTTGTCATACAGATCCGTCTCCGGCTTGTATTCGAAAACGTAACCGTACTTCTCCCCGAACAACTTGACGGCATCGATGATCTCCGGTGTAGCATTGGGGATCTTGATGGAGTCGGTCTTGATGTGGGCAACGTCGAAACCCTGTGATTGAACGAAGTGCTTCAAATCAATCATGAACAAAGCACCGCGCTTTGCTACGATGTTGTCAACATTTCGAACATCGCGGAATGGGTTGTCGAACTTCGCCGACGTCAACCCGTAGACAATGTTGACAACGATCTTAAGTGCGTAGGCCAACGCATCAGCACCCGAAGTATCTGTGATGTATGGAGCGAGTTTGCCTCCAAGAAGACTACGGGCGAGGTCGAAGTCCTTAGCTTTAATTGCCAGACGCGCCTCAACGAGCCCTCGGAAGTTATCCGTATACTCTCCAAACAGATTGAGATTGATGATGCTTGCCGGATGCATCGAGGCCACATCAAGAAGGGCAACACTTTCGTACATACCAGGTTCAGCATAAACGTAGCCACCTTCACCAACGACCTCACCGCGATACAGACTCTGACCCCGATCGTAAATGTACCCGGGGAACTCTTTACTCAAGTCCGTATAGACGAAGGATCGTTGTGGGTTCTTGTCGTTGCCGAAGATGATTCGAGCGGTGTGCTTCTGCGTGGTGTCATTGACCGTGAGACCACTGAGCTCGGCCAGAATCTGACGTGCGACGAAGTCTTGGTATCGAGATTCGAACACCACCTCGGTTGCCACGACATCGTTAGCACAGTAATCGACAACTCGCTGCCAGTCCTTTTCATCCACAGGCTGATCCCATGGAAGGTCCAGCTCCATATGATGAACATCGAGATCGATCTCGAACTTCTTCAAACCCTGTTTCACAGAACTGAAGTCATAGATATCGGTGTAACTGATGTTGTATGCCTCGCCGAACATCGCGCCGACATTGCCGTCAATGATCTTCTGTGAGAGTTTGAACAGCTGTTCATTGTTGTATCCGAGATACCGGGCATACAAGATGTGATTGTCGTATCGACGGTTGTTGAAGCCGACCAACTTGAACTTGAACAAACCTTCAATCTCTTGCGAGGAAGGATTGATCATCTTCACAACAACCGGATCGCTCCGATACTTCCAGCACACCACGAATAGATTCGGATACACCTCCACATCGAAGAACACTTCTCGTTCATCCGTAGCCTTCGGTTGGTCTCGAGTAGGTTCTTGGATGGGCTCATCTGAACGCCACCGCATTTGCTGTACCGTCTTCAAACACACCAATGCTTGGTTGGTACTGTTGTTTGCGAATGCTGTGATGGCGGACCGCAGATCAGATACATCGAACTTCATTCCGGAATAGTATGCATCATCCAGAATCTTCTTGATGAAGTCGATTGAGGGCTTCGTCCCTGCGTGGATTTCCTTTCGAAGGTTCCGCTTGATGAGTTCTCGAAGCCCCCTCTCGCTCTTGATGACCTCGTCGTGCAGCACCTTCTTCTCCTTCAAAGGGAGTCCTGTTGAGATTTCAGAAATGGGCACGTTGTTGCAGCGCGTGAGCATACGCCGCAAGGAGGCCTCTCCTGTGTACACCTTGACTTCAATGCCTTCAGCGTACACTCGACTAAGCTCGGAGACATCACCAACATACCGGTAATGGAGATGGACGCCAGCGCCCGACTTACTGAGCTCTCCGTAGGTGGGCGGAAACTCCGAAGCCGCCGCCAAGTTCTTTTCAAGCGACTTGTTACCATCATCGTCCGTCAAATCGAAGTCAATGACAATGTGATCTTCTGGAAGTTTGACAAAGTGCAACTTCGACGTGTCAATCTCACTCAACGTCGTCTTGACATTGATCCATCGACGAAGAGGAGTTCCTCTATCTGTAGCATCCTGAGCTGGTTGATCCGCATACTCCAGATCAAAGATGGACGTCGTCTCATCCATCACCAGCGAAAATGCCTTAGCGTTGTTCAGGACAGGAGCTTTAAACGGCTTGGCAGTGAAACCACTGTAGTAACTTCGCACTGTCGCACCGTCCACTGTAACTCGATCGTGGAATTCTTCGAAATAGTTTTGGAGCTCAGATCGGACTCTGTACTGGGGAAGCGGGCGCTCAATCCCTGTGTCGGCACAGAACTCTTTATACAGAGCATATGCCTGCTTCAAACTCGTACCATCCTGCTTCTTGAAGATGTCGTAATGCGCTTCGACAAAGTTAAAGAAAATGTCTGTTTGCAACATCATCTCAAGCGGTTGGTACGTGTTGTAGAAGTTCTTCCCCATGGAACGATAGACCTCGAGACAATGGTACGCTATAGCACCGAGTTCGAATTCTATCCTCGACATCAACGTGTGGTAGTGATTTGGGTGGAGTTTATCTCCGGTGGGATGGACGTCAATCAAGCGTCGGATAAGTCCTGATTTGGCATCAGATATCCGAACTGGTTGATTTGTTCCCATCCACAACAAAGCATTGATTCTTGTAGAATATGGTGCTTTGTATTTGGCATTCATCGTCATCCACTCGTGGGAGACGATAGAATTCAACTTGGTGTTGTCTTCAATCTTACTCAGGTCCCCATCATGTTGGATCGCAACAAGAGGGTTGTTACCGAACGTCTCTGTCGAGAACGCATTGTTGTTCGATCCGAGGGCTTTGGCCTCGAATGACGTTGTGTAGCCATCGAACAGCTTCTGGATGATGTTGAGTATTGTAGATTTCCCGGTCCCCGCTGGTCCATACAAGACGATAAACTTCTGGATCTTCTTGGAGTCACCAGAGATAACGGAGCCTATCGCCCATTCAATCTTCGCTCTCTCGCTTGGGGCATACAATGTTCCAACCAACTCATCCCAAGCGCTATAGTCGCCAGGGGCAAGTTGGTATGGAAGTCGGCGGCTGACGTAATCGGCTTTCTTGACTGTGCTGTTTGCGAACGTCAACGACTCATCAAGCTGATGAGCGTTATCACTGACGTTATTGACGAACTTTCGGAACTGGTTCCAACCATTGCTACCGAACGAACGCATATACTTGACTTGTTGGATCCCGTTTTCTTCCGCGTATCGGGCAAGTTCATAGTCGACAAGACGTTGTACGTCGTATTCATCTGTCGACCATAGACCAAGTTCTTCATCCCAAATCGCATAGAAGCCGCGACCGCGGACCATCAGATCTTTGGATCTTCCAACAATGAAGTCAGGAAATGCTTCGAGGGTGCCTCCTCGGGTTTCTCTCGTGTTGACTTGAAAGAAATCCATCAACCCTCCTTTCGCGTTCTAGTAGCCATGGTTTTCAATCAGATACAGGCACATCTGGTACCAGATCTCCATCTCAGGAAGAGGTTGCCCGAAGTGCTTCACAGGGAACAAGCCTCCAGTACCGTCATCAGCATATGTTCGCCAGATAACGGCATCCAAGATGTCATCTATTTCTGATTCGGGGAGAGGAACATCGTCGGTATACTTATCAAGAAGGAGGTTCTCCATCATGACCCAGAACCAATACCGCGGCGTATTCCCAGCCTCGAATTCGAGACGCCTCGATAGAGCGATCAGAAGCTCGAGCATGGAACACCCGAGTCTCATCCAATCGTCATCTACCGAGGCAATCCCTTCATCCTCCATGAACTCTTTTCTTAGGTCTCGGCCATCCTCGGCGCGGTTATCGTCATTGGCGACGATCCAGACAAACTCCTTTGTGAAGAGTTTCTTCAAGAGCGACCAATATGTTCTCGAGGGGTTTGCTACCTTGACCGAGCCCACCTTGCTGTAGAGCCATGTGAAATACAACTCATCCAGTGGTGGCTGGCTCATGTTACTCCTCCAGGCCAGCAACTTCCTTCGAATACTTACCACGGCTCAGCAGGATCTCGAACTCGAGTTCGAGGCGATCGTTCCTCACGTACAAGACATTCGGATCCCCTGAGCCATGGCCGAATCGCTCAAGGTTGCCAAGTCCAACCGTCATGTCAACCTCTTCGATCATGTCCTCCCGCGAGTCGATGAGAACTTTGTCACCGCCGAAGTAGGTAACCGTTGATTGTGTGTACTCGGAATCGTTCTCCATGAACTCATCTTTGGTGAGGATGTATGGAGCTTCCTCAGTTCGATTCCGCTTTTCCTTCTCCGAGATTTCTTCGGTCGTCGTATCCGAGAAGATGTTCGACAATACCTCTTCGACGAATTCTTTCCTCGTATCGACAACTTCGAAGCTCTTTGATCCACGGCCTTGATAGTTGATCAGAGCCGCGGCGGCCTCAGCTGCACCCGGAGCAATTTCCTTGATAGTGCTTTCCGGAGTCTGAAACTCATCCTTCTTGTACAGCTTCGCGTAGAACTTCTTCGTCGACTCGACTTCCTTCTGCAGTTGATCCTCGTATTCCTTGCTCAGCTTCCACTGAGCAACGAAGAACCCCGCGACCGATCCAGCAAGAAAGGTAACAAGCCCCGTCGCTCCAATAACAAGTTTGACGTTCATCGCCGCCCTCAAATCTTGTCATAGACGACGCCGTCGACGTTGAAGTCGAGGATGACGGATCGCTCATTGCCATTCACGAACTGCATCGCTTCCCACAGGTTGTGGTCGTCGAAGACGCCGAAGTCGACGAAGTTGTCACTGTTCTCGCGATTCAACACCCAACCGACAAGCTGACCCTCAGGGCAAATGTTCATCCCAAGAGCAACCAACACCTCGTTCAGGAACACGTGACCGCGGGCTCGAAGCAGATCGTTCATGTAGTTTTGTTGCGACCGCAGGAACATCTGGTTGTAACCGGGTTCCTTGGACCATGATGTCGACGTGTGCTCATCGAAGATGCGTGCGTAGATCGACGGAAGACCGTTCTTGTTGATTTGCTTGATGGTCTTGGTTACCGGACCTTCAGCCGTCTCTTCAACAATCGTCCGATCCTCAGTTCCGTAACGAAACTCCCGCTCCTTGTCTGCGCCCACCTCCTTGAGAACTCGCTCACGGTACTCGCGATATCCCTTGTCGAGGGCAGCGTAGGCCGCGGTCACACCAGCGTATCGACGATTCAGAGTTACATGGGATCCAGTCAGTGCGGCGACGGATGCCAAGCCAAGCAGGATCGAGGGACCGTACAGCTTGCCGAGACGCAATGTCGTCCGGAGATACAGTTTCACAACATCTTGCTTGTAGTCGTTCTCACTGTACCTCTCAGAATTGGCCTCTCGCTCAATCTCCATCTTCTCTTTGAGCATTTCATGATCGGATAGAAGATCCTCAACCTTGAGCGTGGCTCGAGCAGCCAGCACAACCGTGCCAATCACGCCCACGGTTCCCGCAACGAACATGATCTTTGGTGAATGCTTCTGTGCAACCAGCAGTCGCCGACCAACACGACTGGTGACTGCGTTCTTGATACTCTGCAGATTCACTACGAAACCTTCCCTTGAAGTTTGAGATGTATGTACACGGCGATAAGTTGATCGTGATTCATTTGGTCAACCCTTTTCGCCCAGCGCTTTGAGGGATATACGGCTTTCACCACTTCCCTGATAGCTTGTTCTTTCATGCGCTAATCCAGCGGTTCTGGCCTAGGGAGGTCCAGAAGATATCCATTGCGCACTCGTGTCACACCAGCGCCGCGGATATCTGTCCAGCCCCATCGATCGTCGGTGAATTTGGATGTGATGCCCAAAAGTTCGTACAAGTCGGCTACTGTCGCCGCTTCGTACTTCGACACAATGTCAAATAGACGACCGATTACTTCTTCTGCTTCGGCTCTCGTGGCAAGAATGATCTCGTCGAAATCATGCGAAGCCCTTGCTCTACGACTAAGGTCATGGGTTCGAGGATCGTCTCTCCTGACGCTGTTTTGCGGCTGAGCAGAATATCGGTTGTAACTGACATATCCGCTGGATCCAGGTGAACGTGCACCAGTTCGACGACTTGTTGATCTGGCTTCTCCGAAGAGCATTCGTTCGATTCCCTGACTGACGACATCAGCAATCGTATCCTTTGCTGCTGGCAGTAGAACGTCGAGAACAATGTAGGAAACAACGCCTCGACCGCTTCCACTGAAGAATGTTTCAGTAAATCTACGACCGAGAGGCTTCTTCCGTCGAACAACCTCACCCTCAACAACCTTCTCAGCCCTCTTTTCAGGCTCAGGCAAGGTTGATTCGACTTTCGGCTCTCGAGATTTACGACTGTTTGGTGGGTAATCGTCCACATCGCCCCTTCCAGGCAAAACTTAAAGACCAGGCGGTCTTTAAGCTTGATCTTCACTATTCGGTTGCGATGTCAATCTTCTCGCTGAAGTGCTTGTTCACGATCTCGACGAGTTGCTTCTCTTGCTTGATTGTTGCTCCAATCAGCGCTGAGCTTGCAAGTCCGACGGCGATCTTGATTGCGGTCTTTGCGATGAAAGCTTTGTCCATGACAATCCTTTCCAGTGGGGTCTCATTATAGCCCTTGCATTTCCTGCGACAGAGGGCACCTTTTCTCCCCTTGGGTGGAGGGGAGGGGAGACAGGCCTCGGCGGTTGTTTAAAGTCGAGCGTCCGGAATAGGAATAAGGTTCTAAAACCCCACACACTAGACTCTTATTCCTCGCTGACTCCCAATTGTCGCTGTATTCTACCGCTTCTGGGTCTTACGCTGCATGGCAATGACCAGAATCCGTCGTTCCCACTTCTTGGAATCCGTACCGACGATCCGATCGAACTCCTCATCGCTCATATGCAAGAGTTCGTTGTTGCTGAAATCCTCCGGTTTGAATCCACGAAGATACTTCGGATGATCGTAGAGCTTCCCTTCGTACAGAAGCGTCAGATCATGCATGTTCATTGCTTCCAATTCAGCTGCCGTGAAAGCATGGAACGTGAGGGGCTGTCGTTCTTCCGAAGGAAGTTCGGCGTCGATCATCTTGGGGAGACCGGCTGCCTGAAGCGCCGCGGCTTTTTCCGCCAAGTCCCCAGGCATGACTCCGACAACGAACTCGGCTGCCACGTCCGCCTTCGTCACCAACTCGAGAAACAGTTGACCGTATGCCTCCGAGTTCATGAACGCGGTAGTGATGGCTTCAGTCTTGACGAAACTACGCCCATCTTCCGATCGAACACCGACCGACATCCGAATGATGTTCTCGAATACCTCGATGATCTTTGCACCATCCTGAGAATCCACCACTGCTTGGAGATCTTTGACGATGTCACCTTGATGCGTCAGAGCCATCTTGGTTAGATCGGCAGTCGAGAGATTGAAATAGTACGTCTCCGTGACCTCGTTACCATCGAGATCCTTGAACGTGAATTCCTTCTTGAGCACGGAGATCCCTTCAGTTGATGCGATAGAAATCGCGGATAGGTGTAACATGGAAGTCCATCACGATGCAGGGTTTCCCGCCCTCGGTGATGGTCGCGGAGAACAACAACTCGAGCAACCGATCGGAGTTCCAGCCGACTTCGTCCGAGTTGGATGTCCGTTCGAGTCCGACCCTGTTGTAGAAATCCGTCAAGGATGCATAGTAGTCGTTCAATACTTGATGGTTTGTATCATTCTGAGCTTTCTTCAATGTTTCCAAATCACTCAGAAAGTACCTACCTGTAAACGATTCGAAGCACAGAACCGTACCGTCCCCGACAACGATCACATCGCTCAACGGTCTACGATTCACGCGGTCCTGTGCGAGTTCGTCTCGGATGCTTCGTTCTTTGTTTTCGCCGATCTTCTCAATGACCTTATCCTTGTACTCGATAAAAGCCTTTTCAGAGATCGCGAAAGCTGCCGCCATGCCAGCTGCTCTGCGATGACCGATGCCAGCAGCGAATAGAATGCAGCCAACTGTGAGACAGCCCACTCCAACAGGCGGAATATACGCACGCCAGGTCAACCTCAACTTTTCTTTCGTGGTCAATGGTTCGACACGATTGATTGAGCCCGCCTCATGAATGCGCTCATCCATGTCGATCTGAAGATCTTCCGAGACCTTCATACCGGCTCTGTATGAGAGAATGGCTGTCGTGATGGTACCCGCGATTCCCATCGCCGTAAGTATCGCCGGCGAGTTGTCGGATGTGAACTTACCGGCTCGCTTGAGGATATTACTCACATTCATCTTGCACCACATGTTCATAGTGATGTTCCGCGCACGTTTCACAGCCTTTGTCCCACGATTCGCCCATTGCAAGACCACATTCCTTGCACTGCCTTGGACAGAGACATCCTTCGCAGTGGCATTCGGGGTGAAGACCGGTCAGGATCTGCTCTCGTATCGCCGGTGAAGTTGTGGGCATTGCGTCTTGGATGTTCAGAACACCGATCTGGTACGCGTATCCTTCTTCTCGAGGAACGGTGACCCATCCGTACTTACCGCACGCCACACATTGTGGAGTTTGTATGACCATACTGTGTTCAGTCATCTAGACACCCAGATTCTGCTTCTCCAGAGAAACCGTTTGCGTGACGCCCATGACGGTCATCTGGAACTTCAACAGACGGTTCTCGTACGTAAACACCTTGAACTCGTCCTGAGAACCCAGCAAGGACTGACCCATTGCTTCCGTGTTACCCACGGATTTCACGGTGAACATGTCCCCGAGGTGCGCGTTCAACGGCGTCGGGAACGTGCCCTTCCAGTACAGTGCGCTGCTCTCTTCGTTCTTCCAAGTGATCTCGATGTCGTTCTCAAGAATGGTGGCAGAGAACGTCGACGCGTTGACCTTCCCAACCCACGTAGTGCCGGTGAAGGACAATGGTTCCGTATCAGTCGGATCTCCGGCGTTCACGTAGATCAGACCTCCCAGAATCATTGCTGAAACCACGAGTGCCGAACCAATCCACAGAAACGCTTTCGCCCATGGACGCGTCTTCTTCCGATGCATGACTTCCTCCTTGTTAGTTGTTTTCTTCGTTTTCGAGACCGGCCAGGAATCTCATCCAGTCTTCTTGATTTGCATTTCGTCGAATCATTCGTTGAATTCTGCGTCGTTCCCGGTTCTCGATCTCCATCCGAGCTCGTTCAGCCCGAATAAGACGAGTAAAACCTCTAACTACGATGATCACGATCCAGATATCAAACGCGATCAACGTGAAGAACGCCATGCCGATCAAAACGAATGTCCAAGTACTCATAGTCACAAACTCTACAAGTCCTCCCATTACAACACCCATTCCGATCGTGCAATAGCCAGTTGCCCAGTCTTTCTCAACATGACGAGTTCCTGGGCGATAGTGTTCGCATTGGGCATTCCCATCCGGTGGTGACCATGCGGTGCTTCATACACGATCCTCTTCTTGAGTATTTCCAGTTCTTCCTGTATGAGAGAAAGGGCATATGGAATCACACCGACGACCAGGAAACACACAAGAATCATGATGATGACGTAAAGCAGATTGACGAATAGTCCAACGAACCACATGGTCACTCCTTCCGACAAGCAAAACTAAAAGACCGTGTTAGGGTCTCCTAGTTGATTGCTCTAGATGGGATTAGCTCTCGGTACTGAGCTCCAGCTCCTTCTTCTCCAACTTCTTCGACACAGCGTAGCTCGTCACCACGACGGCGGCGTTCAGTACCAGCACGGTGACGAAACCAGCAGCGGGGTGGTTGACGGCGGCGCGGATCTTGTCCTTCAGCATGTCAGTTCCTCTCATAGGGGTCTCATTATACGGCTTGTAAATTGTGCGAAGGAAAACCCAAATCCCTTGTGGGATTCAGGCCTGAGTCTATCGAACCAATGCTTTTGCTCCGGTCTCGATCACTTTGCAAGCGGTCTTGATGACGAAGACAGTTGCCACAGCCTCAGCGATTCCCTTTACAAGTTCCTCGGCGACCGCGGCGTAGGCCTGGGCGACGATGACTCCTTGCATGGGATCTTTGAGTTCCGTGTCAACAACATCGTCTCTCACCAATTTGACATTGATTGAGCGATTCTTGAACAACGGCATGACGGGTCCTTTCGTAGGTTCTCACTATAACCCACGTAAATCCCGCGATTGACCAAAAAATATAAGGGACGTTTGTTACGCGTCCCTTATATCTCGATACCAATGTGTGGGGTTTTCGATGTTACCTGAGCTTCGTCACGAACCCGAGAGCTTTCGAAGTCACGACGTTCGTGCGTTCGTAGCCGATGATCATGGCAATGCCGACGAGGTTCGAAGCGATCAACGCCAACGTGTCTGCACTCGGTCGCCAAGAAGGTTCCATTTCCTTCTTCAGCTTGATGAGTTTGACTAGTTGAGTTGTTGCTGCTTCATACTCGTCTTCATGGCACTCAAAACCGGCCATTGACGCATAGATATCGGCGATGGCTTCATTGAGCTTCACAAGTTCGGGTGACGGAGGTTTCTTGGCGAACATACGTTCTCCTTTACAACGGGTCTCACTATACCCGATGTAAACGACGCGAGAACGTCAAGAAGACACGATTTTGAATACGATTTCGTTCTTCGTAGTCAAAGCTTGCGCATCCACACTCTTCAAACGAAGCGTTGAGCCATCTTCGCCATCTTGGATCTGAAGTACCCCATCGTACTTACGATCGCTGGCATTGTATGAAGCTGAACTGATTCCTAGGACTACCCCAAGGAATGTGTCCACTGCCAGAACCGTTCCACTGACCTGCTCTGCAGCTGGGAGACCCCAGATCTGTGCAAGAGCGAAGTAGAGTGTACCCGCGGCGGGAAGCCAAACCTGCGCAACAGCCTTGAGTACATCGTATGTTCTACTACCCATGTTCATTTCCGCCAATGCCTTCCTTTTCGTGGGTGATTCAACTTCCATATGTATATTGCCATACCAGTGGTAGTGACCATGATATTCAACAATAGAAGCATGTCCACGAAAAATACGATCATGAGGTTCTTAGGGCGCCAGAAAGAGAACACCACTGTGATATCCAAGGCAAATGCAAAAGCACATGCCTGGCCCATGAAGAAACGTCCTAACCATCGTGTACGCCATGGATAGAACGCATAAATGATGGGAACAGAGGTCGTACAAATCGCAGCGGCGACCGTGAAGATGCGGATCCACAGAATCACCGTCGACATGTCCACTTACGTCGCCTCTCGTTTTTGCATGATGATCTCTTCCATCGCTTCTGCAAAATGGTTTTGCTGACGAACTTGTCGAAGAGAATGAACCACATCCGAAACTTCTTTATCTCTTCGTTCAATTCGTTCTAAATTCTTTTCCGCATCCTTCAAAGCCAACGAAGCTTTTTCGTCCCCATCATCGCGTTTTCGGCGCAGAAACCACATCGGCTTCTCCCCCTGACTCGCGATACGGCTTGTTGGCGCCAAACGCAGTGACAACAATAGTGTTTGTTGTCTTCGCCAACTCCAATAACTGAGTGGTCTGAGCGTCTGAGCGAGTTCGAGCCTCACGTTCGGTTTCATAGGCTTTGTGCCACTTTTCTTTTTCTTCAGTTTCTTTCTTTAATGTTCTCCATGGAACGAGTATGCCGAGAAACATGAAAAGAACGAAGATACCGAGAAGAACGGAAGGAGTTAAACTGGCCACGGGGATGCCAAATAACATTAAATGGTCTCCTTCCATTCACCCGCATGCTTCACCCAAGGAATTGCTTTCTTCCACACGCCACCTTGACGGACATATGGAACCGCGATCTTCCATTGCCCACCATCAAGAACTCTAGCGCCTGCGATGGTCTGCGTGCTAGCAAACGCCGACCAGGGACCGAAACCAACAGCATTCTGCGCTCGAACCCAAAAGAAATACTGTGTTCCAGGAATAAGTCCCGAAATGGTCTTCGGCGATACCGCAGCAACAATCGTGTCTTGCGTCGCCGATGTTGTTGAATACCCCACTTGGAATCCAGTAATAGGACTTCCACCAGTCCCATTTGGTGTCCAAGAAACATCTACTGATGTCGGTTGGATATTCGACAAAACCGGCGTACTTGGTGCATCAGGAACATTCAGGGTAGTGACTTGTGTGCGAATACTCCAAGGACCGGCTCCTACGGTATTCACACTTCGAGCCCAGAAATAGTATGTTGTTCCTGGAGTCAAACCCGTGATGAACGATGTTCCTGTAGAACTGATATATGGATCGGTGTTAGGGTCTGTTCCGTACGCCAGATGGAAGTCGGTAAACGGAGCTCCACCATTACCCTGATGGTTGAATTGTGCCGTCAGAGATGTGGAAGCCACATTTGAGAAGAACACTGGCGTGGGCGCAGGTGGCACTGTAGCCCTGGGAATGCCGACACTAAAAGATGTGGGTCCACCGAATCCACTTGTTCCAGTAGAACCTATACGGAAGGTAACGGTCTGAGCACTACTCACATACCAAACACCGAGACGTTTCCAGCCTGCGCCTGGTTGGTAGTTAAACGTACTCGATCCAGTACTTCCGTTAATCGTCCAACCCCATGGAAGATGATCACTCCATGTTGTAGAGTTGTTCGAATTCAACCAGAATTCAACATTCCCCGCGACGCCGCTTCCTACATCTCGGATCATCATAGTAGCGGAGCTACCAGTACTCCGTGTGTAATCAGTCACGGTAGCTCCTATGATATGATCTTGAAGTAGATATCTCCGTCATTCCCACCGGTTGGATCCGCAGTTCCGGATGAGATGCCAGCAGCGGTACGGAAACCCGCTTTTCCGATTGGAATGAGGGCTTTCAACTGAGCAATGAAATCTCGAGTACGGTTTATCTCCCGACCACCGAAGCGAACGCGTCCTTCCTCTCCCGTGTCGGGAACGACAGGATAGCCAGCCGCAATCGCATCATCGCCAATCGCCATATCAACCCTCCTTCTCTACGGTAGTTCGGACCAGGTAATGGGATCTGCATCCAGATCAAACCATTCCTGCAACGTTGGATCCCAACCACTCCAAGAACCGGGAGTGATCAGTTTGTTCACAGTCAATGTGGGATATGATCGTTCACCTTGCACATCCGAGACAAATATCTGCTCCGTAACTTGCATGTGGTTTGTCACACCGTCGGAGTTTCTCTGCTCGAGCAAGTCGCCAAGGTGATAGTCACGACCGTACTTATATTGCGCGTATTGACTGATCTCGCCATCAAAAGCTTGGAGATTCCGATTCTTCGCGAGCTCTTCCAAGCCTCGAGCGATCATCCTCGCCGAAGCCGTAGGTCCATCTTCATCCGTGATATCGTCAGCCTTGACCAACAACACACGCCGCTGGAAACCTTCAATCGATGGATCCACATCCAATGGATATACGATCTCATGGCCAACTGGAGAGAAGACGTACGCCACATTCTTATACAACGAGATGGAGACAAGTTCCTTGGTGTCTTGTAGGTTGTCCAATTCCGGACTGAAGATTACCGCAGGAAGTGTTGTCTGGCTGGCCGTTCGATCACTGCCGGCATATACATCATAATACAACTGCGACGTATTGAAATCCCATACCAATCTGAAACCCAAAGCATATTGATCGCCAATTTGCTTTGTAGCTTGATAGACGGTCATAGGATCTATTTCGACAGTGATGTCATCCGCCGGTTCAACAATAGTGTCGGTTGGGAAAAGACTACTTCCTTCGGTAACACCAGGTATGATATCTCCGGCATCAAGAATACCGGTAACACAGATATCATGGAAGATCTGCCGCATGATCTCGCCCGGTGTGCCAGTGAGAACCCATTTTGGCGTGGTAGTCAGATCACCGAGCGTGCCTCTTGCCACTCGATCGTCGAGAATCTCTTCAATCGATGGACCTGTGACTTTGAGGATGTTGCGACCGTCGTCATCGGTACCGTCCTCGACAGTCTCTACGACCATGAGACGATACGATTCGTTCATGGCCAAGCGAGTACCGGGTATGAACAAGTTCCGGTTCTTCAACGTCGAATTGAGTTGTAGTTCAAAATCGCCCATGGCCGTGAAACGTTCGGTCCAAATGCACGAAATATGATCATCCACAACTGCAGTACGACGGTAGAGACTATCGAGGGTGTACACCTCCATTACAAGCCTCCGTACTTGTGCATATATGTGATGGTATATGGAATTGCCGCACCAGTCGCATATACACGGATAGTGTTGGTACCTTTACTCAAGGAAATCCAATTTGATTGTGGTGAAACACCGTTCAAAATGGACGTTGATGTTCCAGTTCGAGTCAACGTCGCACTCTTTGTACCCGGATTCGTGTTTATCACCAGAACATCGCCAGAAAGCAGGGATTCCGAGAAATCCAACTGACGAAGTGCTCCGTCTGGAGCTCGATGATAGATGGTGAAGTCCGATTCAGTGCGGTTCAAGTTCAATGTGAATACAATACCCGTTTCTACTGTCCCGTCGTATTCCACGTCAAGTTCGGTGGTGTCTGAAACAGTATCTTCAGAAATCGTTTGCGTAGTCACATCGACGAAATCCGGTTGGAAACACATGACCGAAACATTCACCGAAGGTTCTTTCGTGAAGATGTCTGGTTCACATGTTTCCACGTAACCGGAGATGTTTACCGTGAGACCATCGTCCATATAGAACTTGAGATCTACTGGCGATTTCGGCATGAAGAAGTTGTACAGTTGACTTCGTAGATCTCTTGCCGTTGCCGTGACGAAGTCTGGTCTCAATTTGATTTTGAAGATGATGTTTCGAGCTTCACGTCGAGCGGTATGGAACTGTTCTCCATCCAGTCGCGCAAAGCTCGAAGACACCAACGTTGCCTTGACGGGACCGAGACCATCGACATCCGCCAAGAGAATACCGTTTGAAGTGTTTGCCAACTCGAGCGAAAGTAGTGTGCCTTGATTGTTCGTAACATCTACCTTGTACAACGTCACGGCGACACTACCTCCCTAGCCTTCGATAGTTGGTTCTTCGTTTGACGGTAGATATCTGCCGAAGAAAGTGCCTTCGGAGACGTGTTGTATTGGTTATACTGAACCATTGCGGGTGGTTGATCTGCCGGATCAATCTGATCCACAGTACTCTTGCTAGCCTGGAATCCGACAGATGCTTGCTGAGCATTTGATGTCGATGCTTGAAGATTGATCATTCGAGCACCCGACAGTACGCGGTTGATCTGCCCAGCATTGCTCTGCAAATCGGTAAGATCCAGAATCGGTCGAATCACGGGTTGAATATCGACCTTATCGGTCATCAACTTCGCCATGTTGGACAACGAGCTCGACAATGACGACAGTGCCAACTTCGCCATATCTTCAGTCGAGATCCTGACCAACTTGGACATCTTGTCGATGCCGTTTGCCAGACCTTCAGCCGAGAAAGCGCCAAGCTTCTCGAACTCCTTGGATGGCGAATGGATACCAAGGAAGTTCTTCGCTGCATCTAGGGCTTTCTTGGCAGCATTCTTAGCCTCAGAAACGATTCTTCCTACGCCACCAGCAATACCTCGAGCAATGCCTTCAACAATAGCTGAACCCAGGTTGGCACCAGCATCTCCCATCGCTTTGGAGTTGTTACGAATCGCCGCAGCAAGTCCATTGATGAAGGATATGATGAAGTCAACGCCAGCTTGGATCACACGAGGTTGGTTCTTTGCCATGGCATTGATGAAGGCAACCACAACGTTCGTAGCCGCAGTAACAACCCCACCAATGTTGTTGGCGATACCATTGAGCACACCGATGAGAAGTTTCATACCGGTGTCGGTCATCTTCGGCACGTACTTCAACATTGTTTCTTGGAGTTTGCTGAGCAGTACGAAGAGCGCCTCGATGATCTTTGGGCTCAATGTGATGATGGCATCGATCAACGAATTCAGAACCGTGACCAACGCTTTGGTGATGGCTGGGCCACCCGTTGCAACTGCTTCTGCAAATGCAATGAGTGCCAAACCAATCTGTTTGAACACCACCGGCAATAGGCCTGCAAGTGCGGATATCATTGCTACCAAAGCGACGGTGGCAGCAGCCCCAGATATACTGAGAGCTGTTAGCGCCGTAGCAAACAGGAATACACCTGCACCAGTAGCAAGAACACCAACACCAAGCAAAGCGATTGCCACACCTAGTGCAAACAGGATCGGTACAATCGGTGCAAGCAGCAATGTTGCTGTCCCAATGACGGCAAACACGCCAAATAGCACCAACAGAGCTTTCCCGATCTCGCCCATCTTCATATGACCGAAGGCTTCAAGAACGGGAACCAACAACAGGAGCGAAGCAACCACAACGGTCAATGCTGCTGCACCTGGAAGAGCTGCAATCATTCCAGTAACTGCAATGGCAATGATTCCAAGAGCTCCTGCGAGAACAACCATGCTCTTGCCGATCTCACCCCAAGACATGTCACCCATATCTTTGAGTGCTTCGGTGATCATTCCGAGTGAAGCGGCGACAACGAATACCGCGGCGGCGGAAAGGAGCGAGGTTGGTGGTATCAGGATAAGAGCAGCTGCGATAAGTGTCAAAGCCCCTGCAAGCTCAGTCAGACCCTTACCAATCTTGCCCCAACTCTGCGATCCCATATCGTTCAGCGCTTCAGCAACCATGCCAAGTGATGCCGCAACAACAAGCACAGCTGCCGCGGAGAACAGGGAAGACGGTGGGATAAGAAGTAGCGCTCCAGCCATCGCAGCGAGACCACCGGCCATTGCGGTGAGGCCTCGAGCGATTTGCATCCAAGACAGGTCCGACAAGTCTTTCAAAGCACTTGCCAGGACTTTGACACCCGCGGCCAAGAGAAGGATTCCAGCGCCTTGGATAATCCCCAGCTTGTCAAGGGCTGCGAACTTGGTGAACAAGGTAAGTGCCGCGAGAACAGTTCCTACGCCGATCAAACCCTTGGCCATCTCTTCCCAGCCAAGACCGGAAAGATCCTTCACAGCACTGACAAGTATCTTGATAGCGGCAGCCAGAAGGATCAATCCTGTGCTGGTTGCTATCATTTTGGCATCGTTGGGCATGAAGTTGACTGCTGCCACGAGAGCAGCAAGCAGAACGGTTACGCCAGTCAGACCTTTAGCAAGACCATTCCAATCCAACCCAGCCAGATTCTTCACAGCGATCGTGAGGAGATCCACTGCGATTGCAAGAAGAATCAATGCACCAGATATGAGTGAAATCTTGGCGATATCACCCGTATCGGCGAACTTCTCGAACAGAATCAAGGATCCGAACAACTGTGTGAACATAACAGCCATTGCTGTCAGTGCACGCGTAAGGCCTTCGTTATCAACCTTGGACAGACCGATAACAGAAAGCGTCAGGATCCCGATCGCTGCTGCTATCTCAAGAAGCGTTGTCGCCCTCAGCGTGTTTTGCATCGCCTTGAGAGTTGAAGTCAATTCCTCGAATGGCTGTGTAATGCGATCGAGGAAGTTTGCTCCAGTATCAACCCCTCCCTTCAATTTCTTCAAGAACGATGCGATTGACGCAACCAATACCGCAAGCAAGCCAGTATTGATGGTTTGGAACACGCGATCAAAGTTGATGCTTTGGAAACCCTCAGCAATCAAAGGACCAAGATTCTTGACGAAGTTCGCTACTTTACTCGCGAATGGACCGAGATTCTCGATCACATCGTCAAGAATGTCTGGGATCTTGCTCCAGGCGGTCAGTGCAGCTTCAGCAAGTCGACCAAGAGGGGCGAACTTACTAGCGAAACCAGTGACCGAATCTGCAGCTTTGCCACCATCGAACTTCTCGAACAGAGATCCGATAGCCGAAGCAAGTCTCAGAATGATCTTGATCGGAACGGCAAGAATCGCACCGATCGTCTTGAAGAAGGTCGATAGTGCGGTTCCCTCATGAATCGCTTTACGCAAAGCAACGAGGAAGTCTCCTATTTTGGCAGTGACCTCAAGAAAACTTCCGGCGCCACCTGTAGCCAAGCCGAACAACTCGAAGAATACTTTGACTGCTTCTTTGATGATATCGAATCCGATGCCGAAGATCGCGAAGACTCCAGCGAAAGTCCTCCGGAGCTTATCTGCAGTTTCAGATCCAATGATCAGGCCTCGAGTAAAGACCTTCAAAGCATATGTCAGAGTATAAAGTTGTTGTCCCGTTGTAGCTGGGAAGATTTGACGGAATGCTTGACCTATCGGCTTTAGAATAGCGATCAATGCATTGAAAGCATTGGAAATGGCATCAATGAGGACTGTTCGCCCACCGAGCTCTTTCCAATCCTTCAAAACCGAGTTGCGAGCATCTGCCGATGCTTTGATGAACCCACCAAGAACCGTGTTGACATTCGTAAACAGACTCTTAGCTTCTTCGAAATCACCGAAAATGACTTGCCAAGTTTGCGACCAACCCGACGTCGCCGCTTCTTGCAGTGTACTGATCAACTGCGAGAAGGTTTTCACCTTTGTAGCGGCATCTAGGGCGGTTTGCCCCATCTTCAAGATTTGGGCGATCTGTTGATCGTTGTAACCCATGTTCTTCAACTGGGCTGCGTTCAGATCACCAGTAAACTTCGCCAGCGTTTCCGTCAGGATTTCGCCCGTCAACCACCCATTTTGAAGGGTGAGACGGAAACTTCCGGCGTCCTTTATCATCTTGTCGATGGCCACACCATGTACACGTGCGGTTTCCATCAAAGCGTTCTGGAAGACCTTACCACCAAGACCAGCATTGACGACTGAATTCCAGTCTTCGAGCGTGACCTTACCCGCAGAGATGGCCTGCGAGAGTTGATACATGGCGGTGGACGCTTGTTGTGCATTTGAACCGGAGATAGCGGCAAGATTCGCAATGCCCTTGATGGCTTGGGTGGCGACATCAAGAGACACGCCGGCAGCTGTGAACGTGCCGATGTTTCTTGCCATTTCAGAGAAGTTGAAGATGGTTTTATCTGAGAAGTCGTTCAGTTGCTGGAGAGCATCGTTGACTTTCTTAAGCCCAGCAGCACCCTCAAGACCTGTGTTCGCCAAAACCGTCTGAATGGAATTCAGATTTGTTTCGTATTCGTGTAGACCATCGATAATGGGTTTGGTCGTCAACGAATGTTGCAATTGAAGACCGGCATCAACTGCTTTGTTGGCAATGTTCGTCAGTGCAGTGATACCGATGATGGAGAGAGACTTGAACCGATCCGCAATGAACTGAATCGCCGAACCAAGCGGGCCAAAGTTCAATCTTCCACTAGCCGCTGCAACATCATCGAGACCTTTGGTGGCACCCTCGAGCTTGAGCCCTTTGTTCAAAGCTTGCAGAGAAGCCATCGTTGTTTTGACGCCGGCTTCGAACTGCGCATTGTCGAACTGCATCTTCACAACGCGTTGATCGATACTGCTCATGCTGAGGTCACCACCCTCCATACCTTGTCGAGGATCTGATCAAAGACGGGTCTGATAGCTGGATTTATGTAGTCTCTTCCAGCCACGTAACCGCCAGTACCAGTTCCGTATCCAAATTGCAACATAATGGCCACGGGGAAACCATTCTCAACATCGGAGTTCGTCCATACAATGAAATACGATCCACCCTTTTTGCCCACTTCGTAGTCCCAAGAAGCCGCGGTTAGACCAGAATCCGTAGGAGTTGCTGATACTAACGCTGCGACACCTTGCTGACCCGAAGAGTGCAATATGGACGAAATGTCCAATTTAGATACTGTCGTCAGGAATCTTTCTGTATTCTTGAAGGAACCACTGGATGTTACAGATATCACGGGGCTCCTTCCAGACTTCGTCAGACACCATCAAAGAATCCAGAACCAAATCCTGGTGGTACGTCAATCCCTTTCAACTCAAGAGCAACGATAGAATATATCTGATCGCCAGGGGACGACAAACCATAGTTGTTGGCTCCAGCTGCTCCTGCGTTATTCCAATATGCGCCATACACCGCGGCAAAACCAGAAACGTTTACGTAGGTCTTCTCCAGTCCGTTTCCGGATGTTGGAGTAATGCTGTTGACAGTTCTCCAAGTGCGAGCGGGAGGAGATATATCCACCTGGTTGTTGATCGCAAAACTGACAACCGCACTATTCGCTTGCTGCGTGGTCAAGCTAACCGTCGAACCACCCGATGACACGTCGGCATTGGCTTTGCTGCTTGCACCGATTGCACTGACATCTCTGAAACGCAAACAGTTGAAACCCCAACGTTTGGTTCCACCACCTTGCGTCATGGACAGTGTGAATGATCCCGATTGTGCGCCGACAATCGCAGTCCAAATCCTAGCATACCCATAAACGCCAAATGGGATTGACACAGTTTGACGTGATGTATAGGTAAGAGGAGATCCCAGATCATCAGTGGGCGTATTCAGGAACGGATCGTCAGGGCTGATGTTCTCACACAAACCAGCAATGACGAGGCAATCGCCAGGTTCAATAGTGGGCGTAACCGTTTTCGGCGTTGTTGTGGTACTCCATGACGATTCATATTCGGCAACGAACACCGGAGGTACAATCGTCATTAGAAACCTGCCTGGAACCCTGTGATATGCCACTTGCTGGACGTTGAGTGATACATAGCCACCAAATGATCGATCTTGTTGGCGGTCGTAGAAAGCGTCACCGTGCTAGGGCCAGCGGTCCAAGCCGATCCCAACGTCATCACCCGACTGCCAGTAGCATCTTGTGCGATGCGAAGATGGATAACTTGACCATTCACTGGATTTGTCGGGTTGGCCAAGGTGAAGTTGGCAGTCGCTGCAATGTCGAATACATTCCCAGTAGCTGCATCGATGGACGCGTTTCCACCAGAAATGGAGATTGCTTCTGGGGTGACAACTTGCCGTCCAGAATGCGTGACAGTTCCCGTAAACGTTGGATCCGCTGCCGACACGACACCCAACGACGTCACAACTTGCGCGGGAGTTCGATTTGCCCAAGCGCCAGAAATGAATTGCAAGAAATCGTTCGCCGAGGGAGTAAGTGCTGCGATTGCAGTCAAATCTGCATCTGAAGGCTGTACGCCAGTTACATCCGCAATACCGATCGCCAACGCAGCTTTGAGCTGAGCCATGGTGCGGTTTGTCCATTCCCCAGCAATGTACTGAAGAATGTCATTGGCTGAGGGAGTCAAATCTGCAATGTCAGCGAGAGCAGTATCAAACGGTTGAAAAAGAGAAAGAACCGATGCAAGACCAGCAGGAGTAACGATTCGAGACGTATCGGTCCCAGCAGCTACTTCTGCGTTAGTGGCAAGTTCGGCGATTCCCTTCAGTGTTTCTGTAGCATCGACCGCATTACCCATGACGTAGCCAGCATCAATATCAGTCCCACCTTGTGTGGTGAGGACGAGATGCCCGGTACCATTGTCAACCTCGCCAGCCACGATAGAGGCAGCTTCGATAGCGAGCATTCGTTCGGCTGTGAGCCCCGTCACTGTGGCCATGAAGAAGCCTCCAATCTATGCTGAGGTGAGCGTGTAACTGTCAGAGTCGATGATTACTGCACCTGGAGCGTTGATGGTGAATTCATCTGTACCAGACATAAACACCTCAAACTCTGTGCCAGATGCCGTAAAGCTTCCATCGCCATTGTCCACAACAACGAAAGAACTGTTGGTTTCGAATATAGTGAACAATTCAGCCACGGTAGGTAGATGAGACGTCTCACTTTCGCTTCCGTACAAAGCGTCCTCGATCGCCACAAGAGCAAGAGGATCTGTAGTCCGCGAATCAACGATATAATGTGCAGTTCGACGATAACCAACCACTGGAGGTGGAAGAGTGGTTATCTTCCAACTGAAGTTTTGCGGAGTTGGGCTATCATCCATTGTAACGTTGCTTCGTACACTAGGTTCTGCTAGAGCACCATACACCAGATGAATCTTGTAGCCCTTTTCCGGCCCTTCAGTATCGTTCCCAACCAAACTTCGATACGTGAGACCGAACGATTTCCTAACTTGGTTCGTCAGGAACAAACCAGTAATCGGCGATACCAGTCCTTCACATTGCACGAACTCGTCAGGATAGGTAAACGCTTCGATTGTGGCTTCAAATTCCTCTGGATTCGGAACATTGAGATACTTGATGCCATCGATGTAATACGATTGAGCATCTCCTCCGGAGGGAACTTCAGATACGGATGTCAAGCCGTTCCAAGGAACACCAGGCTCATCATCGATGTATAGAACGCCTCGGTCGACGCCTGTTTCAAAGAATCGTTCACCGACTGCATCCCACACAAGTCGTGCCACGTCTTAACCCTCCTCTCATCCTTTTGTTCCGTATCGTGCTCTTCGTTCCGCATTGAGTTGGCGATTCCTCGCAGCGATCTCTTGCTTATTCAATTTCTTTGGCGGAGCATTCTTCAAGTTACATACCTTGATAAGGGTGATGAGACGATTCAAATGCCAACGCTCACACTCAAAAGGTATGTTCAACGAGATCATCCAGTAATAGATAATCTCTGCAGTGATAACTTCTCGAGTTCCTTGCTTGTTTTCTTTGTCACTGAACCACGTGGCAGTCATCTTTGCGTTGATATAGGCGTTTATGTCGTCAAGATTCCCTGGAGAAAGTTTGGAGAAAACCTCCGGAGGAATATTGAGGTCGACTGCCATGGCTTTTACGTACCAAAGGACTTCTTCGTTAGTCTTCTCACCTTTGCCCAGGAACGGCTTTTCGAAGAATGACTCCCATTTTGACAGTGAGACCAGAGAATGCTCCAGATTCAGAACGAAAGCTTCGCCCTCAACGAAACATTCTTTGCTTTCGTCGTATCTTTCGCTCTCCAAAGGCACTAGAATCGTGAGCATTCTCTGACCTCCCTTCAAACGTTACGCAAACGTGATCAACCAGTCGTCGTCCACGCCAGCAGCGAAGACGTAACCAGTCAGCGGACGGGCACGAACCAACGTGTTGGCAGTGATTGGGCCGAAAGCACCAGAAGGAACAACCTCGTCGTCGATCAGGTACTCGACGCCGGTCACTGTCGGGATGGTGATGATGTCGGTAGACGAGTTGTAGGTCGGGGCCGTCGGCGTAACAACGGTGACCGTACCCGCGAACAGGGCCAGGACATCATCCGGCGGCGGAAGCACGGGATCGACACCGACCGTTCCGTACAACAGATCCTCGAGCTGACCCAGTGCAGTCGCATCCACCTTGGTCGAGTCGACGCAGATGTACGATGTCGGCTTGTATCCGGTGATCGGAATCGGAATCGTCGTGAACTCCCAGCTGAAGTTGATTGCTTCGGGGGAGTCATTGATCGTACCGTACGCCTTCTCGGAAGGAGACGCCGTAGCACCGTAGATCAGATGAACCTTGTAGCCGTGCTCGAGGTTCTCGGTGTCGTTTCCGACGATTGTCCGGTAGGAGAACCCGAACGGCTTCCTCGGCTGCTGACCGATCGACACACCAGCCTGAGGCTGCGCAGTACCATCACACTGCGAGAATTCCTCCGGGTAGGTGAACGCCTCGATGGTGCCACCGAACTCCTCGTAGGAGGTCAGAACGACGTACTTGATGTTGTCCGCGTACTGCGGCTGCGGTTCCGCGCCCGAAGGCGACTCGGTGACGGTGGTGAGACCGTTCCACGCGAAACCCTCGTCGTAGTCACCACTGGCATTGGGAATGTACAGGACTCCACGATCGACGCCCGTCTCGAAACGGCGCTCGCCGACCAGATCCCATTGCACCCTGGTCATGAATTAACTCCTCAGAAGTACAGGACGAAGACGTCGTGATTCAAGTTGTTTGCCGCGAAGTATCTGTTGAACAGACACATGGGCAAAGCAGCGACTTTACCGATAGTAGAATTGTCTGGATTCCTATCAATAACAGTCACTTGATATCGCTGAACAAAGCGATATGGATCGTTGTCGGCGAATTCCGTGTTTGCATTGTCTCGTTGATACACAATACACGGATATTGCATTACCAAACTGGCAGGAGGTTGGAAATATACGTTTGGCGATCCAAGCAAACCCTCCAGAATGGTTTGCAAGTCAAGCCGTGGGGCCATTGTAGACGCTCCCCAACCTCAATATCAGACGAGGGCTCTGCACTTCAACGTCTGTCACTTTCCACAGAGCCCCCGCCCAACGGATATACCGAATGGCAAAGAAGTTTTCGCCGGCGTACGCATCCGCAACAATACTTATAGAGTTTTGGACAGTCAGATCATCATTCACTTTCTGTCCATCCTGAAGTTTGCGCGAGTTTCGAAGTACATCGCCGAAATAATGTCTCTCGGTGATGGTATCCTCCCACACCCCAGGAGAAGTCTCTGAAGTACTGCCGTATCCGATCTCACCCGAAAACTTCATGGTGAGTGCTGTCTATCAGGCGGCCGGACGCGTGAACGACCACTCGTCTTCGACGTTGGATTCGAAGTAGTAGCCCGAGGCCGGAGTCGCGATGACATTGAGCGTCTCTTCCGGATCCAGCGCGGCCTGTGCGCCGGCGGTCAGAGTCGCGGAAGTGTCCTTGTTCTTGTAGACCACACCGGTCTGAGTCGGAATCGTAACCACACCAGTCGAGGCGACGAAGGTCGGCGACGTGATCGGATCGACCAGAACGTTCGTACTCGCGGTGGTGCGGTAGATGATCGCCGAACGGATCGTGGTCAGCGCACCGGAAACACGAGTTTCGATCAGGTACTTGTACTGGTTGTAGTCGATGTCGAAGTCGTCGAACAGGTTGATCTCGCCGCCCTGATCGGTACCCATGGAGTAGTCCACGAGGTTGACCAGGATGCCAACCAGCGTTGTGTCGTTCTCGAGGGGTTCGACGACCACGATGGAGGAAACTCGCAGTGCAGCCTCGAGGTCGGCCTGGCTATTGTACAGACGACGACCCTGCGTGTCCTTGACCAGGAGCATCTGACTGAGGTACGCGTCCGTGGTGTACAACGTTGGGCTGCCCGAACCCTTGTACAGCCGGCGAGACCGGATGACCTCGTCGATGAACTCGGTGATCGAAGAGTTCGAGTCGGCCAGATTCACGTTGACCGTGGCAGCGTACAGTTCGTGGTCGTTCGCGATAGACCGGATGCCGATGCCATCCTGTGCCCCAGCCGGATCCTTGATCTTGTCCTCGTCGCCGACGTCTCGACCGTCGCCGATCAGCACCGCGCGCGCGAGCTCCTCACGAAGCATCATCCGCATTTCGGCCTTGAGCCAGACCACAACGTCGAACTCAGTGATATCGATGATATCGTCACGGTCCAGTTTCTGCTTCTTGTAGACCGTGGTCGGGCTGGTGGTCCGCTGGGTGACCGCGAAGAACTCTTCCTTCTTGAAGTTGCCCTTGACGTAGCCCTTCGCCCGAGCGTCGTCCAGCGTCAGATCTGCCGAACGGGTCTTGATCCGGGCAAACGGGGGGTGCTTGGCAGCGCCCAGAACGCCTTCGACCCACTCAGTACGCCGCTTGTCGAATTGTGGGGTCGCGTCAACCGACTTGGCATCCGGGAACAGAATCTCGATGTTCTCGATGCCGTGCTTGAGGGCGTACTCTTCGACGCCATGCTTCAGAGAGCCGCTCTTCTGAGCGTATCCGACGATCTCGCGGACTGCTTCCGGCGTCAGAGAGTGCTGGACCTCCTGGCCATCCTTCTTGTCAGTCTGATCGAAGACGTTGCGGGTCATCTCGGGGTCGGTTCCTTCCTTGTGTTCGAGGTCACCCTCGGCCTTGGCATCCGTTTGCGCAGCGGTGGTGTTGGTGTCTGGAGCTCCATCCAGAGCAACCGCGACCATGTAGTGAAGGACGCGCTTCTGCTGATCGGTCATGCCATCGTAGACATCTTTGATGGTCAGACCAGCGTGCGAAAGCATCTCGTCGAGAGTCTGAGCGTCGACCTTCGTCGTATCTTCAGCACTGTGTTCGACGATGTCGATTTCCAGGCCAGTGTGGATGATGGCCTCGTCCGTGGAAATCGTTACATCGTTGGGGTCGTCAGAATGCTGAACACTGACATAGTCGATCATTGCGCCAGGGTTGGCACCCGCGATGGTGAGACTCACTTCACGAATCATCCCGTGGAAGACCTGCTTGGCCTTCTCGATGAGTTGGTTCGCCCAGATGGACAGCGCACGAATATCCTTGTGCTGCACCAGAGCCTTGGCGTTCTGACCTTGCTTGGTTTCGTTGAAGAAACCGTGACCGTAAACGCCATCCGTCCGAGCTTCCAGAATGACGTGACCCAGAACGTTCTCAGGACTGTTGTGACCGTGCTGCCAGACCAGAGGAACCGTCATCTTGTCCATGTGCTTGAAAGCGTCTGAACTGATAGTCCGTCCGTCGGTGCACTTGAGACCAGCCCTCGTAACGTAGCCCCCAAAATCAGGCTTCATTTTGACTGGTTCCCCCTTCCGATGTTGTTGGTGGAGAGTTCCCAGGCTCCGACGGAGCCGGCATGTTTGGATTCTTGAGTTTGTCGGCTTCCGGATCCTTGTTTGGTTTCCAACCGATAGCCGTTCGAATGTCGTTCGGTGCTGCAACAGTGTTTCGCACGAACTTGTCTGCGATTTCGGCGATTTGTGTTACAGGAACGAGTTTGAACGGGTCACGGAAGAACAGAATCCATTGATTCTGCGATCGGGCGGTCTTTGTCAGGAACGCTCGACGCATTGATTGGACGATTGCATTGACGATTGGCTCAATAGTTCGGTTGAAGTAATTGAGCATGGTCGCTTCATCTGCAGTTCCGTCCATAACAGCCGGCGTCAAACCAAGTTGACTGTACAACAGGTTGATCAGGAACTCAACTTGCTTCATCAAATTGTTTTCTGCCGGACGATTCAGTTGAGTGATCTTTTCTGTTCCATCAGTATAGGCAATGCCATACTGACTTCCCTTCAACTGAAATTCGATGTCTTTTCGACGCTGTTCTGCTTGCTGACGCCTAGCTTCGCTCTTGATAACGTATGGCAACTGGATAATCATATCGAGTTTTCCTGAACTCGATTGCTCATCCACCACATCGAGAAGATTCAACTTACGAATCAGTCGTTGAAGCGTTGAATTCGGTTCGTTCATAACCGAATACAAAGGATTCTCGACAATAGCCACGAACTTCTTATCCAACGTGACTTCTTCTCGGAACCCTTTCTTCTCGTTGTAGACGCTCACACGAACATGCTGTGGATACCAAGTAACGATTTCCCCAACGCGGAGAGTTTTAATATCAAAACCCCCGGAAACGTTTGGATCGATCGTTGTATCAACCGGAACAATCGCGCATGTGCCTTTATCGAAAAGCGTCAAGGCAATGTCCTGCACGAGATGTTGGGGTCCTTGATCCAGGTTTGATTCGACAGTGAAACAATTGTTCAGTCCACTGTCAATATCCTCGGCATATCGCTTGTTTTCGTCGAGACGAACATGGCGAATGTCGAGCGAAGCAACATCGATACTCAAACGAGTAAAAATCGACGCAATGATTGATCTTTCGTTTGAAAATCGAAGTCTGTTTCGATCTGGACGGTTTCCATATATCGCACTACCAGAAGTGAAAGCCAGCTCACGATTGGTTGCATTCTCATCTTTGAATGCATTCCAAGCATGCCTGAGACTTCTTCTAAGGCGAGAGATAAACATGGATGCCTATGCACCCCCTTTCGCTGTTAGATTAGGGAATCCATGTCACTCAAACGCCTCCTTGTTGGCCTTCCATGCGATATAGGCGTCCATGAGAGCTGACACGTTGTCAATCTTCTCGTCGTATCGTCTCTTCAAAAGTTTTCTGTTACCATTTGTGTCTTCGATTGTGATGGCGTTGCCCATTGCGTACGTCATCAATGCTTGATCGAAGATCAGGAGTCGTTCCTCACTGAGAATCTTCAACTCACCAAGAGGCACGGATTCAGTTCGTGCACCTTGAATGACCTTCTCAATACCAAAAGGACCGTTTTCGGCTTCCCAACGAGTCACGAATTCTTTGGCATTGTATGGATCGTAACCAAGAGCACGAACATCGTACTTCTGTTCTTCAATGAAATGATCGAGATCGTCGTAAACCTCCATCATGTCAAGGATTGTTCCCTCGAGAACGTGTAGACTTCCTTCGTTGACGAATTCGTCATACTTTGCTCTCATTGCACCCGGCAACTTCATCAACGTCAAAGACGTGATGTAACTTCGGGTCTTTATACCAAAACCTTTTCGCAACGGGAACAAGAATGTGAAAGCACAGAAGTCGTCACCTTGTGAAAGGTCTGCACCAAGAGCACAAGGCAACTCCCAGAACTCTCTTGGGCGATGCGGGAGGGTTTCTTCATATGTAAAGAAGTATGTGTAACCCTCCATTGGGATTCCAAACCGCTTTGCTAGGATGTCATTCCTCGAGGCCGGCGCTTTTTCGGCACGTTCGACATCCAACTGGTATGTTTCGTACGAGACGGTCTTACCGATGTTCGGATTCGCCTTAGGCCACATCGCTGGGTTGGCAACTTCTTCCAACTCATCGAGTCTGTAGTGCCAGATCGAAACATGGGGCGCAAGGTACTCTCCCTTGAGGATGTCAGCGAGTTCCATTTTGATGGTATCACCGCTACCGTTCCGGACAGTTCCTTCCGAGCTTATCGCAACGATCAAGTAATCGTCAAGTTTCGACGCTCCTTG
>Ga0075420_100000199_pt1 | contig 43483 bp, 53 predicted proteins | sample SoiMetdeltSBSDD4_FD_75296 | JGI IMG/M metagenome (GOLD analysis project Ga0075420, IMG submission 75296) | Bulk soil microbial communities from a Populus tree surrounding site in Tennessee, USA - Soil MetaG P. deltoides SBSDD4 | ecosystem: Environmental > Terrestrial > Soil > Tree plantation...
CAGCGAGTTCCTCGCACGTGATCGTGCCAGTCGTGAACTGCTTGATACGCTCGTTGATGACCTTGCGCTGCTCGTCTTCGTGCTTCCAGGCGAGCCGCCGCTCATCCGTGTTGGTGGGACTGAGCAGGCAGACGTGAGTTACGATTTGCATTGAGTTGCCCCTTCGGATACGCGAACTGTCCAGCCACCATCAAAGCATACCCTAGGGAGCCTGTCAAGGAGCAATTTCAGCTCACTATGACTGAGGCTTCATCGCCTCCAGAGCGTCTCCCAGCGTTGTGGGCTGGACTACAGGAGCGGGCGCGAGCTCCGGCACGTCGACGGTGGCCTCTTCCCCGGGCTGAGGCCCGATCTTCATGGCCTTCTCCAGAAAGAGGTGCGCACGCTCGAGCACGACGGTCATCGTCACGCCAGGCGGGAAGTCTCCGAACCGCTGGGCCAGGGCGTCGGTCTCTTCCCATGGCTGCTTGAAGCTCATGAGCTGCTCGATCGCACTGAGATCACGTTTCAACGCAGCGAGTTGCTGTGCGATGAAGGCCCTCACATCGACAGCGGGCACGGGACCTCGCAAGTGCTCGTGATCAGGCACACCCGCGTAGTACGACCGAGCGTACAGGTAGAGCAGCCCGTGAGCGATAGCAGGGATCGCGCTGGTCTCCAGGTTCCTACAGGCCCAAGCCGCGACCGTGAGCTGCTCGTTCCCACACGCGACACGCAAGGCTCGAGCCCCTGCGTCATTGGCAACACCAGGCGCAGCAGCCTCGAGTGAACCTTCGACGAGGACGTACTGATCAGCTCGCCCACGCCGCATAGGGTACAGCTCCACGAAGCCCTCAGCCTGGAGCTGCTTGATCCATCGATACGAGGTGAGGTAGTGCTTGCCGAAATGGACCTCGACGTCCTTCACGGTGAATGGATCGGCCTGTGTACGCATCCAATCCAGCAGTAGCTCACGTTGTTGTGGGTTGAGTCCAGGTGTAGCGGTCATGTCTTTAGTTTTCTCCTGTGAGTGAAGTGATATCACAGCTAAGAGCTGCTAATACCGGGAACCCTCACGATATACGCATACATGTGCTAAGTCAAGACTATTTCATGAGATTAATACTGGATTCGATCGAGTTTATGCACAGACATCTTTGTTCTTATGCGTACTCTAGGAGTACGCATAGATTAGCATAGGTTGGGTGTGTATGCGTGTGTATGTCTATGTCCTCGAGTTTAGCACAGGTTAGCGAGTTTTAGCGACAACTTGCGTTTGACCTGGTCAGGGCGTCCATAGGTTGGCATATGCAAGATCTCTCTTGAGCATAAGTTAGTTTCGTTTAGTGAAGGTTTCAGAAGAGATATGTGTAGAAACGTGAAAGCCCAGGTCACAGCGTTGCGTGGAGCATATGCTAGGCTAAAGTCTGATTAGCTCAAGGAGACTGCCCAATAAGTGTATGTGCACCCCCCTAAAGGGGGTGCACTCACTATTTGCGATCCCAGAAGGGTTTTTTTACTCGCCTGATAGAGGCACCAAAGTTGACAAGAGGGCGCTTAGAGTTCGACGAGTCAAGGGCCAAACGTGCGATGCTGAGATGACGTGTGGCGCCAGGCTCAGCAACGGCCCCACCCCTGTAGGAGTGAGGCCGACGATGCGACGAGACGTATCAATTGACGAGACGTATCAAGGAATAGATGGCGACAGCGAGGGCGAACGCCCTCTAAGGGGCGTCCACCTCGTTGACGTGTTCCCGCATCCATCCCTCGATGCGAGCGGTTGGCCACCGGATCTCATCCCTGTGTGGGATGGCTGGCCGGTCGTCGGGGATGAACCTACCTGAGTAGGTCCATCCCCGGCCGACCAGGATCACTCCTCCTCGTCCGGCGTGTCCGGCGTGGTGACGTCCATCCCGTACGAGTTGCCGTCGGCACCGACGACGTCCCACGGCTTGCCCATCGGCGAGTCCACGCCCTGGTCCTTCAGGAAGGCCTCGAGTTCAGCCGCCTTGACCGAACCGATCTTGCCGCCGTTCCCGAGGATCTTCTGCCCGTGGTACCAGGCGAAGGACGAGAACGTGTCCTGCGAGGCTGGCTGGTACTTGCGCTCGCCGTCCACGATCCGGTAGTACGAGGCGAACTTGCCCGAGCGCTTCGTGGTGGGCCGCGACGTCGAGCGGGCGGCCCGCAGGGTGGGCAGTTCGAGTTCGGGGCACGAGTCGGCCGCGATGTGATCGGCCAGCGCCTTGCCCTTCAGCTCGGCCCGCTCGGCCTGGCACGCCTCGGTGTGCACGTGCAGGTCGACATCGAACGCCGGCGTGCGAGCGACCACGAACAGGGCCTCGACGTACGTCCGCTTCTCGTCGAACTGCGCCTTGATGGCGTCGAGCGTGGTGTCGTCGCCCTGCGCCTTCAGGATCGCCGTGACCGCCTCGTTGGCAGCCTGCTCGGCCCACGAGTCCAGAGCGTGCACGAACGAGGCCACGTAGCCCATCCGCACGACGGGCTCGAGCGCCTGCTCGTCGTCGGGCACGAAGTCCCGCAGAGCGGGCATCGGGTTGCCCTCGGCCGTGGTGTCGATCTGGGCGTCGAGCGCCTCGAGCGTGGCGTTCGCCTTGCGCTCGGCGGCCGACCCCTTCTTCTCCGCGTACTGCGACCGCAAGCCGTTCAGCAGACGGAGTTCGTCCTCGATCACGTCGCGCGTGATCATCGCCATGTTTGCCATGAGTTGCTTGCCCCTTCGTGTTGTGCAGGCGCACGAGGCGCCCGGCCGGACCGGCGGCCCGACTGACTTACTAGGGACAGTATGCGCTCGGCTCGGTCGAGTGTCAACCCGTTACCTGAAGTAATATAACGCGGTGCGTCCTCGCGTACGTGTGTTCGTGTAAGGCTAGCCTACCCTCGTGTATTGGCATGGAGTAATAGGGTGTATTGGCTCGAGGCAATAAGGTATATGAGGCCGGATTAATTTTGAGTGTTAAGCGGACCTAACAGCCGGGGACGGCGAGGTTGACAGAGCATGTTAGGTGAGCCTAATAGTCGGTGTGAGGAAAATTTCTGCACAGGGGGACTTGGGCATCTCCCTCACTCCAATTCCCGATGGTTGTTATAGTAACTTACCCGTTGTCTGTTATACTAGAACTACCCGTACCTTGACGACAGAGCGAGCCATAGTAGTCTGTCGATGACGCCTACTAGGGAGCACGCTGTGGCACCTACACTCGCAGACCTTCGTCGAGCCTTCTTCAGCCCGGCGGCCAATCAGTCAGTCACCGATGCGGAGTACACGCAGCTGGCTGCCTTGTACGCTCAGGGAGTGACACTTCCCGGCCTCGCTGGAGGTGGTGGCCAAGGCGAAGTCAACCTCCGAGGCTCCACGACTGCCAACTGGACCCGGAAGCTCATGACCGTCGATGCCAACGCTCCGGACAGCGCCCTGACGATCGAGCACGGCAAGTGGACCTCGCGGGTGATCGGCGGCACCGGAGTCCAGTCCAACCGGCGCGAAGTCTGGACCGTCCCCTCTTTCCCCTCCTGTAGGGCAATGCGTGTCCGCTCGCGGTTCGCGTCTGATCCTCCCAACGACAACTTCGTCGAACACGTGCTCGGGATGAACTTCTCGCAGGACGCGACGAAGATGAGGCAGGTGTCGGTCTGGGACTTCGGCATCGGGCTGCTCCAGTGCGGCGTTTGGGAGAGCAACCTCGACGGTTCCGGCTTCGTGTCGGCTCCTGCTGCGCAGAAGGAGATCGAGGCGTTCACCGGGGGATCGAGGACGACCAACGTCGTGACCTTGACCGGGCTCGCTGCGGGAGCCAATACGAGATGGTTCGTGGGAGACGCGATCCAGGTCGACGCTGCTGACAACGTGTACGACGGAGCGTTCGTCATCACGGCCGTCACGAGCACGACCCTGACCTACACGCAGGCGGCAGCGGACGACGCGTCCTCGGGCGCGGGTACCTTCTGCCTGCTCGGACGGGCGAACCTGCTCCTGTCGAGCACACCGCGGATCCCGACCTACTCGGCGAGCGGTTTGACCGGATCGCGGACCGGTGGCTTCTCGACGATCACGGGTCTCACGGCAGGTCACGGCTTCAAGGTCGGCGATCGAGTCACGACCACCGGCTTCGTCGACGCCACCTACAACTCGCCTCGCCTCTACGTGACGGCGGTCACCAACACGACCATCGTGCTCGCTCAGCCGGGAGTTGCGGACGACGCGGACGCTGGCGGATCGGGAGTTGTGACGCGATCGCTCCCGTACTTCGTCGAGGCTCGGCGCATCGGTAACTTCGTGCAGGCGAGGTGCTGGCCGGACGCGAGCGGTCACTACAACGGAGCCAACCCCGGTCCGATCAACCAAGGCCCGCCGGCGTGGGAATCGGAGTTCGCGAACACGTGGGACCTGACGACGGTGGCCGGAGCAACGGTCCCAACGGAGGGTGTCGCCACGATCGGGGCAGCGCATCATTCGAGCGCGTCTCCGGTGCGTCACGACAACATCGAAGCGAGTCCGCTGTACGGCTATAACTTCTGACCCTAGGATCGGGGCCTATGAAGAAGGAATGTATGAAGAAGCTACGAATCCTGCTGGCGGCGGTCGTCATCGCACTCACCTCGGTGACTGCGTTCGCGAGCCCCGCTTCAGCACACCACTTCGACGGGACCAGCCACTCCACGTGCTACCAGGCCATGCTGCCCGGGTACACGAACGTCGCGCACTCGCACCTGAATGAGGTCGGCGAGAACTGGGCCTACGTGGACTACTACTGCTGCATGCAGAACGCCGCAACCCACCGGTACTACTACGCCACTCGGTGGTGGAATCTCTACGTGACCGGGCACGATTACGGTCCAACCTACCTCGACTACTGCCCCTGAGGAGCGATGTGAACAAGCTCAAGATCCTCTTCGCTGGGTTCATCCTGGCCCTGTCCCTCGCGGCCAGCTCGCCGGCTTCGGCCGACGTGCCTCCGGCGGGATGGACGTGCCTCGCGGCCGTCAACGTCACGAACGAGATCCCCGACGGGCCGTACGAGGTCCTGTACGCCGTCTACGACCAGATGGGATCGGGGTGGGTCCGAGCGGCCTGCTGGATCCGGTGGAACGGAGGCGGCCACGAACCGAGCTGCGCGTTCTACGCCACGCTCTGGGACAACAACGACATCAGCGTCGGCTCAGTCGACTGCAACTGACAGCTGAGGCCTGAACGTGAAGAAGCCCCGGTCCTCCGCAGCTGAGGCCGGGGCTTCTTCGATCAGTGACGTCGGCTCATTAGGTACGAGCCGACGATAAACCCTAGACAGGGCAAGAGCCCCGCCGCGACTATGTAGATCACGCCTGAGGGTTGTCCTTGACTCGGCGCCTCACCTCGCCCTCGTTCGTGTCGTCGAAGCCGATCATCTCGTGGTCGGTGTCGGCAGGGTTCACGAGGGCCTTGTCCGAGGGCGCGACGGCACCGAGCTGGCTGCCGAAGATCTCCTTCGGGTACGACTGGGCGAAGGACTTGATCTCCTGAGCGGCGGGGTCGGGCCGGGGATCGGGGTTCTGTGGCTGCAGCAGCCCGAGATCCACCTTCGCCTTCCGGAGCAGCTCGAGGGACTCGTCGTAGTCCGTGTAGAAGTCGCCCTTCTCGAGGACGGCGATGAGGTTCAGGATGTTGCCCGTCGGCTTCGGCTTCGGATGCGAGGTCGTGTTGGGTGTCGACCCAGCCGGCTCGTGCCGTGCGAGCGACGCGATCGCCTTCATGCTCAGATCGTCGAGCAGATCGAGGGCATCCCACAGCTCGTTGCCGATCGGGCAGGTGTTGATCAGCGAGTGGCCGAGCCTGGCGACCTCCGCGCGGATCAGCCCCATCCGGTCCATCGTCTCCTGGAACTCTGGGCGACGGTAGCCGGTGATGAAATCGACTTGCCGGTGCAGGCTCGCGGCGTCGCTGTACCGCTGGATGCTCATGCGATTTGCTCTCCTTCCCGGAGGTCCGGGTGCTTGACTTTGTCGGGGTTGGCCTTCTGCCAGTCGATGAACTTCCCGAGGTGGCTTTCGACGGCCTCGATGAACTCTGGCGCGCAGCCGTCTTGCTGCGCCTCTTGCTTGTAGAAGTTGAGCACGTCGGGAGCGATGTAGTCCTTGGCCCTGAACACGATGCAGGGCTCGTCCGATGCGGCGCACTCCTCGAAGATGCGCCGGTTGCGCTCGCTGACAGGCATCAGTCCTTCTTCCCGGTGACGTGGCCGCCGTCCTTGGTGCCGCCCTTGGGCGGGTCCGGAGCCTTCCCCTTGTCGTCGGCGTCGTTGATCTCGACGTTCATGCCGCCACCCTTGCCGTCTCGGACGGCGGGCTTTGCGTCTTCGATTCCCATTTCGTCTCCCTACAGGTGGGTTGCCGTATAGATCAGGTAGAGGGTAGGGAGGATCAGCGCATAGGTGAGGGCCAGGCCCGCCCAACCGAGATACTTCCCGACCGGACGGACCTCCCTCGAGCGGCCCTTCTGGAAATGCACCCCCCTGTAGGGGAGGTTAGCCCCCGAACTCGATCGTGACGATCTTGCTCTTGAGGAACCGAGTGCGGAGACGACGAACACATCGGACTGGCTGATCCCACTTCGTGAAGAGCTCAGACCGAACTGTCGTGTCGCGCACCCAGACCTGCGCGTTGTCTGGGAGCTCCTTGAGTTGCTCACGTAACTCACCTACTAGCACGCTTGCTCCTCCCTGTTATCCCTCCTCAGGTCTTGGTGCCGGCCTTCTCGGCTCGCTCGTTCATCAGGCCCCGGCGCAGGTCGGCGGCGTAGCCCTCGATCTGCATCTCCATGACGGCGTCGTACATGTCCGCCGCCCACCGGGCATCCGCGAGTGCGCTGTGGCGGTTCTGCGGCACGGGAGCGCCGACAGTCTCGGACAGCTCTTCTGAGCTCCACGTGGGCGGCAGGTGCAGGGCGCCGGCGACGAGGTTCTTGACCTCGACGAGTTGGTAGTGCCACATCGGGCACTGGTGGAGGCCGTTGAGCAGCTTGCGCAGACGCTCCTCGTCGAAGCTGGTGCTGTTGCCGACGAGGTGCGATCCGCGCGTCAGCTCGACGAAGTGGTCCGCCCAGTCCACCAGGCTCTCCGTGGGGAGGACCGTCTGGAAGTCCGAGTTGTGGGAGAACGAGCCGTTGAGGGTTTCCTTCAGGGCTTGCAGCGTCACGGGGTGCGCTGGGAACCCGTCGGAGTCGATCTTTGGGTTGCGCCAGCGCCGATCGTGGAAGCCGCCGATCTTCAAGCTCATCGGATCGGCAAACTCGAGGCAGACCGGCAACTGCCAGACGTACTGGGTCTCCATCCACTCGCCCTCGTCGCTGGCTGGCGATGGATCGGTCTCACGGACGATCAGGCCGACCTCCCAGATTTGCCCGGTCCGGGGGTCCAGGCTGGTGGTCTCGGTATCGATGAAGCAGAGTTTCACTCTTTGTCACTTTCTTCTAGCGGAAGGATTGGAGCGACTTTCATAGTCCACTCCATCGGGCGCACAACGCGGTACTCATGAATGAACTTGATTTCCTGCATGCACCCTTCGACATTCCAGGTGATGACCATCCAGAACTGCTCTGGAGTGAGGTCTCCAATCTCCGGTGGCAGATGAGCCATGCCGTAGGCTCGCACCTCGCCTGCGCCCGTTTCGAGCCCTGTTAGAACGTATTCGTACGGGAGTCCTTTGAAGATGCCGTCGGTCAGAACACGTTCCGTCACGGTTCACACCTCGGGCAGCACTTCATGCAGAGCTTAACCTCTTTGTCGCCGTGCTCGAACCTGTGGACCTTCTCGACGGGAAACGCCCGGCCGCAACTGTCTCCCTCGCAGCGGACGAGGATCCCGGCGGCGATCAGGACTGCCTGCCGCTCCTGGATCTCATGATGGCGTTGAGCGATGCTTGGGTCGGCCACCGAACCTCCGGTTGAACTCGGCCAGCTGAAGGCGGCGAGTCTGCTGATCGTGGGCAGCACGCCTGGATGCACCTTCAGCTTCGGGGTCGGGGATTTGGAGCTCGGCATTGATCCTGTCTTCTCGATCTCGGAAGGGGTGCCACCACCTCATCGCGGTGCCCACTTTGGACGGAGATAGCCGGGAGGCGTCTGCAGCCGGGAGCCACGAGGCCGGTTGGCCTCGTAGAGCATCCGGCAGAACTTCCGAGCCGCCGGTGTCAAGATTGGCGGCTCGGGTACGCACGCATCTCGCACGATCTGTGGGAAGGTGACGATCGCGATGAGCGCAAGCACCAGCGCGGCTGCGCCCATGAAGTAGTCGATGAGCACTTCTACCCCCTGTAGGTCAGAACATTGTGGTCTGTGCTGTCCTCTGCTTGATCATGTCCTCGACGAAAACACGTGAAAGCTCGGTGATGATGCCTCGTCGGCCGAGTCGCTGGGCCACGATGCCAGTAGTCCCAGCTCCACCGAACGGGTCAAAGACAGTGTCCGTGGCCATGGAGTACAACTTGATGAGCCGCTCAGGGAGTTCCTCAGGAAATGGGAACGGGTGTCCGAGCTTTCGAGCTGTGCGGTCCGCCTTGATCTTCCAGACGGGGTCCATGAGCCACGCGTGTTCGGTGGCTCCGAGGATTGAGGCATTCTTCACTTCTTCCGGATAGTCCTTGGGATTGATCCGGCGCTGCGAGAACTTGAGCGGCTTCTGGAATACCAGGATGTGCTCGTACGTGTTGCCGGACAGCACGCCCTTGGGGAGCGGCCAGGATCCGGACGGCGGGCTGTACGATGCGCCCTTGTGCCAGATGTAGTCCTCGCGCAGCACGAAGCCGATATTGAGGCATCCCGAGATCACTCGAGCGACGTTGGGGAACATGCCCTCTTCGCCGCGAGGAATGTCGTAGATGTTGACGCACAGTCGACCTAGGTCGGCGAGCAGCTCGAAGCATGTCAGCCATACCTGGTCGAGAACCTTGTGGCAGAGGTGGAAGTCTTTAGGATCCGAGAACGTGACGTAGTCGTCGGTCGGCTGGTCCACCCCCGGATACGGAGACGAAGTGACGACCAGAGACACGGTGCTGCGTTCGATGATCTTTGTTGCATCGAGGCAATTGGCGTGGTACGCGTGAAAGGACCCGAACCGATCAGGTTCGTCTTCGGAGTACACCAGCTCCGGAGTGATGGCCTCGTCAATTGCTGGAATCGCCACTACTCTGCCCCTTTGTCGTTCTGTTCATAGTAGTGTACTGGCGGTGCCGTTCCAAGGCTTCTCGCACGATTACCGAAGCTGGCTTGCGAGTTTCGTCAGCTTCCATGTCCAGCCAGGCGATCAGTTCTTGAGGTAACATGTAAGTTCTCGATTTCATTGGATGACCTAGTGGGTTGGTCTTGGTCTTCCTCAGAGAACGGTTACCTGCCACCTGTTCACTATAACAAACATGGGCGACGTGTCAAGGAGTAATTTGGAGTAAACTTGATTACTATAACAATGTGCACGATACTGGCGTCGTGCTGGCCGGATCGTATGACGAGCTGCTCGAGAGGGGAGAGAACCCGGTTCACGCTATCCGGCTCGGTCTCGGTCTCAGCATGAGGAGAGCTGCAGAGAAGATCGGCTGCCACTATCAGACCATCTATATGGTCGAGCATGGCATGTGCGAGTATATCTTTCCCGTGGTGTTTCGGTGGGCAGTGGAGAACTCTGACTTCACCGGGTATCAGATTGAGGATTCCTTCAACATGTTCCTGGCACGCAAGCGCGGTGTGGCTCGGGAGAAGTACTCCCTTGAGACGCTCCCTGTTGCTGCGCTGGGGATCCCGGGCACGAACCCCATCAAGAGCCTCCGTCAGTTCCTAGGGCTATCCACATCCGGGTTCTGTAAGGACCTCTGCATACCGGTCGCGCTGCTGCACAGTTCAGAGAAGGCGAAGAACTTCTCTGGCTCCATGTGCATCGCTCTGCATGCTGCCGGTATCGATGAGAGGATCCTGGAAGAGATCGAAGAAAGGTATGGCCTGCTGTGAGTGAGACTTTCGACCCGACCAAAATCAAGCTGACCGAGAAGAAGCTGGAAGCGATGACGTACATCAACCAGTGTCATCTCAACAACGGTCGGGCTCCCACTGCTGAGAAGTTGGCTGAAGCTGTCAACGTCACGGTTGACACGGCTCGCAAGTGGTACGACAGCGTCGAGTTCAAGTACATGATGAGTGAGCTCGGTATCCAGCTTGCTCATGACTCGGAAGTGCTGCTGCCACAGCAGGTCATCATCTTGAACTCGCTGCTGGATCTCAACGACCGGCGGTCGAAGCGTGAGAAGTGCGAGGGGGCTGGAATCACCCTCGCGAAGTTGAATGGCTGGATGCGAGATCCGGTGTTCAAGCAGCATTACATGGATATCGCGAGGACCAAGTTCGAGGACGCCGACCCTGTGGCGCAGCTGGCACTTCTCCGGAATATGGAGGGCGGCAACCAGCGGGCAGTCGAGTTCTACTTCGAGCTGACCGGGCAGTTCCAGCGGTCGGTCAACCATAACATCAACATCGAGGGGTTCCTGAGCAGCCTGATCGAGGTCCTACAGGCTCGTATTCAGGACCCGGCCCTCCTCGAACAGATCGCCAACGACTTCGAGCTGCTGGTGAAAGGCCAGAGGCCTCAAATCGATCGGACGCCTGCCAGCGTTATCGACGTCGTTCCGACTCTGCAAGTCCCACAGTTGACGGAGGGGTGATGGCTACAGTCAACATCACGCATACGGTCAAGACTCCTAGCGGCTTCGAGCTGGAGGGGGTCATGGCCCGGGCCACTCTAAGCGGGCAGGGATTCCGGTCCGATGACTCGGCAGTTGCGCGTGAGCAGTGGTTCACGTCCAACGATGTCGGTCTGATCACCATGGCGCTCGAGCGCACGGACCAGATCACTCCAGCGGGTCTGCACTACGCTGTCGAGGTGCAGGTCCCTGATGCGTACGGCGGCCCAGAGCTCTACACCATCACCGCCACGGCCGCGGGCACCCTCATGGACAGCCGCGTGTCCGTCTAGCCCCTGTAGGAGTGTTGTGGCCTTACACAAGTCGAGGATCAAGACGGAGAGTGAGCTAAATCTTCGACTTATCGAGCAGCTGCGTACGGCTGCTCGGCGGCCGAACATCTACGGATACGTGCCTCATGTGAAGCAGGAGATGTTTCACCGGTCGCAGGCTCGAGGACGGCAGTTCATTGGCGGTAACCGCTCTGGCAAGACGGTGGGAGGGGCGGTCGAGGGAATCTGGAACGCTACGGGAGAACACCCTTGGCGGCCGGTGAAACCGCCCCCTACGCACGGGCGCGTGGTAGCTATCGACTTCGTAGAAGGAGTCGACAAAATCGTGAAGCCAGAGATTGCCCGTTGGCTGCCGCCGTCGCAGCTGAAGGGTGGGTCTTGGGAGGACTCGTACGATGGAAACCTCCGTACGCTGTACCTTGCCAACGGCTCCACGATCGAGTTCATGTCATACGATCAGGCCGTGCTGAAGTTCGCCGGTACGAGTCGTGACTGGTGCTGGTTCGACGAGGAACCTCCGAAGGACATCTTTATCGAGTGTCTCATGCGCCTCCTGGATGTCGCTGGATCGTGGTGGATGACCATGACTCCGGTTGAGGGCATGACCTGGACTTACGACGATATCTACGAGAAGGCCAACCCGGCGCATCCGGAGTACGACCCTAACCTGTTCGTGGTTGAGGTTGACTCCCACATGAACCCTCACCTGAACCCTGGTGAGCTTGATATCTTGCTGGCGGGTCTGGATGCCAGCGAGAAGAAGGCTCGTCTGCACGGGCAGTATGTCCAGCGCGGCGGTCTCATCTACCCGAACTTCAACGAGTCGATTCACGTGATCAAGCCTGTTCATCCTGCTGAGTTGCATGTCAGGGACTGGCTGCATTTCGCTCACATGGATCATGGGTTGCAGGCTCCTACGTCGTGGCATTGGTCAGCTGTTAACCGCGAGGGTGTGCAGATCGTCTATGACGAGTACTATCGGGCTGACGAGATCGTTGAGGTTCACGCCAAGGAAGTTCTCGCACGGGAGATCGTTCATCGGGTTCCTGCCGCCTACAGGGTGGGGGATCCGAGTATCCGCAACCGCGACCCGATCACAGGTACTTCAGTGCAGATCGCGTACACTGATCTCGGTGTTCCGATCATGCTCGGCAACAACGATGTGCCAGCCGGCCTCAACGCGGTTCGGAACAAGTTCGGTGGTGGAGGGGTTCGTCCATCCCTCTACATCTGCGCTAACAACCCGCAGTTGATCTGGGAGCTCAAGAGGTACCGGTGGGCGCTTTGGGCGAACAAGAAGATGGATCGCGAGAAGAATCCGAAGGAAGAGCCGCATAAGAAGGATGACCACGCGGTTGATGACCTTCGGTACGGAGTAGCATCTCGCCCGATGGTGGAAGACCTACGGCCTCCCGAGGAAATAGGGAGACCGCCTGGCATGGGGTCCGTCAGCCCGTATCATGGCCGCACGGACCCGGCAACCCATGTTGACCACCGCCGAGTGGTTGACGACATACTCGGATCGGAGTGGTGAGACCATGGGCCTGAAGATTTACCTCGACCACGGTGATGGCAAGGAGTTCGAGCTGCTGCGGGACATCACGGACCGCCGCATCACGCGCGTCTCGCTGAACGGCTCGACCGGCGAGGCCGGCGCCCTCAACGTGCGCCCCGACCAGAACGAGGTCGTGCTGCGCTACGAGTTCGTCGCACAGGACGGCCGCCCAACGCTCGAGGACCTCGAGTCGGCGCAGAACCGCACCCTGACCGGCGAGGAGGCCGCGGAGCGCCAGCAGATGCTCGACGAGCTGCCGACAGCGTCGAACCAGGGCGTCGATCCGCTGTTCGAGGCCTCCAAGCGTCGGGCCGACGCCCAGGCCGAGCAGGACCGTGTCGAAGAGGTGCGGGCACAGAACGAGGTGGAGCGCCAGGAGCAGCTCAGCCAGGTGCAGGGCGCCCCCGTCAACGAGACCTCGTCGGAGGATGAGGGTGAGGTGGACCCGTCCGGCGACGACGGCGGGAGCGGTCACTCCGGCGACGCCGAGACGGGTTCCACCGCCAACTTCGACATCGGCCTCGGCAACCAGGCCCCCGATTCGCCGGCCGGCGCTTCCGAGCCCGACGTGCCGGTCGGCGAGGGGGAGCCGTCGGAAGCCGACCTTGCCGCACAGCGGCTCAAGGAGTCCGAGGCCTGACATGCACGCCTTCGTGACGGTCCCTGAGCGACCGCCCTACAACTGCATCCGCTGCACTGGCGGAGCGAGCGACGACCGTGACTGGTTCCTCGACCTCGGCGAAGTGGCCGGTGACGAGGGGGTCGATTCGACTACGGTCTACGTCTGCAAGCTCTGCCTGGTGGCGATGTGCCAAGAGCAGGGCATCGTCGAGCAGGGGCCGTTGCTGGCTCGTATCTCCCGCCTCGAAGATGATCTCTTCGAGGCCCGACGGAAGGCTGATGGCCTTGGACAAGTCTTCAGTGGCCTATTTCTTGCTCGGGTCATTGCCCCCGATGATCCTCGCGCTGGCGATCTGTCTGGTCTTCTGGAGGATCCTCCGGCAGGTCTGGAGCCAGCACGAGACGGAGCGAGCGGACTGGCGGATGAAGGAGGAGAACCTCCTGAACCGGGTGATGGCCAAGACCTGGGCGGACTTCGCGCAAGCCTCTCAATCCATGGTGGTGCACGGGGCTGACGGCCCCCCTGTAGGAACCTCGCAAGACCTCGTCGAGATGAAGAGGGCTGGACTCCTCGACGACTTCGATCCGGAGAACATGGACCGAGCGCTTGGAGAGATGGATGCAATACTCGGCAACGCCGACCGCACCATCGGTGCCGATTAGCAGCTCTCTAGTCGACTCCGCAGGAGTCTCAGACGACGACGGGCGGGGGATTCCGAATCCGTTCCGCATTCTGGCGAACAAGCGCCAGGAGAGTGACACTGTCCGCTATCTGGACTCGCTGTACGAGCGAGCCCGGTCGGCACGGTGGCGCTTTGAGCGGCAGTGGTTCGTGAACCTGTCGTTCTACTTCGGGCGTCAGTGGATCACCTGGCTCAGCCAGGCGTCACCGGACTTCGCTCGGCTGTACGAGCCGCAGGCACCGCCGTGGCGTGTGCGTCTCGTCGTGAACCGGATTCGTCCGGCCATCCGGCGTGAGATGTCGAAGGTGATGAAGGAGAAGCCCACCGCCTACGTCATCCCTGGGTCGACCGACGACTCGGACATCGCAGCTGCTCGAGCAGGTGAGGCCATCTACGAGCACCTGTTCCGCACGCTCGGCATGAAGGAGCACCTCTGGAACTCCCAGTTCTGGAGGGCCATCACGGGCACCGGGTTCATCAAGGACTGGTGGGACCCGACTCCTGGCGATGATGGTGTCGGCACGATCGGGATGGAAGTCCCGACTCCGTTTCACCTGTTCTTTGCCAACCTCGATCAGCCAGAGATCGAGAAGCAGGAGTTCATCATCCATCAGGCGATGAAGTCGCCTGAAGAGGTCGAAACGAAGTTCGGTGTCAAGGTCCGGGCAGACTCCATCGAGCGCGGCGGCGGTGTCATCGAGTCGCAGCTGCTCCAGGCTCTGAACCTGGAGCCTGGGCGCGTGTCGCAGGTCTGCGTCAAGGAGATCTGGATCAAGCCGAACGTCCGGTACCCGGCCGGAGCCATGTTCGTGTGGGCGGGTGGCAAGCTGCTGTTCTCGTCGTCTGACCCTCTGACAGGCGATCCGAAGTGGCCGCTCTACAAGAAGGAGTACCCTTTCACCGACTTCAAGGGAGTCCCTACAGGTCGGTTCTACGGGGAATCCACGATCGTCGATCTGCTCCCCATCCAGAAGGAGTACAACCGGACGCGGTCGCAGATCATCGAGGCCAAGAACCAGATGTCGAAGCCTCAGCTCCTGGCTCCGAGGGGGTCGGTCAGGGCGGATCAGATCACCTCGGAGCCAGGACTGGTCATCTTCTACACGCCGGGCTACGAGAAGCCGACGCCTCTGACGTTGACTGGCCTTCCCGAGTACGTGCTGCAGGAGCTGGATCGTTCGCTCCTGGACATGGCCGACATCTCGGGGCAGCATGAGGTCAGCACTGGCACGGTCCCCCAGGGCGTGACGGCGGCCTCTGCGCTGGCGTTCATCCAGGAGTCGGACGACACGATGATCGCTCCCATCATCAGCTCGCTGGAGACGGGTGTGGAGCGTGTGGGTCGTCACTGGCTGTGCCATGTGCACGAGCGCTGGGACGAGGCCCACATGGTCAAGGTCCTCGGTCCGGACAACACGTGGGAGATCAAGGAATTCTCCAAGCTGGACCTGCGTGGGAACACGGACCTGAACATCCAGGCGGGCTCGGCGATGCCGAGGTCGATCGCAGCAAAGCAGGCTCTGATCCTCGAGCTGGCCAAGATGCAGATTATCGGCCCCGACGAGGCGCTCCGGTACCTGGAGATGGCTGAGACCAGCCAGATGTACGAGGAGACGCAGCTCGATCGCCGGCAGGCTGAGCGCGAGAACATGAAGATGTCGGATGAGAGCCTGATCCAGCCGTCCCGTCTGGCGACGCAGTTCCAGGGTCTCATCAGCGGTCTCCAGGCTTCGATGCCTGGGCAAGATCCGATGGCTCAGGATCCGATGGCTCAGGATCCGATGATGCCTCAAGATGCAAGCAGCGCCGGAGCGCCCGAAAGTCCAGCCCTCGGCAGCGCTCCCGGCATGGCAGCGGCACCAGGAATGCCGGCTCCCCTCCCGGGCGGGGGCCTGGGAGAATCCGGGATGCCGGCAGACCTGGGCGCGGGTATGCCGCTCGGCGGACAGGTGCCGATGGATCCCACTCAGGGTGGGATGATGGGGAACGCGTACACGGGCGCGATCACTCCGGATCAGATTTACCCTCCGGATCATCAGATGCCTCTGGTTCCCGTCAACACGTGGGACGACCACCAGCTCCACATCGAGGTGCACAACAACTACCGGAAGCGTCAGGAGTTCGAAGGACTTCCGGAAGAACTCAAGCAGGAATTCGAGAGGCATGTTGAGCTGCATCGCGCGATGGCGGGCCTTCCGCCTACGATGAACCCGGAACAGATGGTGCAGATCCAGCAACTCGCAGCTGCGCACCCCGAGCTTGGAGAACTCCAGACTGGCGCTCCCTCCGAGGGAGGAGAACCAGGAGGCGAGGCGATCCCAGCGTCGGAGCCAGCGCAGAGCGAAGAGCCGGCTATGCCGACCAACGATCCCGCTCAGGCGGGCGGCACCCCCCTGTAGGAGGGACACGAGATGCCTCAGACTCAGATCGGGAACAGGTACGGGGTCCCAGCCGTCGGCCGGACTCCTGGTACCGCCAAGGTCATTCGCTTCACTGGAACGGCGAGCGGTGGCAACAACTTCCAGCTTCTCGTCGGCAGCGTCCTGACGGCGAACATCCCGCGTCTCGCGACCGCTACGCAGCTGCGTGATGCTCTGCGCGGAGTCCCTGCGATCGGAGCGGCTGGCTGCACGGCGACCGGCGGACCTCTCGGCACGTCGCCCGTCGATGTCACGATGGCTGCCAAGGCAGCGGCGTTCGATTTCCCTCTGCCCATCTTCACGAACGTCGACCTCACCGGCGGCACGGTGACTGTCGCTCAGCAGACGGCGCCGTCGTTCGAGGCCTGGAACAACAACAGCGCTCAGACGCTCGAGGACCTGGATCAGATCCTCGCGTTGGCCGGCTTCTCGCAGGCATACCTCGACAGGTGCAACATGAACGACAAGCTCTTCATGTTGCGCCAGGTGACCGAGCCCTGGACGATCTCCTAGGAGGGGACGTGGCTACCAAGACACCCCAGTTCGATGCGGCGACGATGAATCGAGCTCTGGTCCGCCGTGCAGCGGGCGTGCCTCGATCGAGGCGTGGTCGCACCATCCCTACAACTCCGGGCTCGACGGTGAACACTCCGAAGAACATGCCTTCGGGTCGGGCGATCGCGAACCCTGGCGCTCCCGGTGCGGCGACGAGGCCGATGCCAGGAGCCAACCCCATCACCGGCGTGCGGACGATGCCCGGCTCGCCCGGGTCGAACATGCGTCCGAGCAAGGCCATGCAGGGCGGCCAGCAACTCCAGGCTGTCGCCCGCCGAGCGATCAACCGTCGGAACGGTGGAGGTCGATACGCCTCCGGCGCTCCGACAATGACTCGTCGAACCACCCGCACGCGGTAGTTCGAGATCTTCCAGAGGTGCCTGGTACCCGGGTAGCAGTGCCCGGGTAATCTGGCATCAGTCCGACGACCAGCGAGGTTCACGTGTCCGATCCGAGTGCAGCCCCCGACTCAGGTGCTCAGGGATTCCAGGGCCTGGCCCCTCCTGCACAGGCCCCCGCTCCTGCAGCTCCCGCTCCCGCCCAAGCAGCTCCCACGGCGCCCCCGACGCCACAGCTCAGCGACTACGGTCGCAGCATGCTCGAGCAGATCCCCGAGGCAGAGCGTGCTGCGCTCATGCCGCATATCACGAAGTGGGATGCCGGCCACACGCGGCGTCTCATGGAGGTCGAGTCCCAGTACGCCGGGTTGGCGCCGTACGCCGACTACGATCCCGAAGATCTCGAGATGGCCGCTCGTGTCTGGGATATGTTCAACCAGGACCCCACCGGCACGATCGAGATGCTGCAGCGGGCTTCCGGCGGGCAGGGCGCCCCTCAACAGCAGCCGCAGTTCCCTCAGCAGCAGCCGCAGCAGGTTGCTCCGGGTCAGCCGGGGTTCGTCCCTCAGCTCCAGCAGCAGCCGCAGTACGCGCAGCTGCCTCCGCACGTCGAGCAGATGCTCCAGCAGCAGCAGCGGGCGATCGAGAGCATGGCTCTCAATCAGCAGCAGCAGCTTCAAGCGCAGCGGGACCAAGAGGCGGATGCCCAGTTCGAGCAGTACATCGAGAGCCTGCATCGAGAGCTGGGCGACTTCGACGACAGCATCGTGATCAACAACCTCGCCGCCGGCATGGAGCCCGCTCAGGCGGTCCAGGCGTTCAGGGCTCAGTGGCAGCCAGTGGCACAGGCCAGCAATGGAGGCCAACCTGTGCCGCCTCCGGTGCCCGTTCTCAACGGCGGCTCCGCCGTTTCCGGGCAGGTGCCCATCGCTCAGGCCTCCGACAAGCAGCGTCGGGCCACCGTGGCTCAGATGCTGGAACACGCAAGGCAGTCATAGGGCACACGAGGAGGACCTGATGCCCGCAACCATGGCGACAGTCGATGCGATCCTCAAGGAGGTCTACGGACCGCGCATCGAGGAGCAGTTGCAGAACGAGGTCGTTCTGCCTCGGCGAATCGAGCGCACCAGCGAGGGCGTGTCGTCGAACGTCGGCGGCAAGTACGTCGACTTCCCCATCCACATCAAGAGGAACACGGGCATCGGCTTCCGTGCGGAGAACGGCCAGCTGCCGGCGAGCGGTCAGCAGGGCTACGCCGAGGTGCACGTCCCGCTCCGGTACGGCTACGGCCGTGTGCGCTACACCGGGCAGCTCATGGAGCTGGCGAAGACGAACACCCAGGCGTTCACCAACGCGGTCGAGGCCGAGAACGAGGGCCTGAAGAACGATCTCGCCAAGGACTCCTCGCGGATCATCTACGGCGACAGCACCGGCCTCATCGCATCCCTCACCGACACCGCGACGTCGGCGACCCACACGGTCGACAACGCGCAGTGGATCCTCGAGGGCATGCTGGTCGACGTGCTCGTCCGCTCGTCAGGCTCGCCCACCGGCGGTCTCCAGAACGCCACTGTCGTCTCGGTCAACTACGACACGAACACGGTGACGCTGTCGGCCTCGTGGACGGCGACCGTCCTGCAGGGCATCTACCGAGCGGGCGACTACAACCTGGAGCCCTCGGGCGTCGGGAACATCGTCCACAACGTGACGCCTCTGCACACGCTCGATCCGGCGACGACGCCGATCTGGGCGGCTCGGATCAACGCCAACGGCGGTACCCCTCGGCCTCTGTCCGAGGGTCTGATGATCCAGCTGTGCGACGACATCCGTCGGCAGGGCGGCATCACGTCGCTCATCATGACGAGCCTCGGCGTGCGTCGGTCGTACTTCTCGCTGCTCGTGCAGCAGCGGCGGTACCCGAACACGAAGGAGTTCGCCGGCGGCTTCAGCGGCCTCGCCTTCAACTACGGCAAGGAGATCCCCGTCGTCGAGGACGTGGACCACCCGCCGAAGAAGATGCACTTCCTCGACGAGGACAAGTTCCGCGTCTACCGGAGCCGCGAGTGGCACTGGATGGACGAGGACGGCTCGATCATCAAGTGGGTGACCGACTTCGACGCGTGGGAGGCCATGATGCGGTGCTTCTACGAGCTCGCCACCCGCCAGCGCAACGCCCACGGCATCCTCGCCGACATCATCGAAGGCTGACCCCCTGTAGGAGTCCAGGAGACCGCGATGGGCCACATCAGGGGAGTTGACGACATAGTCGGGGAACGGCTCAACCACCTCGCCGGGGGCATCTCTGTTTCAGATGATGTCCTCGGCGTGGTGCGCCGTTTGCAAGAGTACGACGAGAACATCGTCGTGCAGTTCGCTGACCCCGATCAGGCGGACTTCACCGACGCTCCATATCGCATCATGGAGCGTTGTCCCGATCAACAGCTTCGAGTGATCATGGAAGTGTGGAAGCTGGATGCGAGTGTGCTCGAGCGCCTATACGCTCTCGACACGCAGAAGCTCGATGTTCTCGCTCGGATCGACAAGGCCAACCAGGCTATCGTTCTCGGCGAGAAGCGCCGTTACCAGGACGAGACACGCGCGCTGTCCGAGATGGCAGCAGATGTCTTGAGGTCGCCGAAGGACACGTATACGGCGACCAATCCAGTGACAGGCGAGTCGCACAAGTTCACCTCGATCCGACGGAGGTAGCCTCGTGGCTGCTACTGCTGCCTATGTTATCGAGGCTGTCAAGAGCCAGTACGGCGACCCTACTGGCGCAGTTGTGGAGATCACGGATATCCTCCGGTGGATCAACGAGTCACAGCTGCAGATTCAGAAGCAGGTATCGTCTCTGCTTGGAACGCAGAGCATTCCCCTGGTCGCAGGAGATAACCAGTACGATCTCTCCACGGACTTCTTCCGTGCACTGTCAGTTGAGCTCGACGGAAAGCGTCTGCAGTTCCTGACACTGGCTCAGATGTTCAGCATGTACCCGACGCTGAACACGGCTCAGCCCCCTACAGGGGCGCCTCGGTACTTCGCGACGGGCACTGTAGGGTCTGCCACGGCGCAGCTGTACCTTGCTCCGAAGCCTGCACAGGCCGGCACGCTGAGCGTGCAGTACAAGGCCCGCCCACCGTTGATCAACGCCTCGGATGACCTGCTCACGGTTGCTGACGAGTACACAGAGACCGTGATCATGTTCTGCGTGGCGAAGGCCAAGCAGATGGAGGGTGACGAAGAGGCCTGGGCTGCTCACCGCGCTGCGGTCAAGGAGCAGCTGACGGAGGACGGTCACGAGGCGAACAACGCCAAGAACGACGAGACCTACCCGTTCATCCGGCCGAGCACAGGGGACTATGAATACGGAGGCTGGGGCTGATGCCTCCGGATATCGAGCTGCGCCGGTTCGCTGGCCTCTTCACGGACACGGCTGACATCGAAGGAGAGATGGATCGGCTGATCCGTGCTGAGAACGTCATGTTCGATCAGGACGGTGTGGTCCAGGCGCGGCATGGGTTCCACTTGTTCTCGAATGCGGAGAACGCTGAGACTGCGCTCGTCTTTCTAGGGAAGTCCGAGATTTTCTTCCAGCGCATCCTGGCATCTCTCAACTTCTACTACCTGTGGGAGGGTGGTAAGACTTCGCCGAGCCTGAACAAGATTCTGGTCACGGTCACGAGTGGATCTCGTACGACGAACGTTGTCACGCTGAACGTGACGCCGAGCTCCCACGGGATTGTGATTGGAGATCAGATCACTGTCAACGTGGCGGATGCAACGTACAACGGCCTCTTCACTGTGACTGGCGTCGGGGCTGGGACAGTTCAGTACTCGCAGGTTCTAGCGAACGATGCAGCTTCAGGAGCCGGCACCTTCGCGCTCAAGCCCAAGGGTGTCTTTGGCGGTAACACGGGCGTTGAGTACAACACCAAGGTCTACTTCCCGGAGGGCCGCTACTGGGACGGTGGCGGCATTCGGGACACTCCGCAGATCCCTGACCCCGGGCAGCAGGGGTACATGGCAGTTCACGCGGAGCGCCTGTGGTTGTTGAAGTCCAGCTCGCAGTCGAGACTGTACTTCAGCAATCCTGGTGCTCCTGAGGTATGGCCAGCCGCCAACTTCATTGATATCGATGGCGGCGCGGGATCTCTTCCTGCCGGCCTCATGTCATACCAGGGCCGGCTCTACATCTTCAAGAGGGAAGACATCTTCGTCTTGGATACGCCGGGGCTTCCCTCCACCTGGATCCTCCGAAGGTTCGCTCGTATCGGGTGTCAGCCGGAGTCGATCAAAGAGTACAACGGAACTGTTTACTGGGTGGCTGGCGATGGAGCGTACCGCTTCGACGGTACGACCATCGAGAAGCTCAGTGATGCGATCGATGACGTTTTCAAGTCTCGAGAGCCGTTCGCTGCTGGCTTCGGCACGGCAGAGTCCGCCCTGTTCAGAGACCAATGGGTGATTCGGTTCTTCATCGATGACCTCACCGCTCGCAACTTCTGCTTCAACGTCAAGACGGAGCAGTGGTCAGAGTGGGTGTTCCCGTGGGAGACTGATAACGTGTTCCCCGTGAATATCTGGTCGGAACCTCGTGGTGTGATTGCCGCCGATGAGCACATCGAGTCTGGCATCTACATGACGACAGCGAATCTCGTCGCAGGCACCGAAGGTCTTCTGCTCGGAACAGAGATTCGCACGAACGATTACTGGCGCGATGAGACGGGCACACACATCGCACCGCCGACAACCACCGAGCACACGTTCAACGTCTCTCTTCAGACCAAATTCTCCGAGTTCGGCGATCCGACCCTCTACAAGAGGGTTCACTGGTGGATGTTCGAGTGGGAGGGGCAGAACGTCCTCGTCGAACAGGTGCAGTCGGATCGTGGGCGTGTCACTCGTGCAGCACCGGGTGCTGAGTTGCACGGTGCAGAGAAGGTCTTCAGCCGAACACTGCCCGGGAACATCAACCATCCTGATCGATCGCCAGGTGACGTGTTCACAGACTCCATCAAAGGTCTGGGCATGACTCGCAAGATGTCGCTCCGCATCACTGCGCTGGACATCCGAGATGTCGGTTTCAAGCTCTACCGGATCGCCGGCAAGGTCGTGCCGAGGGGTACTGTTCGACGCGGATCGGACCAGGTAACATGACCGAGATCGATCGCGGTGACATCCTCAGAGTCATGCAGGAGGCAGTTGTCGACGGAGAGACACCGGCGGAGCGCAACGCTCAACGTCGGGCAGCTGTCGTGATCTTCCTGTCAGATAAAGCAGATCAGCCCGGGCTCCAGGGATCGACGCACGACATGATCCTGGATGATTTGGACTCGTACAAGGAGTGGGAGGACGATGGCGAAGCCGTACGAGTTGAACATAGTTCCCACGTACCCTGGCTTCGCGAAGGGCGGCCGCCCAGCAGTCCCGACTGACAACTCCCCCGTACCTGTAGTCCCGGGAACTCAGTGGGCCGAGCATCCAAGGAACGGTTGGTATCCATACGTCAACGGGACCGGTGGCGCGTGGACTCCAATCCTGACTTCGACGGGTACGCAGCCGAGTCTCGGTACGACAGGTATCTCAGTCGGCAAGTTCTCGCTGGCTGCGAACTACTTCAACGCCGACTTCTACATGGAGTTTGGTAGCGGCGGTGGGGCAGGCGCAGGAACGGGTGAGTACCAGATCGAAGGGCTTCCGTTCTCGGTTGACTTGGATCTCGATGGAACGGATCGAATTCGTCTCCCGGTTGGACAGATCGCTATGTTCGACTTCGATACAGGAGACCAGGAGATCTATAGCGCGATAGCGATCTCTCGCACGCAGCTAAAAATCCGGAGTCAAGGTGGCACAGCCGTGGAAAACACGGTACCTTGGTCCTGGGCCGGTGGAGACAGTTTCAGAGGGAGACTGTCATTCCCAGCAGTGTTGTTGGCTTGACATGGCGAACCGTAATCTCGAACAGTTCGGCATGGAGGCAGTGCGACGTCGCCTCCAAGGCCTCATCGAACCTCGGGGATCTCGAGGGACTTTGTCGAGGGGTCGTACCATCTACAAGGGCGGCATGACAAACGCCCATCGCGGAGGTGGCTATCAGTTCGGCCGGCCTCGCGGTACTGGAGATCTGAATCCGCTGCAGTCTGCTGCTCGTCGAAAGATGGCACAGCGCACTCAAGGGAGGGCCCGTGGCAGGCGGACTTACTGATCGCGTAAATGCCCTCATCAACAGCATCTACGCAGCTCAGGGCAAGAACAAGTATTTCGACTCGTCACTGGGCAACACCATCGCCAGCTCTCGTCGAGCCATGGGAGACCTCAACAAGAGGTACACCCGCGGCACCGAGGAAGCTCGTGTGGGGTATGACGAGACCGCCCGGGATCTGCTGCAGGCTCGCGATCGTCAGTACGAGCAGAACACAGGCCAGATGGCAGGGCAGGGCATCCTCCGTTCTGGCATCTACGCCACGGAGCAAGGGCGTATCGGTGAGGGCTACCAGCGCGACCTGACATCGGCCGCACAGCGCCGTCAGCAGCAGCTACAGGCCCTTGCCGAAGATCGCAACTCAGGGTTCGACACCATCATCGAGGGGCTGCGTGGGGCGAACACGGCGGCCGTACAGCGGGCTGCAGCGAAGCGCCAGCAGGAGGCTCAGGCCAAGATCGCAGCGGAGTTCGCTCGACGTCAGGCGTTCCTGTCGATCGCCGCTCAGAACCAGCAGGCCGCGCTGCTTCGCCAGCAGCTAGCGCTTGCTCGCCGGCCTGTGCCTGTAGGAGGGGGAGGCGGCGGAGGTGGAGGGGGCATGATCCCCTTCGATCTTCTCCAGACCCTCTTCATGCAGCAGGTCGCCAAGAACAAGCAGAAGGGAGCCGGCAACAGCATCGGAGCCATGTTCGGCCAGATCGCTGGGCCGGCAGGTGGCGGAGGACGCTACGCCCGTAATACCGGAAGGACTCGGTGATGGCTACTTCCAAGGGTGATATCAACGAGGCCGACCGGCAGATCCGTCGTGGCTACAACGAGACCGCTCGTCAAGTTCTGAACGGAGTCAACGCGACGAACGCCTCCTTCCAGGAGACGGCTCGGAACGTCGGTGGCACGTACGACGAGATGACACGGGCTCTGCAGTCGCAGGCGAACGCTACGGCCGGCGGTCTCGGTCAGCAGTTCAGCATGCTGGGCATCGGTGACGCCACGGACTCCGCCACGCAGGCGCTCCGCGGTCAGCTGAACCAGTCCCTCATCTCGGCCGCTCGACGCCGGGCTGCTGGTGTCTCGGGCCTGCAGTTTCAAGGGGCTCAGTACCGGCAGGCTGGCAACGAGGGCGTGGGCAACATCCGTCGCGAAGGTACGCAGGTCGCGGCGGACTCTCGCACGCAGCTGATGAAGGAGCTCACTGACCTGGAGACCGCGGAGGCGGAAGCCAAGGGTCAGTACGCTCTGCAGAAGCTGCAGGGTGAGATCGAGCTGGCACAGATGCAGCAGCAGATGCGTGCAGCGGCTGCTCGAGCACGTGGAGGCGGCGGGGGTCGCAGTGGCAACCCGCTGGACATGCTGCGTGCGCAGCTCATGGGTCTCGAGATCCAGGAGAAGATGCAGGAGCTGCAGAGCGGTCCCTCGCGTCCCTGGGATGACAAGGGCCAGGGTGGTCTCAATCAGTTCCTGAACGAGCCCTCCGACTACTGGGATGACCGGGCCAGCGGCGCCTTCCGAGGCGACCTCCAGGGCATCATCGACTACGCCAGCGCTCAGTCCACTCGGCCGGGCATGACTGGCATCGACCCGCTCGACTTCGCGATGGAGAGGACGAACCGAGAGCACAACAACTTCCGTCGTGACGCATTGCGGCAGGCACTCCAGATCTACTACTGATCATGCCTCCCAAGCCTCTGTACTACTTCTCGAACATCCCGCAGATCGTCACGTTCGATCCGTCGATCGGGAAGTATCGACTCAACATGAATTGGAGCCCCGCGTACAGCGGGCGCAACGCTGTTGAGCGCGTGCGGAGGAATCGGAGTTTCTACAGGGAAGCGGCCGCTGCCGAGATGGCAAGCCAGCTGGATCGGACGACTCCTGGAGGGTACGAAACACCGGCGTCGCTGTATGGCAGCTACGACGCTCCTGACTCTGGTGACAGGGATTGGGACGTTGCTCGGATCGAGGCAGACGCCCTGAATCAGCAGCTCCAAGCTCAGGCTGAGCGAGCTGCAGATCAGCAGCCGGGCGGGTGGAAGGGCGTGCTGTACGACGCTCTGAACAACCCAGCTGGCAGTGGAGTGCTACGCGGTCTAGACATCTTGAGCCGACCGGGCTACGCGATCTCAGGGGCTGTTCGGGCTGAGGGCCGGCACCTGCGCGGTGAAGGTGCAGAGCATCCCGGTTGGGTTCCTCTCGAAGGCGGGTATGCCGAGTCGAAGTTGAATCCTGAGACCGGTGAGTTCGAGGAGAGCCGCGCGCCTCGAGGTGAAGGGTTCTGGAAGAACGTCAAGACCGGTGAGGTCGAGCATCACCCTGACTGGCAGGAGCTGTCACCCAACCTGGGCAGCGCTATGGCACGGGGTGCGTGGCGCGGGCTCTCTGGTCAAGACAAGACGGGGTTCGGTGAAGTCCTCCGAGAGAACGACATCATCGAGGGCAAGCCTGCTGCTGTAGCCGGGTTCGCTCTGGATGTCGGCACAGACCCAACCTCGTACTTCTCATTTGGTACCAGTACAGTCGCCCGCAAGGGAGGTCTAGGTGCCCTCGAAGCCGGAGAGCGAGAGGTCCTGGAAGCCGGTGCTCGCACGGCAGCGGAGAAGGCAGTTGAAGAGGGCGCAGTACGAGGTCCGCTTGCCGGCCGCCGCGCGTATCGGAAGGCCCTCAGTGAAGCTATGGAGGCGGAGGGTATAACCCGACGTCCTGTCAAGGAAGTCATCGCTGACATCAACTCGTCGTACGGCGAGCACTCTGCTGAGCGTGCAATGCGGGACCGTGTCGGTGAAGCGCTGAAGGACCCGTTCTGGAGCCGCAGCACACAGCGCAAGATCGCTCGCGATGCCCGTACAGCAGCCAAGGCTGAGGCTACTGTCATGGGCAAGACCCTGACGGCGAAGGAGATCAAGGAGGTCGGTGAAACCGCCATCAAGAAGGCGAGGAGCGAGTTCACTGACAAGGTCGGCGCTGACGTCCTGGATGAGATCGCGACACGCAAGGCTCTGCGTGAGAACCTCAATCTGGACCTCAAGTTCGCTGGGCGCACTGTTGCATCGAGCCGGGCTGGTGGGCGTGCAATCGGCGGCGTGTCGAAGGCCCTCCGTGGATCTCGGCTGGGCGGGACTCTCGCCAAGACCTTCCGCACGGATGCTGAAGTGGGCGAGGCCCTGCATCGCATTCGGCGGCAATACTATAACGTGTCCGCCTCTCAGTTCGAGGCAGAGGCCAAGGAAGTCAAGAGGGCTTTCACAGACCTCGGACTGAGCAAAAAGCAGCGCGTCCAGATCGCTCGTGCGCTGGAGACAGGCGACACTAAGGGCTTCACGCCGGCCATGGTCGAGGGGTATGACAAGTCGAGGGAGTTCTTCCGTGCCGCTTTTGATCGTGAGGTCGAGGCGGGTGCTCTCGGTGCGAGTGACTTCAAGGACAACTACCTCTATCACGTCTACAAGAACCCGGGCTTCCATCGCGGTCTTGGCTCATGGGTCAAGCCTACAGGGGGCGGCGCCCAGAAGTTCCGCACTCTCGCTGAAGCGGAAGCGGGTGGTGCTCGTCCGCTGACAGACGTGGCAGACATCCTCGTTCATCGCCTCGCGAAGTCGCATAGGGTGGCCGCCTCACATCTGATGATGCGTGACATCACCGCCAGGTTCGGAGTGAGCCTCGGCGGCAAGGACACGGCTTCCAAGGCTCTCCGGGCTCTGAAGGACCGTGGCCTTCTGGTCGAGGCTCGCAAGCTGAAGGGCGGCGTCGGCAGGTTCTTCGAGCCCGGAGTCTACTTCGATCAGGACGTGGCGGCGTCCCTGTCGAAGATGGAGCAAATCTTCTCAAATGATGAGACCATCACCAGGTTCGGTCGCCTGTTCGACAACATCCAGGCTCGGATGAAGTTCTTGCAGACTGCTCCGAACCCCGGCTTCCATGTCCGCAACACCATGAGTGATATGTTCGTCAACTTCCTCGATGGGGTCCAGACTGTGGGACCCTACAGGAAGGCTATCCGCCTAGTGACTCGTTCGGGCAACCTGGACCGAGTCATGGTGACGCTGGCTGACGGTACGAAGCTCACGGGTAACGACATCATCCAGCTCTACGAGGGCATGGGGCTGAAGGCCGGGTTCTTCCATGCGGAGGCCAACATCATCCCGGGCATGGGATCGAAGTACCTCACCGGCTCGAGCAACGTCATCCGCCGCGGGTCAGAGGTTCGCGAAGACGTCATGCGGATGGCTCACTTCATTGACGCTCTGGGCAAGACGCCGAAGGTGGGTCGAGTCGAAGAGGCTGCTGAGCTGGCGTCGAAGCGAGTCCGGAAGTACAACTTCGACTACCAAGACCTCACCGAGATCGAGAAGCGGATCTTCCGTCGGGCTGTCCCGTTCTACACCTTCATGAGGAAGAACGTGCCCCTGATGATGGAGTCCTACTTCACACAGCCAGGGCGCATGATCGTGCCGACCAAGGGCATGAACGCAGTGGCTCAGTTCGCAGGGCAGGACAACCGCGACGAGGCTCTGCCGGGCATGGTGAACGCTACGCCTGAGTGGATGCGCGTGCTGCCAGGTATCGAGCTGCAGCAGGGTGGCCCTGAGAACGATGCCGTGTTCGCTCAGCCGGACATGCCGTACAACCAGCTCGAGGAGCTGTTCGGTGGGTTTGCTCAGCCGGGTGGAGCGGTCGACAAGATCGGAGCAGGGTCCCGACAGTTCCTGAAGCAGATCCTGCTCGAGCAGTCGACCCCGCTGGTGCGCGGTCCTGCTGAGTGGGCTACGCAGACGGACCTCGCATCGGGCGCTGACGTAGCGCAGACACCTGCAGACTCTATCATCAACCAATTCCCTGTAGGCAGGATATTGCAGCAGCCCCTCGCAAATGGTGCGCCTGGTCTCTTCACCAAGAGCGACCGTCCTGGATCTCCAACGTACACGGTGAATGTTGGAGGCAACCGCGTCACTGTCTCGGAGACTGTCGCCAACTACGTCACCGGCTTCGGGTTCCGCAAGGTCACGCCGGAGCGTATGCAGTCCGAGCTGCGCCGGCGGCAAGACATCATCGAAGCCATCCTCCGTCAGATCAAGGAGGATTCGGTGAAGCAAGCAGAAGAGGAATGGGAAGACAAGTACGGTGCGCAGTACGGCACCTAGGCTGGAGGCTGGAAATGATAACGCTCGTATGTGGTAGCTGTGGAGGCAGTTCGTTCGAGTCCGCGATGGGCAAGCGCGTCTGCCAGCACTGCCACGCGGAAGTCGACAACGAGGTCGCTGTGGCGATCGAACACGGACTGGAAGCTCAGGAGGGTCAAGATGCCGATTCCTGAGGGGTACAAGTTCCCCGACCTATCTCGCTACAGGAGGGTCGAGGACTGGAACGTCTACGCCCGCACGTACCCGGTGTCGGCGTGCAAGGCGACCGAGGGTGTGTCACACAAGGATCCGTACTTCCCCGCGTGGCGTGCCCAGATGCGATCGCGAGGGCTCCTACCGATCGCCTACCACTTCCTTCGTCGAGGCATGTCGATCGCTCAGCAGGTGACCAACTACCTCGATACGGCGGACGACGGCGCTGACTTCGGTGTCATGCTCGATCTCGAGACAGCCGGCGACGGCTCCAACCCGACGGTTGACGAGGCGAACGCCTGGTTCCGCGAGGTGGAGCGGCGCACCAGTATCTCCGTTCGGAACATGATGCTCTACACCTCACGATGGTGGTACGCGGCCTTCGGCGGCGGAGACTCGTTCGTCAACGCGATCCTCTGGAACGCGCACTACTCGCTGAACCCGAACATCTCACCGTTCGCGGGTCAGCCCGTCGAGATCATCCAGTACAGCTCGACCGCTCCGATCGCCGGTCTGGCTGCCCCCGGAACGGGTGACATGAACTCCGCGATCGGCATGACCGCCCAAGGTCTCGCGGCCAAGATCCTCGGGACCGCTCAGCAAGGAGAGCTGTCAATGGCTGATGCAGCACAGATCCTCGCCGCCGTCCAGGTTGTCCGAGAGAAGGTCGAGGCCGTCTACAACCTGTCGAACGAGCATCACGGCGAGGCCATCCGCAACACCGACACCGAGGCCGGCAAGGTGTTGACCAAGCTCGCAGAGATCGAGCGCGATCTCGGTGACCTCGATCAGCGTGTGCAGGCCATCGGTCAGCCCGTCGTGCAGATCGATGCGGCTGCCGTGGCCGAGGCGCTCAAGCCTCTCCTCGGAGGTGTCGTCCAGGCGGCGGTGGATGCCGAGCTGGACAAGCGCAACATCTCGCTTCGAACTGACGATTGATGCGCCATCTCGCCCAGCAGATCCCGCTTCTCTACCTGGGCATAACCATCGGGGGCTGCGCTAGACTGGCCTACGAGGGACTACACGGAAGGGTGGCGGGGTGGAGAAGCGGGAGCCCAAAGAACTAGTAGCAATAGCTCTGGCCGTCGTCATCATTGTGATTTGGGGTGTTGCGGCTCTCCGGGCGGTCGCAGACCCCACCTACAACATGCCAGACTTTCTCACTCCACTGATGGGTGGAGTGTCAACTTGGTGCTTCGTCGGAGACGTCGTACGAAAGGTAAAGGGAGTCCGAGATGAAGACGAGCCGGAGCCCGAGAAACGAAACGCCTGAGGAAAAGATCGTCCGCATGCTGGAAGGAGTGAGGCGGCTCCTTTTGGCAGGGCTGGTGGCGTTCTTCATCAGCATTGTCACGAGTGTTGTGACCTACATCAACGCCGACAACGACGACAATGCCATCGACGAAGCCAAGCAGAACTCCGCCGAAGTGAAAGAGTTCGTCGACGATCTCCAAGAGCCTGACGAAGCCGAGATACAGCGCAATGCCGCGGTCACTCGAGCCGTCAACCTGGTGCCGGAGATCAAGGACATCCTCTGCAGCCAAGAGGCGTTTCCCGACGCTGCGGCCTGCTCGTAAGAATCTCGTCCGCGTCGTTAACTTCTCTTTGACACGGGAGTGAGTACACGCTAGTATAACGCTGTGGTACGCCTATCTCTTGAATGGCAGAAGAAAGCCCGCTGCCGAGACGCAGGGCCTGCTCTGTTCTTCGATCCGCTCAAGGTTCGCGAGGCCAAGAGAATCTGTTCAGGATGTTCTGTCTGGGATGTCTGCTTAGCGTACGCCAACCTCAATGGGGAGGATGAAGGCGTATGGGGCGGATTCGATGAGCGCGAGCGGAGGCGAATGAATAGGTTCGGCGGCGTGCTGACTGGCTACCGTGAGATACAGATGGCCATATTCGAGGGCAAGTCTACGGTCGCCGTTGCTTCTTCCGATCCCGCTCCACAGCCCGTCCCGCTCTTCGTAGGTCTCCGAGACCATCAACCCGAACAACCACAGTTTCAGGGACTATCGGGGCTGACTCTTCTACAGGGCGGTCTGGCGGGAGAATCCCTAGGCGCTTCCACGCGTAGTACAGACCGTGGAGAACTGCGTCTACTGGATGCTGAGCCCCTCTGAACTTTGTCAGGGATAGGTTGAATGCCTGAGCCGCAGTGGGAAGAATCGAAGGGTACTGCCAGTAGATCGGCACATTCAATTCGTGCGCTCGTCGTTCGATGGCGCCGATCGCACGGGCGGTGTAGACGCGGTCCCACTCAGGTGTGTAGTGCGCTGGGCGCCCTGAATTGTTACGGGTTCTCAGCATGTACTCTTCGACCACGAACAGGTCGGCGGTGTCGGCGGTTATCTGGTCCAACCAAGGATTGAGCTCATCCTTCAGGTTCTTCGCTGTCGGGTACCTCAGCCGCCCCATCTGCAGCGGCCGGCCCTCGTAGTTAAACAGCGCCCAGCCCGTCATCTCCCCCGGATCCAGCACTAAGTAGTTCATCGCTCACCTCCTCGACCTTAATGTCCTCTAGATGAAAGCCTCGCGTGACTTTGAAGTCCACGGGGAACGGCACGGGGAACCGCTTCGAGGGCCACTCCATGACCTGCTGTATGTCGTGGCAGTACTCTTCCGACCGATCCACTGGCATGGCAAAGCCGAGCGAGTCGTGCACCTGAAAGCGCATGCGGTACGGCACCGCCTTGCGAGCGCGGTGGAACTCCAGCATGGACGTTACGACGATCTGAGCAGCTCCCCCCTGTAGGACGGAGTTGAACGCCTTTCGAGCACCGAACTTCCATTGCCCGTGGAAGTGCCGCTTCCTCCCGTTCCATAGCTGGACGAAGCCGTGCTCTTCAGCCTGCTTCTTGGCAGCGTACGAGATCCGCTTCATCTTCGGATGCAGTCGGTAGTACTCGTCCACTAGCTGCTGTCCGTACTCATCTGGGATGCTGATGATACGGCGCTCGTTGATCCACGCCTGCTGCTCGAGGCTGCGTGCAACGGCCGGTCCACCACCTCCGAAGAGGATAGTGTACGTGGTCGGCTTGGCCGTCTGTCTATCGACGCCGATCTGATCCGCGAACTCCTGATGGACGTCTGCCCCGCTGCGGAACTGCTCGATTAGATCCGCGTCCTCGGCATAGCATACACCGAGGCGGTATTCGATCTGGTTGTAGTCATGCTCAACCATGATCCAGTCCTCTTCGTCTGGCATCAGCAGGAGCTTGACCATCGCCTTAGGGTTACGAGGAATCTGCTGAATGTAGCTAGACAACCTCGAGGTTACTGTTCCGAACTTCTCCTTCTTTTCGGAGACGTTGTACGTTGGGTGGATGCGGCCATCCTTGCCCATGCGGCCGAGCCATCCGCGGTACCAGGTTCCGTCCGCCTTCTGAATCCCGCGGTACTCTAGTACACGTTCAGCGATCGGATGCCGGAGCTCAACAAGGATCTTCTGCGCAGTCCCTGGAACTCCTCCGGGAAAGACGTTGTTGGTTGGAATGGTAACCTCGTCATAAGGCAGCTCCAACCCTCCGGCGGATGCTGGGCCGAACAGCACCCGAGCGACCTCGAACTTGCTAGAGCAGTCAAATCCCAGCTCATCTTCGATCTCTCGCATACGCGTACGAGACTGCTTGGATAGCCGCGCAGCAAGTTTCTGGTCGAGGCGTATACCCTCCCACTCCATCTCCATCAAGCAGAGCTGCAGCTCCATATCCCTAGGGACCAGGTGCATCAGTCCTTGTCGCTCGAGGCTACGGTCGAGGAACGGTTCGATACCGAACGTCGACTGAGCATCGCGACAGGCATAGGGCGCCATCTGCTTGGGAGTGGTCTTATGGTAGCCGCCCTGTTTCTTGATGATCTTCTTGATCTCGATCTCTTCGGACTTGACGTCCTGATCCGGGAAACACAGCGCAGCGACCTCCTCCAGCTTGTGAGACATGTTCTCATCCACGAGCTGGGCCTTGGCCATAGTGCAGGTAACTCTTGCCGGATCTGGCTCCAACCAAAGGTCATCAGCACGAAGCATTTGAGCGTCGAACTTGAGATGATGAAAGATGAGCCTGACGTCTGATCTGTTCAGAACATCTGCCATCTTCGGTAGCAGCTCAACTGGCAGATTCTCAGAAACAGTGAACAGGTTGAGGACCTTGTCGTCCGCCTCGTGCCGAAACGGGATGTAGAACCCGACCTCGTATTGATCCGCTCCTGGCATCACGCACCAAGCTGAGAGCCCGATCAGCCTGTTGCCCTGAGCAGGATGTTGTACTGGCGTGCCCCGCTTGCCGTACGTCTCCGTGTCGAACGCGATGATCTTCGCCTGACGGAGGATATCCAGCGCAGCGTTGAATTGCTCCTCAGTCTGAACAAGGATCATCCTAGTCCTCTGAATGCAGCCGGCTGAGTGTAGACCTCGGGAGGCCAGATCACACCGTGACGGGCGAGCGCCATCAGCAACGCGACAGTGAGCAGATCGTCTTCGTCAGGGTCGGTCAGTAGCCACTCGACCATTCTAGGCTCAAGCCGACGAGCCTTGTGGAAGTTGTCTGTAGGTATCCCGAACATGGCCAAGAGCTGCGGGATTGGTGTTTGAACAGCGGACTTCACTTGAGACCTCCGAACGAGAGATTGACTGTCTCTTCGCCTGGGTTCAGCGTACTCGGGGACTCCGACGGCCCGGCGCCCAGCTCGGCGAAAGTGGCTGGTCCGACTGACCAGGCCCCGGTCATAGCACCCCCGGAATGGTGTTCCACGGGGCCGCTGGCAATTCCAGGTCCAACCAGTGCCGACCCCCCGTTTGCGGCTGTCTGGGGCGATCCTGGGCCGAGTGCCGGTGGACCTGCTGCTTCAGTGAGGACGAAGTGCAGACGGCTGTCTCGAGACACATAGAACGGCTTGACAGCAGGTGCGAGACGTACCTTCAGAGGGATCGCTTGGATCACATTGTCGAGCCCTGCAGGGTAGAGGCACAGCACAGTCGTCGCGTACGACGTGATGTACTGAGACCCATAAACGTCCCCGATCTTGTTCGGCTTCTTGTTTTCTCCGTTTGGCTTACGGTGATGGTGGATATACCAGGTGAAGATGTTGTGCTTCTTCTTGAACTGGTCGTTCCAATGGAAGAACCTCTTGATCGTCTCGTCACTGACAGTCTCGTCAGTAGCTGAGCCGAGAGAGTCTACCATGATTCCGTCCAGCTTGAGATCACCGACGATCTGATCTAGCTGAGCTTGTACTGCAGGGTGGGAGAAGTACAAGGGCTCGCCAAGCGGGAACAGCTTCAGGTTCTCTTCCAAGATCGCATGTTCTTCGGTCGGGAAGGAGAACGCTTGCTGAGACACGAAGTGCTTCAGATCGACCAAACCCATCTCGAGTGAGAAGAACCCGATGCGGGCCGAGTGCGTCTTCCGCCCGAGGAACGGCTGCCCCAGCGCCATCCTGCTGGCAGCATTGAGGCTGAACTGAGTCTTGCCCACTTGGGTCGGTCCGGTCAGTAGGAAGTAACCACCCCTCTGTAGGAGTCCATCCCACTGCCACTCCATGCTGATTTCAGTAGTGAGCAGCGTCTTGAACCCCATCGGAGTGAGGTTCACCATCGGTATTTCAGACTGTGCTAGCTGAGCCTGTCCGTGGTTCGGGTACTTCCTCAATGCTACTGCGACTAGATCGCCGATCCGCCGGAAGCGGTCAGCTCGCCCAGAGAACTTGCCCCATCGATCATCTGCTGCTACAACAACTGAGAAGATCTCTTGCCGCGCCATGCCCATCTCAGCGCAGTGGAAACCTAACGACATGAGGGCGTCGGAACGATCCTTAGGATCTGTAGACTGATACAGCTCGAGCGCAGCCTTCGGCCACACGTACTTCGCCAACACTTCCTCGACAGGCGGGAAGTAGTCCGGGATCGAGCCGTCACCCTTAGCCGGCGGTGCTGGGAGCGTCTGGAAGAGACCGACATCTAGCACAACGTCCGACATGAACAAACTGAACGTCTCACGACGACGCTTGTGGTTGAACGTGTTCGGAGGACGCAGAACCTGAGTGCAATCCCATCCTGACAGGTCAGCTTCCATGTGGTAAGCCAGAGTCTCATTGACGAGATCCAGCTGCCATCCGGTCAGCGTCGTGTTGAGCTTCCAGTACCAGTGCTCGTGACCTTCCCCACCCGAAGCGATCCTACAGGTAGGAGGAGGTACGCTGTCGACGTTCTGCGGAACGTCGTCGAGCTCCACCCAGATCACGTCCGCCCCTATGACGTGCTCCTTGGTGGCTTTCTTGGCGTTGAACAGAGACGGGCAGACGTAAACGTCGCGCCTCGACCGGTTCAACTCTGTGAAGTCAACGAGGTCTTTCTTCTGAAACGGCCACGAGAAGAAGTGCTGCTTCCAATGCACCTGCTGTTCAGCACCGAGTTCCTTGGTCGTGGCATAGACGTACCCTTCTCGGACCCCGTAGAGGAATTCGTAGAAGTTCTCGAGATCCTTTGGATTGGTGTCTGACGCGTCTGACAAAATCGTCATCCCGACTCACTTCTTTAACGGCCAGAAGCCCGCAGAGCGGGACCCGTGTCAGGCGGTGGAAGACACAGGTCCCGCATACTGCGGGCGGAGCGGAACTGACGGTCAGAACGGCTCTTCGGACGGATCTCCGTTCGTGGCAGGAGCGGGGGCCGGCTGCTGCTCGGGCTGTCCGCCGATCGGGAAGCTCATCCCGCCTAGACCGAGGTTCGGCACTGGCTGGGCCTCGGGCTGAGCAGCCGGGACAGTGGCGGCCTGCATGTCCTGGTCGGTCTGCGCGGCCTGCGCAGCGTTCGCCGCACGAGCTGCCAACTCCGCCCGGTGCGCCAGCTCCTCCATCGAGGGCTGCACAGCATCGACCATCTGCTGAGCCACGGGATCGCCTAGGTTGGCAGCGCCCTGGACGCGAGGATCGACGTAGTGGGCCGGGTTCGGCGTGAAGGCTTGCGGCGGAGGCGCCATCGCCTGTGCAGCCTGCTCGAGCGTCTGCGGTGCTGCGTGCTGCGCGGCCTGCTGCTGCAGAGCCTGCCCGAGGTTGATCGATGGCTGCGCCTGCTGCATCTGCTGCTGACCGAGCTGCGGGCCGGGAGTCGGACCAGCGAACGTGCCCTGAGCGGCGGGGGCCTGCTGCTGCGGGATGCCCGGTGGCGTCCAGTCGGTGAGGCGGCTGTTCTTGAACTTCCGCTTCTCGACGGTGCCGTCATCCTTGGTCTGCTCGGACTCGCTCTCCTCGTGGTAGCAGCGAGCGACGAAGATGCAGCCGCTGAGGTCTCGTGGCGGGTTGAGCTGGATGTTGTCGTCCCGGAACGGCCGGCCCGTGATGCCCTCGAGCTTCATGCGGAGCATCTTCATCATCTTCTGCCATGTGGCGTAGTCGTTCGCCTGACGGACTCCGCCCGGAATCGTCAGGCGCTCGATGTGCTTCTGTCCCATGGCATTGGGGACGTGCGACTCGATGATGGTGCAGGCGATGTTGAGCATCACCTCGCCGTTCTGCGTGTACTGGCGACCTTCGTACTCGGTGCGCCAGCGGTGGGTGCCCTCGGGCGGGACGCCGGCGGCCAGACCACCGGTCGTCTCGATGCCCATCGTCAGGTTGATGGCATCCTCGACCGGCTGGCCGTAGGCGGGCTGCTGCTGGATCTGGTATCCGGAGAGGTCGGTCACTTCGGCTGCTCCTTGTAAAGGTTCGCCGCCTTGAGGAGGTCGTCGAACGTTGGGTTGCCGAGTTGCGTCGGCAGGTGTCGGAACCGAGACTTCGGATGCCACATGACATCCGAGGACTGGGTGGTGAGGATGTTGTGGATGTTCTGGAACTTCTCCTGGTCCCGGTTGAGCTGCAGGTAGCCGACCAGGTCGAACTCCTCGACGAGCGTCTTGGCCAACTTCGGCGTGACCCCAGGGCGGATCTCGTAGCGGGCCGGTCGGCCCTCCTCAGCAGGATCGTTGATCACGGTCTGATCCATGAGGATGATCACGTGGGCTTCCAGGTCCCGCAGCTCGAGGATCAGTCGGATCAACATCTCACCCGACTGCTTGTACTCGTGCTCCATCGGCAGGAACTTGTTGCCGCCCTGCTTGGCGTTCAGGATCGCTCGCAGGTTCGATCGCTGCAGCGAGTCGATCGTGTCCAGCACGAACGTCTCGCGGTCCCGAGTCAGATCGTGGTCACGGCGCTTGATCGCTGCGATCGTCGGAGGAAAGAATCGCCACTCAGGAACCCGAGCGATGTTGACCTTGGCGAGCAGCTCTGGCCAGTCACGCAGCGTCTTCGTGCCGCCCTGAGTGTCGATGAAGAACGGCTTCGGAGCGGTCGCAGCGAACCGTGTCTTGCCCGTGCCGGAGCCGCCGAAGATGACGAGCTTCAGGTACGGACTCATGTCCATGCCCGTCATCATCTGGACGACTACAGGGCCGCCGGAGTTCTGGGGCAGTCCGGGCGTTGGCAGAGGCTGCTGATCGGGGGGCGGCAGCGGCTGCAGAGGAGGCCCCTGTAGGGAGGGTCCGAGCTGCGGGAGTTGATCGGTCATCGCAGACGGAACCTCCGGAGGGGCTTGAGAGCCCGGAGATGATGGTGGATGATGCGCCGGCGTTGGCGCGGTGTGAGGCGGTTGACACCGTTCTGACGGAAGTAGTTCTGCTCCCGCGTGTCGTTGTCCATCGCCATCAACGGACGAGACTTCATATATCCTCCAGATCGAGTGTTACGCCGGTACCGACGGGAAGGCTCCTGAAGTGTACGTTACGGTTGCTGTTCAAGGCAACCGCAGTTTCCAACTGCTCGCCGGACAGATGAGCGTTGCATGGCACCAGCAGGTCGCAGTTCTGGCAGATGTGATCCTGCAGGCTCCGGCGGACGGGAACCTTACCCTCACGTATATCGAGGGTGAACGCAGCCAACGCTTGGAACTCTGCCCAGATGTTGTTCAGTTGAGCTGGCGTGTGCACCTGTTCGATTCGCTTGTAGAGCTTGTCGTCAGGTTCCTTCTCGAAGTGCTTGTAATCGTAGGAGTTGATCAGGTTGATGATCACTCCGTACACAGACATGCCGGTGCTGTTCATGAGGATCCGGTACAGCGGCAGCTGAATGGCGTTCCACTCGCGCCGTGGGCGCCACATACCCTCAGGCGCCTTGTGATCCCAGACCCAGACTCGATCGTGCAGGTCCATCGTGATGAGATCGACGTACCCTTGGAGAACGAAACGGCGACCGTCAGGAAGCGTCACCATCACGAAGAAGTGCTCTTCGGTTCCTACAGGGCGGTGGCCTCGGAGATTGTCGGACTGGCAGTACCGACGAATGATCTTGAAGGCTGTCTCGGCCGGCTTCACCTGGTCGAGGAACTTCAGGCCGTCGACAATCTGCATCAGCGTGGCATCCAGGAAGCGATCGGCCCACTCCTGCGGTCCGCTCACTTCACCGGAGGCGATGCGAGCGTACAGGTCATGCAGAAACTGATGCACGAAGTCGCCAATGTCCAGCCTCGTTGTATTCGAGGACTGGTGCTTCAGCTTCAGCTGGTACTTGACGTACCACTTGTACCCGCACGTATCAGCGGTGCTCAGCTGGCTATAGGAGAACCAGGGCACTTCGCTGTACTCAGGTGGGAGCGACGCCTTCAACTCCTCGAGGTTAGTCCCGCGGTACATATCTACAACCTCTCGCAGAACCATATGAACGGAACGAAGATGATGATGGCGAGGACGTTCCCGATAACGGCGTTGGGGTCGCCGGTGATGTAGCCCAAGAGCAGCGTGAATGGCAGGAAGCTAGCCATCAATAGAGCGAATTGCTTCCAGCTCATCAGCTGATCTTGCGCTCGACGTTGTCCGGGCCGCGGAACTTCCTCCCTGCCAGCCCGAGGCGATCGATGAGCTTCCGGGCCTGAGCCGTCGGCACGATCACTTCCTCGTCGGTGCCTCGATTGACGACCAGTCGGTCTTGTGAGTAGACAGTGCCGTCCTTGCGAGTTGTGACGATGCCGTGCGTTGTCTTAGGAACCCGTGCCTTACGAGCTTTGCCTGTGCGGCGAATGCTTGTACCTGATCCCTTGCTCATGACTGCCCCTTTCGAGAAGATGTGGGTGGCAGGATTCTCACCTGCAACGCACCACGCTGACGGCGTCCTCGGTATTGCTTTTGATCCGAGGCTGGTAGCCCGCTTCAGGCTGCTCTGCTATTTGGCATACACCCACTCGATTGGTGGAGGCCGAGGATCCTTGTGGCGCCCTCCAGACTCAACTGGCTCATTCCACGGTACCCTTACCACGCAGCAGGCTTTCCGGCGGCCCCCGTGTCACTCAGGTCAATGTGCCCCGAGTGGCTGCGTACGATTATGTGCCCCTTGCGAGTTCGTGGTGAGCGGTCATTGGCATCCTCCTTAACGAGGGCGGACCCGACCTGGAAGGTGGCAGCCTCCCACTAAGTCCCCGAGACGACCCTGCCAGGCTCCCGGTCTTCTTAGACTCACCGCGATCGAACCCCGGTCGGAGGGAGACTGCTGGTGGGCGTGGGCACCCTCCGAACCGGGGTGATCTGTGAGGCGGCGCATGGGACGAAGGGGCAACGACGAGCCCTGCTGCCGGCCTCACGAGACCTAGTATCTGAACTTGACGAGCTTCACGACCTGCGCCGCCCGAGCGGAGATGTAGCGGTCGCCACCTCGCTGGCAGCCAACGTTGTGCACCAGCACCAGCTGAGGCCGACCCTCTGTAGGCCGGAAGATCGCCTTGTATGGCTCACAGCAGTCCGGCCACTCGAATGGCTCAGGGATGATCCAGGCGGCTGCCATGTATCTGGCGATCCCGAGATCCTGGTCTGAACCCCACTTCGCCGCCAGGTCCCGGAGCGTGGCGACATCCGGGACCTGACGACGAGTTGCGGCGGTCTTCCTCACGCGTTGACCAGCTGGTCGACCAGGCCCTTGGCCTCGTCGAGGGCCTCTTCGTCCAGGCCCATGGCGACGAAGTCCTCGAGGGTCTCGGCCTTGTCGAGCGCCTCGATGAACTTGGTCTGCTCACCCTTGTAGACCGTCTCAACGATGACGACCGTACCGAAGACGTGCGGAGTGGTCGTGTCGATCGTGTACTTGCCCGGCGGTGTCGAGACACCGACATTCAGCAGGCAGCGCTTCAGCAAGCTGGCGCGGCTCTCATCATCCATGCGGAGCTTGCTGTCCCACACGTTGATAAACCGCTCGACAAGCGACTCGGCAACTCCGAATGCGGTCGCTGCCGATCTGGTGCTCGTCACCTTCGTGTTGGTGCCGGCCACTTCTCCCGCCTTGTTGAAGGCGCAGCCGCTCCACGTTCGCGCCCGCAGGTGACCGTGCTCTGCCGCAGCGAGCATTGCCTGCTTCAGCCGGACGGGGAACTCGGAGATGATCTGCTCCAGCGGAGTGAACGTGCTCTTCGTGGTCCGGCGGTGATGTTCGAGAGCTTCTTTCGGGAAGTATCCCATGGTTTGCCCCTCTCAGATCTCGTCTGCCAGCTCTTCGACGCACTTGTCGCAGAGCAAATGCGGCGTGTCATCGCCGTCGACATCTTGCGCGTACGGGTCTGGCTGCTCTTTGACCGACTCGTCCAAGACCCTGCAGCGTTCGCACTGCTTCATGATTTGCCCCTTATCTCGAGCGTAACTTGCCCTACCTACCATGAAAGCACATCGTACGGAGGATGTCAAGGAGAACTTTCTTGAGACGCAAAGAGGGCGCCGGCCCGCGTTGTCCTGGTACCGGCGCCCTCTGCTGCTGTCTCGCCGTGGTGGTCTAGGCGGTGGCCGTCGCCGTCTCGGTGGCCTCGTCCTCGACCTCGTCGCCGTCGGTCTCGTCCGGCTTGACCTCGAGGATGTCCTTGTCGAGCTCGGAGTCGAGCTTCCGCGCCGACACCGTCTTGCCGTTGGGGAGCTTGACCTCCCAGGTGTCGACCGCACCCGAGAAGTCGACGCCGTTGGCGGTGAGGAACTCCTTGAACGCGGCCGTGGTGAACCGGTCCGGAGCCTCCGGCGTGCCGGCGCAGCCCATCGAGCTGTACCAGTTCGTCGACGACAGCGAGTTCTGCGAGGCCGGCTGCGGCTTGCCGTCGATGAAGTACCGCATGTTCTCGTTGTTCCGGCCGGTCTTGCCGCTCCCGCGACCGCCGCCTGAACCCGAGGGCCGACCGCCGGAGCGCTTGGGCAGCGGGACCGAGCTGGTGTCGATGTGCAGGTGCTTCAGGATCGACTCCATGGCCTTGAAGGTCTCGACTAGCTCCTTGCGCATGGCCTTGAGCGGGTCGACGCTCTCCTTGACGCCGGCGGCGAGATCGGCGACCTTCTTGCCGACGATCTCGTCGATCTGGCCCGAGAACTCCTCGCCCATGGCCTTGGGCAGCTCGTAGAACACGCCGACGAGGACGGCCGGTGAGAGGCCTGGGACCTGCTCGCCGTTGACCACGCCGCCGCCGAACTGCGGGAGCAGGGTCTGGACCACGGCGTCGATCGCGGGCTTGTTCTCGGCCACGACCTTGTCGATGACGGACTGCCGCATGGCGGCCTCGTTGCCCTGCGCAGCTGCGAGGTCGGAGTCGACCTTGATGATCTGCTGGGCGATCTCCGCGAGCGAGCTGAGCTCGATGATGGCCCGCTGAGGAGCAGCTTCGGAGGGAGCTTCGGTGGTGCTGATGTCGGTCACTTCTCTTCTCTTCCTGTCGGTGGGCACACTTCTGGTAGGTCCATTAAACCACGGATCACCGAGGTTTGCAATACCTACGAACGGGGTTTCTGGGCCGCCTTCAGCCCAGGGTCATCGCCAAATGCTGGTCGTGCCAGTCATCCGACGTCATCTCGCCGTCGAAGAGCTGAGGCTGTTCAGCCATTCCCTTCTTCCACTCCTCGGCCCATTCGTCGACTCCCCGGTGAAGTTCCTTGACGAACTCCTCGAGGCTGATCATCTTCTCACTAGGAAGTGGCATCGTTGTGCTCCTTGAAGATATCGACGAGGAGAGCCAGGTAGACGAGAGCGTGATCGATGATCACAACCCAGCTTGCCTCGTCGCTCCGCTTTGCATGATCTCTCAGTCGGACAAGCTCCGACCGAACGTCTTCGATGGCCTCGACCGTATAGTCGATGCCTTGCACGCCCTCGAACTTTGGCACGATCGGCAGGTGAGAGAGTTCAGCCAGAACTCCGTCACGAAGGTCCGCCAAGAACTCTGTCGCAACGCGGTCCGCCGGGTCGAACTTCACGTTCGTGTTCGCCAGCCCGAGATTGATTGCTGTACGAACTCGCTCAGACCTCTTCATCAGGCAGATCCTCCAACGCGGTAATGGGCTCTACCCCGTGATCGGTCAGGACAGGAGGTCCACCACCTGTCGCCTCTGCTGCATCAAGCATGGCAGCAAACGCATTCATAGCTGCCTCTTCGCGAGCCGGGTCTGCCTCGACACAAGGGAGACAAACGTTCGATCCACCGGGTCCGTACGGACGAAGATCTCTCTCTGTTGTTCCGCAGTAGTGGCATCCACTCATAAACGCAAATCCTCTCTAACAATGCGGTCCCAGCTCGGATACAACGACTGCGAGTCCCAGCATCTTGGACAGACCGGGGACCAGGGGTTGGAATACTCGATGCCGCATGCAGCACACGATCGTAGCCATGTACGCCAGCGCCACAACTCCGGACGGCCGCATAACACCCACCTCTTGTCTCGTCCGGTACCTAGGAGATGATACCCATGGTACCAGATATCGTCTCCCTCGTCATCCTGCCTGTAATCAGTGAGCTGCATAGGCGTCCAGCTCTGGAGCGGTACGTGCAGGCAGATCGCTCCTACAGGGGGGTCAATCACTGATGACCTTCACCGGCAGCCCGATGAGTAGATCGGTAGGCGACGGCGGCGGCGGGGGCGGAAGCATCATAAGCGCGCGATCCATGATGTCCTCTGTCTGCAGATCCTGAAGGTCTCGGTATTCAGACGGCGTCAGGACCAACTCAGTACCACCAGCCTCACGGACAGAGTCCATACGACGATGCCAGTAACGCAGGCGCTCGAGGTGCTTCTGATGCCTTTCTGAGCCGATATAACTACTCATCGGGCACTACCTCCACGTTCGCCATCCAGTTGAAGCCGAGCTCATTCGGCCCCCTGATGGACTCGCCAACCTCAGTCTGCTGATCCTTGATCTTGTGGCAGCTCGAGCACATCCACTCGAGGTTCACGGGATCGTTGTCGAGAACGTTCTTGTTGATGTGGTTGACCTGCAGCTGCCCCATCGTCGGATAGTAGCCGCCAGGAGCGTCAGGGTCGGAGGGGGATCGACCACATCCGACCTTCACGTTCCCGAACCACTCCTGTTTGACGCCGCCGTCGTCAGTTGAGCCGCACCAGTACGGGCGGCCGACCTCCTTCAGAACGGCTCGCCCCCTCTTACGGCCGGTGGATCGCGGATCGAGCGGCTCGTCAACTGCCATCGGGTCGTACCCTCGGCCCGAGCAGAGGCTGAACGTCGATACGAGCGACCTTCATCAGCAGCTCGAGCGACTCTCGAGCATCTTCAGCTCGATCTGCGAGGCCATCGATCCACAGCGGCAGCATTGCCACGAGCGTATCCACTGAGGCGTGGAAGTGCACGTTGTTTACGTACAAGCGGCGGTACTTATCGCCGACCAGCCCTCGGGTCAGATGATGGATTTGCTCGTCAAGTGTCATATGTGTCCCCTATCGCTCATCCACATGGTCATCTGCAGGAACGCCCCTGTAGGGTCGGTGTGACTTGGATCCTGCGCGACCGTGTCGTCCTTGGT
>Ga0075420_100000200_pt1 | contig 43478 bp, 46 predicted proteins | sample SoiMetdeltSBSDD4_FD_75296 | JGI IMG/M metagenome (GOLD analysis project Ga0075420, IMG submission 75296) | Bulk soil microbial communities from a Populus tree surrounding site in Tennessee, USA - Soil MetaG P. deltoides SBSDD4 | ecosystem: Environmental > Terrestrial > Soil > Tree plantation...
GTCGAGGTCCGCCTCGCCGTACGGGTCGGCGGCGAGCACCCGCAGGCCGGCCGAGCGCAGCGCAGCGACCGTGGCCCCGGCCGGCGCCCCGCGCACCACCGGCAGGTGGAACAGGCTCCCTGCGGACGCGCGGACACACTTGCCGTTGTACGGGTCGACCGCGTCACCGGCGAAGACCACCGCGCCCGCCCCGGCCGCGTCCGCCGTACGCAGCACGGTGCCGGCGTTGCCCGGGTCGCGGACCTCGGCGAGCACCGCGACCAGCCGCGGCGGCGGCGCCAGCGCGTCGGCCAGCGGCACGTCCAGGTAGCGGCACACCGCCACCAGCCCCTGCGGGTTGACCGTCTCGGCGAGCGCGGCCAGGCCCTGCCCGGTGACCGGGCAGACTCCCGCACCGCCTGCCTGGGCGGCGTCCACCAGCCCGGCGTGGCGGTCCAGCGCATCCGGCGTGCCGAACAGCTCCTGCACGGCACCTGGCACGCCCACCGCCTCGCGGACCGCCTGCGGCCCCTCGGCGAGGAAGAGCCGTTCGGCGTCGCGCTCGCGCCGGCGCTGCAGCCGCCGCGCAGCAACGACCCGGGGTGTCCGCTGCGTTGCCGGAGCGGACACCCCGGGTCGTCCCGGATGCGGCAAGGCTCAGGCGGCCGTGGGGTCCGCCGCCGTGGAGTCCGCCACGGCCTTGCGGGCCACGTCGACCAGGGCGGCGAAGGCAGGGCCCTCGTGCACCGCGAGGTCGGCCAGGATCTTGCGGTCGACCTCCACCCCGGCGAGCTTGAGACCCTGGATGAGCCGGTTGTACGTCATGCCGTTGGCGCGGGCGGCCGCGTTGATCCGGGTGATCCACAGCTGGCGGAAGTCACCCTTGCGGTCCCGGCGGTCCCGGTACGCGTAGTTGAGCGAGTGGAGCATCTGCTCCTTTGCCTTGCGGTAGAGCCGCGAGCGCTGCCCGCGGTACCCGCTCGCCGCCTCCAGCACGGTACGGCGCTTCTTCTGGGCATTCAGTGCCCGCTTGACGCGTGCCACGTCTGCACTCCTCCTCGTCCGCGGCGCGCCTCAGCGGCCCAGCAGCTTCTTGATCCTCTTGACATCGGCCTTGGCGACCTCGACCGTGCCGGTCAGCCGACGGGTCCGTCGGGAGGACTTGGCCTCCAGCTTGTGCCGCTTGCCCGCCTGCTCGGAGACGATCCTCCCGCCGCCGGTCACCCGGACCCGCTTGCCCATGCCGGTGTGGCTCTTCATCTTCGGCATTACGCGTTTCTCCCCTGACTACCCGCCCATGGCGGGGGCGGCTCTATGCCTCGCCCACGGTGGGCTTATGCCTCGCCCGCGGTACGGGCCACCTCGCTGGCGCGCCCAACCGGCGCGCCCGCGCCGTTCTCGCTGGGTACCTGCGCCACCTCCTCGGCCAGGCGCCGCGGGGTGGCGGCACCCGCCCGGGACGCGGTGGCGGCGGCCTTGGTGGCCCGGTGCGGGGCGATCACCATGATCATATTTCGCCCGTCCTGCTTTGGAGCGGCCTCGACGAACCCAAGCTCCGCGACCTCCTCGGAGAGCCGGCGCAGGAGCCGGAACCCCAGCTCCGGGCGGCTCTGCTCGCGGCCGCGGAACATAATCGTCACCTTGACCTTGTCGCCGGCCTTGAGGAACCGCACGACGTGACCCTTCTTGGTCTCGTAGTCATGCGAGTCGATCTTTGGCCGGAGCTTCATCTCCTTGATGACGGTCTGTTGCTGGTTGCGCCGGGCTTCCCTCGCCTTGAGTGCGCTCTCGTACTTGAACTTGCCGTAGTCCATGAGCTTGCACACCGGCGGGCGCGCCATTGGCGCCACCTCGACCAGGTCCAGGTCGACGTCCGCGGCCAGCTGCAGGGCTCGCTCCAGTGGGACGATGCCCACCTGCTCCCCCTCAGGACCGACCAGTCGGACCTCACGTGCCCGGATCTGTTCGTTCACGCGTGGTTCGACGCTGATGTGGCCTCCTCCGTAGCTGTGCAGGGAACGGGTGCCGACCTAAAGCAGAAGGCCCTGGCATACGCCAGAGCCCGCTCGACCGGTCAGGTGCGCACGCGCACCAGCCGGCAGGTCGCCGGCTTGACCGGACCCGGCCGCTGAAGGATCGGCAGCTCGGGTGGGAGCAGGCGCTCCGCTTCGGCACCATCACCAGTGATGACGGTTGGTCGACCTGACAAGACTATCAGGCGTATCGCTCGCCCGCGAGCAGACCGGGCATGCCACAACCGCCGCCGCGGGGGTCAGTCGCCGTCGGCAGGCACGGCCGGCGTAGCCCGGCTCTCCTCAAGCAGGGTACGCAGCGCGCGCACGGCCCGCACGGCGTGCTCCTTGTCCGCCCGCTGCACGGCCAGGACCGAGACCACGTCGTCGTCGGCGAGCTCCAGCGTGGCCCAGGAGGCACCGTGCTCGAAGCGCACCGCCCGGACGACCTGCCAGGGCAGCTCGTACCCACCGACAATGTTGCGGATCCGGATCCGTTCGCTGTCCGCCTCCACCAGCGGGCGGGTGAACGCCAGGATGGCGGCTGCCCCGACCAGGCCGAGACCGATCATCGCGATCTGGTCACCGGGCTGGAAGACCGCGGTGCCGGCGCCGGTGCTGCCGCGCAGCCCGGTGGCGACCGCGGCGGAGACGACCACCACCGCGACCGCGGCGACCCACGCCACCACGCGGACCCGGCGCGGCCGGATGCGGACCCTCGGTGTCACAGCGTCCAAGTGTAGGCGGCAGGCCAGCCGAGCCACCTGGCCGGGCCGGACCCGCTACAGGTCGAGGACCGTGCCGTCAGGCAGCTCCCACCGCGCGGTGCTCCCTGCGTACGTGGCGAGCAGGCTGCCCCGCCTGCGCGCCTCAACGACCGCGTGTCCGAGGCCAGCGGCTCCCAGCCGGGCGTCGAGCCCGGCCACCTCCACGGCGTCCGCCCCGAGCAGCGGCAGGATGGTGGTCACCCCGTCGATCTTCGTCGCCAGGTCCACCAGGAGTGACCGCTCGTCCTTGTCGAGCACCGAGTACGCCGCCAGGAAGCTCGCGGCCGGCACCCCGACCAGCGCCGCGCCGCCGTCCTCCTCGACCATGGCGACCAGCTCGCCCACTGCCAGACCGCTCAGGCGGGCGTAGGAGAGCAAGGCCGAAGTGTCGAGGATGACCCGGACACTCATTCCTGGCCCTCCGCGCCGGGCGCCTGCCGGCGGGCCTCCAGCGCACGGACGCGCTCGCGGATACGGCGGACACCCTCGTCGGTGACCTGGTATCCGGCAGCGGCCAGTACGCCACGGGTGGCCTCCCGGCAGCGGCGCATCCGGATCGCCTCGGCAATGTACGCCGAGGCGTTGTCGACGTGGTCGAGCTCGGCGGCGACCTCGTCCGGCAGGCTGATGCTGAACCGTCGCGTCATACTGCTGATGCTACAGCAGTAGCATGAGATCGATCTGTCGACGTGGCCGTGGTATCCAAAGCCACTGGTACGCAGAGCCGTTGTGCCGTCCGGGCTCTGGCTGGCAGCGATGGTGTAGGCAACGGCTGGTGCGGCCGTCCGCTAGGGACGGCCGCACCGGACCGGGCCGGGCGCTAGGCCCGGCGGCTACTCCGCTCAGCGCACCGTTATCTGGTGGTTGTCCAGGTGCTGGATGCTGCCGTCCTCGGCGGAGTAGGCGAACGCCTCGACCGTGTAGGCGCCCGGTGGCAGGGTCAGGCTGAGCCGGCCCTCGCCCCGGCTGGGCGCCCCGATGCTGAGGGTCAGCACCCGCTCGGTGATGGTCTTGCCGTTCTGCACCACCCGCAGCTGCACCGTGGCCTCGAAGACCGTACCGTCCACGTGCACCTCGAACGTGCGCCCCACGGTCGCCCCGTGCTGCGGGCTGATCAGCCAGATCAGCGCCAGCACCTGCAACGCTGGCCCCCGCTGCAGGTCCCCGGCGACCGCGACAGAGCCCCAGAGCTCGCTGACCGGCGCCCCGTCGAGCAGGATGCGCACCTTCTGCTTGCCGCTGGCTGCGGTCGCCGTCCAGATCAGCTGCTGCACAGCCTGGTGGGCGTACTCGGAGCCGACCGAGTTCTGGCTCGCCCCGGTCAGGTCCACCACGACCGCGTCACCGGCGATCCGCACGCTGCGTACGCGCGCGCTGGCCGGCCAGGAGCTGGCGTAGTCCGGGTCGTACGCGCTCTGCCCGTCGAGCATCTCGGTGACCGCGGCCCGGGTCCTGGCCGCAGGCGAGCCGTCACCGACCGGCAGCTGGTGGAACTCGCGGTAGAGCCGCGGGCGGTTGCGGTCGAGCCCGATGTAGTAGACCGGCACAGACGCGGAGACCGACTGCGGCGGCCTAGTGGTCGACGGCGGGGCCGCGGTCGGGCCGGGCGGGGCCGGCTGCACCGGTGACGGCGTGTGCGACGGGGTCTCGACCGGCGTGGAAGCGGCCGGTGGCGGCGGTGGGTCGGTACGCGGGGCGCAGCTGCCCACGCCGGCGAAGACGGCGACGGCGGTAGCGAGAGCGGCGAGGCCCCCGGTGCTGACGGCGAACATGGCTCCTCCTCGGGGTAGCCACCGCGCCCGGCGTGCCGCGATGCGCTGGCGGATGGCCACCAGTGCATCCGGGGACACCTCTACGCTCGCCGCTTCGGCGTCGAGAACCCGACGGAGGTCGTGTTCGTTCATGCGATCGCCTCGCTCGTGCCGAGGGCGGCCCGCAGTGCGGCCATGCCCCGCGCGGTGTGGCTCTTCACAGCACCCCGACTGACCCCCATCGTCTCGGCGATGTCCGCCTCGGAGAGGTCGACGTAGTAACGCAGGACCAGCGCCTCCCGCTGCCGGGTGGGCAGGGCCCGCAGCGCGGCCACCACGGCCGCGTGCTCCAGGGCCCCGAGCGCGCCGGCCTCTGCGCTCGGCGCGTCCGGCAACGGCCGGACCGACCGGGCGTACCGGTCGACCACGCGCCGGTGCCGCAGCGCCGAGCGGGAGCGGTTGACCACGCACGCCCGCAGGTAGGCCAGGGCCTTGTCGGCGTCGCGGAGCCGGCGCCAGTGGGCGTGCAGGGCCACGTACGCGTCCTGCACGACCTCCTCGGCGGCTCCCCGGTCGCTGAGCAGCAGCGCGGCCAGCCGCACGAGCGGCCGGTAGTGGGCGCTGAAGAGGCGGGTCACCGCCTCGTCTGCGTCCCACGCGGCGGCGCCCGCGTCGGTGGCGGCGGTATAGACCATCGCCCTCCCGCCCCACTCCGCCGAGACCAGTCTGGGTGTCACGCGAGTACGACGCGCGGCCCCCGGTCCCGGTTTACCTGAACCCGGTTCTACCTGTTGAGCGCGCGCAGCGCCAGGGCCGCGTCGAGCGCGGCGACGGTGGACCCCCAGCCCTTGTCCTCGGCCGAGTCGGCGAAGCCGGCCCGCTGGTGCGCCTGCTCGACCGTGTCCACGGTGAGCACACCGTGGGCGACCGGGGTGGACTCGTCCAGCGCCACCCGGACCAGGCCGTCGGTCACCGCGCGGCACACGTAGTCGAAGTGGGCGGTCTCGCCCCGGACCACCACGCCGAGCGCGACCACGGCGTCGCACCGGCGGGCCAGGGCCTGCACCACCACCGGCAGCTCCACCGAGCCGGCCACCCGGGCGGTCACCACCTCGGCCACGCCGCAGCTCGCGGCGGCGGCGAGAGCCCGGTCGAGCAGCTGCCCGGTCAGCTCCCCGTGCCAGCGGGTCGCCGCCACCCCGAGCACCAGCCCGGCAGCGTCCACCGTGGACGACTCCGGCTCGCCAAAGCCGCTCAAGCGGCCACCTCGCTTCGCTCGGCGGCCACAGCTACCCAGCTCACGCCAGGCCCTCCAGGTCGTCCATCAGGTGGCCCATCCGGTCCCGCTTGGTCCGCAGGTAGCGCACGTTCTCCGGGTGCGGCCGGATGGGCAGGGTCTCCCGCCCGACCACGGCCAGGCCGTACCCCTCCAGGCCGGCCCGTTTGGCTGGGTTGTTGGTGAGCAGCCGCATGGTCCGTACGCCGAGGTCGTGCAGGATCTGCGCGCCCGTGCCGTAGTCGCGGGCGTCGGCCGGCAGGCCCAGCTCGAGGTTCGCGTCGACGGTGTCCCGGCCCAGGTCCTGCAGCTGGTACGCCTGGAGCTTGTGCATCAGGCCGATGCCGCGCCCCTCGTGGCCGCGGATGTAGAGCACGACCCCGCGCCCCTCGGCCGCGACCCGGGCCAGCGCGGCGTCCAGCTGCGGTCCGCAGTCGCAGCGCAGCGACCCGAACACGTCCCCGGTCAGGCACTCGGAGTGCACCCGCACCAGCACCTCGGCGCCGTCGCTGAGGTCGCCGTAGACCAGCGCGACGTGCTCGGCGCCGTCGTACGTCGACCGGTAGCCGACCGCCTTGAACACGCCGTACTCGGTGGGGATGCGCGCGGTCGCCACGTGCTCCACCTGCTTCTCGTGGCGGCGCCGGTAGGCGATCAGGTCGGCGATGCTGACCAGGGTGAGGCCGTGCTCGGCGACGAACTTCTCCAGGTCCGGCAGGCGCATCATGGTGCCGTCGTCGTTGACCAGCTCACACAGCACGCCGGCCGGGCGCAGCCCGGCCATGGTGGCCAGGTCCACCGCGGCCTCGGTGTGGCCGGGGCGGCGCAGCACCCCGCCCCGGCGCGCCCGCAGCGGCACCACGTGCCCGGGGCGGGCCAGGTCGGCGGGGGTGGTGTCCGGGTCGGCCAGCAGGCGGATCGTGTGCGCCCGGTCGGCCGCTGAGATGCCCGTGGTCACGCCCTCCCGCGCGTCCACGGTCACCGTGTACGCGGTGCCGCGGCGGTCCTGGTTGGTGTGGTACATCGGCGGCAGCTCGAGCCGGTCGCAGTCGTCCTCGGCGAGCGGCACGCAGATGTAGCCGGAGGTGTGCCGGACCATGAACGCCAGCAGCTGCTGGGTGGCCATCTGCGCGGCGAAGATGAGGTCGCCCTCGTTCTCCCGGTCCTCGTCGTCGACGACCACCACGGCCCGGCCCGCCGCGACCTCGGCCACCGCCTGCTCGATGCGGTCCATCATCGCAGCGACACCAGCCGCTCGACGTACTTGGCGATCACGTCGACCTCCAGGTTCACCGGGTCGCCGACGCCCTTGCGGCCCAGGCTGGTCAAGCTGAGCGTGGTCGGGATCAGGCCGACCGAGAAGCTCTCCCCGTCGACGTCGACCACGGTGAGCGAGACCCCGTCCACGGTGATCGAGCCCTTCTCGACGACGTACCGGCGCAGCGGCTCCGGCAGGGAGAACCGCACCAGCTCCCAGTCCCCGCGCGGGCTGCGGGACAGGATGGTGCCGAGGCCGTCGACGTGGCCCTGCACCAGGTGGCCGCCGAGCCGGTCGCCCAGGCGGGCGGCGCCCTCGAGGTTGACCCGGTCGCCCGGGTGCAGCCGGCCCAGGGCGGTACGCCGCAGCGTCTCGGCCATCACGTCCGCGGTGAAGACCGGCCCGTCGACGCTGACCACGGTCAGGCACACCCCGTTGACCGCGATCGAGTCGCCGTGACCGGCCTCCGCGGCCAGGCGCGGGCCGCGCACCGCGAGCCTGATCCCGCCCGCGGTCCCGACCACCTCGACGACCTCGCCGAGCTCCTCGACGATCCCGGTGAACATCCTCATCCCTCCAGCTCTCGCGGCACGGCGGTGACCCGGATGTCCGGACCTACCCGGGCCAGGTCGGTGATCTCCAAGTCGATCGACTCGGCGAGTGTGGCCACCCCGGCGCCGCCCAGCGCGGCGGGGCCGGCGCCGAGCAGCTTCGGGGCGAGGTAGGCGACCACCCGGTCCACCAGCCGGGCGGACAGGAACGCGCCGGCGAGCGTCGGCCCGCCCTCGACCAGGGCGGAGCGCACGCCGCGCTGGTAGAGCGCGGCCACCAGGGCCACCAGGTCGACCCGGCCGTCCGGCCCGGCGCCGACCTCGGCCGCCGTCGCCACCCAGGTGGGCGCGGCCGCGTCGCGGACCCGGGCGCCCGCCGGGGTACGCCCGCCGCTGTCCACCACCACCCGCAGCGGCTGGCGGATCGCGAGCGTGCCGTCGCGCAGGTTGCGCACGGTGAGCCGGGGGTCGTCGGCGAGCACCGTGCCCACCCCGGCGATCACCGCGTCCACGGTGCCGCGCAGCGCGTGCACGTCCGTACGCGCCTCCTCCGAGGTGATCCACATGCTGGTCCCGTCGGCCGCGGCGGAGCGCCCGTCCAGCGTGGCGGCGAGCTTCCAGACAAGGTAGGGCCGGTGCCGGCGGACCGCGGTCAGCCAGGCGACGTTGCCGGCCGCCGCTTCGGCAGCCCGTACCCCCGTCTCGACCTGCACCCCGGCGGCCCGCAGCCGCTCCACGCCGCCGGCGGCGGGCGGGTTGGGGTCGCGCACCCCGACCACCACCCGGGCGATCCCGGCGGCCAGCAGGGCGTTGGTGCACGGGCCGGTCCGGCCGGTGTGGTTGCACGGCTCCAGGGTGACCACGGCGACCCCGCCCCGGGCCGCCTCGCCGGCCTGGGCGAGCGCGACGATCTCGGCGTGCGGCCCGCCGGCGTACGCGTGGAACCCCTCCCCGACCACCTTGCCTTCGGTGTCGAGCAGGACGCAGCCGACCACCGGGTTGGGGCTCGTGGTGCCCAGCCCGCGGGCGGCGAGCCCGATGGCGCGCCGCATCGCCTCGTCCTCGGCCGGGCTGGCCACCGGCGTCCTCCTGTCGGTCGCGGTACACCGCGCGCCGGCACGGGGCAGGCGGGCGGGGTCGGCGGACCGACCCGGGAGGGCGTGCCACGACGCAGCCCTCTGCTCCCGCGCGCTGCCTCCCATCCGGACTGTCACCGTCGGCCCTGGAGTCACACCAGGTCCACCGGCCACTGGATGTGGCCGGGTCGCGGGCTCAGCGCTGTCGCGCCTTACCGCCGGTTCGGAGTTTCACCGAGTCCCGCCAGCGCGTGGTGGGTACCTGTCGAGTCTTGCACGCCGCCGCGCGGGGCGGCACCGGCGGGACCTACGTCACAGCCCGACCGTCCGGCAGCCGACCGCGCCGGCCGCCCCGGCCCGCGCCACCGCTGGCCGCTCCGGCGGCAGAGCTCGCCCGGGCCTACGTCGCCCCTGGCCCGCCCGGGTGTGGGCCGGCCGGGCCCTTGCGCCGGTCGACCGCCACGTACGAGCCCGGCTGGGTCTTCGCCACGCTCTTCATGTCGGAGGCGACCGCGATGACCTCGCGCGGGTCGGTGTAGGTGTGGTTGGTGGACAGCGCCACGCCGATCGAGATCGTCACCAGGTTGGCCCGCTGCACGTGGCCCCGCCGGTCGGTCAGCTCCAGGTAGCCGCGCTGGGCGTCGACCGGGTCGTAGAGCCGGTCCGCGGCGGCCTCGAAGTCCACCACCGCCTTCTGGGTCAGCGGGCGCACCTGCTCCGGCGTGCACACCACGATGAAGTCGTCGCCGCCGACATGCCCGAGGAAGGCCGGCGGCAGGTCCACGTCCACCACCGCCCGGTGCAGCGAACGGGCCAGCGCCGCGATGAACTCGTCCCCGCGCAGGAAGCCGTACGCGTCGTTGACGCTCTTGAACCGGTCGATGTCGATGTGGCAGACCGCGTAGTCGGTGCCGCTGCGGGCCCGGTCATGGATCTCCCGCAGGATCCGGCTGTTGCCGGGCAGCCCGGTCAGCGGCGAGACCTCCCGGAACTCCTGGTTGCGGCGCAGCATCGAGCGGACCCGCGCCACCAGCTCGAGCGTGTCGAACGGCTTGACCAGGTAGTCGTCGGCGCCCGCGGTCAGCCCGACCACCTTGTCAACGGTCATCCCGCGCGCGGTGAGCATGATGATCGGCATCGCGTTCATGATCGGGTCAGCCCGCAGCCGGCGGGTCAGCTCCAAGCCGTCCACCTGCGGCATCATCAGGTCCACAATGGCCAGGTCCGGCCGGTGCTGCTCGACCAGGGTGAGCGCCGCTTCGCCGTCGTTGGCGAGCAGCACCTCGAACCCCTCCAGCCGCAGGTTCACCTCGACGAAGCGGGCGATGTCGGCGTCGTCGTCGACGACCAGGATCAGCTGGGCCCGCTCGGGTGGTTCGGTCACGGTGCCGGTGTGCTCTCGGCGACCCGGCGTAGCCGCCGGACGGCCTCTGCCGGGTCGTCGGCGCGGTAGACGGCGGTGCCCGCCACGAACGTGTCCGCACCGGCGGCCACCGCCTGGGCGATGCTCGCCTCGTCGATGCCGCCGTCCACCTCGATCCGCAGCTCGAGGTGGCCGCTGCGGGCGTGGGTCCGGGCGGTGCGCACCTTCTCCAGCAGCGCGGGCAGGAACTGCTGCCCGCCGAACCCCGCCTTGATCGTCATGACCAGCAGCACGTCGAAGTGCGGCAGGATCTCCAGGTACGGCTCGACCGGCGTGTCCCGGTCGATGGCGAGCCCGGCCCGGGTGCCAGCGGCGCGCAGGTCCCGGGCGAGCCCCACCGGGTCCGCCGCCGCCTCGGCGTGGAAGCTCACGTTGTACGCGCCGGCCTGCGCGTACCCGAGCGCCCACCGCTGCGGCTCCTCGATCATCAGGTGGCAGTCGCAGGGCAGGCTGGTCGTCTTGAGCAGGCTCTCCACCACCGGCAGGCCGATGGTGAGGTTGGGCACGAAGTGGTTGTCCATCACGTCGACGTGCAGCCAGTCCGCATCCTGCTCGACCGAGCGCGCCTCGTCAGCCAGACGGGCGAAGTCGGCGGCGAGGAGGCTGGGCGCGATGACCATGCGACGGCTGTTCACCCGGTCAGTCTACGAACCAGCTGTAACCGCCGGGACCCGCGACTTGTCACGATCCGCTACCCGCTGCGGCGCAGCACCGCGAGGAACATCGCGTCGGTGCCGTGCCGGTGCGGCCACAGCTGCACCGCCGGCGCGTCGCCGAGGTCCGGCATCCCTTGCGGCAGCAGCCGGCGGGCGTCAAGATGCTCCACATCGGACACCGGCAGCCGGCGTAGGGCCACCCGGGTCTCGGCCAGGTGCGGGGAGCAGGTGGCGTAGGCCACCACACCGCCGGGGCGGACCACGCCCAGCGCCGCGGCGAGCAGCTCCCGTTGCAGGCTGGTCAGCGGCGGCAGGTCGGACGGCGCCCGGCGCCAGCGCGCCTCCGGGCGGCGGCGCAGCGCACCCAGGCCGGTGCACGGAGCGTCCACCAGCACCCGGTCGTACTCGCCGGAGACCGTGCGGCCGTCGGCGCACACCACGTCGACCGGCAGGCCACGCACTGCGGCGGAGACCAGCTGTGCCCGGTGCGGCGCCACCTCGACCGCGGTCACCCGGGCACCGCGCTGCGCCGCGAGCGCGCCGAGCAGGCCCGCCTTGCCGCCCGGACCGGCGCACAGGTCCAGCCAGCGCCCGTCCGGCCCGGCGCCGAGCGGCGCCGCCACCGCCGCTACCGCGACCAGCTGGGACCCCTCGTCCTGCACGTGCGCGCGCCCGGCGGCCACCGCCGGCACCTCACCCGGCGCGCCGCCGCCGAGCACCACCGCGTACGGCGACCAGCGGCCCGGCTCCCCGCCGGCCTGCTCGGTCAGCTCGGCCGTTGGGACCAGCCCGGGCCGGGCGCACAGGTGCACCTCCGGGCGCTCGTTGTCGGCGGCCAGGGCGGCGGCGGTCTCGGCCAGGTCCCCACCGAGCGCGTCGGCGAACGCCCGAACTATCCACTGTGGATGGGCGTGGGTGAGCGCCAGGTGGCCGACCGGGTCGGCGTCGAGGTCCGGCGCGACCTGGGCGAGCCAGCCCGGCAGGTCGTGGGCTGCCACCCGGCGCAGCACCGCGTTGGCGAAGCCGGACGCGCTCGCCCCGCCCACCGCGCGGACCAGGTCCACTGTGGAGGACACCGCGGCGTGCGCCGGCACGCGGGTGTGCAGCAGCTGGTACGCGCCGAGCCGCAGCGCGTCGCGTACCGGCGGGTCGATCCGGGCGACCTCGCGCTGGGCGGCGACGGCGAGCACCGCGTCGAGGGTGCCCAGCGCCCGCAGCGTGCCGTACGCCAGCTCGGTGGCGAACGCCGCGTCCCGCCCGGCCAGGCCGTACTCGCGCAGCACCGTGGGCAGGGCGAGGTTGGCGTACGCGTCGTCCCGGTGCACCGCGGCGACCACCTCGTACGCCGCCTGCCGGGCCGGGTCGGACGGTGGGCGGCCAGCCCGCGGTGCCCGCCCGCCGCGGTCCGAGCGGGGGCGCGGCCGGTCCCGCCGCCTCATCCGGGCTGCTCCTCGGGCCCCGGCCGGTCCTCGGCGGCCAGCCGATCCCCGTCGGCCAACCGGTCCCCGTCGGCCAGCCGGGCGCCGCGGGCCCACTCCGCGGCGGGCATGGGCCGCTTGCCGGCCGCGCGCACCTCCCCCAGCGCGACCGGCATCGTGCCGGTGCCGGCGTGCACCTGGCCGCCCTCGACCCGCAGCTCCCCCGGCGCCAGCGGGGCGGCGTTGGCCAGCACGGCGACCGGGCCGAGCTTGAGCCGCTCGCCGCGGAACGTGGTCCACGCCCCCGGCGCCGGGGTGCAGGCGCGGATCCGCCGGTCCACCGCGAACGCAGGGTCGGACCAGCGCACCTGCGCGTCCTCCACGCTCACCTTCGGGGCGTGGCTGACCCCGTCCGTAGGCTGCGGCACGGCCTGCGCGGTGCCCGCCTCGATCGCGTCGAGCACCTCGACGAGCAGGCGCGCCCCGGCGTCGGCGAGCCGGGCCAGCAGGGCCCCGGCCGTGTCGTCCGGGCGGACCGGCTCGGTGAGCGTGCCGAAGACCGGCCCGGTGTCCAGCCCCTGCTCGAGCTGGAAGACCGAGGCCCCGGTCAGGCCGTCGCCGTGCAGCAGGGCGTGCTGCACCGGAGCCGCCCCGCGCCACGCGGGCAGCAGGGAGAAGTGCAGGTTGACCCAGCCGTGCGGGGGGATGGCGAGCGCGTCGGGCGGGACCAGCGCGCCGTAGGCGACCACCGGCACGCAGTCCGGCGCGAGCCGCCGCAGCTCGTCGAGGAACTCCGGGCCACGCGGGCGGGCCGGGGTGAGCACGGGCAGGCCCCGCTCGTCCGCCCAGGCGCCGACCGGGGAGCGGGCCAGCTGCCGGCCCCGCCCGACCGGAGCGTCCGGCCGGGTGAGCACCGCGAGCAGCTGATGCCCCGAGGACGCGATGGCGTCGAGCGCCGCAAGCGCCGTCGCCGGCGTGCCGGCGAAGACCAGCCGCATCGGCTCAGCCGCCCAGCCGGAACGGGCTGGGGGTGGCGTGCGGGCTCACCTTGACGGCCGGGGGCGCTGCCGGGTTGTACCAGTCGGCGGCGCGGATCTGCCGCATCGCGTCCTTGCGCCGGGCCGCGTCGAGCCGGTCCAGGAAGAGGATGCCGTCCAGGTGGTCGGTCTCGTGCTGGGCGCAGCGGGCCATGGTGCCGGAGCCGACGATCTGCACCGGGTCGCCGTACTGGTTGACACCGCGGGCCACCACGTTCATCCGCCGCTTGGCGTCCACGTAGACCCCGGGGATGGACAGGCAGCCCTCGGGGCCGTCCTGCTCGGCGTCGTCCGGGAACTCCAGCACCGGGTTGACCAGGTGGCCCAGCACGTCGTCCACGTCGAAGACGAAGACCCGCAGGCCGACCCCGAGCTGGGGTGCGGCCAGGCCGAGGCCGCTCTGCTCGCGCATGCTGTCGGTGAGGTCCTCGACCAGGCGGCGCAGCTCACGGTCGAAGGTCACCACCGGCTCGGCGGGAGTGCGCAGCACCGGGTCCCCGAACAGGCGGATGGGCTGGACGGTCACGCGGTGCTCCTCGGGTCGGCTGCGGGCTTGGTCTTGGTCCAGTTTACGGGCGTGCGGGCACCAGCCACGGACGCGGGCACCAGCCACGGACGCGGGCACCAGCCACAGATGCGGACACCGGCCACGGACGCGGGCATCGGCCACGGACGCGGACGCGGGCACGGGCCGCGTGGCGCAGGTCCAGCGTCAGAGCAGGTCCAGCGGGTCGAGCTGGACGCGTACCGGGTCGGGGGCCTTGCGGGCGCTGCGGACCCCGAGCGCCGCGTGCAGGGCCGCGGCCAGCGCCGGGGCGGCTGACCGGGCGACCCGCACCAGCACCCGCTCCACCGGCTCCGCCGGGTCGTGGCCTGGCCCGGTGCCCTCCCCGCCGCCCCTGCCACCGCCGCGCAGCGGCACCGGGATCGGCCCCAGCAGCTGCGCGCCGTCGGGCAGGCGAGCCGCGGCGAGCAGGTCGGCGACCGCGTCCCGCGGCCCGGTCAGCGACGCCATCCGGGTCGCCGGCGGGAAGCCGAGCTCGCGCCGCTCGGCCAGCTCGCGCCCGGCGTACCAGCCTGGGTCGAACCGCAGCAGCGCCTGGACCGTGGGCAGGCCCCCGTCCGCGACGACGACCACGCGACCGCCGGCCCCGGCCGGCCGGGCCAGGGCCGCGGCGTGCAGCCACCGGCGCAGCGCCTCCTCCCCGGCGCGCAGGTCGGCGCGGGTGAGCAGGGCCCAGGTGTCGAGCAGCAGCACGGCGCCGTAGCCGGGGCCCTCCGCCACCGGCTCCGCCCCTGGCGTCGCGACGACGAGCGCCGGCTCGTCCGGCACGCTGGTGAGCACCCCGTCGCGCCCGGAGGTGCGCACCGCGGTGCCGGGGAACGCCCGCCCCAGCTCCTCAGCGGTACGCCGGGCGCCGACCACGGCCGCGCGCAGTAGCTGGCCGCCGCAGTGCGGGCAGGCGTACCCCGATGCGGGCCGGCCGCACCAGCGGCAGGCCGCCATGGCGCGGGAGGAGCGCAGCTCCAGCGGGCCGTGGCAGTGGCGGCACCGGGCCGGGGCTCGACAGTCCACACAGGATACCGCCGGCAGGTAGCCGCGCCGGGGCACCTGGACCAGCACCGGGCTGCCGGCGCGGAGCGCGTCACGCGCCGCCTGCCAGGCCACGGTGGGCAGCCGCGCCGCCGCCGCGGCCGGGTCCCGGGCGAGCTGCACATCGTCCCCGAGGGGAACCACGCGGGGCCCGGCCGCCCGTACCGCCTCCCGGGCGCCGGCGATCTCGACCGCCCAGCCGGTCTCCAGCAGCAGCTGGGCCTCTGCGGTGCGGGCAAAGCCGCCGACCAGCGCGGCCGCGCCGGCTAACTGGGCCCGGGTGAGCAGCACCTCACGCGCGTGCGGGTACGGCGCCCGCGGCTCGGCGTGCAGGTCGTCCCCGTCGTCCCAGAGCACGACCAGACCGAGGTCGGCGACTGGGGCGAACATCGCCGCCCGGGTCCCGACCACCACGCGGGCGGTGCCGCGGGCCGCCGCCAGGAACCGGCGGTACCGCTCGGCCGGCCCCAGCGCCGCCGACAGCGCCACGTGCCGGTCCGGGGTGCCGAGCACGCCGGCCAGGGCGGCGTCCAGCCGGTCGAGGTCGCGCGCGTCGGGCACCACAGCGAGCGCTCCCCGCCCCCGGGCCAGCATCGCGCCGATGGCCTCGGCCAGCCGGGCCGGCCAGTCCTCGCCCGGCAGCGCGGTCCAGACCGCCCGCGGCGCCCGCCCGCCCGACAGCGCGCGCAGCAGGGCGGCACCGGCCGGGTACCGGCTCCAGCCCGTCCCTGCCGGCCGGCCGGTCCCGGCCGGCTCGCCGGTGGCCGCCGGTGGCCGGGACTGGTCCTGCTCGGCCCGGGCGTGGCGCGGCGGCACCGCCAGGCGCAGCACGTCAGGGAGCGTGCCGGCGTAGCGGTCGGCGACCGCGCGGGCCAGCGTGGCGACCTCGGGGCTCAGCACCGGCTCGGGGGAGACCACCCGCTCCAGGAACGCCAGGCGGCCGTCGTGTGTCGACTCCTCCGCCCGCCCCAGCAGGAAGCCGTCGACGAGCTGCCCGGCGAAGCGCACCCGCACCCGTACCCCGGCCGTGGCGGCCTCGTCCAGCTCTGCCGGCACGAGGTAGTCGAAGGGCCGGTCGAGGTGGGCCAGCGGGATGTCCACGCAGACCCGCGCGACCGGCAGCTTCTCCGCCGGCTGCCGGGTCCTCGGGCGAGCCCTTCCCACCGCACCGTCCTACCAGAGCACCCGGGACTGGCGCCGCCAGGTCCGCGACGGCGGGGCAAGACCTTGTTGCGGATCTCCGTGGCCGGCGCGCCACCCGCCAAGACTGCACCGGCCCGCCTACCACCAGGTAGAGCAGGCCGGTGCGGACGAGTCCAGGGAACCGGGCTTCAGGCCCGGAGGGTTGAGCCGGGCTCGGACCCGGCGGCGGGCTTCAGGGCTCAGGCCCCGGCGGCGGACTTCAGGTCGGCGGTCCGGTTGGCCCGCTCCCAGGTCAGGTCGGGCAGGTCCCGGCCGAAGTGGCCGTACGCCGCCGTCTGCTGGTAGATCGGGCGCAGCAGGTCCAGGTCCCGGATGATCGCGGCCGGCCGCAGGTCGAACACCTCTGCGATCGCCTTCTCGATCCGCTCGACCGGCACGGTCTCGGTGCCGAAGGTCTCGACGAAGTGGCTGACCGGGTGCGCCTTGCCGATCGCGTACGCCACCTGCGCCTCGCAGCGGTCGGCGAGCCCGGCGGCGACCACGTTCTTGGCCACCCAGCGCATCGCGTACGCAGCCGAGCGGTCCACCTTGGACGGGTCCTTGCCGGAGAAGGCGCCGCCGCCGTGGCGGGCGTAGCCACCGTACGTGTCGACGATGATCTTCCGGCCGGTGAGGCCGGCGTCGCCCATCGGGCCGCCGATCTCGAAGCGCCCGGTCGGGTTCACCAGCAGCCGGTAGCCGTCGGTGTCCAGCCCCAGCCCCTCCAGCTCGGGGGCGATCACGTGCTCCCGCACGTCGGGCGTCAGCAGGGACTCCAGCGAGATGTCCGGCGCGTGCTGGGAGGAGACCACGACGGTGTGCAACCGGACCGGCTTGAGGCCGTCGTACTCGATCGTGACCTGGGTCTTGCCGTCCGGGCGCAGGTACGGGATCGTCCCCTCCTTGCGCACCAGGGCGAGCCGGCGGGCGAGCCGGTGCGCCAGCGCGATCGGCAGCGGCATCAGCTCGGGCGTCTCGGTGCACGCGAAGCCGAACATCATGCCCTGGTCGCCAGCGCCCTGGGTCTCGAGCAGGTCGTCCTCGACGGTCCCGGACTCCCCGGAGCGGACCTCGATCGCCCGGTCCACGCCCTGCGCGATGTCGGGCGACTGGGACCCGATCGACACGCTCACGCCGCAGGACGCCCCGTCAAAGCCCTTCTTCGACGAGTCGTAGCCGATGCCCAGGATCGTCTCCCGGACGATGGTCGGGATGTCGGCGTATGCCTTCGTCGTCACCTCGCCCGCGACGTGCACCTGGCCGGTGGTGATCAGGGTCTCCACAGCGACACGGCTGCGCGCGTCCTGGGCGAGCAGCGCGTCGAGGATGCCGTCGCTGATCTGGTCAGCGATCTTGTCCGGGTGACCCTCAGTCACCGATTCCGAGGTGAACAGGCGGCGTGCCACGTTGCTCCTTACTCCGGTTGCCAGTCTTCGCGGCAGTGTAGCCGTACCCACTCGAGCCGGACGGTACCGCCCGGTCGTCCGCCACTGCGCTCCCCGTACGGGCGACATGATCGTCGGACGCTACCGCCGCTGGACGGCTGCTGCGAGGAGACGCCGGGAGCGCCGCGAGGAGACGCCGGGAGCATTGCCGGTAGGCGTCCAACGACCGGGCGCCGCCGGTCACAGCCGGGCGACCACCAGGTCCCACACGATGTCGGCGAGGTCCTCCTTGGACCGTTCGGTGATCGTCACCATCGACCCGTCGGCCCCGAGCACCGTCGCCTCGTTCGAGTCGGCGCCGAACACCCGGTCCGCGCCAACCTCGTTGACCACGATCAGGTCGGCCCGCTTGCGCTCGAGCTTGGCCTGCCCTCGGGCCAGTACGCCGGCGGAGGCTCCGACACCGGCGCCCCGCTCCGCGGTGTCCTGGCCAGCCGCGGTCTCGTGGGCAGCCGCGGTCTCCGCCGCGAACGCCACCAGGACCTGGCCGGGGCGGCGGCGCCCACCCAGCTCGGCGGCGATGTCGGGGTTGGTCACCAGGCGCAGGACGGGCGCCCGGGCGGCTGCGCTCTTCTGGATCTTCGATGGCGCGTACTCCGCGGGCCGGAAGTCAGCCGGGGCGGCGGCCATGACCACCGCATCGGCCGACGCGGCCGCCTCCAGGGTGGCCTTGCGCAGCTCCTCGGTCGTGCCGACGCGCACGACCGCCGCGCCGGCCGGGTCGGGCAGGGCCACGTTCGCTGAGACGAGGGTCACCCGGGCACCGCGGGCCACGGCGGTACGCGCGAACGCGTACCCCTGCTTGCCGGAGGAGCGGTTGCCGAGGAAGCGCACCGGGTCCAGCGGCTCGCGGGTGCCGCCCGCGGTGACCACGACGTGCCGCCCGGCCAGGTCCAGTAGCAGCCCGGCAGGCCCGGCCGCGGAGACCGGGGCCCCGGCCGGGGTGTCCGGAGGATGGGTGAGCCGGTCGCGGCGGGCCAGCACCCGGCCGGCCAGGAAGAACAGCTCGTCCGGCTCGGGCAGCCGGCCCTTGCCGCTGTCCGCTCCGGTCAGCCGCCCGACCGCGGGCTCGACCACGACGGCGCCGCGGGCCCGCAGCGTCGCCACGTTGGCGGCGGTAGCCGGGTGCTCCCACATCTCGGTGTGCATGGCCGGGGCGTAGACGACCGGGCAGCGCGCGGTGAGCAGGGTGTTGGTCAGCAGGTCGTCGGCGAGGCCGTGGGCCGCCCGGGCGAGCAGGTCGGCCGTTGCCGGTGCCACCATCACCAGGTCGGCCTGCTGGCCGAGGCGTACGTGCGGCACCTCGTGGACGCCGTCCCAGACGTCCGTGGCGACGGGCTGGCCGGAGAGCGCCGCCCAGGTGGGCGCACCGACGAAGCGCAGCGCGGCAGCGGTCGGTACGACCCGGACGGAGTGCCCCGCCTCGGTCAGCCGGCGCAGCAGCTCGCAGGCCTTGTAGGCGGCGATGCCGCCGGCCACGCCGAGGACGATCCGGGCCACGGCCGGGCGGTCAGGCGGCGTCGACCGGCTCGGCGGTCAGCAGGCTGGAGTTGATCTCCCGGAGGGCGATGGAGAGCGGCTTCTCCTGGGGCGTGGTCTCCACCAGCGGGCCGACATACTCCAGCAGGCCCTCGCCGAGCTGGCTGTAGTACGCGTTGATCTGGCGCGCGCGCTTGGCCGCGAAGATCACCAGTGCGTACTTGGACGTGGTCTTGCCGAGCAGCTCGTCGATGGGCGGGTTGGTGATGCCCTCCGGCTGCGCGATGGTTCCGGACAAGGTGAGCCCTTAGCTTTCGGAGTGGGCAGAGGTCATTACAGGTAGGCCGAGCAATCCTAGCAACTCGTCGGCGGCGCGCTCCACGGAGTCGTTGATGACGGTCACGTCGAACTCCGACCGCATCGCCAGCTCCTCCCGCGCGTGCTCCAGGCGGTGCCGGATGGTCTCCGGGTCGTCTGTCCCCCGCCCGACCAGGCGACGTTTGAGCTCCTCCCAGCTAGGCGGGGCGAGGAACACCAGCTGAGCGTGGGGCATGGCGGCCCGCACCTGGCGCGCTCCCTGCAGGTCGATCTTCAGCAGCACCGGGATGCCCTCGTGCAGCCGGGCCTGCACCGCACCCCGCGGCGTGCCGTAGAGGTTGCCGGCGAACTCCGCCCACTCCAGCAGCTCACCGACGGCGACCATGCGCTCGAACTGGGAACGGGTGACGAAGTAGTAGTGCACCCCGTCGACCTCGTAGTCACGCATCCGCCGGGTCGTCACCGAGACTGACAGCCACACCCACGGCGAGCGCGCCCGGATCAGCTCGATCACGCTGTCCTTGCCGACCCCGGAGGGGCCGGACAGGACAGTGAGTCGAGCCGCCGGGCGCGCATCGTCATAGTTGCTCACTGCTTGTTTCTACCCTGCCGGCGAGCCCAACGGACTCACTTGGTGGCAGAGAACTCCCCAAGCAGTGCTTTGCGCTGCTGGTCACCGAGGCCGCGCAGGCGCCTGCTGTCGGCGATCTTCAGCCGTTCCATGATCTGCATGGCCCGGATCTTGCCGATCCCAGGCATCGCCTGCAGCACTGCCGAGACCTTGAGCTTGCCGACCACCTCGTCGGACTCGGCTCGGTCAAGCACCTGGGCGAGGGTGGTCTTGCCCTGCTTCAGCTGCTCCTTGAGCGCGGCACGGGCCTTGCGGATCTCCGCGGCCTTCTCCAGCGCGGCAGAACGCTGTTCAGGGCTGAGTGACGGGAGCGGCACCAGTTCTCCTCAGGGGTTCTCCGGAGTGCATCGGAGCGCGGGATGCGCCCGACGCCTTGTGGTACGTGGGTGAGCGTTGTTTCCAGCGCGGGGAAACCTAGCGGTCATTGCCAGATTCAGCAACGTTGCAACGCGCTGGAAGGCGCATCGTAACGAGGTTGAAGTCACTGAACGGGGAACAACGCCGTGATGCAGTCGTCACACGCCCGCTCGGCCGCCGCGCGCAGGCCGGCCACGCCCGGGCCGGCCTGCAGGATCTGCCGGGAGTACGCCGGCAGCACCGGACCCGCGACCGGGCCGGTGAGCTGGCGCAGCAGCTGCGGGGTGCCGCCCTGCGCCCCCATGCCGGGCACCAGGACCGGCCCGCCCAGCCGGGTCAGGTCCACCCGGGGCGCGCCGGGCGTGCCGCCGACCACCACGCCGACGCTGCCCGTCCCAGTGAGCCCCGCGTTGACCTGCGCGACCTCGTCCACGACAAGCTGTGCGACGGTGCGCCCGCCGGCCGTACGGGCCTGCTGCACGCCCCAGCCCTCGGGGTTGGAGGTGACCGCGAGGACGAACACGCCACCGCCGTGGGCCGCCGCAGCAGCCAGCAACGGGCGCAGCGACCCGAAGCCGAGGTACGGGTGCGCGGTGACCGCGTCAGCACACAGCGGGCTCGCCGGGTCGAGGTACGCGTCGGCGTACGCCTGCGCGGTCGAGCCGATGTCGCCCCGCTTGGCATCGAGGAGCACCAGTGCCCCGGCCTGGCGGAACTGTCGGATAGCCGACTCAAGTATGGCCAGGCCGGCCGACCCGTGCCGCTCGAAGAAGGCGGACTGCGGCTTCACCACCGCCACCCGGTCGGCCAGCGCGTCGGCCACCCCGGCGCAGAACCGCGCCAGCCCGTCGGCGTCGTCGCGCAGCCCCCACGCCGCCAGCAGCTGCGGGTGCGGGTCGACCCCCACACACAGCGGCCCGCGTGCCGCGAGCGCCCGGTGCAGCCGTACCCCGAAGCTGTCCACGCCGGCCCTCCAAGCCCGCCGCCGCGGCGGCTGTCCGTACCCGTCTGCTGGCGCTAGCCGGCGGCCGCGGCGGCGCGTAGCGCGCCCGCGATGGCCGCCACCTCGTCGTCCCCGGCCACGTATGGCGGCATGGCGTAGACCAGGTCCCGGAACGGGCGCAGCCAGACGCCCTGCCCGACCGCCGCGGCGGTGGCGGCCGGCACGTCGACGGCGTGGTCCAGCTGCACCACGCCGACCGCGCCGAGCACCCGTACGTCGGCGACCCCCGGCGCGCCGGCCAGCGGGGCGAGCCCGGCCCGCAGCCCGGCCTCGACCCGGCGCACCTCGCCCGCCCAGTCCCCGGCCAGCAGCAGGTCGATGGAGGCCTGCGCGACCGCGCACGCGAGCGGGTTGCCCATGAACGTCGGGCCGTGGGCGAGCACCGGCACCTCGCCGGCGCGGATGCCGGCGGCCACCTCGGGGGTGCACAACGCCGCGGCCAGCGAGAGGTAGCCGCCGGTCAGGGCCTTGCCGACGCAGAGCACGTCGGGCGCGACGCCGGCGTGGTCGGCGGCGAAGAGCGCACCGGTACGGCCGAAGCCCGTCGCGATCTCGTCGAAGACCAGCAGCACCTGGTACGCGTCGGCCAGCTCGCGCAGCGCGCGCAGGTACGCCGGGCTGTGGAACCGCATGCCGCCCGCGCCCTGCACGACCGGCTCGACAATGACCGCCGCCGTCTCACTGGCGTGCTTGTCCAGCGCGGCCTCCAGCAGCTCCAGGTAGGACGGGTCGGCCGGGGCGTCGAAGCCGTCCGGCGGCCCGGCCACGAAGACCTGCCGTGGCAGCACGTCGGCCCACAGGTGGTGCATGCCGCCGTCCGGGTCGCACACGCTCATCGCGTGGAACGTGTCGCCGTGGTAGCCGCCCCGCCAGGTCAGCAGGCGGTGCTTGCCCGGCTTGCCGCGCGAGCGCCAGAACTGCAGGCACATCTTCAATGCAACTTCCACGCTGACCGAGCCGGAGTCGCACAGGAAGACATGCTCGAGGCCGGATGGCGAGATGTCGACAAGTGTGGCGGCGAGGCGTACCGCCGGCTCGTGGGTCAGCCCGCCGAACATGACGTGGCTCATCCGGCCCAGCTGGTCCCGGACGGCGGCGTCCAGGACCGGGTGCCGGTAGCCGTGGATCGCGGCCCACCACGACGACATGCCGTCGACCAGCTCCCGCCCGTCGGCCAGGGTGAGCCGGGCGCCGCGGGCCGACGCCACCACCAGCGGGTCGCCGGTGCCGGGCATCGAGGCGTACGGGTGCCACACGTGCGCGCGGTCCAGCGCCAGCAGCTCCTGCGGGGTCACTGCGCGGTCCCAGCGGCGGCGGGTCGGGTGGTGGACCGAGCCCGCTCCCCGGCGGGGCCCGGAGCCGGTTCCCCAGCGCGGCACGGCCTGACAATGTCCCGTGTGGACCGTGCGACGGCCCGGACCAGGCTCGGACCGCGGTAGACGAACCCCGTGTAGAGCTGCACCAGGCTCGCCCCGGCGTCGAAGAGACGGGCCGCGTCGTCCGGGTCGAAGATCCCGCCCACCCCGACCACCGGCAGCCGGCCGCCGGTCTCGCGGTCCACGAAGGCCACCACCTCCCGCGCCCGGGCCGCCAGTGGCCGGCCGGACAGCCCGCCGGCCTGGGCGGCTCGGGCGGAGTCGGCGGCGGCCACCCCGGCGCGGGACAGCGTGGTGTTCGTGGCGACCAGACCAGCCGCGCCGCGCTCCAGGCATACCTCAACCACCTCGGCGACCGCTGCATCCACCAGGTCCGGCGCGAGCTTGACCAGGACCGGCTGCGCGCCGACCAGCGCCGCGAGGATCGCGTCCAGGTGCGCCCGGTCCTGGAGCTGGCGCAGGCCGGGCGTGTTCGGCGAGGACACGTTGACCACGACGTAGTCGGCGAAGCCGGCAAGCACCCGGTACGAGGCGGCGTAGTCGGCCACCGCCTGGTCCAGCGGGGTGACCCGGGACTTGCCGAGGCTGATCCCGAGCGGCACCGGCAGCGGCCCGAGCGCCGCCAGCCGGGCTGCGAGCGCTGGCGCACCGGCGTTGTTGAACCCCATCCGGTTCACCAGCGCCCCGCTGGCCGGCAGGCGGTGCAGCCGCGGCCGGTCGTTGCCCTGCTGCGCGTGCCAGGTGACCGTGCCCACCTCGACGAACCCGAAGCCGAGGGCCGGCCACGCGGCCAGGGCGACGCCGCCCTTGTCGAGCCCTGCCGCGAGCCCCACCGGGTTGGGGAAGTCGACGCCGAAGACCCGGCGCGGGGCGGCCACGGCGTACCGCCGGGTCAGCGCCGCGAGCACCGCCGGGCGGCGGGACAGCGCGGCCAGCCAGCGCAGGGTCCGCTCGTGAGCCGCCTCGGCGTCTCCCCCGCCCAGGCGGAACAGCAGCGGGCGGACCAGCCGCTCGTACGGCGTAGGCGCCGCACTGTGCCTCATCGACGTCAACGCACCGCCTTCCCGTCCAGGACGGTCGGCTCCCCGCGCAGGAAGGTGGCGACCACCCGGCCGGGCAGGACCATGCCGGCGTACGGCGTGTTGCGGCTGCGGCTGGCGAGCGCAGTGGGGTCGACCCGCCACCGGGCGGCCGGATCGACCAGGGTGAGGTTCGCCGGAACGCCCGGGGCGGGGTCGCGCCCGTGGCCGGCGAGCCCGGCGATCCGGGCCGGCGTACGGGACATGCGCTCGGCCACCAGGTCCCAGTCGGGCCACTGCCGCGCAGCCCGGTCACCGGACGGGGCCGCACCGGACGGGGCCGGCGCGGCGCCACCCGACCGCGGCGCCGCGCCGGCCAGGGCGTGCAGCACGACCGACAGCGCGGTCTCCAGGCCGAGCATGCCCGGGCGGGCGTACGCCCACTCGCACTCCTTGTCCTCGACCGCGTGCGGCGCATGGTCGGTGGCGACCGCGTCGAGCACGCCCTCCGCGAGGGCCGCCCGCAACACCGCGGCGTCGGCGGCGGTACGCAGCGGCGGGTTGACCTTGAACACCGGGTCGTAGCTCCCCGCACCCGCGGCACCGGCCACCAGGTCGTCGGTGAGCAGCAGGTGGTGCGGGCACACCTCGGCGGTGACCCGGACCCCGCGCCCCTTGGCCCAGCGCAGGATCTCCACCGACCCGGCCGTCGACACGTGGCAGACGTGCAGCCGGGACCCGACGTGCCCGGCCAGCAGCACGTCCCGTGCGATGACCGCCTCCTCGGCCACCGCCGGCCACCCGGCCAGCCCCAGCCGCGCCGAGACCTCGCCCTCGTGCATCTGCGCGTCGGCGGTCAGCCGGGGCTCCTCGGCGTGCTGGGCGATGACGCCGTCGAACGCCTTCACGTACTCCAGCGCCCGCCGCATCAGCCGCGCGTCCGACACGCAGCGCCCGTCGTCGGAGAACATCCGCACGCTGGCGGCTGAGGTGGCCATCGCGCCCAGCTCGGCGAGGCGCTCGCCGCGCAGCCCCACGGTCACCGCGCCCACCGGCTGCACGTCGACCAGGCCGGCCGCCCGGCCGAGCCGCCACACCTGCTCGACAACCCCGGCGGTGTCCGCGACCGGGTCGGTGTTGGCCATCGCGCAGACGGCCGTGTAGCCGCCGAGCGCCGCGGCCCGCGACCCGGTCTGCACGGTCTCGGCGTCCTCCCGCCCGGGCTCGCGCAGGTGGACATGCAGGTCGACGAGGCCGGGCAGGGCGACCAGGCCGTCGGCGTCGACCGCCTCGGCGCCGCCGGCCGGCAGCCCCCGGCCGGCCGCGGCCACGGCCCCGCCGCGCAGCAGCAGGTCGGTCGGCTCGCCCCCGACGACACTGACCCCCTTCAACAGGTACGCACGTGCCGCGCTCACCGGTGACCTCCTTGTTCGCGACTGCGGGGCTCGCTCCGCTCACTCCTCGCGCTCACCGGTGACCTCCAAGCAGCAGGTAGAGCACGGCCATCCGGACGCTGACGCCGTTGGCGACCTGCTCGGTGATGGTGGAGCGGGGCGAGTCGGCCACCTCGGCGGCGATCTCCATGCCCCGGTTCATCGGCCCGGGGTGCATCACGATGGCGTGGTCCGCGAGCGCCCGCAGGCGTACCGCGTCCATGCCGTACCGGCGGGCGTACTCGCGGGCCGAGGGGAAGAACGAGTCCCCCATCCGCTCGCGCTGCACCCGCAGCATCATCACCACGTCCGCGCCGGGCAGCACGGCGTCCAGGTCGTAGCTGGTCTTGGCCGGCCACGAGTCGACCCCGACCGGCAGCAGCGTGGGCGGGCCGGCAAGGGTGACCTCCGCCCCGAGCGTGTGCAGCAGCAGCACGTTGGAGCGGGCCACCCGGCTGTGCAGCACGTCGCCCACGATCACCACGCGCAGGCCGGCCAGCCGGCCCAGCCGCGACCGCATCGTGTACGCGTCGAGCAGCGCCTGCGTCGGGTGCTCATGGGTGCCGTCGCCGGCGTTGAGCACGCTGCCGTCAACCCAGCCGGCGAGCCGGTGCGGGGCGCCCGAGGCGGAGTGGCGCACCACCACCGCGTCGGCGCCCATCGCCTGCAGGGTGAGCGCGGTGTCCTTGAGGCTCTCCCCCTTGGACACGCTCGACCCCTTGGCGGAGAAGTTGATCACATCGGCGGACAGCCGCTTGGCGGCCGCCTCGAACGAGATCCGGGTACGCGTGGAGTCCTCGTAGAACAGGTTGACGACGGTACGACCGCGCAGGGTTGGCAGCTTCTTGACCTCACGCCCGGTCAGGCTGGCCATCTCGGCGGCCGTGTCCAGCACCTGGGTGGCGAACGCGGCGTCCAGGTCGGCGGCGGACAGCAGGTGCCTCATCGGGCACCTCCCGCCGGGTCGCTGGCCAGCCGGACCTGGTCGGCGCCGTCGGTCTCGGTCAGCAGCACCCGTACGGTCTCGGTCAGCGCGGTGGGGATGTTCTTGCCGACATAGTCAGCCCGGATCGGCAGCTCCCGGTGGCCCCGGTCGACCAGCACGGCGAGCTGGACCACACGCGGCCGGCCGATGTCGCGCATGGCGTCCAGCGCCGCCCGCACGGTCCGGCCGGAGAAGAGCACGTCGTCCACGAGGATCACCCGCAGCCCCTCCACGCCGCAGGACGGCACCTCGGTACGCCCCACCGGCCGGGCCGCACGCAGCCGAAGGTCGTCACGGTAAAGCGTGATGTCGAGCACACCCACTGGCAGCTCGGCGCCTTCGAACGCCGCGATGCGGGCGGCCAGCCGGCGGGCCAGCGGCACGCCCCGGGTGGGGATGCCCAGCAGGACGGTCTCGCCGCCGCCGTGCGTCTTCTCCAGGATCTGGTGCGCCAGCCGGTCGACGACCCGGCCCAGCTCGGAGCCGGTGAGAATCACCTTGTCGCCGCTGTGGCCCGGCTGATGGGTGGGGGCAGCATCCAGCTGCGCCACGATGGACCTCCTTCCCCGCCTCACGGGACGGGTCGTTAAAGGACGCCAGAAAATTTCTGCGCGCTGCGACCCTACCAGCGCCAAAGGTTCGACCTGCGGATATAGGCGCGGAGCCGCTTTGCGCGCCGGATCCGCCGGGGGGCTTCCCGCTGGATCTTCGAAAAGGTCCGGAAAGGCTACTTGACCAATCTGACCCGAGCCCCGTACCGTCACGCTCCGTAGCGATCGCTGGGGAACCCACGGGAGTCCGTATGCCCTCTGAGTACGCAAAGTCCCTGGGCGCCCGGTTGCGCTCCATCCGCCAGCAGCAGGGCCTGTCCCTGCAGGGTGTGGAGGAGAAGTCCAACGGGCGCTGGAAGGCCGTGGTCGTCGGCTCTTATGAGCGAGGTGACCGCGCGGTAACCGTCTCCCGGCTGGCCGAGCTTGCCGAGTTCTACCGGGTGCCGGTGGCGGAGCTACTGCCCGACGGCAGTGGCATCCGGCATGAGTCGACGAACAAGATCGTCCTCGATCTGGAGCGGCTCTACGACACGAAGGACACTGACCTGGACTATGTGGCCCGGTACGCACGCGCGATCCAGCAGCAGCGCGGGGACTACAACGGCCGGGTCCTGTCCATCCGCGCCGACGATCTGCGGGCGCTCGCAATCGTCTACGACGTGTCCCCCTCCGGTCTGGTCGAGCGCCTGACCGAGCAGGGGGTCCTCATCGCCGATCCGCGGGCGTTCTTCGCCTCCTCGCCCTAGGGACGGCTCCTTGGTGAGGGCGCCGGTCGGGGCGCCCTCACCAAGGACCGCCGCACCAGGAACCCGCCGGGGCAAGACGGCCGCCAGCCGGGGCTGCCAGCTGCAGCCCGGGCTGCAGCAGCGACAGCCGCTCAGCGGGTGGCGAACTCGGCGATCCGGGCCAGCAGGCCGTTGAGGAAGCGCGGCGACTCGTCGGTCGACAGCGACTGCGCCAGCTCGACGGCCTCACTGATGGCGACCGGGTCGTCGATGTCGTCGGCGTAGAGCAGCTCCCAAACCGCCACCCGGGCAAGGTTGCGGTCGACCGGAGGCATCCGCTCCAGGGTCCAGCCCTCGGCGTAGCTGGCGATCAGCTCGTCGATGCGTTCCCGGTGCTCCTGCACCCCGCGCACCAGCGTCATCGCGTAGGCCAGGTGCTCCGGGCGCGGCACGGGCAGCCGGGAGACGTAGGCCTCCAGCACGTCGAGGACGGGCAGCGAGCGGATGTCCGCCTCGTAGAGCACGTCCAGCGCCCGCTTGCGCGCCTTGCGGCGGGCGGGCATCAGCTGCTTCGGCGCCTCCGCCATCAGCCGCCCGCCTCAGCCACGGCCGAGGTAGCGACCGTCGCGCGTGTCGACCTTGATCTTCTCGCCGGTGGAGATGAAGAGCGGCACCTGCACCGTCGCGCCGGTCTCCACGGTGGCCGGCTTGGTGCCACCGGTCGAGCGGTCCCCCTGCAGCCCGGGCTCGGTGTAGGTGACCTCCAGCAGGACGCTGGTGGGCAGCTCGACGTAGAGCGGCACGCCCTCGTGCATGGCGATGGTCACCTCGGCCTCGGGCAGCAGGTAGTGCGCCCCGTCGCCGACGGTCTCCGCAGGGACCTGGATCTGGTCGTACGACTGAAGGTCCATGAAGATGAAGTCGCCGCCGTCGGCGTAGAGGAACTGCATGGTGCGCTTGTCCACCGTTGCCGTGTCGACCTTGGTCCCGGCGTTGAACGTCTTGTCGACGACCTTTCCGGAGAGCACGTTCTTCAGCGTGGTACGCACGAACGCCCCGCCCTTGCCGGGCTTGACGTGCTGGAACTCCACAACCGACCAGAGGCCGCCATCGAGGTTGAGGACCATGCCGTTCTTGAGGTCGTTCGTCGTCGCCATACGGGTAAGGGTCTCTTTCCGGGAGGTCGAGGCAAAGTCGCAGGAAGTTTACCCACATGTTTGACACGGACCGGCGGTCGGCACAACACTTAACCATATGGTTAAAGATGGGTCGACGCCGCTGGACCTGACGTTCGCCGCGCTCGCCGACCCCACCCGCCGCTCGATCATCGCCCGCCTGGCCGGGGGCCCGCGCACGGTCACCCAGCTCGCCGCCCCGCTGCCGATGTCGCTGGTGGCCACCAGCAAGCACATCGCGGTGCTGGAGCGGGCCGGGCTGGTCAGCCGCGCCAAGTCCGGGCGCAGCCAGGTCTGCCGGCTGCGCCCGGAGGCGCTGCGCGAGGCGACCGCATGGCTGGACGCGTACCGCCGGTTCTGGGCCGGCCGGCTCGACGGGCTCGACCGCTACCTCGCCACGGAGGAGACGTGACCGGACCGGCGCGGCGGCCTGAGACCGCTCAGCGCTCCGCCGCGGCCCGGGCGGCCAGGTGCTCCAGCGCCAGCCGGTAGCCGTCGACGCCGAGCCCGCAGATCACGCCGGTGGCCACCGCCGACACCACCGAGTGGTGCCGGAACTCCTCCCGCGCGTGGATGTTGGACAGGTGCACCTCCACGAGCGGCCCGCGCAGCAGCGCGCACGCGTCGCGGACCGCGTACGAGTAGTGCGACCAGGCGCCCGGGTTCAGCACCACGGCCGCTCCGGCGTCGGCCGCCTCGTGCAGCCACCCCAGCAGCTCGTGCTCGGCGTCGGTCTGCCGGACGTCGACGTCGAACCCGAGCCGCTTGCCGTTCGCCCGGCACCGGTCAGCCAGCTCGGCGTAGGAGGTCAGGCCGTAGACGTCGACCTGGCGGGTGCCGAGCCGGCCCAGGTTGGGGCCGTTGAGCACGTAGACCTTCACGCCGTAGCCACCTCCGCGTACGCCGCCCGCAGCAGGTCCTCGTCCGGGTCGTCGAGCACGGACGGTCGGGCGAGCCCGTCCAGCACGACAAAGCGCAGGCGGGCGCCGCGCGCCTTCTTGTCCACCCGCATCACCGCCCGCAGCCGGTCCCAGGCGTCCGGCCGGTACGCCGTGGGCAGCCCCAGCGCCGCCAGCACCGACCGGTGCCGGGCGGCGGTGGCCGGGTCGAGCCGGCCGGCGAGCCGGGACACCGCGGCGGCGTAGACCAGGCCCACGGAGACCGCGTCGCCGTGCCGCCAGGCGTACCCCTCGACCCGCTCGATCGCGTGGCCGAGCGTGTGGCCGTAGTTGAGCACCTCCCGCGGCCCGGCCTCGCGCAGGTCTGTGGCGACCACCCGGGCCTTGACCCGTACCCCTCGCTCCACCAGCTCGCGCACGGCGGGTCCGGCCGGGTCCGCCGCGGCGGCCGGAGCCCGCTCGATGAGGTCCAGCACCGCCGGGTCGGCGATGAAGCCGCACTTGACCACCTCGGCCACGCCCGCCCTGAGGTCGGCGGGCGGCAGCGTGTCCAGGGTGGACAGGTCACAGAGGACACCGGCGGGCGGGTGGAACGCGCCGACCAGGTTCTTGCCGGCGGCCGTGTTGACGCCGGTCTTGCCGCCGACCGCCGCGTCCACCATGCCCAGCAGCGACGTGGGCAGGTGGACCGCTGGCACGCCGCGCAGCCAGCAGGCCGCGACAAAGCCGGCGAGGTCGGTCACGGCGCCGCCGCCCACGCCCACAACCGCATCGGTACGGGTGAACCCGGCCGACCCGAGCGCCTCCCAGCACCCGGCGGCGACCTCCACCGTCTTGCCCGCCTCGGCGTCCGGCACGTCCAGGACCAGCGGGGCGATGCCGGCCCTGCGCAGCGCGTGCGCGGCCCGGTCGGCGTAGCCGGAAAGCGGTGGGGCGTGCAGCACGGCCGCCCGCGCGGCGCCGGCCAGCAGCGGCGGGAGCCGGTCGAGCAGGTCGCGCCCGACCACCACCGGGTACGGCCGCTCGCCGCCCACCTCAATGACCGTGCTCTCCACGACCCAGCAGCCTACGAGACGCCGCCGTCGCCCCAAACGGCGCCTGTCAACGGGGCATTGTGACCCACGGAGACCGGCGGTCCCACAGAAGCCATGCCCGACAACGCTGCCTGGGCTACCGTCCATCGAAGCCGGGACGTGACCAGGGTTGGGTGTCCGCCTCATCTGAGGTGCAGCAGCGCGACCGCGACATCGTCGCGCTTGCACCGCCAGCACGGGTACGGCACCGCGCGGATCACCAGGTCGTCCGGCACGCGTGTGGCATATGCGGCCTCCCGCCGCGAGCCGTCGGTGCCTCGGTGGTGGCGGTCGCAGCGGCACCAGGTCGGCACACGCCTGTCTAGGCTTGGCCGATGAACGAGCGTAGGTCGCTGGTGTTCGACCGGGTCGCCCACTGCTACGACGCCACCCGCGGCGGCGAGAGCCGCGGTGCCCGGGTCGCCACCGGTCTCGAGCCCTGGCTCGCGGACGGACCGGTACTGGAGGTGGGCGTCGGCACCGGCCTGGTCGCCGCCCCGCTGGCCGACCGGGGTCATCCGGTGTTCGGCATCGACCTGTCCCCCGCGATGCTCGCCCTCGCCGCGGCCCGCCTGGGCACCGGCCGGCTCGCCCTGGGCGACGGCCTCGCGCTGCCGGTCGCCGACGGCGCGGTCTCGACCGTGCTCTTCGTACACGCGCTGCACGCCATCGGCGACGTCGGCGCCGCGCTGGCCGAGGCCGCCCGGGTGGTACGCCCGGGCGGGCGGGTCGTCGCGACGCACGGCGGTGCGACGGACGCGCCGACCGACATCAGCGCGGCGATGTCGCCCTCGGAGCCGTTGCACACCCGCATCGACCGGCCGGACGCGGTCCGCGCGGCCGGCCGCGCGGCCGGGCTCGCCCTGGTCTGGACCGGTGACACCGCGCCCGTGCCGGACCGGGAGAGCCCGCAGGAGCTGGCCCAGCTGGTACGGGACCGGGCCTTTGCCTGGTTGTGGGACGTGGACGACGCGGCCTGGGCGCAGTATGTCACCCCGGCTCTGGAACGCCTCGCCGCCCTGCCCGACCAGGACCGCCCGCGGGAGTTCCTGCGGCGCCATCGGGTCACCGTGTGGGACCGGCCACCCGCCTAGCCGCTAGCGCAGGGCCGCCAGCACCTCCGCGGCGACCTCCTCCGGGCCGTGCCCGTCGGTCGCCACGGTGACCGTCGCCACCTGCTCGTAGAGCGGGCGCCGCTGGTCGAGGAGGTGCCGCAGCGTGGCGCGTGGGTTGACCGTCAACAGTGGACGCCCCTGCCCGAGCCCGACCCGGCGGACCGCGTCGGCCAGCTCCACCGAGAGGTAGACCACGGTGTGCCCGGCCAGCGCGGCCCGGGTCTCCTCGGCGAGCACCGCGCCTCCACCGAGGGCGAGCACCCCCTGGCAGGAGGTGAGCGCCGCCGCCACCGCCGCCCGCTCCAAGGTGCGGAAGTGCGCCTCGCCGTCGCCCACAAAGATGTCCGGGATCGGCTTGCCGGCGACCGCCTCGATGTCGGCGTCGGTGTCCCGCAGCTCGACCCCGAGAGCGTCGGCCACGAGCTGCCCGACGGTCGACTTGCCGGCACCGGGCGGGCCGACCAGCACGCAGACCGGCCGGCCCGCCGGGGCAGGCCCGCTCCCCGGACCAGGTTGGCCCACCGGGACCGGCTGGCTCCCCGGACCAGGCTGGCCCACCGGGACCGGCTGGCTCACCGGACCACCAGGTGCTCAAGGTAGCCGGCGACGTTGCGGCGCAGCTCAGCCAGCGAGTCCCCGCCGAACTTCTCGGTGGCCGCCTCGGCCAGCACCAGCGCCACCATGGCCTCGGCAACGACCGCCGCGGCGGGCACGGCGCACACGTCCGAACGCTGGTTGATGGCGGTCGCCGGCTCGCCGGTCGCAACGTCCACTGTCGACAGCGGTCGGTTCAGCGACGAGATCGGCTTCATCGCCGCCCGTACCCGCAGCGGCTCGCCGGTCGTCATGCCGCCCTCCAGGCCGCCGGCCCGGTCGCTCACCCGCCGTACGCCCTCCGGCGTCGGCACGATCTCGTCGTGCGCCACCGAGCCGCGGGAACGGGCCTGGGTGAACCCGTCACCGATCTCGACGCCTTTGATCGCCTGGATCGAGCAGAGCGCCGCCGCGAGCCTCGCGTCCAGCTTGCGGTCCCACTGGGTGTGCGCCCCAAGCCCCGGTGGTACGCCGTACGCCAGCACCTCGACCACGCCGCCGAGCGTGTCGGCGTCCCGCTTGGCGGCGTCGACCTCGGCCACCATCCGGGTGCTCGCGTCAGGGTCCAGGCAGCGCACCGGGTCGGCGTCGACCTGCGCGGCATCGGCCGGGGTGGGCCGGGTGCCCGGCTTGACCTCGACCGGACCCAGCGCGACCACATGGGACACGACCTCGATGCCGAGGCCCTGGCGCAGCAGCGCCTTGGCGACCGTGCCGACCGCCACCCGGGCCGCGGTCTCCCGGGCGCTGGCGCGTTCGAGCACCGGGCGGGCGTCGGTGTGGCCGTACTTCTGCATGCCGGCCAGGTCGGCGTGGCCGGGCCGGGGACGGGTCAGCGGGGCGTTGCGGGCCAGGCCCGCCAGCTCGGCCGGGTCGACCGGGTCAGCCGCCATCACCACGCGCCACTTGGGCCACTCGCTGTTGGCGACGCTGACGGCGACCGGGCCGCCGAGGGTTACCCCGTGCCGCACCCCGCCAACGATCTCCACCTGGTCGCGCTCGAAGCTCATCCGGGCGCCGCGGCCGTAGCCCAGGCGGCGGCGGGCCAGCTCACGCGCCACGTCGGCGCTGGTCACCGAGACCCCGGCGGGTACGCCCTCGATGACCGCGACGAGCGCGGGGCCGTGTGACTCGCCCGCGGTCAACCAGCGCAGCACGGGGCCCAGTCTGTCACGGCGCCGCCGGCCGCCCGAGCCCGGCCGGCTGAGCCCGACCGGCCGCGGGCCACCCCACCCACCTTGTATTCGATTGTTATCGATGTAATGCTGCCTTATGGGTCGCCGCATGTTCGCCGTTCTCGTCGCAACGGCACTGATCGCCATACCAGCCACCGCACAGGCCGCGCCGGCCGCAGAACCCACCCGGGCCGCGGCCACCCTCGCCGCGCTCCAGCTACCCGGGACGGCCTGGGACATCGACGCCACCGGCCAGCTGCTGGTCATCGTCGACGAGACGGTCACCGGAGAACGGCTACGCCAGCTGAGACGCGCGGTCGCCCCGGCCGGCCACGCCGTACGCGTCCAGCACGAGCCGGGCAGGCTCAGCGTGCTCATCGCCGGCGGGCAGGCGATCTACGGCGGGTCCAGCCGGTGCTCACTGGGCGCCAACGTCCGCTCCGGCACCACCTACTTCTTCGTCACGGCCGGGCACTGCACGAACATCGCCTCCACCTGGTACGCCAACGCGTCCCACACCACCGTGCTGGGCACCCGCGCCGGCACCAGCTTCCCGGGCAACGACTACGGCATCGTCCGCTACACCAACACCACCATCAGCCACCCGAGCGCCGTCTACACCTACCCGGGGCTGCTCACGATCAAGTCCGCCGGCACCGCGCCCGTCGGGACCCCGGTGTGCCGCAGCGGCAGCACCACCGGCGTGCGCTGCGGTGTCATCACCGCCCTCAACGCGACCGTGGCCTACCCGCAGGGCACCGTCTCCGGCCTGATCCGCACCAACATCTGCGCCGAGCCCGGAGACAGCGGTGGACCGCTCTACGTGGCGGCGACCGGCGTCGTCATCGGCATCCTCTCCGGCGGGTCGGGCAACTGCACCACCGGCGGTGTCACGTACTACCAGCCTATTGTCGAGATCCTCGCCGTCTACGGGGTCACCATCCCCTAGCCAGCAGGCTCTGCTCGGGCGGATGGTGCAGAGCATGAGGTCTCAGCAGCACATCCCCGCACCCCGCGTCACCTGAGCGCCACATCCCCCGGCGGCGGCGAACGACCACGTCACACGACCCGCCGCCTGACCGGTGCCTGGCAGTCACCTATCCACGCCGAGCCCCAGCGCGGCCCGCATCGCCGCCACCGGCGCCGGCACCCCGGTGAAGAGCGTGAACTGCCGGACCGCCTGGGCGAGGAGCAGCTCCAGCCCGGACACCACCGGCCGGCCGGCGCGTGCGGCGGACACCGCCAGGGGGGTCGGCCACGGGTCGTAGAGCGCGTCGAGCAGCACAGTGGACGGTCCCCACTCGACGGTCGGGGCGAGCCCGTCGGCCGCGCCCTTCGGCACCGTCGAGACCACCACGTCGGCCTGGCCTGCGGCGGCAGCCTGTGCCCAGTCCCCGTACGACATTGGCAGGCCCAGCGCCGCAGCCACCGGCTCCAGCGCGGCAACCGCGGCTGGCCGTCGGGCGTACACGGTGACCGCCGCCCCGAGGTCCGCGGCGGCGGCGAGCGCAGCTCGCGCCGTACCACCCGCGCCAAGGACCGCGACGGACCGCGGGCCTCCGGCGGGCCGCCCGCCTGCGAGGGAACGCGCGCCAGCGGCGGCATCTGAGCCGAGGGCGGAGCGGAGCGCGTCGGCCATGCCGGGCGCGTCGGTGTTCTCCGCGTACCAGCCGTCACCTCGGCGGACCAGGGTGTTGGCCGCGCCCAGCGTGGTGGCGAGCGCCGAGGTCGAGGAGGCGACGCGCAGCGCCGCCTCCTTCAGCGGCATGGTCAGCGACAGGCCCACCCACTCGGCGCCGAGCCCGGCCACCAGGTCCGCCAGCTCGGCCTCGGCGCACTCGACCGCGGTGTAGCGCCAGCCGGCCAGCCCGGCGGCGGCGTACCCCGCCCGGTGGATGTCCGGCGACCGGGAGTGGGCCACCGGCTTGCCCAGCACCGCAGCCCGGCGCGGCCTCGCCAGCTCCGCCACAGGCGACGCCACCGGGCGGGCCGCCGCCCCATCCGGCGGCCCGGCCACGGCTGGTGGCATCAGCAGAGCACGCCGTTGCGGCAGGCCAGTGCCTTGTTGCGCTCGTGCTCCGCGTCGGTTGTCGCGAACGCCGAGTGGCCGGCCTTGTCGACCGCCACGAAGAACAGCCAGGTGCCCTCCGGCGGCGCCATCGCCCCCTCCAGCGCAACCCGCCCGGGGTTGTTGATCGGCGTCGGCGGCAGCCCCAGGTGCACGTGGGTGCTGTACGGGTTCTTCGCGTCCTGCAGGTCGGCCGTTGTCATCTGCGCCGACGACTTGGTCGGCTTGCCGGTCAGCTCCCAGTAGTAGTTGACGGTGACGTCGAACTGGAGCGGCATCGCCTTCTTGTAGACCCGGTTGTACGCCACCCGCGCGATCTTGCCGATGTCCTCCGGCACGCCCGCCTCGGCCTGCGCCAGCGACGCCACGATCAACGCCTCGTACGGCGCGATGCCGCCGCGCTCGCCCTCCACCCGCTGGACGAACTTGACCTCCTCGGCGACCGCGAGGAACTGGCCCACCATACGCTGCAGGATCTCCGCCGCGGTGGCGCCGGGGTCCAGCTCGTACGTTGACGGGAAGAGGAAGCCCTCGATCGACCGGGTGACCGGCTTCTTGTCGGTACGGGTGAACCAGAAGTCCGGTATGCCGAGCTTTATCGGGTCCTTGGCCGCGGCGGCGAAGTCGGCCGCCTTCAGGCCGGTGGCCTTGGCGAGCAGCTCGTAGGTCTGTTTCGCGGTCCGCCCCTCCGGGATGGTCACCCGGGTCACCTGCTTGTTCTTCAGGTCGAGCAGCATGTCCAGGGCTGCCGAGGCGCGCATGCGCTGGCGCAGCTTATAGACCCCGGGCTGGATGTTCTGGCTGCGCGGGTCCGCCTGGGCCGCCTCCACAAAGGCGGCGGCGCTCTTGATCACGCCCTTGCTGTAGAGCGTGTTGCCGATGTCCGCCGCGGTGTCGCCCTTCTTCACCTCGACCGTGGCCTCGCCGCTGCCAGCGGAGCTGAAGTCCGGCGCGTTGAAGAAGCCCTGCACCTTGCCAATGCCCCACCAGGCGCCCACGCCCAGCGTGGCGAGCAGGGTCAGGGTCACGAAGAGCGCCGCGAAGGTACGACCCCGGCGGCGGCGCTTCTTCTTCTTTTTTCCGTTCTTGCCGTTGCCCACCGCGCCGCGGCGGTGTCTGTGCCTGCCACGATCGGAATACTCGTCAAACGCGAGGTCGAGATCGTCGATCATCACGTCCGCCTCCGCTGCAGGTCGAGCCAGCTTTGCAGGATCTCTACGGCGGCCGCCTGGTCCACGACCGCGCGCTGGCGCCTCCCCCTGACGCCACGCTCGGACAGCCTACGCGCAGCCGCCGCGGTCGACATCCGCTCGTCCGCCAGCTGGACCGGCACCGGGGCGACGACCTGCGCCAACCGCTGTGCATAGGCACGGGCGTGGGCCGCCGCTGGTCCCTCTACCCCCGCCAGCGTCACTGGTAACCCGACGACCACCTCTACCACCTGATAGTCATGGACCAACCGGACCAGCTCGGATATATCAGACGGTACCTTACCTTTGCCCACGCTCTGGTCACGGGCGAGCGTGACCAGCGGCGTGGCGAGCACGCCGGCCGGGTCCGAGCGGGCCACCCCCACTCGGACCGTGCCGACATCCACCGCCAGCCGGACCCCCGGGACCCAGCTAGCTTCTCCGGCTACGCCGCCGGTCTCTCCGCTCACGCCGAGGCGACCAGCCGCTCTACCGCGGCAAGCAGGGTCGGCGCCTCGGCGGCCGGGACCCCGCCGCCCTGGGCCAGGTCGGCGTTGCCGCCGCCGCGGCCGGAGAGCGCGCCCTTGACCAGCGCCGCCGCGTCGAGGCCGCGCTCGCGCGCGGCGCCGTTCACGGCGACCACGAGCGAGGCCTTGCCGCCGCTGCGGGCCGCCACCGCCACCACCGCCGGCCGGGACGCCGGGACCTTGCCGCGGATCTCCTGGGCGAGGGTACGCACGTCGTTGCCGCCGGCCCCCTCCGGCGCCTCGGTCGCCACCAGCGCCACCCCCGCCACGTCGCGGGCCGAGTCGGCGAGCGAGCCGGCTCCGGCGAGCACCAGCTGGGCGCGTAGCTTCTCCAGCTCCCGTTCGGCGTCGCGCAGCTGCGCCACGGTCTGCTCCACCCGGTCGGCGACCTGCTCGGCCGGCACCCGGTAGAGCTCGGCCAGCCGGGCGACCAGCAGGTGCTCGCGGGCGAGGAAGCCGAACGCGTCCATGCCCACCAAGGCCTCCACGCGCCGTACGCCGGCCCCGATCGACGCCTCGTGCAGGATCTTCACCAGGCCGAGCTGGCCGGAGCGGGCCACGTGGGTGCCGCCGCACAGCTCGCGGGCGTAGTCGCCGACCTCGACGACGCGCACCTGGTCGCCGTACTTCTCGCCGAACAGCGCCACCGCGCCGAGCCGGCGCGCCTCGGCGAGCGAGGTGACGAACGCGCGTACCTCCAGGTCGCCCAGGAGCACCTCGTTGACCTGCTGCTCGACGTCGTGCAGCACGCTGGGCGGGACCGCCGACGGGGTGTTGAAGTCGAACCGCAGCCGGCCCGGCGCGTTCAGCGACCCGGCCTGGGTCGCCGACTCGCCGAGGAAGCTGCGCATCGTCTGGTGCACCAGGTGGGTCGCGGTGTGCGACCGGGATATCGCCCGGCGCCGGTAGACGTCGATCTCGGCGTACCCGGTCTCCCCGGCGCGCACCTCGCCGCGTACCACCCGGCCGCGGTGCACCACCAGGCCGGGTAGGGGCTGCTGCACGTCGTGCACCTCGACCTGGCCACCGCCGACGGTCACCACGCCCCAGTCGGGCTGCTGGCCGCCGCCCTCGGCGTAGAACGGGGTGGCGTCGAGGACCAGCTCGACCTCGTCGCCCTCACCGGCCACCGACAGCGTCGAACCGTCGCCGGCCAGCAGCGCGCGCACCCGCGACTCGCGGGCCGCCTCGGCGTACCCGGTGAACTCCACCGGCCCGCCCGCCTCCAGGGCCGAACGGTACGACGACAGGTCGGCGTGGCCGGTCTTGCGCGCCTGCGCGTCGGCCTTGGCCCGGGCCCGCTGCTGCGCCATGAGCTGCCGGAAGCCCGTCTCGTCCACGGAGAGCCCCTGCTCGGCGGCGATCTCCAGGGTCAGGTCGATCGGGAAGCCGTACGTGTCGTGCAGCAGGAACGCCTGGTCCCCGGTGAGCGTGGTGGACCCGGCCGCCTTGGTCTGCGCCACCGCCGTGTCCAGGATCGTGGTGCCCTGCTTGAGCGTGGTGAGGAACGCCTCCTCCTCGCCGTACGCGTACTGCGAGATCCGGCCGAACTCGGTGGCCAGCTCGGGGTAGGACGGCGCCATGGCGTCCCGGGCCACCGGCAGCAGCTGCGGCAGGACCGGCCCCTCCTGCCAGCCGAGCAGGCGCATCGCCCGGACCGCGCGGCGCATGATCCGGCGCAGCACGTAGCCGCGCCCCTCGTTGGCCGGGGTCACCCCGTCGCCGATCATCATCAGCGCGGTACGCACGTGGTCGGCGACCACCCGCAGCCGTACGTCGTCCGGGTGGGACTGGGCCGCGGCGTGGCCGGACCGGGCGCCGTAGCTCTTGTCGGTCAGCTCCGCCGCCCTGGTCAGGATCGGCCGCACCTCGTCGATCTCGTAGAGGTTGTCGACGCCCTGCAGCAGGGCCGCGACGCGCTCCAGACCCATGCCGGTGTCGATGTTCTTCGCCGGCAGCTCGCCGAGGATCGGGTAGTCCTCCTTTGTCGTGCCCGGGCCCCGCTCGAACTGCATGAAGACCAGGTTCCAGAACTCCAGGTACCGGTCCTCGTCGACGTCCGGGCCGCCGTCGGGGCCGTACTCCGGCCCGCGGTCCAGGTAGAGCTCGGAGCACGGGCCGCACGGGCCGGGGATGCCCATGGACCAGTAGTTGTCCGCCTTGCCCCGGCGCACGATCCGCTCCATCGGCAGGCCGACCTGCTTGTGCCAGATGTCGATCGCCTCGTCGTCGTCGAGGTAGACGGTGGCCCAGATGCGCTCCGGGTCCAGGCCGAACCCGCCCTCGGCCGCCGGCTTGGTGGACAGCTCCCAGGCCAGCGCGATGGCGCCTTCCTTGAAGTAGTCGCCGAAGGAGAAGTTGCCGTTCATCTGGAAGAACGTGCCGTGCCGGCTGGTCTTGCCGACCTCGTCGATGTCCGGGGTGCGCAGGCACTTCTGCACGGAGACCGCGCGGCGGTACGGCGGCGTGCGCTGGCCCAGGAAGTACGGCACGAACTGCACCATGCCTGCGTTGACGAACAGCAGGTTGGGGTCGTCGATGGCCGGCAGTGCGGCGCTGGGGACGACCGTGTGTCCGTTCGCCTCGAAGTGGGCCAGGAACCGTCGCTTGATCTCCGCGGTGCGCATCAGTGGAGCTTGCCTCTCTGGGGATAGATTTCCATCTCTTCGGTGGCCAGACCGTCCGGCTCCAGCGCCACGCCCTCGGTGAACGCGGCGTGGATCTGCGCCTCGCGCTCGGCCATGCCCTCACGGACATCGTCGACGAAGCCACGCACCGAGTCGAGCAGGTTACCCGCTGACGCCCGGGCCGTGCCGGCGATTCCGCCCGGGGTGAACGCCTGCGCCTTCTTGGAGACCGCCCGCACCACGAGCGTGCCGATCGCCAGCCCCACCCCGAGCCACAACAGCCTTCTCATGTCGTCCTCCTCGCCGGCTCACCTACACCTCGGCCTACCGGCTGCGCCGGGCCGCCCTGCGCTGGTCCTTGAGCACGTCCCGTACCTGCCGCTCCTCGTCCTGGCGGCGCCGGGCGCTGGCGGCCTTGCGCACGCCGTAGCTGAACGCGGCCACCTTCACCAGCGGGTTGGCCGCCGCCGCGCTGACCACTGTGGACAGGTTCGCCACGTTCGCGGTGACCTGCTGGGCATGCCCGGTGATCGTGTCCAGCCGCTCCAGCTGCACGTTCACGCCGTCCAGGGAGGTGTTCACCTGGCTCAGTGCCACGTTCATGTTGTCCAGCATCGGGCCGGTGCGGTCGGTCACGTCGTTGATCGCCCTGGTGGCGGCGTCCACTGTGTGGCGCAGCCGCAGGATGGGTACGGCGAGCACGAGCACAAGCATCACGAATGCCCCGGCCGCGACCAGGGCCGCGATCTCTCCACCGGACACGCCTGTTCCCCCTTCGTCGTGAGGTGTTGGCTTACGCACCGCCGGCATACCCATTGCGCGGAGGGTTCACTCCGCGCCCCGACGGCACGACCCTACCGTCCGTGACCTCTGGGCACAGCGCGGCTACCCCGGCGAGCCGCTCGGCCGCGGCGTACCGGCCCGGCTGGCGCCCGGGGACGGCCCGCCGGGGCCGGCGCCACCGGGCTCGGTGTCGGTGGGCACGACCTGGCCCGGGTCGCCGCGACCGCGCTCGTCGTCGATGCGGTTGCGCACCTTGAGGGTGACCGCGGCACCCTCGCACACCTCGACCGGGGAGGCCTGCTGGGTCGGCGTGCGGTTGGGCGCCACGGTCGGCCGCCGCCGCAGCGGGTCGTCGGCGCAGGCCGGGTCGCGCACGTACAGGTCGAGGGTGTACTCGTCCCGGGTCCAGCAGGTGTAGTGCCCCGGCAGGTCGGTGGGGCACCCCTCGACCGCCCAGGGCTGCCAGCCTCCGTCGCGCAGCGCCTTCTCGTACGCCTGCGCGGTCTCGTCCGGGCTGCGCTGGGACTCCAGCGTGCGCTCGCGGAACCGGCACTCCTTGATGCACCAGCGGCTGCCGAAGACCACGTCGGTCGGGGCACCGTCGGCCCAGTCCGGCACGTCGAGGGTGTCCAGCGCGTTGAACACCGGGTCGCGGCTGGCGACCTGGGTGGCCAGGTAGAGCGGGTACGCCCCGAGCACCAGCAGCACCACCGCGACCAGGGTGATCTGGCGCATCCGCTGCGCCTCGCGCAGCTGGCGGCGCAGCTCGGAGCGGGCCCCGGCGCGCCAGCGGTCCATCGCCGCGCTCATCCCGGCCCGATCGACGTGCTGCGGCCGGTCCACGGCACTGGCCCGGACCTTGTTGCCCCTGGGCGCGGTCCACCTCGGCGCCTCCCGGACAGGCACGTCCCGGACTGGCATCTCACGGATGGCCGTGTCCTGGTCAGCCGGGCCCCGGCCAGGCGCACCTCGCGCGGGCGCCGGCTCCGGACGGGGCAGGGTGCCGGGCGCCGCGCCACCACCGCGCAACCCATCCGGGGGTACGGGTCCCGCCCCCGGCCGGCCAGCGGCTGGCGGCGGCGGGACGGCCGGCCGGGGACCGGCGCCGCCCGGCTGTGCCATCGGCGGACCCGGCGGAGCAACCGGCGGGGCGGCGGGGCGGCCGAGACGGAACCGGAAGCCTGAGGCCTGACCCGCAGGAGGGGCGGGTGCGACCGGTGGGACCGGGCGGGACCGCGGGCTGTCCGGGGGCGGCATCGACGACCTGGGCGGCGCTGCCGGAGAGCCGGGCGGGGCGGCCGCCGCCCCGGGTGACGGCTCGTTCCACCTGCGGCGCAGTGGGACGAACCGGCTCAGCCCCTGGACGGGCGGGCCAGAGACCGGGGGCGCACCCGGCGGACCCGAGATCGGCGGCGCACCCGGCGGACCGGACGTTGGCGGCGCAAGCGGCGGACCTGAGGTCGGCGGCGCGACCGGCCGCGCCGGTCGCCGGGGTGGCGGCACCGGCGCCGGACGCTGCGGGGGCGGCGCCGACCGTTGGGGCGGCGGCACGGACACGGGCGAGGCAGGAGGCGCCGACCGCGGGGGCGGCGGCACCGAGACGGGCGAGGCAGGAGGCGCGGCGCGCTGGGACGGCGGTCCCGAGGGCGGCACCGGGCGGGCTGGCGGTGGCGCCATGGGACGGCCGGCACGGCCGGACCCGGCCGGCGGCGGCTCCGATGCGCGGCGCGCCCCGCTCACCGGCTCGGCGTCAGGGCGTGACCGGGGCGGGTCTGCCGGGCCTCGGCCGGTGCGCCGGGGTGGCTCCGGCTCGTCGCGGGACGGGCTGTGGCGGCGCCCGCCGGGCTGCCCCGGCACCGGGCCCGGCCCGATGTCCGCCTTCTCCTCCCGGGCGCTGCGCAGGTCGGCGAGCCAGCCGAGATCCTCCTGGCTGACCTCCTCGCCCTCGCCCCGTCCACGGCCCCGCCGGCGGCCCTTACCCCTGCCGCCGGTCTCCTCGAGCCGGTCGCCGGAGCCGTCGTCGGGCTCGTCCGAGCCGCCGCGCGCCCTCACTGTCCGTCCTCCCCGCTTCCCTCGCCGGCGCCAGCCGGCTCGGTGTCGGCCAGCCCTCGCACGACCCGGCGCAGCCTCGGCAGCCGGTCGGCGACCGCCCTTTCGGCGCCGTGCGCCCCGGGCTGGTAGTAGTCGCGCCCGACCAGGTCGTCGGGCGGGTACTGCTGCGTGACGACCCCACGCGGGTCATCGTGCGGATAACGGTAACCTCGGCCGTGGCCGAGCCGGCGCGCGCCCGGATAGTGCGCGTCACGCAAGTGTGCCGGCACAGACCCACCAACACCGGACCGTACGTCCGACAGCGCCGCGGCCAGGGCGGTGGTGACCGTGTTGGACTTCGGGGCGGTGGCCAGGTGGACCACGGCGTGGGCGAGGTTCAGCTGCGCCTCGGGCAGGCCGACGTGCTCGACCGCGTGGGCCGCGGCGGTGGCGGTGAGCAGCGCGCCCGGGTCCGCCATACCCACGTCCTCGCTGGCGAAGATGACCATCCGCCGGACGATGAACCGCGGGTCCTCCCCGGCCACCAGCATCCGGGCCAGGTAGTGCAGTGCGGCGTCCACATCGGACCCCCGCATGCTCTTGATGAACGCGCTGGTCACGTCGTAGTGCGCGTCGCCCTCCCGGTCATAGCGGACGGCCGCCACGTCGACCGCCTTCTCCGCCATCGGCAGGTCGACCTCGGTGACCCCCTGCGCCTGTGCCGAGGCGGCCGCCGCCTCCAGCGCCGTCAGGGCCTTGCGCACGTCGCCGCCGGCCAGGCGTACCAGGTGGTCCTCTGCCTCGGGCGCGAGGGTGACCGCCCCGGAGAGGCCCCGGGGGTCGGCGGTGGCGCGCCGGACCAGCTCCCGCACCGCCTCGTCGTCCAGGGCGTGCAGGGTGAGCAGGACGCAGCGGGACA
>Ga0075420_100000201_pt1 | contig 43458 bp, 38 predicted proteins | sample SoiMetdeltSBSDD4_FD_75296 | JGI IMG/M metagenome (GOLD analysis project Ga0075420, IMG submission 75296) | Bulk soil microbial communities from a Populus tree surrounding site in Tennessee, USA - Soil MetaG P. deltoides SBSDD4 | ecosystem: Environmental > Terrestrial > Soil > Tree plantation...
GATGCAGCGGCTGGCGCCGGAGATGAAGGCGCTGCAGGCGAAGTACAAGGACGACAAGCAGAAGCAGCAGCAGGAGCTGATGGCGCTCTACAAGGAGCACTCGGTCAACCCGTTCGGGTCGTGCCTGCCGCTCGTCGCGCAGTTGCCGGTGTTCCTGTCGCTCTTCTACATGCTGCGGCATGACCTGCGGATCGACATCTGCGGGCAGGCGGCGAAGGCCTGTGGCGAGGTCGGCCAGCCGGAGCGGTTCCTCTTCGTGCCTGACATCACCGACAAGGCGACCGGCGCCGTGCTCGTGGTGCTGCTGGTGCTGTACATCGGTTCGCAGCTGCTGTCGAGCGTGTTCATGTCGGCCTCGGTCGATCGCAACCAGCGGCTGCTGATGATGGGCCTGCCGTTCCTCTTCACCCCGTTCATCGTCGGTTTCCCGGCGGGCCTCATCGTCTACTGGATCACGACGAACTTCTGGACCGTCGGGCAGGGCGTCATCGTGCGGCGGCAGATGCCGCCGATCGTCCCGCCGGACAAGGCCAAGGCGGCGGAGAAGAACGGCGGCGCGAAGGCGACGGCGGCCGAGGCGTCGCCCGTGCGATCGCTGCTTCGCCGAGGATCGGCGGAGACGGTCGTCGAGGAGCCGCCGCCGGCGGCGGCCAAGAGCGGCCCGCCGCCCTCCGCCCGCAAGAAGAAGAAGCGCTCGGGGCGGCGGCGGTGAGCGACGCGGGCGACCGCGTCGCCGCGCTCGTCGAGCTGATCGTCGATGCGCTCGATCTGGACGCGTCGGTCGTCGTCGACGAGAACGACGAGCAGCTGACGGCGACCGTCGAGGGCGACGATCTCGGCCTGTTCATCGGGCGCCACGGGCAGACGATCGAGGCGGTGCAGCACCTGGCGCAGCGAGCCGGGCTGGCACGGGGTTCGGCGGACGCGCCGCGGCAGCGGATCGTCGTCGACGCGGACGGCTATCGCGCGCGGCGCCAGGAGACGCTCGAGCGAATCGCCGACGAGACCGCGGACAAGGCTGTCGAGCGTGGCCGGGCGATCGCGATGGACGCGATGAGCTCGAGCGAGCGGCGGATCGTGCACGAGCGGTTGCGGGACCGCGACGACGTTTCGACGCACTCGGAGGGCGACGAGCCGGATCGCCATCTGGTCGTCGCGCCTCGCGACGACTGAATGACTCCCTGCGCGGGACCCGCGCCTGATGGCCGCGTGGCCGTCGTCGGCACCCGTGCCGACCGAGGAACGTTTCACGTTTTTCTCCCCCGTGAAACACTTTCGTGACGTGTCCGGCACAGAGTTGACACAGTTCGAGCGTGGCGTGGTCGCAGGCCTGCTGGTAGGCCAGGCCTCGTTCGGTGGCGACGGCCGCCAGCCGCAGATCACCCTGCGCATGCACATCCGCCACGAGAGCCTGTTTCGCTGGCTGATGGCGCGCTTCCCGCGAACGCGGCTGTATGGCCCGTATCACCACGGCGAGCGCTCGTACTACCAGTGGATGGCCCGCGGCCGGGCGCTGGTGGAGGACGTCCTGCCGGTGCTCGAGGTGTCGATCGGGCCGGAGCTTGACGAGCCCGCCGCGCAGCGGCTGGCCGAGATGACCGATCGCTACGCGGACTACATCGCCCGCATCCGGGACCAGGGGTGAGCGCGGCCGCGGTCGCCGCTCGGCTCGACGATCTCGCGAGCCGCTTCGGCCTCTCGCCGGTTGCTCGGGCGCAGCTCGGGATTCTGCTGGAGCTGCTCGAGGACGAACAGGCGCCGACGACCGTGCACGAGCCGGGGCGGGCCGTCGAGGCGCATATCGCCGACGCGCTGACGGGCTTGGAGGTCGAGCAGGTGCGGACCGCGCGGACGATCGCGGATCTCGGAGCGGGCGCCGGCATTCCCGGCCTCGTGCTCGCTGCCGCGCTCCCGGAGGCGCACGTGAGCCTCGTCGAGAGCGTCGGCAAGAAGGCGGCGTACATCGATCGCGTCGCCGCGGCGATGGGGCTCGACAACGCCGAGGTCGTGGCCTCGAGGGCCGAGTCCTGGCGCGAGGGCATCGGGCGCTGCGACGTCGTCACCGCCCGGGCGGTTGCGGCACTGCCGATACTCGTCGAGTACGCAGCCCCGCTGCTGTCTGCCGGTGGCGCGCTCGTGGCGTGGAAGAGCCAGCCCGATCCGGCCGAGCATGAGGACGGGGAGCACGCGGCGCGCATCCTCGGGATGTCACCCGCCCGGCCCACGCCGATCGCGCCGCAACCGGGCGCGGACCGGCGAAGCCTCTACGTCTACGTCAAGCTGCGCGAGACGCCGGGGATCTATCCACGGCGGCCGGGAATCGCCCGCAAACGCCCGCTCCGCGCACCGTCCTGACGCGCGGCTGGCCCGGTTCGGTCCCGAACTGGGCTGACCGTCCGACCGGCCTCGGCGCTACCGTCGTCGCCGTGGGCACGATCTATGCGATCGCCAACCAGAAGGGTGGGGTGGGCAAAACGACGACGGCGGTCAACGTCGCCGCGTGCATCGCCGAGGCAGGCTATCCGACGCTGCTGATCGACCTCGATCCGCAGGCGAACGCGACGGTCGGCTTGGGCGCGCCGAAGCATGGGACGCCGAGCTCCTACGACGTGCTGGCAGGCAGGGCGACGGCCGAGCAGGCCCTTCGCCCGACCGACGTCACCGGGCTCCAGCTGCTGCCGTCGCACCCCGATCTCGCCGGCGCCGCCGTCGAGCTCCCGCGCCAGCCGGGGTCCGAGGGCTTGCTACGGGACGCGCTGGCGCCGCTGCGCGAGCGTTTCGCCTACATCCTCGTCGACTGCCCGCCGTCGATCGGCCCGTTGACCGTCAACGCCCTCGTGGCAGCGGACCGGGTGATCGTCCCGGTGCAGACGGAGTACTTCGCGCTCGAGGGACTCGCCGGCCTGCTCGACACGCTCGGGCTGATCCGGCGAGCGCTGAATCCGCGGCTGACGGTCGCCGGGATGATCCTGACGATGCACGACGGCCGTACCCGCCTCTCGCGTGATGTCGAGCGTGAGGTCCGCGAGCACTTCCCGTCCCTGGTCTTCGACACCGTGATCCCGAGGAACGTCCGGATCGGCGAAGCGCCGAGCTACGGACGGCCCGTCATCCACCACGACCCACACTGTGCAGGAGCCGATGCCTACTTCGAACTCGCAAAAGAAGTGGCCGCACGTGGCTGAGCGCGGCATGGGCCGTGGGCTGGCGGCCATCCTCTCCGTCTCGCCGCTCGAGGACGATGACCTGCGCCGTATCCCCGTCGGCATGATCACGGCCAACCCGCGCCAGCCACGGTCGTCGATCGACGACGAGACGCTGCAGGCACTCGCGGCGTCGATCTCGGAGCGCGGAGTGCTGCAGCCGGTCCTGGTGCGTCCGCTGCCCGATGGCAGCTACGAGTTGATCGCCGGCGAGCGGCGCTGGCGTGCCGCGCAACTGGCAGGTCTCGAGCAGGTGCCGGCGCTGGTCCGCGACCGTGCCGACGCGGAGGCACTCGAAGTCGCACTGATCGAGAACATGGCGCGTGAGGACCTCAATCCGGTGGAAGAGGCGCGAGCCTGCGCTGCGTTGGTTGAGGAGCTGGGGCTCACACGCGAAGACGTCGGCCGCCGTGTCGGCCGCAGTCGTGTTGCCGTCTCAAACCTGATGCGGCTGCTCGATCTGCCCGATGAGACGCTCGATCTCATCGCGAAGGGCGCACTGAGCGAGGGCCATGGACGCGCAATTCTGCTGGCCGCTGAGCACTCGGATCGCCGTCGGCTCGGGCGAGACGCCGTCAGCAAGGAATGGTCGGTGCGCCAGACCGAGGCGCAGGCCCGAGAGCACAGCGACAAGCCGTCGGCCGCGACGCCCAGGCGCCGCGCCGCGACGACGGACCACCCGGACCAGCTCGAAACGGCCGAGCAGATCGCCGACACCCTGGCGACCCTGCTCGGGACGGAGGTCAAGGTCCGCGCGACGACAGCCGGCTACCGCGCCGAGTTGCTGTTCGCGGACGCTGAGGAAGCGGTGGCACTGGCTCGCCGAATCGGGCCTCGGCGCGTCGCCTGACGCTCGCTATATTGGGCGCCGCGGGCGATTAGCTCAGTCGGTTAGAGCGCGTCTCTGATAAGGACGAGGTCCCAGGTTCGAATCCTGGATCGCCCACTGCGCCGCGCCGTCGCACCGCGGCGTCCCGGTCGCGAGCACGTCGGCGCGGACGCCGTGCGCGACGACCCGCGTCACGGTGTCGGATGGGCGCCGGACCGCCCAGAGCAGCACGATGCCGCGCCTATACTGGCCGCTAGTAGTCCCCCGATCGCGGGAGCCCGCCGACGTGCAGGAAATGGTCATCTACGGAGTCAGCTTCGACATGGTCGGCAAGCAGCCGATCGTGTTGCTGAAGACCGTCGACTCGAATAAGTTCCTGCCGATCTGGATCGGCCATCCGGAGGCCGCCGCGATCCTGATGAAGCTTCAAGGCGCATCCACGCCGCGGCCGATGACACACGATCTGCTCTGCGACATGCTCGGCGAGCTCGACACGCGCTGTACGCGCGTCGCCGTCACCGAGCTGCGGGACAACACCTTCTTCGCCTCGATCACGCTGACGGTCAACGGCGGCACCGAGATCGAGATCGACTCGCGGCCGTCGGACGCGCTCGCGCTCGCCGTCCGGTCCGGCGCCCCGATCTTCGTCGCCGAGGACGTGATCGCCGAGTCGGCGATCGAGTTCGAGCACGAGGTCGAGGACACCGAGGAGGTGGTCGAGAAGTTCAAGGACTTCCTCGACCAGGTGACGCCGGAGGATTTCGTGGGCGAGGACGAGTAGCGGCGTTCAGGCCGGCCTCGGCAGATGTTTCTGCCGGAGTTTGCGAGATTTGTGCACGTTTGCGTCGCCAGGCGTGGTTAACTGCGTTGCAAGTTATGTAACCTCACAACGGTGTCGTGCCTGCGAGATGCGCATGGCCACGTGTGGCTGGTCCGATCCGACCAGCCCGTTCGTGGCGTCGTGGACTGGTGGGTGTCGCAGATGCGTTGACGTGAGCCGATCGTGATCGGCTCCTCAGTGGCTTCGGTTGGTCGAGTGCTTCGACTGCAGTAGCTCAGGCCCGATCGTCATCTGCCACGTTTCCAAACATGGCCATAGCCACACGGCTATGGCCATGTGGCTCAGCTACCAAATAGTTCGCCCCCGAAGCGCCAGTAGACCGCTTATCTCTTTTCAGCTCCTTTGCTTCTACCGCGCAACGAGGAAGGCCGTCCTCAGGGACGGCGTCGTCGTCCTGCGTCGCCGCCGCAGCGGTTCCGCCCAGCAACCGGCGAGGTTGTGGGACGCATCGAAGCTCCGAGCCGAGCGAGCGCTGCATCGGGATGTGGAGGTCTGAAGATGGACGTTTGTTCGAAATGGGGTCGAGGCGTGGCCGGAGATGTCGATGGCAAGAGCATGGCTTCTCTCTTCCGCCGCAACCTGACGATCACAACGCTTGCGCTGGCGGCGATCCCTGTGCTGGCGCCGGCAGCGGCCCACGCGGCCAAGACGCCTGCCGCCAAGCCGCGTGTCGTGCACATCGAGACGACGAGCAAGAAGCGCGCCGTCGTGAACCGCGCTCTGAAGGTGATCGCCGTGACGCGGCGCGACCCCACCAAGGTCTCGTTCTACGTCGACGGCAAGCGCCGTTACATCACAAGGCACGCGCCGTATCGTCTCTATGGCCGCAACGGCGGACTTCGACCCAGCACGCTCAAGAACGGCGTACACCGCATCACGGTTCGGGCGCTGTTCAAGGGCGGCCGCACCGAGTCCGCCAAGATCCGCTTCACCGTCAACAACCGAGTCGTGACAACGCCGAATCCCACGCCGAACGAGACGCCGATCCAGACCACGACCACGGTCGTCAGGACGTCGCTTCCGCCGAGGACGTCCACGACCGGTGGGAGTGCCCCTGGCACGAGCCCGCAGGTTGCGCCCGCGGCGTCGTCGTCGGCTTCGGCTTCGGCTTCGGCGACGCCGCCGCCGCCGGCTCTGTGGAGTGGCGCTGCCGATCTCGGTTTCGGGACATGGCAGATCCAGGATGGCCCGCACAACCCCACGGTCGGCGACACCCGCGTGTCCCTCGTTGACGCACCCGCCGCCTATGGCATGCCGGGACACAAGGCGTTCTCATTCCAGGTGAACACGGCAAAGGATCCCGGCGGATCCCGGGCGGAGCTCTCGGATGTCCCTGCCGAGCATCAGATTCATGAGGGTGATGACTTCTGGTACGGCGACGTCCTCTACGTCCCGAGCAATCCGAACCAATCGCTGGGCTGGGAAGACTCCAACCACGCGCTGTTCCAGTTCCGCCAGCAGGGAACCGGGTCGCCCCCGCTGCTCCTCACGCTGAACGCCACCAACGGCCGTAATGCGCTCTACATCCAGGACTCCAAGGACTACCACCCCGTGGTTTCCGGTGTGCAGAACGTCTATGACCGGGCGATTCCGATCGAGATTCACGTCCATTTCGCATCGGACCCATCCAAGGGCTCGTATGAGGTCTGGGCCGACGGCAAGCAGGTGTACGCCGCGACTGGGGTCGCCACCCTCGTCGCTGGGCAGACGTCGTACTTCAAGGAAGGCCAGTACGGCGACGGCCGTGGCAACCTGACCTACTGGCTCGGGGCCAAGCGCGGCACGAGCCGCGCATCTGTCCTCCGCTAGCCAGGGAGTACTGAGGGGTGTCGGCCGGGGCGTGCGCTCTGGCCGACACCCCAGCTTCGCCGCCTCGGGTTCGGCCCGCCGGGGGTAGGGCCCTCCGCGAAGCGGAGTCGACGCCGTTAGAGCGGCAGTGGCGCCGTTCGTCCGTGCGCGATCCACGTCTCCCGGCGCGACGTGTCGAAGCTGCTCGACACCTCCTTCAGGAACTCCGAGAGCGGGTTCATCTCGCGGGCCATCCGCAGCGCCGGACGAGGGTCCTCGCCTTCGCGCGCCTGCATGATTGCCAGGTAGTAGCGCACGCGCCAGCCGTTGGGATCTCGGCGGACTGCAGCGCGCGCGACGTCGAGGGCAAGAGCGCCGCGACCGAGCCGCGAGTCGCAGTACGCCAGGATCTGAAACGGCTCCGGGCGGCTCGACATCGCGTCCGAGCTGGCGAGGGCGTGGCCGATCGCCGACCCGCAGGAGCCGCGCGTCACGGCGGCCGTGGCAGCGTCGAGATCACGTTGTGAGCGAGCGACCGCCAATGGGGTGGTCAGCAGCAGAAGCAGGCCGATCGATGCGATCAGACGGGCGAGCGGTGGGGGCCAGGGCCCGCCCTTGACCGCGGCGCTGCGGCCCCCGACCAACGCGGCGCCGCACGCAAGGCACGCAGCCGTCAGCGCCGGCATCTCCCAGTCCCAGTCGACCTGCGCTCGCACCATCCAGATGGTCACGATCGTGAGCAGCGCGGCGTGGAGGGCGCGGTCGGGACCCCTGATCCTGCGCGCCCCTCCGATGAGCAACGCGAGGAGGACAAAGACGATCAGCGCGCCGCCGACGGCGCCGAGCTCGCTGAGCACCTCGACGACCAGCGAGTGGCCGTCGTTGACGTCGAAGTTGGCCCTTCGGTACCGTGCCCACGAGTCGGCGTAGCTGCCGGCTCCAGCGCCCAGAAGCGGCTTGTTGCCGAAGACCTCGATGCCGACGCGCCAGTGTTCGAGGTGACCGTTGTTGCCGAGCTGGACGAGGCGAGTTCGAATGTCGCCTTGGCGACCGGGCACCTCGTCACCGTTGACGAACGAGCTGATCGCGCGCGAAGCCAGGCTTGGAGCGTCGACGGCGACGAGCGCGATGACCACCCCGACGAGCGTGGCGGCGGCGACACGCTGGACCGCGCGTCGCGATGGGGTCCAGGCGACAAGCCGCGGCTCAAGAAGGCGCCGTGCGGCAAGGAGCGTGAGTGCAGCGATGACCACGCAGCCCAGCACGATCGGCGCAACCACGTGGCCGTCGGCGACGGCCCGCGGATCCATCGGACCGGCGACGACGCCGGGGCTTGCGTAGGCGGCGCCCGCCGCCACGATGGCGGGCACGACCGCTACCAGCGCCGTGATCGACGCCTTCTGGCGTGCCAGCACGAGGTAGAGCAGCAGGCCGACGATCAGCATGACCAGCGACGCCCGCGAGAAGGTCAGGAGAACGGCCGTGGTGAGCAGGGGTGTCGCTGCCGCCGCCAACGCCCGCGTGGAGGGATGCTCCTGCCGTGACGCGGCGAAGTGAAACGCGGCGATAATGCCGACGGCGCCGACCATGCCCAGGGTGTTCCAGTAGCTCACCGGGTAGCTGAGCCGGTCTGGATTGACCGCGGACGTCACCGACCAGATCTCCGGCAGCAGCCGCGTGATCAGGCCACACGTACATACCACGGTCGTGGCGACGAGGACCGCAAGCAGCAGCGCTCGTCGTCGTCGTGCATTCGTGGCAAGGCCGGCGACGGCCGCGACCAGCAGATACAGCAACGCGCGGTCGAACTCGATCACCGCATGCGCCGGCTCGTGTGACCACCACTGCGAACAGAGGGTCCACAGCGCGAACAGCGTCAAGCCCGAGAGAACCGCTCCGAGTGCCGGGCTCAAACCGTGGAACGGGTGTCGCGACGACATCAGCCAGACCACGAGCGCGACGCCTGCGGCGACGGTCGCGATCGCGGTTGACCCGGCGAAGAAGCCGCCGGCGCGGAACGAGATCCAGACCTCGGCCGCCGTGACGATCAGGAACCCGCCGGCGAGGCGCACCGCCTCTGACTCACGAGCGCGCGCGACCGACGGGCGTAGCGGCGTCATCCGGTGGCGGCTGCCGAGACGGGGTTCAGGACAGTCGAGCCGACACGTTCAAGACGGTCCACAGACACTGCGCGAGGTCGGGACCGGTGCATGCGCGACGAGGATATGAGTTGGTGCGGCGCACCCGCCGTCGCTACTCCGTCGAAGCTCGTACGAGCGCAGCTCGATCGACCTTGCCGTTCGCCGTGCGCGGCAGCGACTGTTCATGCACGAGGACACGCCGAGGCACCTTGTGCTCCTCCAACCGCTCCGCGCACAGGCGCCGGACGGTGTTCGGATCCAGCGTGGTGCCTTCGACCGCCACGACGTGGGCATGGACAGCCTCTCCCAGCAGCTTGTCGGGAACGCCGACGACCGCCGCCTCATGCACGCCGGGAAGCAAGTACAGGGCCTCTTCGACCTCGCGAGGCGCGATCTTCTCGCCACGCGACTTGATGACGTCGTCGCGGCGCCCGACGAACGAGAAGTGCCCGTCGACGTCCATCCGGAACAGGTCGTTGGTCGCCAGCACGCGCTCCCACGGCCAGCGCCCGGGTCGAAGCTTCTCGGCGGTTCCCTCGGGATCGTTCCAATAGCCCTGCATCACGTGCGGGCCTCGCACGATGAGCTCGCCCACCTCGCCGGACCCGAGCACGCGGCCGTCCTCATCCTCGATCCACATCTCGGTGCCGGGGATCGGGTTGCCCACGGTCGTCGGCTTGGCGTCGACGAGCTCCGGCGGCAGGAAGGCCACCCGCGTGGCCTCGGTCAGCCCGTACATGAGCAGTAGCGATGCGTCCGGGAAGGTCTCGCGCACGGCAGTGACCGTCGCCTCGGGCAGCGCGGCGCCTGCGTTGGTCAGCAGTCTGAGGTCGGGAAAGCTGCGTTCCCGCAGACCATTGAGCCCGACGAGCGCCTGATGGATCGTCGGCACAGCCGGGAACAGCGTGATCCGCTCGTCCTGCAGGAGCTTGACGATGCGACCCGGGAAGCCGAAGCCCGGCTCGAGGACGAGCAGTGCGCCCACGCGGACGCACATGAGCAAGTGGTAGAGGCCGTAGTTGAACGACAGCGGGAGCACACACAACACGCGATCCTCGTCATCGAGATCGAGATACGCGATGATCGAGTCGGCGACGAACGACATGTTGCGGTGCGACAGCGTCACGCCCTTCGCCACGCCGGTTGAGCCTGACGTGTAGATGATCGCGGCCAGGTCGACCTCGAGCGGCGGTGCGATCGGCTGCCGCTCCGACGCCGGCTCATCCAGAGAGGAGAGCACAGTCACGCCGCCGACCTGCTCGGCTGCCGCCGTGACGGTTTCGGCGCGCTCTGGGTCGCAGAGGGCCACCTTGGGGCGAAGGTTGGTCAGTAGCTGGCCCAGTCGATCTCGCTTGATCGATGGGTTGATCGGCGAGAAGGCCGCGCCGGCTCGCAGCACGCCGTAGACCGCCACCGCCGCGTCGATGCCATTGGGCAGGATCGTGGCGACGCGATCGCCGCGCTCGATGCCGCGCTCGATGAGGACGTGGGCGAGGTTCGAGGCCCGCTCGTCCAGTTCGCCGAACGAGATCGATCCGTCCGGCGTGACGATCGCGGTGCGGTCAGGATGGTGAACGGCCGCCGCGGCGAGATCCTCGGCGAACGTCCACCTGCTCACGCGCCGTTCCGCCTGGCGCTGACGAACGTCACGAGCGTGGCGATCGAGCCGAAGTTCTCCTCCGTGATCTCGACGTCCTGCACTTCTATGCCGTAGGTCGTCTGCACCATGTCAACAAGCTCGACGAATCCCAGTGAGTCGATGATGCCTCGGGAGAGCATGTCATCGTCGTCGGCAAGCTCGACGCCGGGGTGCATGTAGAGGAAGTTCTCCTCGACAAAAGTACGAAGCTCTGTACGTAGCTGATCTGCTGCCATCTCGGCCCTTTCTGTTGTGGTCAGTCTGCGTGCTACGCCAGCTCGAGGCGCACACGAGGTTCTGTCGTCTCGAGTGGCCAGCTACGTGCATCGTCGATGAACGTACGATGCCAGAGCTGAGTCGAGAGCACCGCGAGGAACGCCATCTCCTCGCGTGGCCCGGTGGCCTTGCCGGCATCCGCCCGCCGCCGCAGCCCGGCCACGCGCTTGGGATCCCAGATGCCGACGTCGTCGAGCGCGGACACGCTCAGCAGATCCTCGACCCACCCAGGAGCGTTCGGTCCGACGAACCCCGCGACTCCTGGAGCGCGGTAGGGCTGCTTCGCCCGCTCGGCGATTTCTGCGGGCAGCACGCGGCCGCCCAGGTTTCGCAGTGCGATCTTGTCGCGGACGCCGTCGTGCTTGGCGGTGGCCGGCAGCCGGACCGCGTGGTCGAACACTCGGTGATCGAGAAACGGGTAGCGGCCTTCGACACCGTGGGCCATGGCTACGCGATCGCCCTGGGCGGCGAGCAGATACGGCTCGAGCAACGTCGTGATCTCCAGCCATGAGGCGCGCTCGAGGCTGCTCCAGGATGTGCTGGCGGCCGGCAGCAGGCCACGCAACCGACCCAGCGACGTGTCGGCGCCGACCAGCTCGGCGACCTCGGGCCGATAGAACGCCTTGATCGCGCCGGTCGCGCCGGCGCGGGTCAGGTGCGAGCTGAGCGGATCGTCGAGATCGCCAGTCTCGAGCAGGAAGCGACGAAAGGCCGGACCGCGCCGCGCCGCGTTCGCGCCGAGATAGACGTAGAGCTTGTCGAGCATGGCCTCGGCGCGCGCGGGATCGCTCTGTGCAAGCTCACGCAGCAGAACCTCGCGGAAGAGCTCGTAGCCCCAGAAGAGCTCGTCGGCGCCCTCACCTGTGGCGACCACGGTGATCGCCTGCTCGCGCACACGGCGTGCCAGCAGAAAGAGTGGCACCGGCGCCGTTCGCACGAGCGGCGCCTCGGTATGCCACACGACGTCCGGCAGTGCGGCGGCGATGTCCTCCGAGCCGACCTCGACGACGTGGTGATCGGTGCCTACCGCGCGCGCCACGTCCTCCTGGTAGGGCCGCTCGTCGTACTGAGCGTCGTGGAAGGCGACGGAGAAGGTCCGCAGCTGGTGCTGGGCGACGTCCTGGGCAAGAGACGTGATCACGCTCGAGTCGAGACCGCCCGACAGGTAGGTGCCGACGGGGACGTCGGCGCGAAGCCGCAGCCGCACACTGTCGTGCATCAACTCGTCGAGATCCGCGGGCGAGGAGGCGGTGGTCGCTGCGTCGTCGGGCAGGTCGGGCAGCCACCAGCGGCGTTCGGCGACGATCTGCCCCCGCTCCCAGACGAGGACGCCACCTGCCGGAACCTGATGGACGCCGGCGAACGCGGTCCGCGGGGGAATCGCTCCCCACAGGGTGAAGATCTCGTCGAGGCCTTCGACGTCGATCCGCGGTTCCACGAGCTCGGAGGCGAAGATCCCCTTCGCCTCCGACGAGAAGACCAGGGAGCCGTCAGCCAGCTGCGCGAAGTAGAGCGGTCGTACCCCGAAGCGGTCGCGCACGAGCGTGAGCCGCCGCTCTCGGTGCTGCCACCACGCGAACGCGAACTGGCCGTTGAGGCGGTCGAGGGCGCCCAGCCCCTGCCGCTCCATCAGGCGCAACACGACCTCGGTGTCGCAGGTCGTCGCGAACGACTCCCCGGCGGACTCAAGCTCAGCGCGCAGCTCCGGGTGGTTGTAGACCTCGCCGTTGTAGACGATCGTCGACATGCCCGAAGGCGTCTGCAGCGGCTGCCAGCCACCCGGGATATCGAAGATGGCCAGCCGCGTCGACGCGAGACCTACTCCCGGCCCGGACGCGATGCCGTAGCCGTCGGGGCCGCGATGCCGGATCGCGGCGGCCATGCGTCGAAGCGTCGGCTCGTCGACCCGGTCGTCCGCATCGCTGTGGACGACCCCGGCGATGCCGCACATCGTCAGTCGTCCAAGGTCGGGACGACGGCCGCAGCGTGGAGATAGTGGGTCGCGACGCGCCGGCGCTCGATCTCGCCGTAGGCCGCCTCGACCTGGTCGGCGGTCATGTCCACCGACGCCGCGAGCTCGGCGGGAGCGGTGCCGGCATCGATTCCGCTGACGAGCAGGTCCATCCGCTCGTACGAATGGCCGAAGTAGAACTCCTCTTGGCTCTGCGGGAGGCTGAAGGTATCGGTTGTCGGGGCGCGGCCGGCGATTCCGTCCGGCAGGCCAAGCTCCCGCGCGAGCGCGTAGACCTGACTCTTGTACAGCCCGGCGATCGGCTTGACGTCGGCAAGCCCGTCGCCGCCCTTGACGAAGAAGCCCTGGTCGTACTCGAGGTAGTTCGGCGTGCCGATGACGGCGTAGCCCAGCCGATCGGCCCACGAGTACTCGAGCAGCTTGCGAACCCGTTGCTTCATGTTCGACGCCGCCAGCAGCTCCCGGTAGGGGCCGGGGGGCATTCGGCGGCTCTCCTGCGTGCCATCCGGACGCTCGACAACGAGCGAGAAGACGATCATCGCCCCGGTGGGTGCCGATCTGACCAGCTTGTGCGGCCAGTCCGGCTCGTAGTCGGGGAACACGGCGCGGATCGCCGCGTCGCGTTGCCGGTAGCAGCCGAGCGCCTCAAGCGCTGCAGTGATCGAGACCTCCTCGCTGGGCACGCCGAGCTGTTCCGCCAGCTCAGCGCCGAGGCGCGAGGACAGGCTGTCGCCGTCGCGCTCCGGAAGCAGCAGGAAGAAAGTCCGCTTCGGGCCGAGGCCACGGGCGCTGAGCGCCGCGACGACTCCTGAGTCGACGCCTCCCGAGACAGCGACGACGGCGCCACGGCGACCGAGCTCGCGGACGGCCTCAGCCGTCGCCGTCGCCAGCCGAGCGGCAGTCGCTGCCGCGTCGAAGGGACGGCCAGCAAGTTCAAGGGACGTTATTTCGGAAGCCACAACGCCAGCGTACGCTAGCCGATTTGGCTGTCGGTAATCCCTTCGGGCAGTATGTTCACCGTTCGATGTCCGAGATTCGCGCGCTCACGGAGGACGATCTCGATTCTGTCGACCAGCTCCTGAGTGCCCATCTGCCGAACAGAGCGGGCGACCGTGACTTTCTCGCGGCCACAGCGCTGAACCACCCCTGGGCGGATCCCGATATCCCGTCGCTGGTGGCGACGGTCGATGGTTCCGTGGTCGGCTTCATCGCCGCGCAGGTTCGCCGAATCAGGTTTAACGGCGAATCGCTGCGAGGCGTCTGCTGTTCCCATCTCGTGGTGGCGCCTGACACCGGCGCCGGCGCGGCCGGCGCGCTTCTCCTTCAACGGCTCCTGCGCGGCCCGCAGGCCGCGACATGGTCAGACAGCGCCAACGAGCCCGTCGTACGGATTTGGCGCAGGCTCGGCGGTCATCTCGATCACAGTCGGGCCTGCGATTGGATGCTCGTCCTGCGTAGCGGCGGATGGCTTGGGCACGTTGCTGCGACCGCACTTCGGAGAGGACCAGTCGGGCGCGAGATCGTGCCCGTCCCAGCCCTTCCGATGCACCTCATCGCACAGCGTCCCGGCGCACGTGATCGCGCGGCCGCGGATCCGGATGTGCGTGGTGAGGATGTCGGAGCGACGGAGATCGCCGCACACCTGCCCGAGATCACGCGACATCTCCATATGCACGTCGACCACGACGCCGAGTACCTCGAGCAGCTGTTGAACCTGATTCGCACGACCGCTGGTCCGTTGGTCTGTCGTCTGGTCCGGCGCGGCGACCAACCGATCGGCTGGTACGCGTATCTGTCCGGTCACGAGAGAGTCGGTCGCGTCCTTCATCTGTCTGCATCCGACGCGGATGTCGACGCAGTGTTTGCCGAGATGATCCAGCACGGAGCCGCGAGCGGTGTGCGCGTGCTCGCGGGACGTCTGGAGCCACACCTCGACCGGCCACTGCAGCGCCGGTTCGCGATCATCGGCTTGGCTCGTCAGCCGGTCCTGCACGTCCGCGATCCGGAGTTGCGGGCGACCCTGGGAACCGCGTCGTCGTTGCTGACGCAGCTCGACAGCGAGTGGTTCGTCACGTAGCCGCCTGATCACCTGCGACGGTTGATCAGTCGAGATACCCGAGCCATTCGCGGTCGTGCGGATGGGGCGCGCCGAGCGCACGCAGGATCCGCTCACCAACCGCAGGCCATGTGAAGAGCCGCGCGCGCTTTCGCGCGGCTTCTCCCATCGAGGCTGCAGTGTCCGGGTCGGCCATCCGCAGCAGGGCCTCGTAGAGGGCGTCAGGCGCGTTCGGTTCGACGATGAGGCCGCAGTCGGGACGAATGAGGTCGGCAGCACCGCCGGCGGTCGTCCCGATCGACGGGACCCCGCCCCCTGCCGCCTCGGCGTACACGATGCCGGCGGGCTCATGCAGTGAAGGCATCACAAAGCATGTTGCCTGAGCGAAGAGCGACCGCAGGCGTGCGCGCTCGTCGTCGTCGTCCAAGCGCAGCCGGCCGTGGCCGGTCACGCCATCCTCCGAGAGAGGCGGATGCCCACCGACGACATCCAGCCGTGCGTCTGGCCGCTCACGATGCAGTCGCTTGAACGCGCGCACGACCCCGTCGCCGTCCTTGCGATCCCAGTCCAGACCCACGAACAGGTATCGGGGCTCGGTCCAATCACGCGACGCTGGCGGCGAGATCGCATGGTTCTGGCCCCACCCGAGGACACCAACTTTGCCGGGATCGATCTTGTAGTCATCGACGATCGAGCTCGCTGCCCAATGACTGAAAGTTCCGCAGATGGTCACGCCTCGGTAGATCTCGGCTTGCCGGTCCCGCCAACGCCTGATGACCGTCGGGTCACTCGAGACGTGGTCTTGGCGGCGCTCAAGCTGAGCCACTGTCATGTCGTCGTATGTGACGGTGGGGAGGTGTGTCCGTACGACAAATTCGGCTCCGAGCTGACACACGCCGTCAACCTGGAGGCGGCTAAGGCGTCGCGGCAGCGTGATCGCAAGCGCGCCCGCCACACGATGGCGGAGAGCGAGACGACGGTTCAGCTGCGCCTGTAGTGGTCCCGGCAGGGCAAGGTCGAGTGCCACCACGCGCACACCGAGGTCCGTCAGGCTGCGGCTGAGCGACTGCGGTATTCCCGACCACTGCGCAGCATCGCTAGATCGCCCGGCGCTGACGAGTGCGACGGTGAACGGGGTCGTACGGCTGGTGGCCATCGAGCCAAGTGTACGGTCGGAGGTAACGCCGAATCCGGTGGCCGCCCTGTGCGAACGCGGCTGCCCGGACGTCTGCGTGGACCGGCCTCGACCGTGTTCCTGCCGGAGACATACCGGCGGCCCGGTGGCGCGCGACAGGCCCGCGGCGACGGCCGGCTCCTGAGTCGCGGCAGGCAAGACGGGGCGCGTGGTGACACAGCGGTGCGTTGCCGCTCAGGTCTCCCGTATCAACTCGGCGCGCCCGCGCCCTGTTATGACCATTTGCATACCAACCATCCCGTAGCATGGCCCGAAATCACAGGCCCCTTTGAAGAGACGAGATGAGAACCAGATGCTGATTGTCAAAAGCCTTCGCTTCGTGCTGGTCGGCCTCGCCGCGGCGCTCGCGATCCCGTCGATCGCGGCGGCGGACGGGACCGTCTCGTCGAACGGCAGCACGATTACGATCACGGCGACCGGAAGCCCCGCCGGATCGCTGGTCAACGTCAGCGTCACCAATGACACCGACGACTTCATCTTCACGAACAACAGCGACCAGGCGCTGACTCAGGGTTCGGGCTGCAACCTATCCAGTCCGACCGTCGTCAAGTGCCCGCTATCCGGCGTCAACCTCATCAAGGGCACGCTCCACGGCGTGCACGGGGGCGGCCTCAGCGGGGTGGACGCTGAGCACATGACCGCTCCCGTGCGTCTGGAGATCAGCGGAAGCGCGGATCCGGGAAGCGGCTCGGTGCGACTCTTCGGCGGCCCTGTCGCCGACAAGCTCACAGGTGGCGACGACGGCGACGTCTTGATCGGCGGCGACGGTAACGACGAGCTCTACGGCGAAGCCGGAAACGACCACCTGGTCGGCCGAGGCGGCAGCGATCTGCTGATCGGTGGACCGGGCGACGACTACCTCGGGTTCGAGGCCGGCGGCGGCGACGACGACAACCCCGCGTCGCGCTGCGGTACCGGCGTCAACGACCCCGGCAGTGCGGGTGACGCCATGGGCATCGACCTTCCGGGCGACGGCGACCTGTTCGCGAAGTTCGACGCCACCCCCAACACCATCTGCACGGCCATGGCGCCGCACGTGACCGAGCCGTACCCGGGCCTCTCCGGCGGTCCCGGCCTGTTCACGCTGTCCGCGACGCCGGAGGCGGGCTCGACGTACTTCGCCGCGACCGGCATCACCCCGGGGGGCCTCGTCGGCACGGCGCCCAACGAGTTCGACATCTTCTGGTACCTCTGCGACGGTCCGGTGCCAACAGCCACCGGCAATGCCGTGGAGCACTCCGCGCCCAACGCGTTGGACCCCGACGAGATCAACCCGCGGTGCACGTTTGTGCATCACGGCCCCACGTACGACATCCCTGCCGACGCCGCAGATAAGTACCTCGGCGTCGTGGGTAGCGTCGGGCTGGATACGTCGTCGGCGGGCCCGACGTACGCCTACGCCTCCTACGCGGGTGCGCAGGCGCGGCTGATCGAGGCGCCTGTCGTCCCGCCGGCCGTGATCCCGCCGGCCGTCGTCCCGCCGGCCGTGATCCCGCCGGCCGTGATCCCGCCGGTGGTCGTGCCGCCGAAGGGCGACGTCGAGGGCATCGCCAAGAAGAAGCCGTCGAACGCGTTCAGCGCGGCGTCGACGCTCACCTGCCGTTCGAGCGTCTGCACGCTGCGGGTGAAGGCCGCCGCCGGTGGCTCGTTCTCGATCAAGCAGGCAGGCGCGACGTCCGCAAAGAAGACCGCCAAGCAGGTCACGGGCTCGAAGAAGACGGGCCGCTCGGGCAAGACGACGGCGCTGAGCATCAAGCTGACGAGCGCGGCGAAGAAGACGCTCAAGGAGAAGCGCAGGCTGACGGTGCGGATCGCGGTGACCTTCAAGCCGAGCGGCGGGACGACGAGCTCGCCGAAGACGGTGAAGGTCGTCTACAAGCTCCGCTAGGTGTTCGCGGCGCGCGAGGGGTCGGCCGGGCGCCGGCTCCTCGCGCCGCAGCTTCGAGGCCGCTTGTCGTCGCCGAAGTCGTCGCCCCGATCGCTAATCTGCACCGAGATGCGACGACTGGCCGGTATGGGCTCGCAACGATGCCGGCGCGATGCCGGGCGCTGGTACTGCCCGAGCCGGTCCGCCACCGACGCTGACGTGTGTCGGCTCCGACTTCCCCGCCGGCCATGAGTTCGACCGTGCTGTCGCGGCGGCGAGGCGCTCTCCGCCCGTCGTCTCGCGACATTCGAGTTCCAGCGACATACGGGCTCGTGGGCCTCGCCGCCCTGGCTATCGCGTTGCTCGTACCGGTGGCGGTTGGCACGCAGTCGATGCCCGCGCTCGGCGCGCTGGGGATGCTCACCATCACCGTGGGCATCGTGGTCTTCGGCGCCGAAGTCTGGATTTGCCTTGCCGGGCTCGTCGCTCTGGGTCTCTTCCCTTTTATCGACCCGCTCGGGGTCGCTGCCGGCAACGCTCCGTACTGGCTGTTCGGGTTTGCCCTGGCCGGCGGCCTGATGGTTGCCACGTTCGTCGCCCGTACACTCGCGGGCGAGTCCATGGTGCGCCCGCAGTTAGGGGTACTGCTGGGACTCACGGCCGCGCTGTTCCTCTACACCTTCGTGATTCTCTCGCAGAGCTCGCCCCTGGAAGTCCCAACGCTTGCTGCGCCGTTCATCGCGTTACCACTCGGCGCGCTGCTGACCTTTATGTGGCTGCTACACGACGAGGCACTGGTACAAGTCCAACGCGCGCTGCCGGTCGTAATCGTCGCCGCGTCTGCCTGGGCGTTCATGTATGTCGTCGGCTCCACAGGTCAATGCAGCGCGTGTCAGCAGTGGGTCGGCACGTACGGCACGAACGCGGGGCTCTTCGGTGCCGAGAGCCGTCTCTATACGTGGGGACAGGAAGCGTTCTTGGTCCTGGCGGTGCTGGCGGTTGCCCGTGCGCTGTACCGACCGTCGACGCTGTGGACCACGATCGCGTGCCTCGGCATGGCGTGCACCGTGCTGCAGAACTCGCGAGCACAGGACGTGGCGGTGTTCGGCGGGTTGCTCGTTCTGCTCATCTGGCGGCTGTCCACGATGCGAGCCGTTGCGCGGCTGATGACGGCGGCCCTCGGCGTCTTGGCCTTCTACGCGGTGCTGTCCTCGTCCGTGGGAGAGCACATCGTCAATGGCTATCAGGGGTTGAGCCAAGGCAGTGGCACCGGCGCGTATCGCCTCGGGCTGCTGTCGGATCTGCGTCAGGACTTCTCGATGCTCGGACTCGGGGTCTCCCAGCGGACGGTCGACGCGGGATACAACGTCGACCTCGGGATTCCGAACACCGTGCTGATTCTCGGCTGGGTCGGAGCGGTGCTGCAAACGGTCATCCTCTGTGTGGCGTTCATCCGTTCGCTGCTCGTCCGTTCTGCGACCGGCGTGGCGTTCGCGGCTGTGATGGCAATGCTCCTGCTCTCGCGACCGTCGCTCCCGATCTTGGAGACCGGCCCGGGCTCGGCTGCCACCGGGGTAGCGCTGGGAATCACCGCGTCGCTGTACGTGCGCGCGAAGCGCCGCGCGGCCCTCCACGTGATCACGAAGGTCCGTGTCACGTGAGCTCGCCCGAGCACGCTCCGCCGATTGCGGCGATCGTCGTCGTGACACACAACAGCTCCCAGGTCATCCCGGGCTGGCTCGATGCCGTCGAAGCTCTTGCCGAAACGAACGCGCTGGAACTGTGTGTGGTCGACAGCGGCTCCTCGGAGGAGGAGCTCCAGGTACTGCGCGACCAGGTCGGGGGGCGTGTCGGAGCACTCGTGACGTTGCCCAACGTGGGGTTCGGGCGGGCGTGCAACGCCGGTGCCGAAGCGACGAGCGCGCCGGTGTTGCTGTTCACCAACCCGGATACCCGGGTCTTGTCCCTTCCCGCGGCTGTGCAAGCGGGCGAGCCAATCGACGGCTCCGTCCTCGGCGCGTACTGCCTCGAGCCCGACGGAAGCCGCTCGCCGCTCGGCTTTCGGCACTTCCCCATGGCTCGGCTGGAAGCTCGCAATCTCCTGCTCGGCGGTCACACCGACACCTATCCGCGAACCGCGGATAATCCGGAGTGGGTTCTCGGAGCCGCCCTTGCCGTGTCACGCACTGACTTTAAGAGAATCGGCGGCTTTTACAGCGGCCTGTTCCTCTACTTCGAGGATGCCGACCTATGCGCCGTGCACGTTGAGCGGGGAGGCCGCATAGCACTCGACACAGGCTTCGTGGTCGAGCACAAGGGCGCTGACAGCTCGCAGCCGCGGTACGACGTCCACCTCGACGGTGTCGCACGACAGAGCGGGCGAATCTTCGCTGCCCGCCACGGCAGGAGATGGCATGCAGCCGCGCTTTACGCGTTGTTCGTTCTTTGGTACGTACCGCGCCGCGTAGCCTTCGCGCTGGTACGGCGGGCGCTTGGCCGCTACGGTAAAGGCTCGATCCGGGTCCTTGTCAGAGACCTCCTTCTACCCGGCCGCGTCATTCGCCGCCTCGGAGCAGAGAGTGCGCATCGGGATACTCGCTAACAGCTGGACTGGAGGAGGCGCCGAGCGCCAAGCCGCGCAGTGGGCGGCCGTGATCTCGCAGTGGCCTGACGCTGAGCTCAGCCTGCTCTCGGTGCACGACTACGACAAGCGGTTCGCGCTTCCCGCAGGCGTCCCGGTCACCACGATCGGCAAGCGCAACGCCCGCGACTTCGTGCGCGTGGCGCGAGGGGTCCGCCGATTCCTTCGTACCGTCGACATCGCGATCGCGTTCCAGTCCTACCCCGCGATCTTCTGCATCGGCGGCCGGAATCCGGTCCCGCTGCTGCTCGTGACGGGCGATGATCCGCGGTACCACTGGAAGGAGAGCGGTATGCCCAACCGCTTGATCTACGCTGCGTTTCGTTCGGCCGCCGCAGCGAGCGCGCCCGCTCCCGAGCTCGTCGATTGCTACGTGGACCTCGGTGTCCAGCCGCGTGGACCGTGGCTCTGCATCCCCAACATCGCGGACGACGCGGCGTTCGTCGAGTCGCCGACCGCGAAGTCAGGCGTGCTGTTCGTCGGACGCCTGGAGGACCAGAAGGACCCGCTGCTGGCGATCGAGACCTGCCTGGCCGCGGACGCGGAGCTGACGGTGCTCGGGGACGGGTCGCTGCGGGGAGCGGTTCACCAAGCGGCGGCGGCCGACTCGCGGATCCGTCCGCACGACTTCACGAGCCATCCGTGGGAGCTCTACGCGAAGCATCGGGCATTGCTGCTGACGTCCGCCTACGAGCCGTTCGGCAACGTGATCGTCGAGAGCCTCGCTGCGGGGACGCCGGTGGTCTCTGTCGATTGCGACTATGGCCCTCGCCACGTCCTGGCCGATGCGCGGTTCAGCACAGTCGTGCCGAGCCGCGATCCTGCTGTGCTCGCGGGTGCGCTACGCGAGGTGCTCGATCGCGAGTACACGACGGAGGAGGCGGCCGAGTGTTCCCGGTACGCCGAGCGCTACCGGGTCTCGGCAATCGACCCCATGATTCGCGACGCGGTCGAGCAGACGCTCGCGGTCCCTCGTCGTCGCCGATTCGGACGGTAGAAGTCGGCACAGCTCGAGCGAACGCCGGGCGTCAAGAGTTGCGACGCCGGAAGCGTCGCAACTCGTGCGGTCGCATTGCCCCGAATGCGACGGCGCCAACGCTGTAGACGACGCCGCCCACGACAAGGCAGATCCAGACCGATGTGACGGATCTCAATGGGAGCAGAACCGCCGCCATGGCGAGAGCGGCGGCGACACTGCCGCCGAGGCGGCGCCACTGGATCGTCGGTGCTCCCAGCCGTCGGACGATGCGGTGGGCGACGACGTAGAACATGACGGACTCTGCCACGAGCGTGGCGATCGCCGCGCCGACCGGGCCCATCGATGGAACGAGGGCCAGGTCGAGACCGATGTTCAAGACCGCGGCGCTGACGACGGCGATCAGGTAGTAGCGCTCGTCGCCAAGCGCCAGGACGCCGTTCGTGAAGTGGACCTGTATCAGCGCGAGCGCAGCCGACCAGATCAGCAACGCGAACGGGGCCGCGGCGCCTCTGAACGGTTCCCCGAATATCCCCACCATGAGCATCGGGGCCAGGATGCTGCCGCCAACCGCGACCGGCAGCACCAGCGTCCCCGCGTAGCTGACCACTCGACCCAGCTGGTTGCGGAACGCGGCCGAGTCGTTCGCGACCAGCGCCGAGGCGTAGGGGAAAGCCGATTGCAGCCAGACCGTTCCCAGCGCGATCACGCTCATCGGGATCTTGTACGCGGCGCTGAACAGGCCGACGTCGTGCTCGTCGCGCAGATATCCGATCACCACTGCGTCGGATGAGTAGTAGATCGCGGCGAGAGCGAGCGACGCGCCGACGACGACGGCCCGCGCATAGCGACGCCCGAGCCCGCGGACGTCGATCGCCCGGATCGAGGCTCCGTATTGCCGGAGGGTGATGACCGTCAGGCCGACCGCCGTGACCATCGCGCCGACCACATTGAGCCAGGCGTACGTCTTGATGCCGGAAAGGCCGTGCCCGATGAGGAGCAAGGCCAGCACCCCGTAGAGAACCTGCCCCGCCAGCCGCCAGCCGGCGACCACGTTCATGCGTCGCATCGAGCGGAGGGCCCAGTCGAGGCTCAGGGCAGTTGGGATCCAGCCCGCGATGATGATCGGCAGGATCTCTCGCGCCGGCGTATCGGGCATCAGCTGAGGCGCCACGAGCAGGGTGACCGAGACGCAGGCGGCGAGCAGCAGAAGCTGCACGACCATCACCTCACCGATGATCTCCTTCAGACGCTCGGGTTCACGAGAGACCTCGCGGACCGCGTACATCGTGATCCCGAAGTCGATCGGGATCTCGAAGTACATCGCGAAGTTCTGCGCAAAGGCGTAGGCGCCGAGGTTCTCGGGCCCGACGCGATGCGCGACGAAGACAAGGACCACGAACCCGATCGCTTGGCCGATGACAGCCGCGGCTCCAAGCGCCAGGAAGCCCTTGATGATGGGCCCGAGGCGTTCGGATACGCGCGGACTGCTGTGGCGTGCTGTCACCGGAGGCACGCCAGACCCATGGTCCGGCCGGTCCACGTTTCGTTACGCCGCGTGTTCGCGGTAGGGACGCAGGTAGTGCGCGGCCGGCTTTCCGCCGTTGACGACGACGCCCAGCAGGGTCGCGCCGACGTTCGTGAGCTGGCTGCGCATGTTCCCGATCGTGTCGAGCCGTGACTGGCCGAGGCGTACGACCGCGATCACGCCGTCGACGTGGTGCATGAGCGAGATGGCGTCTGCGACCGCGGCCAACGGGGGAGTGTCGATGACGACCAGGTCGTAGCGAGCTTTGAGATACTCGAGCAGATCGCGCATGCGATCAGACTCCAGCAGGCCACCGGGATTCGGCGGCGCGGGGCCGGCGGGAAGAACGTCGAGTGTCCGGTCCGTATCTGCGGCGACCGGAAACGACACGATCTCGGCATCGATGTCGGTGATCCCGGCCAGCACCGAGCTGAGCCCCGTCTTCGTTGGGAGCCCGCTCCGCTCGGCGATGGTGGGCTGGCGCAGGTCTGCCTCTAGGAGCAGGACGGTGGCGCCGCTCCGCGCGGCAGCCGCTGCGACGTTCCATGCGGTCGTCGTCTTTCCGTCCATCGGCTGCCCGGATGTGACGACCACCGAGCGAATCGCCCGGTCGACGTCGAGGTAGCGCAGATTGGTGTTGATCATCGCGAAGGGCTCCAGATCGGCGCCGATGCGATCGGGGGCGTCGTGGCCGACGGTGCGGGCAAGCGCGCGGCTTTCCGCCACGGTTCCCAGAAGCGGCGCGCGAAGAAGGCGCTCGGCTTCGTACGGGTCGCGCAGCCGGCGATCGAACTGATCGAGAAGCACCGCAATGCAGTAACCCAGCAGCAGGCCGACCGCGAACCCGAGCAGCGCGGCTCGCTTGACCTGGGGTGACGAGTACGAGCTCGGGGGCGTCGCACGCCGAGCGACCTCCGCATTGCCGGTCTGCAGGGCCGCAAGCGTCAGCAGTTGGTCGGCGCTCTTTCGAAGATTGACGGCCTCCGCGGCGTCCGGTGCCAGCCGTTTCAGCTGGCCGAGCACCAGCGAGCGCGCTTGCATCACCTTGGCGCGGTCGGCCTCGCGGCGCGCCACGACGAACTGCTTGACGTATTCGTTCGCGATTCGCGTGGCGAGAACCGGATCGGGATCGGTGGCGCTGACCGTGACCAGATCGGAGTTTCCTTCGCTGCCGGCCGACACCTCCTGCGCCACCGTTGCTGCGGTGAGCCCGCCGCCCAGCGCCGTCGCAGTCGCCGTGGCTACCTCCGGTGATGTGACGAGCTTCAGGTTCGTCGCCGCCGCCCGAGTCGGGTCGGATGACGGGTTGAGGACCGATCCACCGAAGAAGTCGGAGCCAAGGCCCGGATCGCGAAACAGCAACGCCGCACTTGCCTCGTACTTCTTGATCTGGCGGCCGGCGAGGAGCCCACTGCCGACGAGCCCGACGATCGTGCATGTGACGATGATCAGGATCCGGCGCTTGGTCAAGTCGATGAACGAATCGAGGATCATCCCGCTCCGGCCTGCCGCCTCATTGCTGGCGATCTGCCGTCCTAGCGCGTCCGATCCGAACTCGGCATCGCTCGATCTGGGGCGTCCCGCCCCACGTACGGAATCGATATCAGCGGGTTCGCGAATCACGTAGGCAGTACTCGGCAGGGGAGAGTGCGAACGTGAGCCATCAGGCTGTATCGTGGCACAAGACGCGGTCGAGCTCGACGGCGGTGCTCTCGCCCGATCGGTTCGGAAGAGGCCGGATCGTGAAGGAATGACCCGATAACACATGCCCAAGATCTCGGTTCTGATCCCTGTCTACAACCGCCCCGACGAGCTGGCGCAAGCGATGGCGAGCGTGCAGAGCTCGTCGTTCGAGGACTACGAATGCATCGTCGTCGACGACGCCTCGACAGTCCCGATCGAGCCTGTCGTCAAGGCGCTTGGGGACGAGCGTTTTGTGTACGTGCGCAATCCGGTGAACGGTGGCCCGTACAACGCCCGGCTGGCCGGCTACCGCGCGATGACCAGCGAGCTGCTGTTCTTCCTTGACAGCGACAACACCGTGTACCCGTGGGCGGTGGGTCGTGCCGTCGACCTCCTCGACCGGTATCCGGAGGTGGGCGGTGTCGCGGCGCTCTGCGTCTACACGACCTTCCCGCGGATCGGCGTTCTCGAGCCGGCGGGCGAGCGGGTCGTCACGCCTGAGGAGTTCGTACACCTGCCGATGATCCCGGACCGAGCGGCGGCCGTGCGCCGCGAGGTGGCGCTCGAGTGGCTCGACAAGCGCACTGACTACTACGCGCTCGAAGCGCATCAGTGGCTCACATTCCATCTTCGCCACAGCGAGCTGTCTGTGGACGAGCCATGGGTTCGGTGCTCCATCGAGGGCGGCGACCGCGTCAGCCTCGGCCACGATCCGCGCAGGCTCCGCGACTACATGATCTTTCTTGAGGAGCACGACGAACTCGTGCGGACGTGTCCGGCGCCGCTCATCGACGAGCTTCTGCGTGGAGGCTGGCTCGCCAGCCTCCGAGCACGGCGCTTTGCTGATGCGCGACGCCTGGGCGACGCGCTCAAGATGCGCGGCAACTCTCGTACCAAGATCCTTGGTGGCTGGGTCGGGCAGCGTGCACGCCAGCGTGTCGACGCCGTGCTCGGACGAGACGGCATTTTCATCGAGTGAAAGACGCGGTCGCGATTGCGCAGGTCGGGCCCGACCCGGCGGGGCGTGGCGGTATGGCGGCCGTGACCCGCGGTCTCCTGAGCTCGTCGCTTCGAGAGCGCTACAGGATGACCGCCATCGTCACGTACCGTGCCGGTTCGGCCGGCAAAGGGATCCCGGTCTTCGCCGCCGGTCTCGTCCGGCTGACTGCGTGGTCGCTCACCAACCGTACGGGGATCGTGCATGTGCACAGCGCCGTGCGTGGCAGCGCCTATCGCAAGGCGATCGTGGTTGGCGTGGCGCGTCTGCTTGGGATGCGAGTGATCCTTCAAGTCCATGCGGGTCCCGGCGACATAGATGATTTCGTCGAGAAGCTGCGGTCACACCCGTTCACGCTCCGTGTGCTCCGAACGGCATTCGCGAAGGCGACACGGGTGGTCACTGTCTCGAAGGAGGGCGCTGCGGCGCTCAAGCGCGACCTCTACCGCGGTGACGCGACGGTCGTGCCCAACGCCGCGCCGGAGGTCGAGTGGCAGCCGCCCTCGGCGGTCGGGCCCTGCGTGGTCTTGTACCTGGGCGGCTTCGATGATCCGGCGAAGGGGGGCGCGGTGCTTCTTCGAGCACTTCCAACGCTGCTCGCCGGCCAGCGAGACCTGCGGTTGGTGCTCGCTGGGCCAGGCGAGGCGCCGCCCGCCGCCGCCGCACTCGAAGGTGACCGGGTTCACTTCAGCGGTTGGCTCGACGCTGACGCCAAGGGGGACGCATTCCGGGGGGCCTCGATTGTCGTGCTGCCCTCGATCTCGGAGGGCATGCCGATCGCGCTTCTTGAAGCGATGGCGCACGGACGGGCGATCGTCGCCAGTAGCGTGGGTGGCATGCCGGACATGCTGGTGGACGGCGAGGAGGCGCTCCTCGTTCCGCCGGGCGACGAGCTCCAACTCGCAGATGCGATCGCGCGACTGGCAGAATCCCCTTCACTACGAGAGGCGCTCGGCACCGCCGCGCGCGCCCGAGTCGCGCGCGTCGGCGAGCCACACGTCAATGCGACCATCGACAAGCTGTACACGGAGGTAGCGGCCACATGACCGTCGGCTCACCCGCCCTCGCCAACCGCAGCAGGATGGCGTTTCTCTGTTACCACTCAGTCGCGTCCCCGGGCCCGCCCTTTCTGTCGATCTCGGCCGAGACGTTCGAGGGCCATCTCGCGGTCTTGCGCCAGAAGGGATGGAAGAGCGGAAGTGAGGAAACGCTCGCTCGGCTCAGTGCCGGCGAGCGTCTTCGCGATCGCACGGCCTTCCTCACGTTCGACGACGGTTACCTAGACAACTACGTCACCGTATTTCCGCTGCTTCAGGCCGCCGGGCTGACGGCATTTGTGTTCGTCGTTCCGCCCTTGCTCGGGAACAAGGAGCTGCGGTGGGAAGGTGTCGAGGACTCTTGCGACCAGTATCCGGACGTGATGCGGTCGATGACGTGGGAGATGGTCGAGGAGATGGCGGCCGCCGGCAATGTCATCGGGAGTCACACGAACACCCATCCCCATCTGGATCAGATCGGTGACGAGCAGCTGCGCGACGAGCTGGTGGACTCACGCCGAGCGATCGTGGAGAGGCTCGGATCCTGCGACTCGCTCGCGTTTCCCTACGGGTCGTGGAACGCGCGGGTGCGGGAGGCGGCTCGTGATGCCGGCTACCGCTGGGCGTTCACGCTGCCGCGGCGCGGCGAGCGCGGCGCAGATCCGCTCGCCATCCCGCGGATCGCGGTCGATCATCGCGACGATGCGAGACGGTTCGGGCTGAAGCTTCAACCGCTGACAAGGCGCGCGATTCTCTCGCCGTGGCGCGGGCCGGTCGAGGATGTGGCTCGCGGGGTGGTCCAGAAGGTCCGTCAGCGGCGGACGTAGGCACGGCGGCCGGGCCACCCCTCCGCCGTCACGGTACGGCGACGTCGTGCTCGCCGACCGAGTCGCCGCGGAGTGCCCGCGCGACCGCGAGCGCGATCGGTCGATCCGTCGGGGCCGCCTTCGCCACCACCGAGCGATCCTTGGCCGACGCCACCAGAGCCGGCAGTTGCTCGGTTTCCCAGCAGACAACCACGTGGCCATCCGCCTCGAGCGCACGCGCGAGCGCGACCTGATGGTCGTCGACGTGTTCACCGAAGCGCTTCAGGCGAGGGAGGACGATCGGCACATGCCCGGCGCGAATGGCCAGCAGGATCGAGCCGACACCCGCATGCGTGACGACGATTCGCGCCGCAGCGAAGCGCTCTGCCATCTCGCCGAACGAGTAGTAGTCCCGTGCCGCCGACGCGTTCGGCGGCACGACGCCGTTGCCGAACTGCACATCCAAGGCTTCGCCGTCGCCCAGCGAGCTGAGCGCTGCGAGCATTCGCGGGAAGCCCTCGTGATGGGTTCCGACCGTCGCGAAGATCACAGAACGCTCCCGAAATAGCGGGCTCGCCGCCGCCGTGCCGCGACTTGCGGCCACTGCACGAAAAACTCGTTCACAAACGGGTAGACGATCCGGCCGCTGAGGGAGATCTCGTGGACACGGGTGAAGCTCTCGACGTACACGACACGCCGCCGCTGCGCTCGGCCGAGAAGCAGGAACGGCACTGCGAGCGCAGCGCCCGTCGAGAGCACCGCGTCGGGGTTCACCTCCCGCAGGACCGTGCGAGCGACGAGCAGGTTGCGGGACAGCTTGGACACACTGCGGTTGGTCGGCCCGTGTGCCCACGTCACCGACTCGTTCGCGAGCTCAAATTCCGTATCGGGCGCCCGAAGCGTGACCCAGTGACGGTCGAAGCCTTCCCAGGCCGCCCGCAACGCGAGCATTTGCTGGAGGTGGCCGCCCGGCGAGCAGACCAACAGGACGCGGGTCATGCGGCGAGCCCTTCGACGAACTCTCTGTGCCACTGGGAAAGCTCGAGGAGGCAATACAGGCTCCGCTTGTGGTCCGCGCGCCCGCTTTGGTGCTCGTTGACGAGCCGGTCCACGGTTGCAGAGTCGATCGTCTCTGCAAGCGGCCCATCAGCTGCGAACCGCTGCCGAACTTCGTCGCCGAGCCCGGAGCGCAGCCAGTCGTCGTAAGGAGTCGCGAAGGGATGCTTGCGTCGCTTCAAGACATCGGACGGCACCAACGTGCCGATGGCACGTCGATAGAGCCACTTGCGTCTTGCCGCTCGAACCCGTGTGCGGGCCGGGATCCTCTCGACGAACGACATCAGCTCCTGGTCGAGGAACGGCACGCGCTGCTCGAGCGACGCGGCCATCGAGGTCTTGTCACCCCACACGAGCAGCTGGTCGGGAAGAAACAGATGGGTGTCGAGGTAGAGCGCGCGGTCGAGCAGGTCGCGGTCGGCGACATCGCCGATGAGCTCCTCGGCAAGGGCGGTTCGCTCCGCGGCCGCCGCGGAAGATGTCTCATCGCCGGCGACGAGGAGCGACCGGCGGGTCTCGGGCGCGGCGATCTCAAAGATCGAGAGCAGCCGCCCGAGGCCCGCATCGACATCGAGCAGCCGGGCTGCCCGCTTGGCCCGCTCGTTGCGTGGCAACGCATGTGCGAGGGCTATCAGTGGGCCCCGGGCGACGCTCGGGACGCGACCGACAGCGCCGAGGAGGGCGGCCGCCTGGTGACGCTGGTAGCCGCCCCAGGGCTCGTCGGCGCCCTGTCCTGAGAGGACGACCTTGACGGACTGCGCGGTGAAGCGCGCGAGCTCCATCGCCGCCGGCGCCGACGCCGTGCCACAAGGCTCTTCGACGCTTCTGACGGAGCGACCGAGCGCCGAGAGGAAGTCGCCGACCTCCATCGCGGTCGAGTGGTGACGTGCTCCGATGCGGGCCGCGGTCCTTGCCGCCGCATCGCGTTCATCGAGTTCGGCTTTGTGGCCGGGGAAGCCCATCGTGAAACTCAATGGGGCCGTTCCCGGCACGGCCCGCGCCATCGCTGCGACGATCGCCGTGGAGTCGAGCCCTCCACTGAGAAACGCGCCATACGGGACATCGGACATCATCTGGCGTCCCACCGCTTGCTCAAAGCGCGTCGCGATCTCCGTCTCCAGCTCATCCGTGTCGGTGACCGGAAGCGGCGGGCCGGGCGCCTGACGGAAGCTCTCTACTCGTACGCCCGCCCGGCTGATGATCAGCAGGCTGGCCGGAGCCAGCTTCGAGACGCCGGAGAAGAGCGTCCGGGGTGCGGGCACGAAGCGCCACGTCAGAAAGTGATCGAGCGCGAGCGGGTCGATCGCCGCGCGCGCCCAGCCTGTCGCGAGGATCGCCCGGACCTCGGAGGCGACCATCGTGCGGCTGCCGTCCGTCCACCAGTAGAGCGGCTTGACGCCGAAGGCGTCGCGGGCGACGACGAGCCGCTCCTGGGCGCCGTCCCAGATCGCGACGCCGAACATCCCGTTGATCCGGTCGAAGACCTTGGTACCCCACTGCTCATAGCCGTGCAGCAGGACTTCGCAGTCGGAATGCGACCTGAAGACGTGCCCGCAGGCCTCCAGCTCTTGTCGCAACGCGATGTGGTTGTAGATCTCACCGTTGGCGACGACGACGGTCTGGCCGTCCTCCGACGTGAACGGCTGATCGCCACCTGCGACGTCGATGATCGACAGGCGCGTGTGAACGAGCGCGGCAGGGCCCAGCTGTCGCGTCGATTCACCATCGGGCCCGCGATGGCGAAGGGACGCGACCACGCGCTCCAGCACGGCTGGCGAGACCTTGTCGCCGGGATCGAAGATGGCCGCGATGCCGCACACGGTCAGTTCAGCCTCGAGCCGAAGGGGAATAGCCGTGGCCCGTCATGCCCCGATACACCATAGCCGCAGGTCCAGGCCATTCCACGCGCGTGACGAGCCGGTCAGCTGTAGCGCTCGACGACGTTCGCCGCGACGAGCTCCAGTGCTCGGCGCTGCTGTGCGGCGAGCACTGGCGGAAGCGACGCCTTCGCCTCCTCGACCAGCGCCAGAGCTCGGCCGCGTACGACGTCGAGCGCTCCGGTCGCGGCGATCGCGTCGCAGACGTGCTCGGCAGCCTCGGCGCTGTCGATCGAGCGGGGGTCGATCGCGGCCAGCGCCGCGTCCTCGGCCCGAGCGAGGATCAGCGGCAACGTGATCGTCCCATCGAGCAGATCGGCACCACGCGGCTTTCCCGTTCGCTCCACCGGGCCGCTGACGTCGAGCACGTCGTCGAGCAGCTGGAACGCGAGCCCGATCCGGCGCCCGAAGACTCTCAGCGACGGCGACGATTGCGACGGCGCATTGCGACGGCCGAGCTCGCAGGCGACCTCGAACAGCGTCGCCGTCTTCAGTTCGCAGCGCTCGAGGTAGCGATCGACGGAGACGTCGACGTTCCACGCGTCCTCGCGCTGCAGCAGCTCACCGCGCGCCAGTGCCGACGATGCGTGCGAAAGCAGGCGAACCTGTCCGGCGTCGTCATTCAGCGCAAGCTCGGCGAAGGCGCGAGCGAACAGCGCGTCGCCGGTCGCCGTAGCGATCTCGCGCCCGGCCGCGGCCCAGACCGTCCGATGCCCGCGCCGCAGCGGTGCGACGTCGAGGATGTCGTCGTGGATTAGCGTCGCCGCATGGACGAGCTCGATCGCGACGGCGGCGCGGATCAGGCGCGCCGGATCGGCGGGCGGAGGCCCCGCGGCGAGCAGGACCAGCAACGGCCGCATGCGCTTGCCGCCGGCGGCGATCGTCGCCGCCCCCCAGTGCGCGACCGGCGCCGAGCCGCCGCCGGCGATGTCTCGCAGCCGTTGCTCGACCTCCTCGAGCAGCCCCGGGAGCTCAACGCCGCCGGCGTGGACGAGCTCGTCGAGCTGCCCGTTACCTGAAACGGGACCCGCCTCCGGCACCCGCTCTCACCTCGCCGACGTGCAGGGCGATGATCCCTCCGGCGGTCAGGATCCAGCGAACGCGCGTCAGGCCGGCCGCTGCCATCACCGCCGCCAGCGGCTCGGGCGCGGGGAAGCGCTTGACGGAGCTCGGCAGGTACGAGTACGCGGCGCTGTCGCCGGCGACGGCGCCGAGCGCCGGCACGATCCGATCGAACCAGAGCGCGAAGAACGTCGACAGCGGCGGCTTGACGGGAGTCGTGATCTCGAGGATCACGACCTTGCCCCCAGGCCGGACGACGCGGGCCATCTCGCCGATGCCGCGCTCCAGATCACCGAAGTTGCGGGCGCCGAACCCGACGGTCGCAGCGTCGAAGACGTCGTCCTCGTAGGGCAGCTCGTGCGCGTCGCCCCACGCGAAGGTGACGCCGCCGCCACTCGGCGCGACGCGGCTGCCGGGCGCCGGCCCCTCGGGCCAGCCGCCGACCTTCTGGCGGGCGCGATCCAGCATGCCTTCGGAGAAATCGCTGCCGACGACCTCGGCACCGCGGCCGGCGAGCTCGATCGCGAGGTCACCGGTGCCCGTCGCGACGTCGAGCGCCCGGCTGCCGGGGCCGATCTCGGCAAGGTCCGCCGCGCGGGCGCGCCAGCGGTGGTGGAGACCCGCCGTCATCGCCTGATTCATCAGGTCATAGCCGCCCGCGATGCGATCGAACATCGATCGCACTTCATCGTCGGGAAGCGTGCCGCGCTTGGCGGCGTCCTCGGTCACTTCAGCTGCGAGAGGAACTCGACGAGGTTGTCGAACTTCTCCGGCTCGTCGCGCTGGAGCTTCACGAACGACGGCATCGGCGCCGTCGGGTTGATCAGCGTCCGTGCGATCGCCTGGCGCGGCAGCCGTGCGCCGATGTGCGTCAGCGGCGGCCCGGGGCCGTCGTTGCCGTTCTCGCCGATCTTGTGGCAGGCGAGACAGCCCGCCTGCGGCGCGACCTGCTTGCCCGCGTTGAACGCGGCGAGCACCTGTCCGCCCTGTTCGGCGACACGATCGGGTGTCTTCATGTCGATCGTCGTCGGCGATCCGGCGTTCGCACCCATGTAGGTGAGAAAGCCCATCGCCGCGATCGTGAAGATGCCGGCTGTCGTCGCGATCGGGCGCCGCTCCGGGCGCCGCTCGGGGCCGCGGTCGTAGAACGGCAGCAGGAACAGCAGGATCATCGCGATCGTCGGAACGCCGATCGTCGCCAGCGGCACGAGCTCCGCCGGCTTGATGACACGCAGGACCTCGAAGAGGAAGAAGAAGTACCACTCCGGCCGCGGCACGTAGGTCGTCGTCGTCGGATCGGCCTTCGGGCCCAGCTCGGCACCGAGCGTCAGCGACATCAGGATGATCGCCGCCATCACGATCACGGCCATCGCCGAATCCTTGGCGACGGCGTAGGGGAAGAACGGCTTGCCCTGCGACTTCAGGATCGCGTACTCGCGGAGGTAGCGCTCCTTCTCCTCGCGGTTCACGCCGACTCCTCGCGCAGCTCGGGATCGAGCTCGGCCTTCTGCCACGGCGGAGCGGTGGTCCCGAGCTTCGCGACGAGATACAGGTGCAGGCCGATCAGGCCGGCGATCAGGCCCGGCACGAGCATCATGTGGATCGCGTAGAAGCGCGACAGCGTTGTCGCGCCGAACTCAGGGCCGGCCCGGAGGAAATCCGACAGATACGGGCCGACGAGCGGTCCGGTGCCGTTGATGTTGACGCCGACGATCGTCGCCCAGTAGGAGCGCTGGTCGAACGGCAGCAGGTAGCCGCTGAACGACATCAGCATCGTCAGGATCAGCAGCACGACACCGACGATCCAGTTCAGCTCGCGCGGATACTTGTACGCGCCGAAGAAGAAGGTTCTCGCCATGTGCAGGAAGACGAGGATCACCATCACCGACGAGCCCCACTTGTGCATGCCGCGAACGAACTCGCCCATGAACGCGTCGTTGGTGATGTAGCGCACCGACTCGTAGGCGTGCGTCGGCGACGGGTCGTAGAACATCGCCAGGAAGACGCCGGTGACGGCCTGGTTGAGGAACGCGAACAGCGTCGCCGAACCGAGCGTGTAGAACCAGTTGGTCCCCTTCGGGACCTTGCGGAACATCATCCAGCGCGCGGCACCCGACAGCGACGTGCGCTCGTCGAGCCAGTTGACGACGGAGGTGCCCGCTTCCTTCGCGGCCTCGGCCGGTCCTGACGCGCCGTTGCCCTCGCCGGGACGGCGCGGCGGCGCCTGCATCGGCGGCGGAATCGGTGGCTTGGGGAGCTTGAGCTTCGGCATCGGCTAGGTGTTCGGGATCTTGCGGATCGAGGGACGCGACGGGTAGGCGTACTGACCGATGCCGTCGAGCGGCTCGCCCGGATCGCGCGGCGAGAAGCGCCGCAGCTCGTTGTTGACCGAGTAGCGCGGTCCGACTTCGACGCGCTCGCCGACGACGCGGGTGTAGAAGCGGTCGAGCGGCCGTACCGGCGGGCCGCCGGCGACCTTGCCCTCGAAGTCGTAGACGCCGCCGTGACACGGGCAGATGAAGCGCTGGGCCGCCGGCTTGTAGCTGACGGGGCAGCCGAGGTGCATGCATCGCGTCGAGATCGCGATGAAGTGGTTGTACTGATCCGGCTTGTCCGAATCGATCGTCTTGTTGCGCTTGCGCATGTAGACCGTCGAGCGGCCCGCCTCGCCGATGCCGGCGACGATCGTGATCGTCTTCGGCGTGTAGCCGTCGTCGGAGAAGTCGTCGACCCCGCCCACGTCCTGCCAGCTCTGCTCGTGCTTCTCGAAGATCGGCCCGATCGCGAAGCCGAGCGCCGGAAGCGCGAAGGCAGCCGTCGCGATCGCGCCCGCGGTGTGCACGGTGCCGGTCATGAATCGGCGCCGCGTGACGGTCTCGCCCTCGAACGCGCCGGGGATCTGACGGTCAGCTGTGTACTTGGACTTCTTCTCGGGTCGGTCGGCCACGGGGCCGGGCATGTTACCTGTCGGCCCCCAGTGCGAGCGTGCCGATCTCCCATGCACGCCGCGCCGCGCCGGTGTCACCGGCCGCGTGCGCCACGGCGCAGCGGTCGATCAGATCGGCCATCGAGCGGACGGCGGCGAGGTCACCGATTTCGGCGAGCTCGACGAGCCCGAGCGCGTAGAGGTGGTCGCCCGCGAGCAGCGCGGCGTCCTCATCGCCGTCCACGGCCAGCAGCAGGCTGGTGCCGTAGTGCAGCAGGTAGCCCTCGCGAATCGCCGCGACAGCGACGGCGAAGCGCGCCGGCACGTCGAACGCGACATCGGTGCCGGGGTCGTCGCGAACGAGCGACGCCAGTAGGCCGCTCTCCGCTCGCAGGCGCTTCCCGAGCTCGCTGCGGGCGACATCGGCGGTCGTTCCCCCGTCCGGGGTCACGGCAGCGCCTCCTCGAAGGCTGCCGTGGCGGCCTCGATCGTGTGCTCGAGATGCTCCTCGCCGTGTGCCAGGGACGGAAACCATGCCTCGAACTGCGCCGGCGGCGGATAGACGCCGCGCGCGAGCAGGGCACGGCACCAGGCGCCATGTGCGGCGACGTCGCAGCGTTTCGCGGCCTCGTAGTCCCGAGGTGGCTCGGCGGCAAAGAACACCGTCAGAAGCCCTGGGACGGCGACGACCGAGACCGGGCGATCGCCGGCGGCACGACGCAGCCCGTCGGCCAGCCGCTCCGTCGTCGCCGCGAGCTGCCGGTAGGCCGCGGCGTCGAGCCGTGCGAGCGTCGCCAGGCCGGCGGCGACGGCGAGCGGGTTCCCGCTCAGCGTTCCGGCCTGGTAGACGTCTCCGGCGGGAGCGATCCGCTCCATCAGGTCGCGGCGTCCGCCGTAGGCCGCGGCGGGCAGGCCGCCGCCGAGGACCTTGCCGACGATCGTCAGGTCCGCGGCCACACCCGTCAGCTCCTGGGCCCCGCCGCGCGCGACGCGAAAGCCGGTGATGACCTCGTCGAGGATCAGCAGCGCGCCGTTGCCGTCCGCAAGCGCCCGCAACCGCGCGAGGAAGCCCGGCTGCGGCGGCACGAGACCCATGTTGGCCGGATAGGGCTCGGCGACGATCGCGGCGAAGGCGTGCTGCTCGCAGGCACGCTCCACGGCGTCGGCGTCGTTCCAAGGCACGATCACGGTCGCCGCGGCGGCCGCGGCAGGGACGCCTGGGCTCGCCGGGATGGCCTGTGTCGCGAGCCCGGAGCCGGCCTCGGCCAGCAGCCCGTCGACGTGGCCGTGGTAGGCGCCCGCGAACTTGAGGATCGGGTCGCGGCCGGTGGCGGCGCGAGCGAGCCGGATCGCGCTCATCGTCGCCTCGGTGCCCGACGACGTCATCCGCAGCATCTCGATGCTCGGCATCCGCGCCGAGATCTCCTCGGCGAGCTCGACCTCACCCTCGGTCGCGGCGCCGAACGTCGTTCCCCGCGCTGCCGCGTCGCTGACCGCGGCGATGACGGCCGGATCGGCGTGCCCGAGGATCAGCGGGCCCCACGAGCACATCCAGTCGACGTAGCGATTGCCGTCGACGTCGACGAGCTCGGCGCCCGACGCGCTCGCGACGAACAGCGGGTCGCGGCCGATCGCGCGCATCGCGCGCACAGGTGAGTTGACGCCGCCTGGGAGCCGGCGCAGCGCGCGGGCGTACAGCTCGGCGGACCGGGTGTCCCGGACCGGAGCGCTCAACTGTGCTCGGCTTCCCAGCTCTTGAACTCGTCCGTGAAGTACAGGAGCCGGATCTTCTTGAACTCGGTCGAGGAGTAGAGCGTCGCGCGGTCCTCGATGCAGTCGAACTCGTCAGCGATCGCGTCGAGCACGGCGTCGCACTCCTGCTTCGAGCGGCCGTGGGCCATCGTGAAGATCTGATACGGCCAGTCCTTGTAGGTCGGCCGCTCGTAGCAATGGCTGATGCCGCGGAAGGCCGCCATCCGCGGGCCGATCTCGGCGATCCGCTCGTCCGGTACCTGCCAGACGCCCATGCCGTTGGCGGAGAAGCCGGCGCGGCGATGGAACAGGATCGCCGCGACGCGGCGCAGGATCCCGCGCTCGCCCATCCCCGCCATGTGCTCGAGCAGCTGCTCCTGGCTGATCCCGAGCTCCGCGGCGGCGGGCGCGAACGGCTCGCGGACGACCGGGAGATCGCCCTGCGTCGCGCGGACGACGGCGATGTCGAAGTCGTCGTAGGGCTGCTTCTCGAGGTCGACCGGCGCGACGGCGGCGGCTGCCGCCGCCGTGAGCTGCTCGGTGCCGCCCTCCATCTCGAGGTCCATGCGGATCTTGAACAGCTGCAGCGTCGGCAGCTGGCGGATCGATTCGGCGCCGGTGAGCTCCTGGAGTACGTCGAGGGTGCCCTGCAGCCCGAGCGCGGAGTCCTCCTCGACCGCGAGCGTGAACCACATGTTGAACTCGTGGTTGCGCAGGTAGTTGTGGCTGACGCCGGGATGCGAGTTGACGATCTTCGCCGCGCGCCACGGGTGCTCGGGGTCGACCTTCGCGGCGACGAGCATCGAGCCGTAGCCGAACGCGCGCGTGTCGTAGATCGGCGTCAGCTGGCGGATGATGCGGTCGTCGAGCAACGCCTGCGTCATCGCGATGACCTCGTCCTCCTCGAGCCCGGCCTCGCGGGCGACCGAGGCGAACGGCCGCGGCTCGAGCGGGAAGCTGCCCTGCAGCAGGTTCAACAGTTTGCGCTCGACATCCGAGAGCGGGCGGGCGGCGCCCGCTGTCCTCGATCGGACCTTGCCGGTCACTGAAGCCATCGGGCGGCATCCTTCGCGTGGTAGGTGATGATGATGTCGGCGCCGGCACGGCGGATCGACGTGAGTGTCTCGAGCACCGCGGCGCGCTCGTCGAGATAGCCGGCCGCGGCGGCAGCCTTCAGCATCGCGTACTCGCCGCTGACGTTGTAGGCCGCGACCGGGATCCCGGCCTCGTCCTTGACGCGCCGCAGCACGTCGAGGTACGGCAGCGCCGGCTTGACCATGACCATGTCGGCGCCCTCGTCGACGTCGAGCAGCGTCTCACGCAGCGCCTCCGCGCCGTTGCCCGGATCGAGCTGGTACGAACGGCGATCGCCGAACGCCGGCGCCGAGCCGGCGGCCTCGCGGAACGGGCCGTAGAAGGCCGATGCGAACTTCGACGAGTAGGCCATGATCGGCGTGTCACCGAGGCCCTCCTCGTCCAGCGCCGCGCGAATCGCCGCGACGCGCCCGTCCATCATGTCGCTCGGCGCGACGACGTCCGCGCCCGCGCGGGCGTGCGACACCGCCGTCTGCGCGATCAGCTCCACCGAGCCGTCGTTGTCGATGACCTGGGCCCCGTCCGGGCCGGCGCTGAGGGGATCGGGCTTGAGCAGGCCGCAATGGCCGTGGTCCGTGTACTCGCAGAGGCAGACGTCGGTGATCACCAGCAGATCCGGATGCGCGTCCTTGATCGCGCGCGTCGCGAGCTGGACGATGCCCTCGTCGTCGTAGGCACCGCTGCCGTGGGCGTCCTTCTCCGCGGGAATGCCGAACAGCAGGACCGCCGGCAGCCCGAGCGCCACTGCCTCACCGGCTTCGCGGACGGCTTCGCCGATCGACAGGCGGTCGATTCCGGGCATCGTCGCGATCGGCGTGCGCGCCGGGTGGGTGTCGGAGCCCCCAGGGTTCGCCTCGACGAACAGCGGCAGCACCAGGTCCGCGGCCTCGAGCCGTGTCTCGCGCACGAGGTCGCGCAGCGCAGCCGTGCGGCGCAGGCGCCGCATGCGCGTCAGGGGAAAAGCCACAGCCGAAGGGTAACCCCGTGGCCGCCGCGGCACGGCCGGGCGGGGACGAAGAGGCCCGTCAGCCGCCGGCGGGCGGGCGCGGTGGAGGCTCGGCCGGCACGGCGACGGTCAGCGGGCTCTCGGACCCCCAGGGCTCGAACGTCAGATGCGCGCTGAGGTAGGCCGCGGTCTCGCGCAGCACGGCCGCGACCGGCAACGACACGAGCGCACCGACGATTCCGTAGAGCTCGGCGCCGAAGAGCAGCGCGAAGATCACCAGCAGCGGGTTGATCCGCAACGCGTGGCCGAAGATCTGCGGCGCGACGATGTGGCCTTCGATCTGCTGGATCGCGACGAACAGCAACGCGACCCAGAGCCCGGTGAGCGGATCCTGGGCGAGCGCGACGAGCACCGGCGGCAGCGCCCCGAGCACGGGGCCGACGAACGGCACGAGCTCCATCAGGCCGAAGAAGATCCCGAAGGCGAGCGCGTAGGTCTTCCCGTCGGGGAAGATCCCGAGCGTGCCGAAGATCCACAGCGCGGCACCGGCGCCGGTGCCCATGGCAACGCTGAACAGCAGCTGGCCGCGCACGTAGCTCACGACCGCGTGTTGGATCCGCGACGGAAAGTCGTCCTCGCGGGTGCCGTCACCCGGCGGCATCACCCGCCGCACGAGCTCGCTGATGCGCGCGCCGTAGAGCAGCATGTAGACCGACAGCACGATCACGAGGATCAGGGCCAGGCTCGCCGTCACCACGGTGGTCAGCAGGTCGCGGCCGAAGCTGACGACGTCGCTGGTACCGCCGACGACCTTCTCCTGCAGCGTCTGCAGGGCCGGCTCGCCCTGCTTCTTGACCTCGATGTCGATGCCGTTGCGGTCGAGGTAGTCCTGGAAGTCGGCAAGGCTGTCGTTGGCGCCGTCGACGATCCCCGGAACGTCGTTGCCGAACTGCCGTGCCTGGTCGGAGACCGGGTTCGCCAGCAGGAATCCGACGACGAGCGTGACCGCGAAGAGCCCGAGGTAGACGCCGGCGACGGCGAACCCCCGGGGTAGGCGGGCGCGCCGCTGCAGCCCCGAGACGAGCGGATTGAGGATCAGCGCCAGCACGCCCGCGACGATGAACAGCAGCAGCACCTGGCCGGCCGCGCGCGCCATCGCCCACAGCACGAGAAACGCCAACGGCAGCGCCACGAGCTGGATCCATCGCGGCACCACAACCCGCGCGACGCGCGGACCGTCCGGCGGCTCGGTGCCGGCGTCGTCGTGCTCTGGGAAGCCGATCCCGCTCACCATCCGCGAGAGTATGCGCCGTGCCCGACACACCGACCATCCTCTTCGTCGGCGACATCGTCGGCGGCCTCGGCAAGCGGACGCTGCTGGCGCTGCTGCCGAAGCTCGTCGAGGACCACGCCCCCGACTTCGTCGTCGCCAACGGCGAGAACGCCGCCGGCGGGCTCGGGATCACGCCGGCGATCGCGGACGAGCTGTTCGCCGCCGGCGTCGACGTGATCACCCTCGGCAACCACGCCTATCACCGCAAGGACGTCTTCGACTACCTCGACCGTACCGAGCGGATCCTGCGGCCGGCGAACTTCCTCGCCGTCCAGCCGGGCCACGGCGTCTGCGTCGTCGAGCGCGGCGGGACGCGGCTGGCGGTCGTCAACCTCCAGGGCAACGTCTTCCTCCGCTCCGGCCGCGTCGCCTTCTCGGAGATCGACTCGATCCTCGACGGGCTCGGCAAGGACGTCGACCACGTGCTCGTCGACTTCCACGCCGAGGCGACGAGCGAGAAGGTGGCGATGGGCTGGTACCTCGACGGCCGCGCGACGGCGGTCGTCGGCACCCACACGCACGTGCCGACCGCCGACGGCCGCGTGCTGCCGGGGGGCACCGCCTACATCACCGACGTCGGCATGACCGGGCCTCGCGGCGGCGTCATCGGCGTCGTCAAGGAGCAGGCGATCGCGTCGCTGCGAACGCACATGAGCGTGCGCTTCGACACCGCCGACGAGGACCCGTGGCTGATGGGCGTCCTGATCACGTGCGCGCCAGAGGCGCGGCGGGCGGCGGCGATCGATCAGCTGCTGGTGCGCTGGGCGGGTCCGGCCTGACATCCCGGCACAGCCCGGCGATCATCACCAGCGGGAAGAACCACGCGATGTACAGGTAGAACCAGTGCGTGACGCCGAGCTGGAGGCCGATCAGCACCGCGGCGCACGCCGCCGCGAGTCCTGCGAGGTCGCGCCGTCCCGGGACCAGCGCGAGCGCAAGCGCGACGAGAACGCCTGCCGCCTGCACGACGTGCTGTGGCGCCGTCCAGTCGTAAAGGCCCCAGATCGAGAACGGCGAGCCGCGCGAGGACTGGAAGCCGATCGTGCGGTCGTAGACCGTGTGCACGTTCTCGCCGAGGAACGGCAGCGAGACGACCGCCGCCACGATGGCGAACCCGAGCGCGAACAGCCCCAGCCCGCGAACGCGGCCGCCACGACGGAGCCGATGCGTCGCCAGCACCGGCGCCAGCGCCAGTGGCGCGAACTTCGTAAGCCCCGCCAGCGCGGACGCCGCGCCCGCGCGCAGCGGCCGGCCGGCCGCGAGCAGCGCCAGCAGAACACACACCGTCACCAGCGAGTCGTTGGTGTTGCTGTTCGAGACGAAGATCGTGAACGGATAGGCCGCCCAGGCATACGCGAGCGCGATGCCGAGGTCTGGGCCGCGTGCGCGGCGCCCGATCAAGAACAGCAGCGCGACCGCGAGCAGGTCGAACACGATCGCCGCGAAGTGCGCCGCAGGTAGGTCGTCCCAGCGGCCGCTCCAGCCGAAGAGCTTGACCGCCGGCACGTAGGCCTCGTACGCGACGGGGCCATACGTGTCGCCACGCTCGTTCCCGGAAGGGAAGTTCCCGTACAGCGTCTTGCCGTGCAGCAGCCGGTCGGCGCCGATCACGCCTGAATAGCCGACGTCGATCACGTTCGAGCTCTCGACGTTGAGTCCGATCCGGAAGCCGAGCAGGAAGACGACGCCGACCGCCAGCCAGACCGCCGGCACCGTCACCCTCGGGAGCTCGGAGACGGCCGGCGGCGGTGCCCTGCCACGGCGGACCGCGATCACCAGCATCCGCGCGAAGAGATACGCCAGCGGCGGGTAGGCGAGCGGCACCGAGAGGCCGATGTCGGCGGCGTTGAAGAACGCGATCGAGACCGAGAAGGCGCTCAGCGCCAGCAGGTCGAGGTGAAACCACCGCAGCGGCCGGCGCCAGTCGAAGAACGGGATGACGAACAGCACCGCGAGCGGGATCCAGATCCACGGCTCGTTGACTTTGCGCCCGAACGCGCCGGGATAGCCGCGGGCCATCGTCCACGCGACCTGGAACCCGGTCCAGTGCTCGAGCACGCCGCCCGTCGCGTCGTCGATCAGGACCTGCGCGATCTCCTTGCGCTGCTTGCCCGCGGCGAAGTACGAGACCTGCCAGCGGCTCGGGCCCTTCTCGTAGACCTCGCGGTACGAGCCCGGGTGGTTGCGCCGAGTGCCGCGGACGTCCTCGAGGCGGTCGGCGATCCGCATCGCCTGACGGCCGCTGAGCCGGTGCGACGCCGGCGGCCGGTCGAGCGACGGCGGACTGACGAGCGCGTTCGGGTCGGCGGGTGGCGAGGTCGTCTGCGACGGCACGGGGGCGGTCGCCCCCCCGATCGTGTTCGTCGAGGGGGCCGTGGCTGCTCCCGCCGCCGGCACGGCGAATACCAGCGCGGCCACGGCGAGCGCCGCGACGAGCGCGCTACGCGACACCGAAGTGCGCGCGAATCGCCGGCGCGACGTCCGTGATGCTCCAGAGCTCGCGGTCACCGAACGCCACCCCGCAATGCGCGAACGCACCGAGCGAGTCGCAGCGGTGCAGCGAGCCGTGGCTTCCGCCGCCGCGGTGATCGCCGCCGCCCCAGTCGGAGAATTCCCAGCCCGGCGCAGCACTGAGCAGGACGTCGCCGGAGGTCCGGCAGGTGAGCCCGGCCCAGGCGCGCGCCAGCGCGTCGGGGTACTGCTCGGCCGCGAAGACGCCGGCCGCGAGCTCTCCGCCGAGCACCCCGAGGTCCCCGCGCAGGTGCCAGGACGCTCCGCGAACGTCACGGACGTCGCCGCCCGGGGCGAAACGCAACGATCCGGCACCGCTCGCGACCACGGCCTCGTCGTCTTCGAGCCACATCGCGAGATCGACGCCGTCGCCGGCGAGCGCGCGCTCCGCGAGCACCGGCGCCAGCGCGCCGCGCGCACGGTCGGCGAGGACATAGATCATCGCCGCGCGCCCGTTCGGGCACAGCGCGAGCTCGGCGTCGGCGTCGCGGCCGCGCGGCGGCAGGACCGAGTGGTCGCCGACGAGGTCGCCGAGCTCGACCCGCCGCTCGACGAGCGCGTGGGCGTGATCGGCGACGACGATCACGGCGTGGTCGTCGAGGAACGCCTGCGGGCCCCCGCCGGCGTCCATCATCCGCAGCAGCTGGACGTCGGCTGCGGCGATCGACTCGACCTGGGCGCCGGGGCCATGCCGATGCGAGTGGTTGTCGTTGTCGGGCAGCGACAGCAGCAGGAAGTCGAACGCGTCGCGCTCGACGAGGTACTCGGCGACGCAGCCGGCATGGCGGTCGCGCAGCCCCGGCATTCCCATCTGCGAACGGCAGCCCGTCTCCCGCGTGGCGAAGATGTCGGCGTAGTAGAGCTCTCCCGGGCCCATCGCCTGCCGGCGCCAGAGCGCCCCGGCGATCCGTGCCAGCGCCGACTCGCGCGTGACGTCGTGGCGATGGCGGCCTCGGTAGATCAGGTACGTCGTGCCGACTGTGCGCAGCCCGGCGTCGTCGAGCGACTCGAAGATCGTGTCGACGTCGACCGCCAGGTGCTCTCCGTTGAGGTTGAAGACGGTGTCGGTGAGCTGCCGCGGGATGCCGAAGCGCAGCGAGGCCGCGAAACTCGAGCCGTACTCGACGTAGCGGCCGAGATCGCGCGAGAACCAGTTCATTCCAGCGATCCGGTGCTCGTCCTGAAAGCCGCCGGTCGCGATCGCGCCCGCGCAGACCGGCGTCACCGACGGAAACGCTGACGCAACGCCCTCACGAACCAGCGTGCCGCGGTCGGCGATCGCCGCCAGCGCCGGCGCGCGGCCGAGCTCGATCGCTCGCTCGAGCATCTCGGGGTTGCACCCGTCGATGACGGCGAGGACGAGCTTCGCCGGGCTCACCGCAGGATGCGCAGGCCCGCGTAGCGCTCGCCTTCGCGGCGGCGGCC